>Ga0233425_10009600_pt1 | contig 12158 bp, 7 predicted proteins | sample Watercolumn_Towu_2_FD_181712 | JGI IMG/M metagenome (GOLD analysis project Ga0233425, IMG submission 181712) | Freshwater microbial communities from Lake Towuti, South Sulawesi, Indonesia - Watercolumn_Towuti2014_140_MG | ecosystem: Environmental > Aquatic > Freshwater > Lake | place: Indonesia...
CCGGTCCTGACCGAGCACTGCCTCAAGTGCCACGCCCCCGACGGCGAGGCCATCGCGAAGGGCGCGCAGTTCCGGCTCCTGCCGTCGTCCTACCCGGGGTTCCTGGACGCGAACCTCGAGATGACCCGGCAGTTCGCGAAGACCGAGTTCGACGGCAAGAGCTTCTTGCTCGCCAAGCCCCTGGGCGATCTCGATCACGGAGGCGGCGACGTGCTCCAGGCAGGGAGCCCCGAGCACGAGGCGCTCGAGGCCTTCGTGAACAACCTGCCCGCCACGGACGCCTGCGTGGGCGGGAGCTCCGCGATGTCCTTCGACGACGTCACGCAGCTCGACGGGCTCGGGACGCTGCGCAAGGCCAGCATCGCGCTGGTCGGACGGCTGCCCACGCCCGCCGAGATCGACCAGGTCGTCACTGGAGGAGAAGGGGCGCTCGGCACGCTGCTGCTCGAGATGATGAAGGAGCAGGCCTTCCTCGATCGCATCAAGGAGATCTTCAACGACCTCTACCTGACCGATCGTTACACCGCCTACTCGAGCTACGCGGTGAACCTGCTGAACACCACGCAGTTCCCCAACGCCGATGCCTACTTCGACGCCCTGCCGGCGGCCGACCAGGCGAAGGTGAACCGCGCGCTGTCACGCGAGCCCCTGGAGCTCGTCGCGCACGTCGTGAAGCACGACAAGCCCTTCACCGAGGTCGTCACCGCGAAGTACACCGTGATGAACCCGTTCTCGGCGAAGATCTACAACGCGAGCCTGACGTTCCAGAACCCGAACGACGAGAGCGACTTCAAGGAGGGTCAGATCGTCGCCCAGGGCGAGGGCCCCATCGCCCACGCCGGCGTCCTGACCAGCCCGATGTGGCTGAACCGCTTCCCCACCACGCCGACCAACCGCAACCGCCACCGGTCGCGCATGATCTTCAAGTTCTTCCTGGCGACCGACATCTTGCGCGTCGCGGAGCGGCCCCTCGACCCGACGGCAGCGACGGCGGTGCCCAACCCCACGATGAACGACGCGAGCTGCAACGTCTGCCACCGCATGATCGATCCCATCGCCGGGGCGTTCCAGAAGTACGACGACAACGACCAGGAGAAATACGAGCCCAAGAACACCTGGTACAACGACATGGTCCCCGCCGGCTTCGGCGGCGAGACCATGCAGACGACCGACACCGACAAGGCGCTGCCGTGGCTCGGCCAGCGCATCGTGGAGGACCCGCGCTTCTCGCTCTCGGTCGTGTATACGATGTTCACCGCGCTCACCGGGCAGGAGCCCTTGGAGTACCCCCGGGACCCCGATTCGCCGACGCTGAAGCAGGAGCTCAATGCGTGGACGGCGCAGGACGCGATGTTCCGCCGCATCGCCGACGACTTCGTGAAGGAGGGCTTCAACCTGAAGCGAGTCGTGGCGCAGATCGTGCTGTCGCCCTACTTCCGCGCGAAGAACACCAAGGGCGAGGTCGACGACGCGCGCCGGGCGGAGCTCGCCGGCGTGGGCACGGGCCGGCTGATCATCCCCGAGGTGCTGGGGCGGAAGATCCGCGCGGTGACCGGCCTGCCCTGGGGCAAGGGCGTCGGCTACGCCAAGACCGACTACCTCGGCTCGGACTACCGCATCCTGTACGGCGGCATCGACTCGGACGACGTGACCAAGCGCCTGGGCACGCCCAACGGCGTGATGGCGAACGTCGGCTGGCGCATGGCCAACGAGGTCGCCTGCCAGACCACGGCGTGGGACCTCTCCCTCGACGACGTCTCGAAGCGCTTCCTGTTCCCCTACGTCGAGGTGACGGACACCCCGGACACCGGCGCCGACGCCATCAAGAAGAACATCCAGTACCTACACGCCCACGTGCTCGGGGAGGCGCTGCCGCTCGGTGACGCGGAGCTCGCGCGCACCTACCAGCTCTTCGTGGACACCTGGAACGAGGGCAAGGCCGCCATCGCGGCCAAGACGCTGACGGCGGACATCGCCTACTCCTGTCGCGCGCGCAAGAACCCCTACACCGATCAGGATCTCCCGACGGCGGAGCGCCTGGAGAAGGACCCGGACTACACGGTGCGCGCGTGGATGGCCGTCGTCACCTACCTCCTTTCCGACTTCCAGTTCCTTTACGAGTGAGGAGAGCCGCCATGGACCGACGAAGCTTCCTGAAAGCCGCTGCCATCGCGGGCCTCGCCGTCACGGCGCCCGTCATCTCGCGCGACGCTGGCGCCGCCAACCCGTACGCGGGCCCCTACTACCTGATGGTCAACGCCGGCGGCGGCTGGGACCCGAACTTCATGTTCAACCCGACGTTGAACAAGAACCACAACCGCCTCTACACCGAGATCAAGAAGATCGGGAACATCTCCTACGCGCCCATCCCGTTGGACTTGCCGGCGATGGGTCTCGACACGACCACCGGGTACGACCAGTACCTGATGGACAACGAAGCGTTCCTGACCAAGCACGGCGCGGAGCTCTGCGTGCTGAACGGCGTGGACACGTCCACGAACAACCACGACGCCGGTAACCGCACCATGTGGTGCGGGCGCCTCTCGGAGGGCTACCCGGCGCTCGGCGCGCTCATCGCCGCCGCGCGGGATCCGGCGCGCCCGATGGCGTTCATCTCGAGCGGCGGCTACGACTCGACGCAGAACCTGGTGCCGCTCACCCGCGTGAGCAGCGTCGGGACGTTGAAGAAGGTCGCCTACCCGAACGCCATCGACCCGAACAACCTGGCCGGCGACAAGTACCACACCACCGAGACCTTCAACCGCATCGCCAAGGCGCAGCGCGACCGCATCGCCGCGCTCCAGGGCGGGCAGCGCCTGCCGACCATCCAGCGCTCGATGGGCGGGCTGATGCTGGCGCGCGAGGCCGAAAACGAGCTCGCGTCGCTCCAGGTCCCGGCCACGCTCGTGGACTTGCCCGGCAACGCGCTCAGCGACCTCGAGCGCATGCTGCAGCAGGCGCAGCTCGCCATCGCGGCCTTCAAGTCGGGGCTCGCGGTGGCCGCCAACGTCAGCATCGGCGGCTTCGACACCCACGGCACCCACGACCAGAACCAGCGCCGTCAGCTCGCGAAGCTGCTGTTCGGGCTCTCCTTCATCAAAGGCGAGATCGTCGGCGCCGGGCTCGGGGGCAAGGTCGTCGTGCTCTCGGCCAGCGACTTCGGTCGCGGCCCGCACTACAACGGCACGAACACCACGAGCGGCAAGGACCACTGGCCCATCACCAGCTTCCTGGCCATGGGCCCGGGCATCGCGGGCAACCGCGTCGTCGGCGGCACGCTGGAAGACTCGCAGAAGCCCAAGAACATCGATCCCAAGACGCTCGCGGTCGTGGACGGCGACGCGGGCGTCCGCCTGCGCCCCGAGCACATCCACCGCGCGCTGCGCGTGAAGGCGCAGGTCGTGGGCAGCGAGGCGGAGAAGGCCTTCCCGCTCCCCGGAGAGGACCTGCCGCTGTTTGGCTGATAGACTGGCGACCGGGATGAGAAGGTCGCTCTGGCTCGCGCTGGCCCTGCTCGCTTGGGCCTGTGGCCCCGGCGAGATCGGCGAGGCCGGCTCGAGCGGTGGCGCGGGCGGCGGCGGCGGCGTGGGTCTCGGTGCGGGCGGTGGCGGGGCCGGCATCGGTCCTTGCCCGGGCGTGTTGTGCAAGAACGCGCAGGGCGAGATCGTGTCCGGCGTGTGCGAGACCGGGAAGGTCTGCCCCGAGGGCTACTCTCCGATCGGCGGCAGCGGGGGCTACCCGAGCGGCGGCAGCGGGGGCACCACCAGCGGCGGCGGCGGCGCAGGTGGCAGCGGCGGCTCGACGAGCGGCGGCGGTGCAGGCGGTACCAAGCCCGACGCGGGCAGCGATGCGTCGAGCGGCGGCAGCGGCGCGACGGGCGGCGCAGGTGGCAGCGGCGGCGCGACGGGTGGCGGCGGCGGCAGCGGCGGCGCGACGGGCGGCGGCGGTGGCACCGGCGGCTCCACGGGTGGCAGCGGTGGAACGAAGCCCGACGCGGGCAGCGATGCGTCGAGCGGTGGTAGCGGCGCGACCGGTGGCTCGTCGAGTGACGCCTCGGCCGGGTGAGCTTCGCTCGCCGCTCAGCTCCCGAACCAGCGCCGCCAGAAGGGACCTTCCTTCTTCGGCGGCTCCTCCTTCACGCGCTCGCGCGGGGCCGGAGGGGGAGCAGGGGGCTCGGGCTCGGCTTCGGGCTCGACCTCGACGGCGTCATCCGCGAGGAGCTCCGCCGCGTCGTACGTCTCGGGTGCCGGAGCGCGCGGGGCGGGCTTGCGCACGGACTTGGCCGCCTCTTCGAACACCGCGTCGAGGCCCCAGGAGCTCGGATCCTCGAAGCTGCCACCGCCGGCCTCGATGCCCGGCGTACCGAGCGTCGCCTGCAAGGCCTCGGCGGCGACGCTGCCGGGCGCCCCCGAGAACTCGTGGAGCGCGTCGAGCACCAGGTCGCCGACGGCTCCGGCAGTCGTCTTGCCCTCCGCCCTGCGGCGCCGAGCCCGCTCGTCGGCAGCCAAGCGCACGATCTCCGCGATGTCCAGGTAGGTCGCCGGCCGCGGCAACGCACGCAGGATCAGGCCCAGGTCCCGGGCGAAGTCGTCACCGGTCGAGTAGCGCTGCGCGGGGTCCTTCGCTAGCGCCTTCATCAGCACGCGGACCAGCTCGTCCGGCACGTCCTTGCGAGTCTGGCGCGGATCGGGGATCTGAGCCGCACGCACCTGCTTGAACGTCTCGACGTCGGAGTCGCCCAAGAACAGGCGCCGGCCGCACAGCATCTCCCAGAGCAGGATGCCCGCGGCGAAGATGTCGACGCGCTTGTCGGCCTTCGTGCCCATGGTGACCTCGGGCGCGAGGTAGCCGAACTTGCCCTTGACGATGTCCTCGTCCTCCGCGGTCAGGTGCGAGCTCGCCTTCGCCAGGCCGAAGTCCACCAGCTTCACCTCGCCGAAGCGGGTGATCAGCACGTTGTGCGGCGAGATGTCGCGGTGGACGATCTCGAGGGGGTGGCCGTGGTGATCGCAGGCCGCGTGGGCGTAAGCGAGGCCCTCGCACACGTCCATGGCGATGCGGCACGCGACCTCGACGCGCATGACCTGCTTGTGCGCGTTCAGGTAGTCGAGCACCTCCTTCAGATCGGCGCCGTCGACGAACTCCATCACGATGAAGTGGGCGCCGCCGCCTTGGCCGATGTCGAACACCTGCACGCACTTGCTGTGGCTCAGGTAGGCGCACAGGCGCGCCTCGTCGAGGAACATCTGGATGAACTCTCGATTGGCGCTGAGCTTCGGCAGCACGCGCTTGATGGCCACCTTCTTGCGGAAGCCCTCGATGCCCGCGCTCTCGCCGCGGAACACCTCCGCCATGCCGCCGGCGGCGATGCGCTCGATCACGTGATATCGCTGGCTCTCACTCACGTCCGACCTCGTTCGACGAGCAGGCATCATCCCACGCTCGGCCCGCCGAACGCCAGGCTGCCGTGGTACGCTCGGCGGCGCTTGCGGCGCCTGCTGCTCTTCCCCATCGTGCTCTGCCTCGCGGGCTGTGGCGAGGACGGCGAAGAGCTGCCCGAGCCCGAGCCGGAGCGCGCGGACCTGTTCGCCGCCATCGACCCGCGCATCGGCACCGCGGGCGTCGGCTTCGGTGTGGGCTCCGCGTACCCGGGACCCGCGGTCCCCTTCGCCATGATCCACCCGAGCCCGGACACCCGCTCGGAGACGGGCGCGGCGAGCTTCTACCACTGCGCGGGCTACTACGCGGAGGACCCGCTCATCAGCGCGTTCTCACTGGTCCACTTCGAGGGCACCGGCGTGCCGGACTACGGCGCCCTCGGCATCTTGCCGACGTCCGGGATGAAGGACGAGAAGCGCACGCAGGCCGGGCACATGGTCGGCTTCGACAAGGCGAGCGAGGTGATGAAGCCCGGCTACTACGCGGTGACGCTCGCGGATGGCATCCGCGTGGAGATCACCTCCAGCCGGCGCGCGGCCACCTTCCGCTTCTCGTTCCCGGAGGGTTCGAGCCCGGTGCTGCTGCTCGACCTCGACCACCGCCTGGAGGGCGAGATCAAGGCGGCGGACGTCGAGCTCCAGTCGACCACGAAGAGCTTCGACGCGCACGTGCGTCACTTCGGCAACATGTCCGGCGGCGCCGGCGGCTACGACCTCTACGCGCGCGGCGTGCTCGACGTCGCGCCGAGCGCCGTCGGTACCTTCGACGGCCAGGGGCTCCACGCCGGGCAGTCCAGCGCGAGTGGCGTGCCGCTCGGTGCGTGGCTCGAGCTGCCCGAGGGGACGAAGACGGCGACGCTGCGCGTGGCGGTGAGCTTCGTCGACGCCGCCGGCGCCAAGCAGAACTTGGAGGCCGAGGCGCCGAGCTTCGACTTCGAAGGCATGCGAGCCGCGGCCGAGGACACTTGGCGCGGCGTCACCGACCGCCTCGAGCTCTGGGGCGCGTCGGACTACGACACCATCGTGATGGGCACCGCGCTCTATCACGCGCTCTTGATGCCCACGCTGATGAGCGACGTGGACGGCCGCTTCGTGAACGTGCAGGGCGCCATCAGCCCGGGCACTCGGCCGCGCTACAACGATTTCTCGCTCTGGGACACCTACCGCACGCTCCACCCGTGGCTGCTCTTCAGCGAGGCCGAGCAGAACGCGGACTTCGCAGCGTCACTCGTCGCCATGGCGAAGGAGGGCGGCGCGGTGCCGGTCTGGGGCATCGCGCACGGGGACTCCCACACCATGGTGGGCTCGCCCGGCGAGATCGTGTTGGCGGAGTCGGCGCTGAAGGGCGTGCCCTTCGACGACGAGGGCGCCGCCTACGACCTCGCGCGCGTCGCCGCGTTCGGTCCTTCGCCCGGCCCGGTGGGCGGGCGCGACGCGGATCTGCCGGACTACCTCGCGAAGGGCTACGTGCCTGCCGACGTCTCGGACGGCTCGGTCTCGAAGACTCAGGAGTACGCCGTCGCCGATGCCGCGCTCGCGCGCTGGGCGGACAAGCTCGGCCGCTCGAACGACGCGCAGCTGCTCGGCGAGCGCGGCAAGAGCTACGCGAAGCTCTTCGACCCGGGCACCGGCTTCTTCCGCGCGAAGAAGAGCGACGGGAGCTGGGCGCCTTTCGGCGACCCGACCGCGATGGACGACAACTACGTCGAGGGCAACGCCTGGCACTACTTGTGGATGGTGCCGCACGACCCCGAGGGGCTGGCCGAGACGTTGGGCGGAGAAGAAGCCGCGCTCGCGCGCCTGCGCGAGTTCTTCGAGGCGAGCCTCGAAGACGTGCCCATCCTCGGCGTGCGTTCGCACTACTGGCCCAGCAACGAGCCGGACATCGGCGCGCCGTGGCTGTTCGCCGCCTGGGGCTCGCCAGGGGAGAGCTTCCGCTGGGTCGATTGGGCGGTCACCGAGCTCTACGGCACCGGCACGGGGGGCATCCCGGGCAACGACGACGGCGGCACCATGAGCGCGTGGCTCTTGTTCGCGGCCACCGGCCTCTTCCCGCTGCCCGGCACCGACCGCTACATCGTGTCGGTGCCGCGCAGCGCCAGGGTGGTCGTGAAGCGGCCGAGCGGTGATCTCACCGTGCGCGCTCGGCCCGCGCCGAAGCCGGGCCTCTCCGTCGTGCGCATCAGCCTGGACGGGCGGCAGCTCGCCGGGAGAACGCTGACCCACGCGGAGCTCCTGGGCACGCACGAGCTCGAATTCGAGCTCGGCGACTGATGCCGACGCGCGAAGTGCTCCACGGCGACGGCGTGGCGTTCCTGGCGCGCAGGCAGCTGCCCGCATCCCACGCCCTCGTCACCTCGATGCCCGACGGCTCGGAGCTGCCCGGGCTCGGCTTCTCGGGTTGGAGGGACTGGTTCGTCGAGACGGCGGCGCTGGTGGCGGGCCAAACCCACGACGACTCCGTCGCGATCTTCTTCCAGACCGACGTGAAGCGCGAGGGCGCCTGGGTCGACAAGGGCTACCTGGTGGCGCGCGGCGCGGAGCGCGCGGGCGCCGAGCTGCTCTGGCACAAGGTCGTGTGCCGCGCGCCTGCGGGCACGGTGACCTTCGGGCGGCCGGCGTACGCGCACCTCCAGTGCTTCTCGCGCCGCCTGCGCCTGGACCCCAAGGACTCCAGCGCCGACGTGCTACCGCGACTCGGTGACATGCCTTGGCCACGCGCCATGGGCGTCGAGGCTTGCGCGGCGGTGTGCAACTTCCTGCGCACGCTGCCGGCCATCACCACCGTGGTCGATCCGTTCTGCGGCATCGGCACCATGCTGGCGGTGGCGAACGCTCACGGCTTCGACGCCATCGGCGTGGAACGTTCGGCGAAGCGCGCCAAGCGCGCAAGCGCGCTGACGCTCGATCACGCGGCGCGCCGGCGCGGCGGCAGCGACGGCTGAGCGGCGCGCGGCGTCCGGGTACGCTGGACGCGAACGCGGGCGCGGGCGAACACGGCTCGGAGCTCGACGGCAGAGAGCTGCGCCAGCCAAGGGGTCTTCGCGGAGGGACGGCTCGGGGTCATCAGAGTTGCCTCGCCCTCCCGACAAGCACGCGCCGTGCCGAGGCCGCGATGCGAGAAATCCGCAGGATTCTCCCCGGGCGTGCGCAGCCTGACGTGTGCGCGACGTCACACCCCCGTGGCTCCGCGATCAGACCCCGAGCTGCCCAGGAAGCCGCGCCCGCGCTTCGACGTAGAAGGTCGTCCGCCGAGCCCCCATACTCCGCGCATGCGGTCCTGGCTCGTGCTCGCCTGCGCTGCTCTTCTCGGCTGCAGCGGCGGCGGCGGCGGCAGCGGTCCGCCCACGATGGTCAGCGACGCGGGCGGCAGCGGCGGCGGCGGCGCGCTACCCACGAAGCTCGCGTTCGTGACCTCGACGGAGCTCACGCCCGAATTCGGCTCGGCAGAAGAGGCGGACGCGAGGTGCGGCGTGCGAGCGGCCGAAGCTGGGCTCTCCGGCAGCTTCCGCGCCTGGCTCAGCGACTCGCAGTCGTCGCCGAGCACGCGCTTCACGAAGCCCGAAGGCAACTACGTGTCGGTCGGCGGCACGGTGATCGCCGCCGGTTGGGCAGGCCTCAGCTCGGGCTCGTTGAAGACCACGCTCGACTACGACGAGAACAACGAGCAGACCACCATCGGTCTCACCACCTGGACGGGCACGGCCGCGGACGGCACCGCTACCGGAGAGGACTGCAACGACTGGTCCGGGAGTGGCAAGGCCACCATCGGCGACCTGACGGCGTTCGGTTACAAGTGGTCGGCCCTGCCCACGCCAGGGGACTGCACCGGCTTTCGCCACTTGTATTGCTTCGAGCAGTGAAGCTCAGATCGCGATGCCCAGCCCCGCAGCCACAAGAGCCGCGGCAGCGGCGGAGGCCAGCGGCACCGACAGGTTGTCGTCGACGCGTACGCTCGCCGCCTCGGCCAGCGCACCCGCAGCGCCCGCCGCGGCGGACACCGCCAAGAGCAGCGGCCACGCCGCTGCCCCGTGCCAGAGCGAGAGCACGCCGAACGCGGCCAAGCTGCCGAACACGGCGAAGGCCAGCGTCCCCTCCAGCGTGCGGCCCCCTACCAGGGGCCGGCGACCCCATCGACGCCCGACCAGGCCCGCTGCCGGATCACCGAAGCCGAGCACGGCGAGGGCCGCGGCGCTGGCGAACGGCGGGCTGACCAGGGCGAGGATGAGGAGCGCCGTCCCGTACCAGGTGGCCGAGTTGACGTGGTGGTGCTCGTGCGGGTGGATGATGAGCTGGAAGAAACGCACGCGCATCAGGCGATCGTTCCAGCGCTTGCTGATGGCTCTCCCCGTCTCGAGCGTCCAGCAGTAGGCGGCGAACGCGCCGGTGGCCCAGAGCGTGCCGTTCTTGGACAAGAACACTTCGAGCAAGAGCAACGCGCCGAGCGCCGAGCTGACGTGGAACGCGATGCGCGCCCAGTTGGTGGGACGCAGCGTCGGCACACGCACCGAGCGCCGGCGCAGCTCGCCGGCTAGGCCCTCGTAGGTGGTCATCAGGTGCGGGCGCAAGGAAACCCAGTAGCTCACCGACTCGGCGTCCTCGGGTGCCTGCGTCAGCTCGCGCAAAGCAGCCAGCGACTCGGTCACCGAGCGCGGCGCCGCGGGCTCGCTGGACAACGCTTCCACCGAGGCTCGGATGCGCGACCAGCGCTCGCGGACCCGCTCCGTCACCGTTTCGGTGAAACGGGCGGGGTCGGTCTCGCGCAAGAGCGCGAAGAGCTCGCTCGCGAGGTCGCCGGTCTGGTGGAGCGTCGCAGAGTTCATCGACCGAAGCCTTCCCCTAGCTCAATTCAGCGGGCGGCGCGAGTTCCGTCTATTCGCCCTCGTCCCGCAGCAACTCCCGGGCCATCGCCAACGCGCGAACGTTGCTTCGCACTCTCGTCAGGAATTGGTCACGCCGCGCCGCGCTCATGACCGCCGCGCTCGCGAGCACACGCTCGCGCGCGACGCGGATCTGCTCGCGAGCTTCGTCGTCGAGGCCCGCCGCCAGGAACACCTCCGCGGCCCCGACGCGCACCTCGCTCTCCTGCTCGTCGAGGTTGCCGAGCTCGTCGAGCAAGCCGATGGCCTCCCGAGCGGGCCCCACGGCGGCGCGGACGTCCCCCTTGGCCAAGAGAGCGCTCGAGAGCATGCTGAGCCCGTAGAGCCGGAGCAGCATGCCGCTCGCCACGGCGACGGCGCTCTCGGCGTGCGCGACCGCAAGCGCGTGCTCCCCGCGCGCGCGCTGCATCTTGGACAGGTAGAACAGCGTGGCCGCCTCCAAGAACGGGACGCCGTGCCGGCGCGCGAACTCGAGCGCCTCCTCCTGCATGCGGATGCCCGCCTCCGCGTCGCCTTGCAGGAACCTCAGGTGGCCCCAGTTGTGCAGCGCGAAGGCGCGCACCTGGCTGAGCCCCAACCGCTCCGCCGCGGCGACCCCGCGCTGGAACAGCGAGTCCGCGGTCTCGAGCTCCCCCACCAACTCCAGCATGTGCGCGGCGTTCAAGCCTTGAGAAGCGAACATGCGCTCGTCGCCCGCGGCATGGAATCGATCCACGCTGCGCAGTATGGCGTCGAGGCTCTCGGACACGTCGCCGCGCTTCCTCAACTTGTGGGCGAGCGCCCACTCGACCCAGCCGGCGAGGTGATGCGGCAGCTCTCCGATCTCCGCACACAGCTCGTCGAGCCGCGCCCACGACGCAGCGAAGTGCTCGGAATGGCCGTGCTGCATGAGCAGGAAGCCGCTGCGGCACAGGCAGACCAGGCGTTCGTCTCGGGCGTCCGGCTGGTGCGGCGTGTCGATGGCGAGGAGCGCGAACTTGGGGATGAGGGCGCCTTGGCCGGTGTTGCCCGCGCCGAGCATGGCCTCGCGCAGCGCCCGGTAGAACAGCGGCGACCCGGGCTCGAGGTGGCCGAGCGCGTCCTCGGCCAGGCTCAGCGACTCGCGGGAGCGAGCTTGCCAGCGGCGCGCCTCCGCCGCGGCGCAGCGCGCGACGCCGCGCTCCAGCGCGCTGGCCCCGCAGGCCACGGCCTTCTCCGCCAGCTCCACCGTCTGATCGAAGTCGTGGCCCTCCAGCGCGTGCTGCGTGGCGCGGAGGTAGGCGGTCGCTGCACGCGCCGGGAGCTTGCCGCGCACGAAGTGCTCGGCCAGCGTGAGGGCGTCGCTTTCGCCGACGTGCTCCAGCCACTCGGCGGCCAAGCGATGCCCGACCTCGCGGTCCTGTTGCGTGAGCATGGCGTACGCTCCCTCGCGCACCAAGGCGTGTCGGAACGCGTACTCGGGCTCGTCGGGGAAGCGTGACTCGGCGCGGCGCGTGACCAGCTCCAGCTGCTCGATCCCCAGCATGCGATCGTCCACCAACGTGGCGTCGTCCGCCGCACCGAGCAGGCTCATCACGCCTCCCACCCAGAAGCGCCCACCGAAGACGCTCGCAGCGCGCAGCACGCGGCGCGTGTCGGCATCCAGGGCGCCTAGGCGCGCCTGCACGGTGCCGATCACGGTCTCCGGCAGCTCGTCGGCGCGCCCTTCGGAGAGAGCGCGGATCAGCTCCTCCAAGAAGAAAGCGTTGCCCGCAGCGCGCTCCACGACGCGCCTCACCTCCGCCGGCTGAGCGCCGGGCAGCGCCGCGTGGACCAGCTCTTCGCTGGCGCGAGGCGTGAGCGGCGAGAGCCGCACCTCGGT
>Ga0233425_10009601_pt1 | contig 12157 bp, 9 predicted proteins | sample Watercolumn_Towu_2_FD_181712 | JGI IMG/M metagenome (GOLD analysis project Ga0233425, IMG submission 181712) | Freshwater microbial communities from Lake Towuti, South Sulawesi, Indonesia - Watercolumn_Towuti2014_140_MG | ecosystem: Environmental > Aquatic > Freshwater > Lake | place: Indonesia...
TTCATTGCATCAATGTCATCCGTAAATCCGGTATGAACCCGGTGGTTTGCATCAATGCCTTCCATACGGATACCAAGGCTGAAATCGCTGCGGTCCGCAAAGCCGCTGAGGCCGCCGGTGCCCGCTGTGCCCTGTCCACCCATTGGGCCGACGGCGGTGACGGAGCCCTGGAACTGGCCGATGCCGTCATTGACGCCTGCAAGGACGAATCACAATTCAAATTCTTGTATCCTTTGGAAATGAAACTCCGCGACCGCGTGGCCATGGTGGCCAAGGAAGTCTATGGCGCCGATGGCGTTTCCTGGACGCCTGATGCCGAAGCCAAGGCCAAGATGCTAGAGAAAGATTCCAAATATGATGATTATGCCACTATGATGGTTAAGACCCACTTGAGCCTCAGCCATGATCCGACCTTAAAGGGTGTACCGAAGGGTTGGACCCTGCCGGTTCGAGACGTCTTGATCTATTCCGGCGCCAAGTTCCTCTGCCCGGTGGCCGGGACCATCACCCTCATGCCCGGAACCTCCTCCGATCCGGCCTTCCGCCGCATTGATGTGGATGTTAATACCGGTAAGACCATGGGGTTGTTCTAAGCTGACTGCACAAGTGCCCAGGGAGGGTTATCCCTGGGCACTTTACTTTTTAAGCCGGGACACTCTTGTTGTTTTAATCTTTTTAAAATTAAGTAACAGTTCAGGGCTTTAAAAAGGATTACCTATAGATTCACTTACAAAATGTATAAGGCAAAATCCCCTTCCTATTTCCTTTCCCAAAGGGGGAGGCTTTCCCCTCTCTTTGAAAAAGGGTGGGCGGGAGAGAGTTAATTATATTTATAATCAAACAGCACAAGTGAGACAAAAAATAAACACTCAAAAGGATTAAGGTATGGCAGGCACAGAAAATAATAAAGTCGGGGCGGTTATGGTGATTGGAGCGGGGATTGCCGGGATTCAGGCGTCCCTCGATCTGGCTGAATCAGGTTATTATGTCTATCTGGTGGAAAAAACACCGGCTATCGGCGGGGCCATGTCCCAATTGGACAAGACCTTTCCGACCAACGATTGTTCCATGTGTATCCTTTCCCCCAAAGTGGTGGAGTGTGGGCGCCATTTGAATATTGAAACGCTGACCCTGTCCGACCTCTTGGATATCCAAGGGGCCCCCGGAAATTTTACTATCAAGATCCGTAAACGGCCCAGATATGTGGATATGTCTAAATGTACGGGGTGCGGCGACTGCGCCGCTGCCTGTCCAGTGGAAATAATGAATAATTTTGATCAGGGCCTTTCCAAGAAAAAGGCGACCTCCAGGCCCTATGCCCAGGCCTATCCCAGCGCCTATGCCATTGAAAAACTGGATCGGGCCCCCTGTACGATGACCTGCCCGGCCAAAATCAATGTTCAAGGCTATGTCCAACTGGTCAAGATCGGGAAATATAAGGAGGCCGTGGATCTGATTCGGGAAAACCTCCCTCTGGTCGGAGTCTTGGGCCGGGTTTGTCCTCATCCCTGTGAAGGGGAATGCCGGCGCGCCCAAGTGGACGAAGCCGTAGCTATCAGGGATCTGAAACGGCTGGCCGCTGATCAGATCGACATTTTGTCCCTGCCCATCCCGGAGATTGAAAAACGAGAGGAGAAAGTCGCCATTGTGGGAAGTGGCCCGGCCGGGTTGACCGCCGCCTATTTCCTGGCCCTCATGGGGTATCAGGTAACTATTTTTGAGGCCCTTCCCGAACCCGGCGGGATGCTCCAAGTGGGTATCCCGGATTACCGCCTGCCTAAAGATGTCCTTAAAAATGAAATTGATTCCATCCTAAAATTAGGGGTGACTCTTAAAACCAATACCGCCCTGGGCAAGGATTTTACCATCCCGGATCTCTTTAAACAGGGTTTCAAGTCAGTTTACCTGGCCATCGGCGCCCATGTCGGGAAAAAATTGGGGATTCCTGGTGAGGAGACCCCAGGCGTGGTCCAGGGTACGGATATCTTGAGGGAAATCAACCTGAAGCGGGACGTTAAACTCGGGCAAAAACTGGCCATCCTCGGTGGTGGCAATGTGGCTATCGATGTGGCCCGCTCAGCGATTCGTATGGGCGCCAAAGAAGTGACCATTGTTTATCGCCGGACCCGGGAAGAGATGCCTGCCTGGGAAGAAGAGATCGATGCCGCCCTCTGTGAAGGGGTCAAGATCCATTATCTGGCAGCCCCGACCAAGGTTGTCGCCAAAGATGGGAAGGCCGTAGGCCTGGAATGTCTCCAAATGGAACTGGGAGAACCTGATGATTCCGGCCGCCGCCGTCCGGTGCCGATCAAAGGATCGGAATTTGTCCTGGATGTGGATATGATCATCCCGGCCATCGGGCAAGAAACAGACCTAAAGGTCATGGAAGGTATCCAGGGACTGAGCTTTACCCGCTATGGGACGATTGATGTGGATCCGCTGACCTTTGCCACCGGGTGCCCAGGCGTCTTTGCCGGAGGGGATATGCATACCGGTCCGTATATTGCCATCGGTGCCGTGGGAGAAGGCCACGAAGCGGCTGTCTCTATAGATCGCTACCTGCGCGGTGAAGATCTGGCTGCCGGTCGGGTCCGGGACAAGGTCCTGGAGGCCAAGTGGTCCACCCTCCCTTTAAACGAGGAAAAAGTGCCTCGGACCCATATGAAGAAGTTGGCCCCGGAAGCCTGCTGCACCTGCTTTGACGAAGTGGAGTTGGGCTATACGCCGGAGGAAGGAACAAAGGAAGCCGACCGCTGCCTCAATTGCGGGATCTGTTCCGAATGTATGCAATGCGTCGTGGCCTGTAAAGCCGAGGCTATTAATCATGCCGATCAGGAAGAAACGGTCCAGATCCAAGTCGGTTCCGTGGTTATGGCCCCTGGATTTCAGCCCTTTAATCCCTCGGCCTTTGATACCTATCAATATGCCCAACATCCCAATGTGGTCACCAGTATGGAATTCGAACGGATCCTCTCTGCTTCCGGTCCCTACCAGGGCCATCTGGTCCGCCCCTCGGATCATCAGGAACCGAAAAAGGTCGCCTGGCTGCAGTGTGTGGGTTCTCGGGATATCAACCACTGCGATCATGGCTACTGTTCGGCTGTTTGTTGTATGTATGCCATTAAAGAAGCGGTCATCGCCAAAGAACACGCCCCTCAGGGACTGGATACGACCATCTTCTTTATGGATATGCGGACCTACGGCAAGGACTTTGAGAAATATTACAACCGGGCCCAGGAAGAGCGGGGAGTGCGTTTTGTTCGCTCCCGGGTCCATTCGGTTGATCCGGTTCCGGAGACCAATAATCTGATCATTCAATATGCCACGGAACAGGGTGAGGTCAAACAGGAAGAATTTGACATGGTGGTCCTCTCGGTGGGCTTGGAAACCTCTGCCGGGGCCATTGAAATGGCCAAGACCATGGAGGTCCCCCTGGATGCCAATAAGTTCGCCCAGGTCAGCAGTTTCAGCCCGGTGAATACCCAAAAAGAGGGGGTTTATGCCTGCGGGGCCTTTGACGGCCCGAAGGATATCCCCCAGGCCGTTATGGAGGCCTCGGCAGCCGCCTGTGCAGCCTCCCAGTCTTTGGCCTCAGCCCGTAACAGCTTGATCAAGGTCAAGGAATATCCGGCTGAAGTCGAAGTAGCCGGCCAGGAACCGCGTATCGGGGTCTTTGTCTGTAACTGCGGGATCAATATCGGCGGGATCGTCAACGTGCCGGGTGTGGCCGAATACGCCAAGACCCTTCCCCATGTGGTGCACGTCGATCAGAATCTCTTTACCTGTTCTCAGGATTCCCAGGATAAGATGAAAGACCTCATCCGGGAAAAGAATATCAACCGGGTAGTGGTGGCCTCCTGCTCTCCTCGAACCCATGAACCCATGTTCCAAGAGACCCTTCAGGAAGTGGGGATCAATAAGTATCTTTTCGATATGGCCAATATCCGGGATCAGAACTCCTGGGTCCATCAGCAGGAACCGGAGAAGGCCACGGATAAGGCCAAAGACCTGGTTCGGATGGCCGTGGCCCGGGTGGGTTATCTCGAGCCCTTGAAAAAGACCGCCTTCCCCTTGAAAAAATCGGGGGTGGTTATCGGCGGCGGCGTGGCCGGATTGACTGCGGCCCTGAATCTGGCCGAACAGGGCTATCCGGTCCATCTGGTTGAAAAGACCGACACCCTGGGCGGGAATGCTTTGAGACTCCGCCATACCTGGAAAGGAGAGGACATCGGGGCCTATGTCCTGGATCTGATTGAACGGGTCAAGGCTAACACCATGATCCAGATCCATTTCAATACGGAGGTCAGCCATGCCTCCGGTTTCGTGGGTAATTTCACCACCACGTTAATCCAAGGGACCCAGACCCAGGATATTGAACACGGTATGGTCGTCCTGGCTACCGGGGCCCAGGAATGGAAACCGGATGTCTATGGCTATGGCCAGGACCCCCGGATCATGACCGCCCTGGAATTGGACCAGGCCATTACCGCCGGGGATGAAAAGGTGACTAAGGCCCAAACAGCCGTCTTTGTTCAGTGTGTCGGCTCCCGGGAACCGGAGCGGCCTTACTGCAGCAAGGTCTGTTGTACCCATAGCGTGGAAAGCGCCTTAACGCTCAAAAAGCTGAATCCGGAGATGGATATTTTCATCCTCTATCGGGATATCCGGACCTTCGGTATCCGGGAAGACCTCTATCGAGAGGCCCGCAATCAAGGGGTCTTTTTCGTCCGCTTTGATCCGGAAAATAAACCGACGGTGGCCGTGGACGGGGATAAGGTTCTGGTCACGGTCACCGATCATGTGCTGGGTCAACCGATCACCATTGGCGCGGATGTGGTCACCCTGGCCTCAGCCATTATCCCCAATCCGGTCAAAGAACTGGCCGAAAGCTATAAGATCCCTCTGAACAGCGAAGGTTTCTTGCTGGAAGCCCATATGAAGTTGAGACCCGTGGACTTCGCCACTGAGGGGATTTACCTCTGCGGCTTGGCCCATTATCCCAAACCGATTGATGAAAGTATCGCCCAGGCCCAGGCTGCGGTCGGTCGTGCCATGACCCTCCTGGCCAAAGATACGATTAAAGTCGGCGGGATCGTGGCCGTGGTCAAGGAAGAGCTCTGTGCCGTCTGTCTGACCTGTGTCCGGGCCTGTCCGTTTAATGTCCCGGTCATCGGGGATCGAGGGGCTGCGGAAATCGATGTGACCAAATGCCAGGGGTGCGGGGTTTGTGTCTCCGATTGCCCGGGGAAGGCCATCAGCCTCCAGCATTTTACGGATAAACAGGTCTTGGCTAAAGTGCATGCTTTGTTGGCAGCCTAAAGGCAGGTTCAAGGTTTAAGGTGTAGGGAAAGAGATAGAGTTAACTCAAAGACCTTTAACCGGAGGACCTGAATCATTAAATAAATTTTCTTAATGAGGTAAAAAATTATGAGCGATCAATTTGAACCGAAGATTGTGGCCTTTTGTTGCCAATACTGAGCTTACAGTGCAGCGGACCTGGCAGGTTCGATGAGACTTCAATATCCAACTAATATTCGTGTTATTATGGTTCCCTGTACCGGTCGGGTGGATGTGATTCACCTGCTCAATGCCATTGAAGACGGGGCGGACGGCGTCTATGTGGCCGGTTGTCTGGAAGGGGATTGTCATTATATCAGCGGAAATCTCAAGGCTCGGAAAAGGGTCGAACGGGTCAAAAAGATTTTAGAGGAATTGGGACTGGAACCGGAACGAGTGGAAATGTACAACCTTTCCGCCTCTCAAGGGCCCAGGTTTGCTGAGATCGCCCGGGAGATGTCCGAGAAGATTTCCAATATGGGCCCGAGTCCGATCCGGGCCATAGAGAAGGCCGCCTGATTGAGAAAGGCATAAAGTTTATGGAAAAGGTTCAGGGAAAAGGAAAACCCAATTCTGTTTTCAACCGAACCTTTTTATGGCTAAAGTGAAAAGTCAATCATTTATAGTGGGAGGGGAATCATGGTTGTAGCGGAACGAAAACCCTTAAAAGAGCTCCTGGAGATGGTCCAACCATACAAAAAAATCCTGGTAGCCGGCTGTAAGGGGTGTGTGACGGTATGTAATGCCGGCGGGAAGAAAGAGGTTGAGATCCTGGCCTCGGAACTCCGCATTGCCCGCAAGAAAGAAGGACAAGAGCCGGACATTCAAGAGATAACTCTGGAGCGTCAATGCGACCCTGAATATATTAACCAATTAGAGGGCGTCATTAAAGACCGGGAGGCCGTTCTATCCATCGCCTGCAGTGTGGGACCGCAATATATTGCCGGCCGCTATATGGATAAGATGGTTTTTCCGGGATTGAATACGACCTTTATCGGCGGCTCCTTGGAGCATGGGGTTTTTGCCGAATTCTGCCAGGCCTGTGGGGCCTGCGGCATCCATAAATTCGGCGGGCTCTGCCCCATTGCCCGTTGTTCCAAGAGCCTGTTGAACGGCCCTTGCGGCGGGTCGGCCAAGGGGAAGTGCGAAATCAGTAAGGACGTGGATTGTGTCTGGCAGTTAATTTATGACCGTCTGAAGGGGTTGGGACAATTGGATCGCATGACCCAGGTCATCCCCTGTAAAGATTGGACGACCAGCCGGGACGGCGGACCCCGGAAAACGATTAGGGAGGATTTAAGACTATGAAATCAGGAAGCAGACTTGAAAAGATTCTGACCAGTGGTCAATTTGCCGTGACCGGTGAATGTGGTCCTCCGAGGGGTGCCGATGCCGATGAAGTTCGCAAAAAGGCCGCTCATTTAAAGGGCGTGGTGGATTCCGTTAATGTAACGGACAACCAAACCGCCGTCGTCCGCATGTCCAGTATGGCTGGAAGTTTGATCCTTCTGCAGGAAGGGTTGGAACCCAATCTGCAGATGGTCGTTCGCGACCGGAACCGGATCGGTATCCAAAGCGATATACTGGGGGCCTATGCCCTGGGCATTCGCAATATGCTCTGTCTCTCGGGCGATCATCAACGCTTCGGTGATCATCCCTCCGCCAAGAATGTTTTCGATTTGGATTCCATGCAGTTGATCCAAACCGTGAAAAAGATGCGGGACGAGGGTAAGTTTATTAACGACCAAGATATTCATCATCCCCCGAAAATGTTCATTGGGGCCGCGGTCAATCCTTTTGCCGACCCGGCTGATTTCCGGGCCATCCGCATGGGCAAGAAGATTGCCGCCGGAGTGGATTTCGTTCAGACCCAGTGTATCTATAACCTGGACCGTTTTGAAAAATTCATGCAACAGGCCAGGGATCTGGGATTGACCGAAAAAGTTTATATTCTCGGAGGGGTCACGCCGATGAAATCCGTCGGTATGGCCAACTATATGAAAAACCTGGTACCAGGGATGGATGTGCCGGTGGAGCTGATCAACCGTCTTAAGGGCGTGCCCAAAAAAGATCAGGCCACTGAAGGCATTAAGATCGCCATTGAGACCATTCAACGACTCAAGGAAATGAAAGGCATCGCCGGAGTCCATATCATGGCCATCGAATGGGAAGAACGGGTTCCCGAAATCGCCGAGATGGCCAAGCTGCTCCCCAGACCACAGGTGGATTAGTTCGAAGTTTTTTGTTCGGAGTTCGGAACTTAAACCAAAAGAAAAGGCCGCTCAGTAATGAGCGGCCTTTTCTTTGTCTGAACTAATGACTCCGAATTATTCGTCGGCGGCCTCTTCTTCTTCCTCCTTGGCCTTCAGTTCTTCGGGGATGTACATGATCTCTTCAAAGATCTCCTTGAAGGAGAGGACCTTAATCCCCAGTTCGTATGCCTTGCTCAGATCTTTGCATTGATCATAGCAGTTGTGACAGGGGCAGATGACGATTTTGGCCCCGGTGGCCTTGATCTGGTCGGCCTTAACCTTGCCGGCTTCCATGCGGCGTTTTTTAAAAGGCGGTCCCATAGGGATGGCCCCGCCGCCGCCGGAACAACAGTAATTGTCATTGCCGTGGGGCTGCATTTCCCGGAAATCCTCGGCAATATGACTCATGATATAGCGGGCCTCATCGGCCAGGCCTCCGCTGCGGGAGACATTGCAGGGGTCTTGATAGGTAATCGGTTCTTTGATTTTATGGGTGAACTTTAACCGCCCGTCTCGAATGTATTCGGCAAAAAGTTTTACGCTGTGGACGACCTCGAACTTATATTCGGTGTTCAACCAGATTGGCCCTTCAAACTGAACGGCCCGGTAAGCGTGGCCTCACTCCGTTATGGCTACACGTTTGACTTGCAGTTCCTCCGCGGCATCCTTTATTAATTTTACAATATAAGAGGCACTCTTTATGTCCCCGGCAAACATGGCCAGATTGGTATCATCCCATCCCGGTTTGCTGGGGAAGGTCCAGTCCTCGCCGACCACGTGAAAGATCTTAGCCGCCAGTTGAATATCTTGGGGATAATATTTCGGCTCCCGGGCATTGACGGTATACATAATATTGGCGCCCTTTTTATCGATGGGAATGGTCGCCCCGGGGAGTTCTTCCTGCAGTTCCTCTTCCATCCATTTCAGGGTTTCCACCCAGTCCTCCTCGCTGACGGCCATCTGGTTGCCCGTTTCCAGATAGTTTTGGATGGCCGCTTTCAGCCCTTCCGGGGTTAGTCCCTGAGAGGTCAGAATGCCCCGCATGGTAGCGACCATCATGGCCATATCGATCCCAAAGGGACAATAGAGGGTGCACCGGCGGCAGAGGGTACATTCGCCGTAAGCCGTGTCATACAGTTCTTGCATGAAGGCTTCGTCGACGTTTCCTTTCTTTTTGAAGAGTTTCTTTAATTTTTGGGCCTTAAAGGAAGGGACCATTCGTGGGTCCCCGTTCTTGGCGGTAAAGAAGTGGCAGGTATCGGCACAGAGTCCGCAGTGGGCACAGATGCCCATCCACATCTTCAGACGGGCGTTCATCCGGGCATCCACAGCCTGACGGATTGAATCCGGGTTGATCGTTATGGATTGGGTTTGAGCGTCAGCCATAAATTATTCCCTCCATGAGAGTTAATGGTTATACAGAATAGTTCCGTCGCCCGAATTCAATACCAATGACTGATCGAGAGACAAAGAACAGAATCCAATGCGCCAGTTTGGTAAAGGGCACGACGATTAACATCAAGGCCCCAGTGATGATATGAATCATTGTGCTGTACTGACCATAAAAAGGCAGGATGGAGGTGGTCCATTGATAAGCCGTTCCATCCGGATGGGTATTCAAATAGCCGGTGAGAAAAGGTAAGGCGCAGATTACAATCAAAAGAAAATCGGAAGGGGTGGTAATGATCCGGACCGAGGGGACGACAATCCGGCGGATGATGAAAAAGATGGCAATGGCTAAAACGATCAGGGTCATCCAATCCGCCCAGTTGTCCGGCATGGTCCACCAGCTCCATTTGAAGCGGCTTTCCTGCCAAAGGGCCATATGGGCGCTATAAAACAGGGGGACGGCCAAGAGGCAGATATGAAAGATATAACCGAGTATGGTAAAGAAAGGATTTTTTTGGAGGTCCGGGTTAGCCGGGAACAGCCAGCGGACAATTGAAAGGAGCATCCATTTCAGGCTGAAAAAACGATAGACGGGCTTGTCTTTTTTTCTGCTTAAAGTGATAAACATGAGAAGACGAATGGCGCTTCCCACTAAGAAGGTTAGAAAAGCAATCCAAACCAGGGGTCCTTCGACAAAAGCGGTAAAAGTCATGGTGACCTCCTCAAAGAATTAATTTCACAAAGAGCAACAGGACCTTGCATAGAGACAAGGTCACTAACCTTTACAAAAAAAATAAGTGGATGTCAATAAAAATTGGGAAAAAGATAAGAGGGGAAGAAATGTCCGGTATAAAATTCTATTCGTAAATATTGTGTATTTTCAGTCAATTTTCCGTTGTTAACTTTAATCTCTTTTAGGGTTAATTCCCCGCAGCTTGCTGCGTCAACCGTCACCCCGGCGAAAGCAGGAGTCCAGAAAGATCCCGGATTCCGGATCGAGTCCGGAATGACATCGAAGAGGTTTTGATACCCCGTAGCTTGCTGCGGGGTAGTTCATTATAACTCGGAAAGAATTCAGGCTGGGAGGGGGTCCTTTAAAAAGCCTCCTCCGGCATCTCGACGACCTCCCGGCCGGTTCGTAGGCAGGTTTCCAAACGGCCAAGGGTCAATGGGAGGGTTGTTTCCGTCCAATAGGTAGCCTGAAGGACTTTACCGGTATAAAAACTGTTCCCTGGATCCGCTTCCATTTGTTTGCGGGCGATCAAGGCCAGGTCGAGCAGACGCCAGGCCACGATTAGGTCACCGAAACAGAGAAGGGCCGGATAGGTGTTAGAAGCCCATTGAAGGGGATCTGCAGCCGACATTTGGGAAAGGGCTTCGGCGACTCCTTTTATTTTTTGGAAAACTTGGGAAAGGTCCTGGATGAGGTTCCCCAAAGAAGGATCATCCTGGTTCGTCCGACAAAAGATCTCGATCTCCGAGCAAAAGGCCTGAAAAGGGGCACCCTGATTGATCCGCATTTTGCGGCCCATCAGGTCCATAGCCTGGATCCCGTTGGTTCCTTCATAAAGAGACATGATTTTGGCATCTCTTAAATACTGTTCCACAGGATACTCCCGACAAAAGCCATAGCCTCCCAAACACTGAATGGCGGTTTCGCAGACCCTAAAGCCCATGTCCGAACAATAGGCCTTAATAATCGGGGTCAGAAATTCGACCAGGGCCTGATAATGGAGTTTATCGCTTCCTGCCGGTAATTCCAAGGCCAGGTCGGAAAAGTAGGCCCCGGTATAAATCAGGGAACGCATACCGTCCACCATGGCCTTCATCCAAAGGAGCATTCGCCGCACATCCGGATGATTGATAATAGTCACATGTCCGGTTTTTCGTCCGACAAGGTCCGTCCCTTGAATTCGTTCTTTTGTATAAGACAAGGCGTTTAAATAGGCGACGCTGGCCAAGGCCATGCCGCTGACACCGGTATTGATTCGGGCCTGATTCATCATCTGGAACATATGGGCCAGTCCTTGATTGGGCTGCCCGCACAGATACCCCAGACAATCATCCTGGTCGCCGAAATTCAGCGAACAGGTGGGGGAGGCGTGGAGACCGAGTTTCTTTTCCACCCCGGCGCAAAGGACATCATTGGCCTTTCCTAATGAACCGTCCGAATTCACCCGTATTTTGGGGACGACAAAAAGAGAAATTCCTTTGACTCCTTCCGGGGCACCGGCAATACGGGCCAGGACCAGATGGATGATATTTTCGGCCAGATCATGGTCCCCCCAGGAGATGAATATCTTATTGCCCTTGATTTTATAGGCCTCCCCTTGGGGATAGGCCGTGGTTCGAAGGGCCGCCAGGTTGGATCCGGCATTCGGTTCGGTCAGACACATCGTCCCGGCCCATTCCCCGTTATACATCCGGGGGACATAACGTTCTTTCAACTCGTCGGTCCCGAAGGTTTCGATTAGATGGGCTGCCCCATGAGTCAGACTGGGGGCCATATTGAAGGACTGGGCCGCCCCATACATGCAATCGTTGACGACGATCCGCATCATGTGCGGAAATCCTTGGCCTCCGTAGCGGGGACTCCGGGCCGCTGCAGTCCAGCCGTTTTCCCCATAGAGCCGGAAGGCCTGTCGGAATTCCGGGGCACAGCGGACCTGGCCATCCTCATAGCGGACACCCCATTGTTCGCCGATTTCCTGGAGAGGGTCGACCACTCCTTTGGCGAATTTGAGGGCTTCCACGACCAGCATGTCCAGTGTTTCTTCGTCGAGTTCCTTATAGCGGGGAAGTGAACAGAGATTTCCATAATGTAACTGGTTTTTTAGGATGAAAAAAATATCTTTTTCATTGATTTTAAAATGCCCCATGGTTTCGATTGACCTCACTCCTGGATTTATTCTCTAGCCAATAACGGCGTTGGATATGGATAAAAAATTTAATGTACTATTTTAGCTTTTTGAAAAATGGATTAAGGATAGCCCAAGAGGAGGAGAGCGGGGGTCTTGTTTTTGGAGTTGTCCAAAGGTTACCCAACGGGATGATCCGGCCAGAATAGCCAATTTAATTAGGTGCAGGGCATACACCTATGCCGATTTCCCGCTTGGGTGTAGGCCTGCTTTTGAACCCAGTACGGACATTGGCCCGGCAAAGAAGCTGAGGAGTAAATA
>Ga0233425_10009602_pt1 | contig 12155 bp, 12 predicted proteins | sample Watercolumn_Towu_2_FD_181712 | JGI IMG/M metagenome (GOLD analysis project Ga0233425, IMG submission 181712) | Freshwater microbial communities from Lake Towuti, South Sulawesi, Indonesia - Watercolumn_Towuti2014_140_MG | ecosystem: Environmental > Aquatic > Freshwater > Lake | place...
CCGGCAGAGGACGCCAGCACCAAGGAACGGCTGGTCGGCGCCGCGGCCAAGGGCTGAGCGCGGATGGGGGCCGCAAGAGCCCGCGGGCGTCCGGCCGTGTTTCTCGACCGCGACGGCGTGCTCAACCGCGCGCCGGTCAGCGGCGGCAAGCCGCGCGCCCCGCTGAAGGCGAAGGACTTCCGGCTGTTGCCCGGCGCGGCGCGGGCGGTCGCCGCGCTGAAGCACGCGGGCTATGCGGTCGTCGTCGTCACCAACCAGCCGGACTTCGGTCACGGGCTGATCGCGGCCGGCGACCTAAACGAAATGCACATGAAGCTGATGGCGCGGACTACGGTCGACGCGGTCCTGGTATGTCCGCATCGCCAGAACGACGGCTGCGCCTGCCGCAAGCCGAAGCCGGGAATGCTGCGGCGCGCGATCCGCCGCTTCGGCATCGACCCAAAGCGCAGCTACATGGTGGGCGACCGCTCCGGCGACATGGGTGCCGGGCGGGCGATCGGCGCGCGCACCATCTTCATCGACCGCGGCTATCCGGCGGAAACGGGCGAGAACCACGCGCCGCGCGCCCGGTCGTTGCCGCACGCCGTTGCGATGATCCTGGGCAGGCCTAGCCGTGGCCGTCCGGCGGCGAGCCCGCGAGGAGGCCACGATAGGCGAGGGTGAATGCCTCCGTCGCGCGGTCGAGCGAGAAGTTTTCTACGATCCGCTGGCGCGCTGCGGCGGCGCGGCGGCGAAACGACGCTTCGGGCTCGTCCAGCAGCGTCTCCACCGCCGCCGCGAGCGCAGCCGGGTCGCGCGGTGGGCAGAGCACCCCGGTATCGCCGAGGATCGCCCGCGCGTCGCCCACATCGGTCGCCACGGCCGGCAGACCTGCGGCCATGCCCTCGGCCAGCACGTTCGAGAACCCTTCGCTGAGCGAGCTCGAAACCACAATATCGGCGCCGGCGAGCAGATCGGGCACGTCGTCGCGCTGGCCGAGCGACGTGACGTTCGCGCGCCGGGGCAGTGTCTCGGTCCCGCCGCCGACCAGGATGGCGCGCGCCTGCGGCAAGCGGTCCATCGCGGCGATAAACCCGGCATGGTCCTTGATCGGGTCGAGCCGCGCCACGTGGGCGAGCAGCCGGACGGACGGCTCCACGCCCAGCTTGTACCGCATCCTGGCCCGAACCTCGGCGCTGGGGCGAAACCGCACGGTATCGATGCCGTTGGCGATCGCGCGAATGTTGCGCGCGCGCATGCCCAACGCCACGTGCGCGCCGATGCCGGCCTGCGAATTGGCGATCACGAGATCGGGACAGCGGGACAACAGGATCCAAAGCCGTCGCACCGCCCGGAACCGAAGCCCGAATCCGGGGCCATGCAGGTTCGAGGCGCGCAAGCCCCAGCACAGCTTCGTGCGGCGGCGCCGGCCGCTCCAGGCCAGCGCCAACAGCGCCATCAGGTCGGCGTGGTACATCCAGCCCTGCACCACGTCGGGTTTCTTCGCCTTGATGAGGCGCGCAAGCGCGCGGACCGCGCCGGGAGTCGGCATGCCGCGGCGCATGCCGAGTACGGCCACCTCGACGCCGGCTTCGCGCAACAGGGGGCCGAAATGGCCGTCCGCGGTCAGGCTCACGACCGACTGCCGCAAGCCGGCGGCCGCGGGCGCCGTCGCCAGAGCGTAGAGCATGCTTTCGGCGCCGCCGAGCTCGAGCCCGGTGATGACGTGCATCACCTTGATCGGCACGGGCGGGGTCATCGGGAAGTCAGGCGAGCCACCGCCGCTTCCAGGCCTGGAACATGAGGACGGTCCAGAGAGGATACTGCCAATCGCGCCGTCCGGACTGATGCTCGGCCCAGGCGGATGCGACCGGCGCGGGGTCGATGATTCCATCGGCCTTGAGCCGCGCGGGATCGAGAAGGTCCGCGGCCCAGTCGCGCACGGGGCCGCGCAGCCATCGGCCGATCGGCACGCCGAAGCCCATCTTCGGGCGCTCGAACATCGCCTCCGGCACGTAGCGCGCCAGCACCCGGCGCAGCAACCGTTTACCCTTGCCGTGGGCCAGACGCATTTCGGCCGGCAGGCTCCAGGCGTGCTCGACCACGCGATAGTCGAGCAGCGGCACGCGGCCTTCGAGGCTCGCGGCCATCGCCGCGCGGTCGAGTTTCACCAGGATGTCGTCGGGCAGGTACGTCGCGGCGTCGACGTACTGGCAGCGCAGCGTGAGCTCGGGCAGCGCGCGCTCCAATTCCTCGTCCCAGACCGGCGTGAACCGCTCCTTGCCCGCGGGCACCAACTCGGCCGGTTCGGTCCATTGCGACAACAGGCGGCGGTAGAGCGCGGTCTGATTGGGACAGGCCAGCACCTCGGCCAGTTTGCGCGGCTTGTCCGCCAGCCCCGCCGGCAGCCAGAGCGACGGCGTGCCGTTGAGCGCCTTCAGGCCTGCCGCGGCAGTCGAGCGCAGACCCGCTGGCACCGGCCCAAGCCAGCGCCACAGCGTCTCGGCCCAGGCGTAGCGCGAATAGCCGGCGAAGGCCTCGTCGCCGCCGTCGCCGGTCAGCGTCACCGTCACGTGCTTGCGGGTCAGCGCCGACAGCAGAAACGTCGGGATTTGCGAGGAATCTGCGAACGGCTCGTCGTAAATCTCGGGCAGGCGCGGGACCACCGCCAAAGCGTCGTCCGGCGTTACGGTCATTTCCGTGTGGTCGGTACCGAGATGCCGGGCGATGGCGCGGGCATGGGCGGATTCGTCGTGGCTCTGCTCGCGGAAGCCGACGGTGAAGCTGCGCACCGGCCGGTTGCTCTGCGCCTGCATCAGCGCGACGACCGCGGAGGAATCGATGCCGCCGGAAAGGTAGGCGCCGAGCGGCACGTCGGCGACCATCTGGCGCCGCACGGCGTCGCGCAGCAGCGCATCCAGCCGATCCTCAGCCTCGTGCAAGTCGAAGCGCGCGGCACGCGCCTTGGCAGCGCCCTGTTCGGCGGCGCGGCGCAAGTCCCAGTACGCGCGCGGTTGCTCGGGCGCTCCCGCGCGCCAACGCATGAGATGCGCGGGCGGCAGCTTGTACACGTCGCGGAAGATCGTGCCGGGTCCGGGCACATAGCCGTGACGCATGTAGGCCGCCAGCGCGTCGACATCCAGCGTCGGCCGCCAGCCCGGGCAGTGCCGGAATGCCTTCAGCTCGGAGGCGAACCACAGACGATCGCCGGTCGCGGCGTAGTAGAGCGGCTTGATGCCAAGATGGTCGCGTGCCAGGACGACCGCGCGCTCGCGCGCGTCCCACAGCACGATGGCGAACATGCCGTTGAGGCGTGCGATGGCGTTCTCCGGCCCCCATTCCGCGCAGGCCTCGACGAACACCTCGGTGTCCGACGTGCCGCGGAAGCGCCGGCCAAGGGCGGCGAGCTCCTGGCGCAGATCCTGGAAATTGTAGATTTCGCCGTTGTAGATGCAGGTGTAGCGGCCGTCGGAGGACGCCATCGGCTGCGCGCCGGTCGGTGTCAGATCGACGATCGCCAGGCGCCGGTGCGCGAAGGCGATGCCGTTGGGCGCGTCGATCAGGAGCCCCTCGGCGTCGGGCCCGCGATGGGCGAGCGTGCGCGACATCGCCGCGGCGATGGCTCGGAGCTGGTCGGAGGTGAGACCGCTCTTGGGGTCGATGATGCCGCTGAGGCCGCACATCGCGGCACAACCTATTGGGTCGGCTGGGGAAAGTCCAGGATGCGGGCTTGCGCCGCCACGGCGCGGCCCGTAAAACCCTCGCTACCCGCCGCCGCAACGTTCGGGAACCCGGATGCCCAAACGCAGGGAAGTCCTACTGTCGATCGTCTCGGTCGCTCTCGCCGTCGTCGCGTTCGCCGGGCTCTCCGAGCTGGCGCTGCGCCTGCTGCCGGTGTCGTCGGGCCTGCGCACCATGGCAGTGACCGCGGAATCGCCCGTGTTCCGCCTCACGCCCAACCGCGATTACGTCTATTCGCGCGATTGGGACCTAGTGATGGTGAATCGCGGCCGCGTGAACAACGCCGGCTTCGTGAACGACCGGAACTACGAGAAATCGGCCGCGCCGCCGGTTCTGGCCGTGATCGGCGACTCCTACATCGAGGCGCTGATGGTGCCGTTCGCCGACACGCTCCAGGGCCGGCTTGCCAAGGCGCTCGAAGGCAAGGCGCGGGTCTACAGCTTCGCCGCCTCGGGCGCGCCGCTCAGCCAATACCTGATCTGGGCGCAATACGCGGTGCGCGAGTTCGGCGCCAAGGCCCTGGTGATCAACGTGGTGGGCAATGATTTCGACGAAAGCCATGCTGCTTACCGCATCGCCTCAGGGTTCTGGATTTACGCACCCGGGCCGGACGGAGCGCTGAAGCTGACTTTGATCGAATACCGGCCGAGCCTGATGCGCCAGATGGTGTCGTACAGCGCGCTCGCCCGGTATCTCGTGTTCAATGTGCGCGCGGGGCAGGTCGCGCTCGACCTCGAGGGGAAGTGGCGGCGGCTGGTCGCGCCCACGCCAGCGCCGTCCCCGCCGCCGGCGCCGGGCGCGCCGACCTACGCTGGGAATACCGCGGCCGAGGCCGACGCAGCGCGGATATCCGATTCGCTGCGGGTAATCGATGCGTTCCTGATCGACTTGGAGAAGATGACCGGCCTGCCGCCGGACCGCATCGCCTTCACGGTCGACGGTTTCCGCTATGCCGAGGTGGCGGCCCAGGGGGCGACCACGTATTTCGGCCGGATGCGGAACGAGTTCAAAGCCCGCGCCGCAGCGAAGGGGTATGAAGTGATCGACCTGGACCCGATGTTCCAGGCCGACTACGCGTTGAATCGCCGGCGCTTCGAGTTTCCCCGCGACGGGCACTGGAACGCGACCGCCCACGGCGTCGCGGCCGAGGCGGTGCTGCGGTCGAAGACGGTCAGCCAATTCGCGCGGTAGCGCCGGCCCGCCCGCCGCTCAATCCAGCTCGAACTTGTCCTTGTAGTCCCGCTTCAGCGCCGGGTCCTGCTCCGCCTTGTCGAGCAGGCAGTTGCCGACCGCGAGCGTCTCGATCTCCGTGCCCATGAAGCAGCGGAACGCGTCTTCGGGCGTGCCCACGATCGGCTCGCCGCGCACGTTGAAGCTGGTGTTCACGATCACCGGGCAACCGGTCAGCTTCTTGAACGCGCCGATCAGCGCGTGGTAGCGCGGGTTGGTTTCCTTGTGCACGGTCTGGATGCGCGCGGAATAGTCGACGTGCGTGACCGCGGGTATCTCGCTGCGCGGCACGTTGAGCTTGTCGATGCCGAATAGCTTCTTCTCCTCCTGGGTCATCTCGCGCCGCCGGCGCGGCACCACGTCGGCCACCAGCAGCATGTACGGGCTGTCGCCGTCGAGCTCGAACCAGTCCGCCACGTCCTCGCGCAGGACCGAGGGCGCGAAGGGCCGGAAGCTCTCGCGGTATTTGACCTTGAGGTTGAGGGTCTTCTGCATGGTGGGCGAGCGGGCATCGCCCAGGATCGACCGGCCGCCGAGCGCGCGCGGCCCGAACTCCATGCGCCCCTGGAACCAGCCCAGCGCCTTGCCCTGCGCCAGGTCCTTGGCGCAGGCCTCGATCAGCTCGCCGTCGCCCAGCACCCGGTACTTGGCGCCCGCGGCCTTGAGTCGCGCCTCGACGTCGGCTTGCGCGAAGGCGGGTCCGAGATAGCCGCCCTGCATGCCGTCGATGGCGCCGTTGGGCTTGCGCGGCTGGTGCCGGTAGAGGTGGTATGCGAGCAGCGCCGCGCCCAGCGCGCCGCCGGCGTCGCCCGCGGCGGGCTGCACCCAGATGCCGTCGAAGTTCTGCGCACGCAGCACCTTGCCGTTGGCCACGCAGTTGAGCGCCACGCCACCGGCGAGGCACAGGTTCCTGGCGCCGGTTTCCCTGGCGAGCGCGCGGGTGAGGCGCAGCACCACCTTCTCGGTTACCGCCTGGATCGACGCGGCCAGGTCCATCTCGCGCTGCGTCAGCCACTGGTCGGGTCTGCGCGGCGGACCGCCGAACAGCGCGTCGAACTTCTCGTTGGTCATGCGCAGGCCGGTGCAATAGTCGAAATAGTCGAGGTTGAGGCGGAACGTCCCGTCGTCCTTCAGGTCGATCAGGTTGTCGAGGATCGCCGGCATGAAGCGCGGCTCCCCATAGGGCGCCAGGCCCATCACCTTGTATTCGCCCGAGTTGACCTTGAACCCGGTGTAGTAGGTGAAGGCCGAATAGAGCAGGCCGAGCGAATGCGGGAAATGGATCTCGCGCCGCATCTCCAATTCGCTGCCGCGGCCGTGGCCGACCGACGTCGTGGCCCATTCGCCCACGCCGTCCATGGTCAGAATCACGGCTTCGTCGTAAGGCGAGGGGAAGAAGGCCGAGGCCGCGTGCGACTGGTGGTGCTCCGCGAACAGCAGCTTGTTCTCCCAGTCGAAGTCCGGATACGACTTGCGCAGCTCGTCGCGCAGCAGCGTCTTCTGAAACAGCTTCTCGCGCAGCCACACCGGAATCGCCTTGGAGAAGCTGGCGAACCCGCGCGGGGCGAAGGCGAGATACGTCTCCAGGAGCCGCTCGAACTTCAGGAACGGCTTGTCGTAGAACGCGACGAAGTCGACCGCGTCGAGTCCTGCGCCGGATTCCTTCAGGCAATAGGCGATCGCGTTGGCCGGGAACTCGGAGTCGTGCTTCTTGCGCGTGAATCGCTCCTCCTGCGCGGCGGCGACGATGCGCCCGTCCTCGACCAGCGCGGCGGCGCTGTCGTGGTAGTAGGCGCTGATGCCGAGGATGCGCACGTTGCGCCGCCGCTCCTAGAACAGGGTGTAGATGAACGGGGCCACGGCGCTGCCCTTGGTCATCACCACCAGGCCGCCGAACACCGCCATCATCACCAGGATCGGCAGCAGCCAGAACTTCTTGCGCGCCCGCATGAACGCCCAGAGCTCGCGGATGAACGACATTTCGGACCGTCCTAGAACTGGTTTTTCATCGTATCCGGCGCGGGACCGGGCGGCTGGCGCTCGATCCAGTAGCTTGCCGCGCCGGGGTCGCGCTTCAGCCGCAGCAGATCCTTGCCCAGGAGTCGCATCAGCACGCCCATCGGCGTGACGACGCCGTAGAATAGCAGGGCCATGATGATCGGCGTCACCACCTTGTGCAGCAGGAGGCCGAGCTTCAGCCACAGCCGGTTGAGCGGCGCCAGGATTCGAGGCGCCGCCAGCGCGGCGGCCGCGAACGCCGCCGCCACGCCGAGAAACACCCATCCCCACGCCGTCCACCCGCGCCACAGCTTCAGCAGCGCCAGCAGCGCGAAGAATCCGGCGAACACCAGGCCGAACGACCGATCGGACGAGCCGACGATCTGCTCGGACCGGGTCAGACGCTCGTGGCTGGACGCCGCGGGGCCGCCGGGGGCGGGAGCCTGCTGGGGGGACGGTTTCACGGGCCGGGAAGCTATTGGCTCGGCAGGCGAAAGTCCACAATCGCCTGCCCGCGCCGCTGGGCCGGGCTACCCCTTGTAGCTCTTGGCGAGGGCCTCGGTGCCGCGCGCCAGCATGCCGCCGTCGCCGCCCACGGCGATGAGCTGGAATCCTTGGGCGAGGAACCGGCGCGCCGCCTCGTCTTTGAACTCCAGGATCCCCGCCGCCTTGCCGCCGGCGCGGATGTTGTCGAGGCCGCGCTTCAGCATGGCCTGCACCTCGGGCGCCCCGGTGTTGCCGATCTGGCCCATGCTGGCGGCCAGGTCGTTGGGGCCGATGAACACGCAGTCCACGCCCGCCGCCCTCGCCATGTCGGTGCTGGCGTCGATCGCCTTGGGCGTCTCGACCTGCACGATCACGCAAATCTCGTTCGCGGCGGTCTTGGCGTAGTCCTTGATCCGGCCGTAGGCCGTGGCGCGCGTGGTGCCGGCGACGCCGCGGATGCCCTCGGGCGGATAGCGCGTCGAGGCGACCGCGCGCTTGGCCTCGTCCGCGGACTGCACGTAGGGGAACATGAGCGACCGCACGCCGATGTCGAGCAGGCGCTTGACCGCCACCGGGTCGTTCCACGGCACGCGCACCACCGGCTCGGCCGTGCCGCCCTCCGCCGCGCGCAGGTGGTGGATCACGTCGGTGAAGTCGTTGGGGGAATGCTCGAGGTCGATCAGGATCCAATCGAACCCCGCCGTCGCGGCGATCTCGGTCGAATTCGGGCTGGCGAGCGTCAGCCAGAAGCCGATCTGCTTTTCTCCGGCGGCCAGCGCGCGCTTCAGGCGGTTCTGCGGCAAGGTCGGCATGGATTCTCCTTCGCGGTCGCGGATGCGTCGCACGACCGGGCGAAACTAGCCTTCGATGCGGGCAAGCGTCCAGCGGTCGGGCGGACGCGCCGGCCCGCTCGGGCGGGAGTCGACGGCCATCGAGCCGATGCTAGAATGCGGCCACGGGGCGGCGCGGGGGCCGCCCGCACCGGAAAGGGGTTAGGAGGGGTTCCATGTTCGCCACATCGGAGAAATTCTCGGCCCGGCGCTGGTTGGCCGCGGCGGTCCTCGCCGCGAGCTTCGGCTTGGCCGCGCCCGCGCCGGCGCAGGAGGCGCCCGCCAGCGACATCCTCAACGCCACGCTGTGGATGCAGAAATCGATCGAGTACAAGGCCAACTCGCTGGCGATCTTCGCGCTGGCCAAGATCCGCCTCGACGAGTTTTTGGCCAAGAAGGACCATACCGCCGCGCCCAACGAGCAGAAGGGCGATTTCGCCAATCTGCCGCCGGCGATCGTGCTGGACGGCGACGAGACGCTGCTCGACAACTCGGGCTACCAGGCCTGGATGACGATCTCGGGCAACACGTTCACGCCCAAGACCTGGAACCAGTACGTCAATGCGGTGGAGACGCTGGCGATCCCCGGCGCGGTCGAGTTCTGCAAATACGCCGACTCGAAGGGCGTCAAAGTGTTCTACGTCTCCAACCGCACCAACGAGGAGAAGCCCGCGACCAAGAAGAACATGGAGAAGCTCGGCTTCCCGATGGGCGGCAACGTCGAGACCTTCCTGTTCGCCAAGGACCAGCCGGATTGGGGCTCGGCCAAGAGCACGCGCCGCGCCTTCATCGCCAAGAACTACCGCATCGTGATGCTGATGGGCGACAATTACGGCGACTTCTCCGACGGTTACAAGGGCAGCGAGGCCGAGCGGCTGAAGGAGTTCGAGGCCAACAAGGCGCGCTGGGGCAACGATTGGATCATGCTCGCGAACCCGGCCTACGGCTCGTTCGAGTCCGCCCCGTTCATGCACGACTACAAGAAGTCGGCGGCCGAGCAGCGCAAGGCCAAGCGCGACGCGCTGGCGCCCTGGAAGGGCCCGACGCCGTAGCGCGATCCGAACCCTGGCGCACGCGGCGGGCGGGGGGCGCCAGACCCCGCACCAGGGCGCGCAGATCGCCCAGGGACGCGGGTTCCAGCCGGTCCGGGAGTTGGGAAGGCCGGGACGGCTCCGCCCGTCTCGGCCCCGTTGAGAGGGCAATAATCCAGTCAAGAACAAAACAAGAACTTTCGCGTCCTGGCAAGGGAACCGCAGGACGAATACCCTCTAAGAAATATTGTTTCTTTTCAGTCTATTAGGCGATAACCCGAGCTGGTATCATTGTTCGATGACCAACCTCCAGGCCTTCCGTGCCTCGCTCGCCAGGAAGGAGCCGCCGGCGCATCTCGACCTGGCGCTTCAGGCGCTGTGGTGGGACGCCAGGGGCGACTGGCATAAGGCGCACGAACTCGCGCAGAAGAAGGACGACGCGGCCGGCGCCTGGGTGCACGCCTACCTGCACCGCAAGGAGGGCGACCCGTCGAACGCCGGCTACTGGTACCGCCGCGCCGGCAAGCCCGCGGCCAGCGTCTCGCTCGCCGCGGAGTGGGAGGCGATCGCCAAGGCGCTGCTGGGTGGTTAGTCCAGATACGCCCCGCCGTTGGCGTGCACGCCTGGCCGGTGATGTAACGCGCGCCGGGGCCGCACAGGAACCGCACCGCTGCGGCGGCAAGCGGCGGCGCGGCCGTCCCTCGGCGCCCTTTTTATCGTCGGAGGACGCCTATTTCCGCGTCGGATCTCCAGTCGGGGCACGCGGCTTTCCGTTCACGTATTCGCCGTAGTGAAGGTGTGCCCCGGTGCTCTTGCCGGTGTTTCCCGACGCGCCAATTTGCTGCCCATGGCTCACGGTATCGCCCACTTTTACGTGCGTGCCGCTGAGGTGGGCATAGACCGTGGTCACGCCATTGCCGTGATCCACCCACACGCGCAATCCATAGCCCTGCTTGTGGTTCTTGTCGTTCTCCCATCCCACACGGGTTACTTTGCCCGGGCCCGTGGCAACGACCTTGGAACCGACCGGGGCCGCAATGTCCATGCCTTTGTGCCCGGCCGGCTTTCCGGTCTTTGGATCTTTGCGCGATCCGTAGACTGACGTGACCGTTCCCGACACCGGAAAGTCAACCGTGTCGCCCTTCTTGAATTGCGGGCGTGGTGACGGTGCCGGCGGCTTCGGGACCGGCGGCTTCGGGACCGGCGGCTTCGGGACCGGCGGCTTCGGCGCTGGCGGTTTGGGAACCGGCGGTTTCGGCACCGGCGGCTTCGGCGCTGGCGGTTTGGGAACCGGCGGTCTTGGAGCCGGCCGAGGAGCCGGGCTAGGGCGCCCTCCGCCGCGAGACCCACCCGAACCTGCGGACCCACCCCGTTTTCCCGCCATGACCCTCTCCCCAGGAGATGCAGAGCAAGAGCGAAGAAGCATAATCGGCATGGATGCGATTTACAACTAATCGGATTTTCCCGCGGCGCGTCGCGACCGACGAGCGGCGGTCGCGCCCGGATGCGGCGGAGATTACCCCAGGTACGCCCCGCCGTTGGCGTGCACGGTCTGGCCGGTGATGTAGCGCGCGCCTGGGCCGCACAGGAACCGCACCGCCGCGGCGATGTCCTGGGCGGTGCCCAGTCTTCCGACCAGCGTCTTGGCGGTGGCGTGGTGCGAGGGCTGCGGCCCTTTGCGCGGCGTGTCGATGAGCCCGGGCGAGACCAGGTTCACCGTCACGCCCTTGTCGCCGAGGTCGTGGGCGAGCGCGCGGGTCAGCCCCACCAGGCCCGCCTTGGCGGTGATCACGTGCGCGCGGTGCTTGGCGCCGGTGTGGCCGGTCAGGCCGCCGATGTTCACGACCGTGCCGGCGCCGCTGTTCTCCAGGTAGGGCAGGCAGGCGCGCGTGCAGTTGAACGCGCCGTCCAGCACGATCGCCAGGATCGTGTGCCAGTCCCCGGGCGTGATTTTCTCGAACGCCGACTCCTGCCGCACCGCCGCGTTGTTCACCAGGATGTCGATGCGGCCGAACTTCTCCGCCGCCGCCGCCGCCATGCGCTCGACCGCCTTGGCGTCGGTCACGTCGGCGACGAAGGCGAGCGCCTTGCCGCCCAGCTTGGCGATCTCGCCGGCCACCGCCTCGGCCTCGGCGTGGTTGGAGCGCACGTTCACGACCACCGCGGCCCCGGCCTCGGCCAAGGCAAGCGCGATCGCGCGGCCGATGTTGCGGCCCGCCCCGGTGACGACCGCGACCTTGCCCGCCAGTTCCTTTTCGCCCTCGGCCATGTTCTATCCCTTGAATGCGTCGAGCCTGACCGGCCCGTCGAACAGCCCGCGCGCCGCCGCCAGCGCGACGGCGATGCGCGCCTCGTCCCAGCCGCCGTGCCGGGCGTTGCGCGCGAACTTGTCCTCGATATCGGCCGCGGTCAACGGCTCATGCGCGCCGCCGCGCAAGTGCGGCTGGCGCTCCTCGACCACCGTGCCGTCCCGCAACGTCGCACGGATGTGTCCGGTGTAGTTGTTGGGGTAGGGATTGTTCGGGTCGATCGCATATTTCACCTTTGCCGCTACCGCCAGCACCTCTGGCTCCTTCGCCGCCGCGTCGGTGAACGCCTCCAGTCCCACCCCGCCGCGCACGAAGGCCGAGGCGATGCAATAGGGCGTCGAGAACTTGCCGGCATAGCCGTTGTTGGGTCGCTGCTTGGCCGCGAGCGGCTCCCAAAGCCGGTGCACCGTGCCTTCGCCCACTTCGCATACGATTTCAACGACATCCACGGCTTTGATGCCACGCTGTCTGAGCCGTCGCGCGCAATCGATGTAGGGATGGGTCATGGTGCCGCAGGGATAGGGCTTGAAGGCGATGGTCTCGGCCGCCCA
>Ga0233425_10009603_pt1 | contig 12154 bp, 13 predicted proteins | sample Watercolumn_Towu_2_FD_181712 | JGI IMG/M metagenome (GOLD analysis project Ga0233425, IMG submission 181712) | Freshwater microbial communities from Lake Towuti, South Sulawesi, Indonesia - Watercolumn_Towuti2014_140_MG | ecosystem: Environmental > Aquatic > Freshwater > Lake | place...
CTGTTGTTTCGAAATTGGGGAGAGCAGATGTTGTTTTTTGCGATCCGGAACGGCTGGCGTCTGAAGAGGAAAGAATGGTCAAAAGCATTATTCCTGATGTTGATACAATTTTGAATGTTTATGGCAGATTGACTTCATCTATTGCTCTGGAGTTTCCTCCACAAATTAAGAAGATCCCTTTTGATTGTGAGCAGGAGTATATTTCGGTTGATAATTCCCTTAATCGATTGACGCTTTATTTTGGAGACCTGAAAAAAGTAGAGCGAAGCGCGGTTCTTTTACCTTCTGCTCAGCGATTAGAAATGGCTGATGGAATTTTAAAATATTCAAAAAAATTGGGAATGTACTTCTATGAAGTTGATCCTGCGATTGTCAAAGCTGGGTTACTTGGAGAACTTCGTCAGAAGACTGGAGCTGTTTGTTTTGAACAAGGAAAAGCGGTGTATTTTACTTCTGATAAGCTGGTTTTGAGTCCATTCTTTAAGAATTCTTTTTCTGTCGTAAGTACTTTCAATTTTAATTTAGTTGAGGTTACAAAAATCTTGAAAGAACATCGTTTTGGTAAGGTGATGATTCGTTATACTATCGATCCTCAACATTATTGGAAGGAACGCAGCGTTCTTGAGAGGGGACTTAAAGGTGAGAAAAAAGCTCATTTGTTTCGATTTGGAAAGTTAGGGGTTGTTGCTGAGAAGGTTTGTCAAATTTTTTCTATTTAAATGCTGTTTGTGATTAATCTCTCTGTTCTCGTGTCTTTTGGTTCTGAGATGATGGTTGCTTCTTTGAGTAACATTCCTGGCGCTCTTTCTTGTGTTGGTACGTACCCAGATACTGCACCACAATGACCATAACCACTTCGATACGGTTCTCCGTAGGCAACGACATTACTAAAAAGGCTGTCGGTGTATGCGACAACTAAAATATCTTGTAATAGTTTTTTTTCTCCTTCTGATGTGACCATCCACGCAGCGCCTGGCTGAAGCCTGAATGCACCATCTTCTATACCTACTTCTCCACCACCATTTTCAATATAAATTCCACTTTGAGATGGATGTTGTCTAATTGTTTCTAAAAAGGCTTCTTCTAATGCTTGTTTGCCGAGAAGATGAGTTGGGTTTATCTTTATTTCAAGATTTGTTACTCTGGGCTCTAGTTTTAGCATCTCTCCCTCTTCTGAGATCCATTGGCTTCGCGCTCTGCCATTAGAGTGAAATTCTCTTCCCACATATTGACTTAGTGCTGCTGCAGAGGCAATATCTAAAAGGTAATTTTGGAGGATACCATCTTTTACTAAAACTACTTGTTGTGATCTAATGCCTTGTTCATCATACATGTATGATCCCATCAAATCGGGTATTGTAGGGTCGTCTATGATGGTGATTTCAGGTGGAAGAACTTGGGTTTCCATCCTTTCTGGAGTGTAGACAAAGGAATCACCGTTGCAAACATAAGCTCCGGAGAGAAGATGGGCGGCTATCGCTTCATGAAATAATGTTCCTACTGCGCCTCCGTTGAGCAGAATGGGATATGTACCGGAGGAAATCCTTTCTTTTTCTTGTGCTGCTTGCCATAATCGGTTCATTCGAGTTATTTTACTTAATACAACCTTCTCTGTTACTTGTTCTGGTTTTCTGAAACTTAACCCTTCACTTATGTTTAACGGTCTTGATCTTTTATCGTATCCTGAGAGAGAAAATGAAACTAAGATCATTCTCTCTTGTTGTCTTATGTCGCTTCCTAATGTGTCAACATATGCAGATCCTCCATCTTTGACTGCAATTGTGGTGTTGACTACTCGATCTTTGGCATTTAGGTCTTTACTTAATTTTAATATAATGTCGCTGATGTCTCTTAAATCGGTTTTGGAAAGTTCTTCTTGTTCTCTATATGTTGTTTTTACTCTTGTTCCATTTTGTTCTAAACTTGTTTGTGTCGTTAAAATTGATTCTCCTATCCCCGCGAGGTATTTTGCAGCGGCGGTTTTTACAAATTGGTCCATACTTGCGTCCAATACTGCTTTAATTGCAGCGGGATCGTCAGTTATACCGTTTAACCCTGATTCGTGCACGCCATATCCTAATTTTCCTTCACCGGCATACACTCGAACTCGAAGGCATTGTGATGAATCTAAATCAGGCATAGATGTTTTTTTCCCATTGATCCAGACTTGTGATTTTAATGTTCTTGAACGAAAGTGGGTTCCGATATAAACTGGTCTAATTGTTACGGGGGTTCCACTAATATTTCTGGTAACAGAAGCACGGATGTGTTTTTGAAGTACTGTTTCTAAAGATCTTACTATTTTATCGCTGATGATCATTTTAGTTTAATTGTTTTTTAAATTTGAATCTTTAAAGTTTACGTTCTTACTTTATAGTGATAATTTTATAAATAAATCTGTTTTTTTCATTTAAATGGAGAATAAAAGGGAAACAGCGCCGTTCACTTCGGAAATGGCGCAGTTGGTATTGCAGCTGTATGATGATTATCATGGTAATTGCAGTGCTGTCTTTCGTTGTTTGCAAGAAAAGGGATATAGTCTTACTTATCGTCACGTTTATGATTTTCTTGAGAAAGAAAACCTGTCTGCTTGTGGGATTGCACGAAAAGACAGCATTATGAGGATTTATTCTTCTGAGATTGTTTCGGCATATTTTCAAGTTCATGGAAATATTTCACGGGCGCAACGTTTGCTGGCACGGGTTGGAATTTCTATCTCTGAGGAACCGATTCGATTGTGCTGGCAGCAAGAAGGATTACGACCTCTTGGCAGAAAAGTTAGTGCTGAGATAAAAAGAATGGTGATGAAAGAAGTTATTCTTTATAGTGATAAGTCTTATTCCAGCGTTGCGATGATGCTACGAACGTTTGGAATAAATTCTAGTTCACGGTGGCAAGCAGTGTACCACGAAATGGTTGATTCTTTTGAGATATCCTCTTTGAGGAGATTTCCTTTTCGTTCACGAGTTTTTACTGATTCTGAGTTTGAGGAATTAGGCGATTACTTTGAGGAGTGTGGCGGAGATCCTGATGCTGCAGGGAAAGATTTTAAGATTCCTTCGAGTGCTGTTTTGTTTCATTGGGATGATGCGGAGAAGCCTTTTGATTTTAAGTATGTTCCTGGTGTTGAGTATAGGATGGAGTTAGCAGTTAAAAAGGACTCTTTAGAAGAATCGATGAAGAAAATTCGTCTTGCTTTGGAAGATACTGCTTTAGATACTGTTGCGGCGTGGAATATCCTCAAGAATGATGATTCATCTATTCGTATTCATCAAGTGCTCAGGATGGCGAGGGAGATGAGAAGTAGAAAGAGAAAGTAGAAAGGGGTAATATATTTTGGTCAGACAATAAATTTTCAAGAAAAGTAAAATGGATCGTCAGAGCGGATGATGATTTCTTTTCTTTCTTTTGGTTCTGATCTCTTTTGAAACAAGGATGAAGTTGATTTTTGCAAGTTTTCTTTCTTAAGTTCTGTTGAAAATGTGGTTTCGCTTTTGAATGGTGCTTCTTTGTATTCTCTGTTTGGGTTTATTTCAAATACTTTTTTCTTGTTGATGTTTCCACACTTTACACATCTGAAATAGAGACCAAATTTGCCCGTACAGGTTTCTAGAAATTCACCACAGAGGCATTTCATTTCGTTTAAAATACTATTTTGGTGCTGTTTACAGACAGGTATTCCTTGCTCGTTTTGCGTAATACTTTGTCTTTCACAAAAGGGACAATTATCACTTCGTGCTTCACCATATCTTTTTGGAATGCGCATTTGTTGGATGATTTATTGATGGTTTAAAAGGTTATGGTTTTTGCTTTTTTTTGATACCCTAACCCTATAATTTAGAATTCTAGTTGGTCGTTGAGATTATAATTTGAGGGGAAAGCAAGTTCAATGAGATATTTTCCTTTTTTCTTTGAGTTATAAAAGGTGAATGGCTTAAATTCTTTTTTTATTTCGATGATTTTTTTTTCTTTGTTTAAGATGAGGAGCTCTATGGGATAGAATACGAAGAAGTTATGAAGATAAATTGGTATCTCTTTATTGAAGAACATTATTAGGTTGTGTTTTTTTCGAAACATCAATCCTCTTGATTGAAGGTAGAATGTTTTGGCTTGAATTTCTTCTTTTGAGATGATACTGTTTTTTGTTTTGTTCTTTATCATTTTTATCATATTATCTTATCATTTTTTATGTCTTTTTTTTTGTTATGGCTGAAATTTCCATAGTTCGTCTCCTACATAATGGATGTTTTTGATGACTTTGCCTGTTGTCATTGTTTGAATTTTGCTGCTGCTGTAGAGGGCCAAACCTATTGCTATCGGCTTTTTGTTGTTGATGTCGATGATGGCGACAAAATCGTCTTTTGTTATGGTTTGGTCTAGTTCTTTTATCCCGGGGCGCATTATGTCTGCGCCGTTGATGATGAATTTGACGGCGCCCATGTCAATCGTTACTGTTTTGAGGATGTTATTTTTTTGGAGATATTTTAAAGTGGGTATTATTTTTTTAATTATGTCTTTATTACTACTACTATTATTATTATTATTACTTTCATTATTATTTTGATAGTAGAAGAATGATGGCTCGTTGTCAATGAGAATTATTCTATCGTCAATGAGTTCAACACGCTGTTTTTTATCTATTATTAAGTTGTATTCTGTTAGTTTTTCAGTTAAGTCTTTACTGCGAAGCTGAAAGCGTTTCATTGTTTGGTTAGAATGTTTTAGTATATTATCTGTACTTGCATTGGTCCTATTTGGATGTGATCTGTATTATTGAGATGCTGTCCTGATGCTTGAAGTGGTTTTCCTTCTACAAATACGGGTGTTTTAGTTTCGTTCCAAAGAAGATATTTTCCTATTTTTTGGTTCCAACGAAGTTTTACCGGTTCTCTTGAAATGTTGCTAAATGGTGAAAAATTAGCAATATAAATGTTATTTCCTTCTTTTATTACACAATCTTCTATGTTTTTCGGATTGTATTTCTCTTCTCTAAAGATATTAATGCTGTCTTCTTTTAAGTCAAATATTCTTCTTACTTTTGTTCCTTTAAATGTGATTATGAGTTGTGCTTTTCTTCTGCCTGTTAGACCAAATGTAACTATTTTTAACCAATTCATTTTTTTCACTTCTTTTCTTTCCAATCAACAAAGGAATCTTTTTTGCGGTTGATGAAGAAAAGCATGGCAAAGAATGTTAATACTAAGACGATGAAGCCGATTTTACTTCTGGTGTCAAAATATCTTATCGTTCCTCCAAAAGTAGCAACGATACTTCCGAGGAACAGACCCATGGTGACGGAGTCTTGAAGCTTTGGAAGAAATAATGCGATTAATAGGATGATAAGGTTAAATAAAGCGATGAAGACATATTTTGTTCCTTCGTATTTAAGTTTTTCTTGCTCCCACGTTTGTTGTTTTGTCTGAAATTCTTTTTGACATTGCTCTTGTTTTTCGCTAATCTGTTTGTTTTGTGATTCATCTGTGATTTTTTCGGAAGGGGGGTAGGGATATTTTTGGTAGCAGTCAGTGTATGGTTGATAATATGATTCTGTTCCTGTGTATTTTGGAAAGAAGACGTTGGCGCCAACGAAAACCATCGGAACGTAGAGTAAGATGATGATCAGAACATATAATAATTTTGTCCAATTCATAGTTTAATAGAATGGGAGAGAAGTATTTAATGGTTTTGGTTTTGTCCATTTCAATTTTTTGCATACTATTTTTATATTCTAATTTTTTTTATATTCTCAAGTTACGTTATTTATTTAAACAGCTCACTTTCTTTATTTTTTTATGGGAAGTTTAGAAGATGTGGTGAATTCTTTGCGAGAAAGTTATACTGAAATTTATCATCCCCATTCTCTAACTGGCGTGATTCCTTTGACGGAAGAATTAGGAGTTTTGTTGAAAAAGCCTACTGCGAGAGCAATTTTAATGGGCAGGTTTTATGAGCATCTTACGGCGGCGCTTTATGGGGGTGATGTTTGTATTTCTGAGATTCTTCCTGGAGGGGACGAAGATGAGAATGATACTATCACTCCGGATGTCGTTAATAATTCAACTAAGCGTTATTTTGAAGTAAAGGGTGTCTGCGCTGGCCAACATTGTATGCTTCAGGATTATCAATTAGACCATTATGAGCAGTTACTTCGAGCTCGCCCTGGCTATGATCTTTCTTTTGCTTTTTTTCGCCATACTTTACATGGAATAAAAAGTACGTGGAGTGGAAATTCTGAGCAATTGTTATCGGAACTTGCTGCTAAGACGTTGTATCTCGTTGTACTGCCTTATTCTGCGATTACACAAATGCATGGGATGGTCAATGGTTCGAAAGCATTGGTATCTCGTTTTCAAAAGGAGGGGTCACCATTTGATCGTTGTACAAGTGTTCTTGCTTCAACTTTGACTCGACTTTATACTAAACCGGAGGAAGTTGTGGAACAGGTTGCGGGGGAGGATGTTTCTCGATATACTTTATCCCGCTATGTTTCAGCGCCTATTTCTTTGTCTGGTTTTCTCGTTCCTGCTTTTCCTATTGTTTTAGTAGAAGATACGATGCCAGTTCGATACGGTGCCTTAGTTGATGGTTCTGGTTCTTTTGATGATGATGTGCCGTTTTAAGTTGTTTTTACTTTTGCTTGAATGTTGTGATATACAAGTTGGTATTGTTCATCTAAATATCTTGCATTTTCTTCTAATTGATTTAGTTTTATTTGATGTTCTAAACTTGTTCCTGTTCCAATACTTCCTCCTAATAATGTTCCAAAAAGTCCGCAGAATATTATTTCTCTTCTACCAAACATAGAGGTTCACCTCTTCCTCCAGCAAGATACGCAATACCTGAGAAGAATCCTCCCATTCCTATTCCACTTACGAGTGGATTTGAAATAATACTCGAAATGGGATTCTCACTTAAAGGAGGACTATGACTAAAATCTTTTAATTTTTCTTCTATTCCACCAATAATTTGTCCGATGCACCTCTCTAAATCATATACTTTGGCTCTTATATCATCTGGAAGTGTATATCCGCACCATAGAGCACCATGTCCATATTGTCCTACAAGATTGTCAAATTCTGTGGTAAACGTAGTCTCTTTTTCAAGAACTCTTTCGACAAGGGGATTATTTTCTCTCCAGACGTTAAATACTTCTGTTTTTAGGGCAATTTTATCAATATCTCTTGCTGAGGGTTTGTTAGTTGGAAGATCGTGTTCTGCATATCTGGGGAGATTGTCTACTGCATTTAGATCGTAGACTAATGTTCCTTTTTGTGCTTTGTATTTTTCTGTCATTTTCTATACTATCTTTCGTTTTTATCTATATTATGGATGATTTCTTCTATTCCACCAATATCCCTACTTTTCCGGGCATAGCGGATTTTGCTTTAGGATGCTCTGATTCTTCTGCAAGGACTACTTTAATCTCACATTCGAATTCGAGTTCGAAGAATCGGATTGCTTCTTGCATGCTTTTGAGTTCTGATTCTTGTGAAGTTATGGTAAAGGGCAATTTAGAGGTGTCTTTGAGTATACTTATCACTATTTTACCGATTTCTTTTCCGTTTAGGGCAATTTTTTCTTCGGCAAGAACTCGTTTCATGATCTCTCCTACATCACGGGTTACTTTGATCTCTTTCGTTAAGATGGTAAAGAGGGTGTATAACCAGTCTTGTGCGATGAAGAGGGTGAATTGTTTTGGTGTTTCTATTTTAGCGAGTTTGATGACATTGCGCATGTTTTCAATCGTTTCTCTGATCAAAATTTCATTTGCTTCTATGTAGTGATTGGTTTTTGTTTCGTCTGCTTTTGGCCAATTTGAGCAGGAGATGAGCTGTTCTTCTTGATTTAATTCTTCACTTAAGTGCGGTGTTATGGGATTTATGAGCTTACACCAGATGAAGAGGAATTCTTTGATGGTTTTTTGATTCTCTCCTCCTCTTTTGAGGTACCATTTTAAGTCATCATACATACTAAAGTAGGTGATTGAGGCAAGTTCTCGCAGGTTATATTCTTTCATGGATTCGTTGATCTTTTTGAGATGATGATGGGTTCTTGAGATGAGCCATTGGTCAATCGTTTTGGATTTTCCGTTTAGTTTTTTTGATGATTCGACGATCGTATGAATTTTTTCTAAAGCATTTTTGTAGTTTAGAACGGTATCTTCTGTCCAGACGACGTCGACATGGGGTGAACCTATATGAGCGTAATATAATCTCATGGCGTCAACACCATATTTTTCGATGGCAGAGGGAATTGGCTCTGCGCCACCTTTACTTTTTGAGATTTTGCTGCCTTTGCCTGTCACCCACCAATTGACAAAAATACCTTGCGGCCATTTTGATTCTGGTAAGATGGCGACATGATTCATTAGAAAGACGGGAAAATGAACCGTTTTGTGTTCTTTGCCTCCTAGATTTAAGTTAAGGGGGTAGAAATAATCAAATTCTTCTCTTATCTCTTTCCATTTTTCTTTTCCTTCGCCTTTACCAAGAAAGACATAGTCAAAAAAGCTTTCAGTGAGTTCTTCTGTTTTGATGTTTTTGTTATTAATATGTTTTGAAACTATATAATATATTGGGTAGAGGGTGGAGTCACTGATTGGCTCTATTGTCCATTTTTCATCAAAGGGAAATTTACTGCCCATCCAGTTTCCGAGTCTTGCGCAGGCGCGGTCACTGAACCAATCTAAGATGCTTGGAAGATTTTCGTAGTATTCTTGCGGGAAGATGTTCATCTCTTTTGCTTGTTCTTTGCTTCTTTCGGTCAATTCGGCATCGGAGTAGCGGATAAACCATTGGTCATCAATTCTTTTGATGATTACTTTATTGCCGCAACGACAGATAACCTCTTCACTTAAGTCGTGAAGGAGGTCTGCTTTCTTTTCTTGCAACAGTTCTGCTTTTATCAGTTCTTTGGCTTGTTCGACTTTTAGATTAGCATATTTGCCACAAGAGTCCATCATGACACCGGTATGATATCCTGATTTGTAGACTTCTTTGGTCGCTTCTTCGAGTTTTGGATCTTCTAATAAAGTGATGTTCATCTTTTCTGTTATTTCTTTTGCGGGAAAATCACCTAAGTCTTTTGATTTGATTATCGGGATCAACTGGATTGATTTTACCTCATTGTAATTTAATTCGTATTCTTTACACTCTTGAGGATTTTTTTGAAGTGTTTTTAGTGCGATGTAATCGTAAGGGGCATCGCTTGGTACACTGGTTACGATTCCAGTTCCTCTGTTTGGATTACAAAAAGATGCGGGAAGGATAATTATCTCTTGGTTAATTCCTGGTGCAAGCACTTTTTTTCCGATGATCTTTTTTGGTTCGATGTCTTCTTTTAAGAGGACGTCATCTTTTTGGTAGCGTATTTTTTCTGCGGCTTGTTCGCTGATGATCCAATTTTCTCCTTCTACTTGAACTTTGACATATTTACCTTCTGGATTTATCCAAAGATTAGTTTGTCCGAAGATGGTTTCGGGTCTTAGCGTTGCTGCGATGAGATAATCTTCTTGCATCTTAAATTTAAGAAGGGTGTATTCTTGCTTTTCGGCGTTTCCGCCACGGGCAATATCAGTTTCAGAAGGGTCTATTGCAACAGGACCGCAGTTGATACATGCTGTTGCGTAATAGGGTTTTTGGATAAGAAGATCTTTTTGCTGCAGTTTTTGGAATTGCCACTGGATGAATTTTTCGTAATCAGGATACGTAGTGCAGGTGAATCTATCCCAATCACACAGGAAGCCAAATTTTTTCCAATAGTCGTTGATATATACTTGATTGAAATAGTTGATGACTTCTTTAGGGTCAGTGAGTTTTGTTATCTGTTCTTCTGGACAGCCGTTGTTCTTTAAGTAGTTTAGCCACTCTTGGTCGTTGTTTTTTACTTTATTTGCGAAAGCGATTGCTTGGTTTCCAGAAGCATGTGTTCCTACGGGAAAAAGAATTTCTTTTCCGTGGAGGCGTTCGTAACGGCAAATGGCATCGGTGTATGAAAAACCACGCATGTGTCCTACGTGAAGAAATCCAGAGATGCCTGGGTAGGCAAAGATCATCATGAACTTTTCTTTGTTTTTCTTGACTTGAGCTCTACCTAGTTCGGCATCAGACCACTTCTTTTGCCATTTCTGCTCTATTTGTGTCCAATCTATACTCATAAATTTGAGGTTGGGGCTGGAGTTTTATAAAGGTTGCTGGGATGGAGGAGATAGGGTTATGATTAGAGTTTTTGATGAAGTTATTACTCTTTTAAGGTAATCTTTTAAAAGAGGGGATAATTTGATGTTATATGAATAAAAATATCGTGATGTCTTTAGAATTAAGTGATTATTTGAGCAGGATTAATCCGAATGTAGAAATAGAGGTTGTTTTAATGGTTGATCCTCATGTTTATGGTTCGATGGACCGGTTAAAACGTTATTTTAAAGAGTTGGAAATTAGTGATTATGTTCCGTTGAATGGGTGGACTGTTCGTGCTCGACTTTCAAGAGGTGTTATTGTTGATTTGAGCGATTTGATCGGTTTTGATCATTATCCTTATGTTACAGCGATTTCTTTAATGTCTTAATAGATCAAATTGAGGCAGTGATAATACTTTTATTTGTACTACTATATAATAGTTATTTTCATTAAATTTATAAAGACGAGTCTTTTTAGGGAGATTAATGGAGAAATCTACTACAAAACGTATTATTATTCGATTAGATTTAAAAGAAATGCTTCGTTCTATTCCAAAAGATCAAGCAGTTCCTGTTTTACTTTTGACTCAGCCCACTTTTCCTTATGCGGTTGAAGCAGCTACTTCTTTTCTTGATGGAAAAAAAGTGTCTTATGTTCTTCGGGATCATGGAACGGTTGGAACAATGCTTGGGGCCAATGATATTTATTTTTTGGCGGCGAAGGATTATATTTATGGCGTTATTCCTGATCCGTTGGCGATCTTGAATTATTAAATATTTTGATGTTTTTTACATGACTCCTTTGGTGAGATTTCCTATTGTAACACCTTGTTGAAATTCTTGGACTGAGACTTTTTTTCTTTCTAGGAGCTTTTTGTATAATGTGACGAGTTTGAATACGTCTTTTTCTAGGTCAAGGTATAATTGGGTGATTCCTGCTTCAATTATTTTTGGTGTATGCTGGAGTAGGGCGATCGTTTTGGAGTAAAGCATCTGCGTTGTTCCCGTGCTAGTCTTTTGCAATGGGAAAGTGTAGTTTTTTTGGTCGGTTAAATGATCTGTCTCAAATGTTTCTTTGAATGACATCACTATTGGTCTGCCATGCGCATAATAAATAAGTTTATCTTTTTGTTTGAATTCACTTAGTTCTTTGAGGTTGAGTTCGATTGAGGCGATACTTGGGAAATTGTAGTATTGCAGTTGATTGTCGTTGAAAATGTTCATCTGATAGCCTAAGATGATGGTGATGTTCGGGTTTAGATTTAGATTTAAGATTCCTACGTTATTGACCAAAATACCATTTGGCTGATGGTGTTCGATGATTCTTTTTAGTTGTTCGATGTTCTGATCGGTGAGCGTCATGGGAGTGTCAAGATAGAGTTTACTTTCTGTGTTTTTGGCAAGGTCGATTGCTTCTTTAAGGTCTTTTCCAAAAGCGTCGTAGTAGATGATATCTGCTTTAGCTTTGATTGCTTCTTGCACGTCATTTAGGTTGTAAACTCTGATGTGGATTGCCTTTTTATTAGCATCTGAAATTGGAAAAGTCGGTTGAGGAATTTGTTTCTTTTCTGATTCGATCGGCTGGAGGATGTTGAGAAGAATTTGGTCTAATTCGTTTCGTAATTTGGTGAGAACACTTTTGAGGATGAATGAGTTGTCTGTTTCGATGTCTGTTTTATCAAGTTGGAAGAAGTTGCTGTGATATTTTCGCAGTTCTTTTTCTAGTTGTTCTTTTGTAAATGGATATTTTTCTGGTTTTACGGCGGTTGTTTCGAGTGTTAATTCTTGGTCTTGGTTTAGGATGATTATTTTAATTTTTACTGGTTTGTTTTCGATAATAGATAGATTTATGTTAAATGAAATCTTTTTTGGTTCTCCTAAAATATTTTCTCCGTTGCTTTTACTCATAAGATAAACTTTTGCTCCATTTTGAAAGCTGGAATTGAGCAGTTTTACTTTTTGTCCCTTTTTTGCTTT
>Ga0233425_10009604_pt1 | contig 12152 bp, 11 predicted proteins | sample Watercolumn_Towu_2_FD_181712 | JGI IMG/M metagenome (GOLD analysis project Ga0233425, IMG submission 181712) | Freshwater microbial communities from Lake Towuti, South Sulawesi, Indonesia - Watercolumn_Towuti2014_140_MG | ecosystem: Environmental > Aquatic > Freshwater > Lake | place...
TGCATGCAGGGAAGCCGCCTGGATCTTCTCGAGATCGCGCGCGGCCGCCTCGGGCAGGCCGGGGTGCCTGCAGGCCAATTGCGCGAAGCCGAGGATCGCGCCGAGGGGCTCGTTCAGCTCGTGCGCAACGCCGGCGGCGAGGTTCCCGAGGGTGGCGAGCCGGTCAGCGCGGCGCAGTTGCTCCTGCAGTACGCGCTGCTCCTCCTCCACGCGCAGGCGGGTCACGACCGCCGCCAGCTCCCGGGCCACGGTGTCGATGAGATGGCGTTCCTCCCGCAGGAAGGGGCCCTCGTCCAGCGGTGGGCGCTCCCCGCGGTAGCCCACCTCCACGCACCCCTCGTGCCCCTCTCCCAGCGGGATGACGGCGCGTTGGCGAGCCCCGGTCGACTCGAACCGCGGCGTCTCGCACACCAGGCCGTCCAGCGTGATGCGCGCCGCCGCGATCTCGGGGTACTGCCAGGAGGGCGGCAGCACGGCGACGGCACGCTCCAGGAAATCTTTGAGGGAGAGGGCACGATCCGCAGACAGGCGGGCGATCTCGTAGAGGCAGGTCAGCTCCTTGACCCGCTCCCGCTGGGCAGCCTGGACGCGGTGGTACGCGATGGCCACGGCGAGGGCGTGCCCCACGTCGCGCAGCAGGTCCTGGTCCAGGCGCCTGAGCGTCTCGGCGCTCCAGGCCTCCAGCACCGCCTCCCCGATCTGCTCGTCGCCCAACGTCAGGGGGCAGCACAGGACCGCACGCCGGGGGTGCTCGCCGGTCCACATGACCTTCCAGGGCTCAGGTTCGCAGGCCCGTGTCGCTCCCTCCAGCCGCTGGAACCTGCGGGGAACGGCCGTCAGGGCCCAACGCGCGCTGCGCCCGTGCTCGTGGATGCAGAGCTCGACCCGGCAACAGTCGAAGGTGTCCACGAGCGCGCCGCACACGTCCTGCAGGAATTCGACGCCGCGCCCAGCCCCACCGGTCGCGACCAGGATGCGGTAGGACAAGCCGCGGAAACCGCCGATGCCGACCATGAGGGGGGCCTCCGGGGGGTGCTGGGTCGTAACCGGAAGCGGTTATGCGGGCGCCCATGTTCCCCTGCCTGTTCGTCTCGGATCTGCACGGCGTGGCGGCCCGCTACCGGGCGCTCTGGGACCTGGCACGCCGAGCGCGACCCCGGGCCATCCTGCTGGGCGGCGACCTGCTCCCCGGCGGGCTCCTCTACGGCGCCCCGGCCCCCGAGGTCGAGGGCGACTTCATCGAGGACTTCCTGGAGCAGGGCTTCCTGGGGCTCGCCGCGGACCTCGGGGCGGCGGCGCCCGAGGTGCTGCTGGTCCTCGGCAACGACGATCCAGCCGTGACCCTCCCGGCGTTCGCGCGCGGGGAGGCGCGAGGGGCCTGGCGGCAGATCCACGGCCGGCGGGTCGCGCTCGAAGGCCATCCCCTCTTCGGCTACGCCTGCGTACCACCGACGCCCTTCGTCCTCAAGGACTGGGAGCGCTACGACGTGTCCCGCTTCGTCGATCCGGGCTGCGTGTCCCCCGAGGAGGGCTGGCGCTCGGTGCCCATGCCGGAGCACCAGGTCCGCTTCCAGACGATCCAGCGGGAGCTCGACGAGCTGGTGGGCGAGGAGGATCTGCGGGCCGCGGTGCTGCTGTGCCACAGCCCCCCGTACCACACGGGTCTGGACGACGCGGGACTCGCCGGCAAGCTGGTCGACCACGCTCCGCTCGACACCTGTGTCGGCAGCATCGCGCTGCGCCGGTTGATCGAAGCTCGCCAGCCCCTGCTCACCCTGCACGGCCACGTCCACGGCTCGGCCCGCCGTACGGGCATCTGGAAGGAGCGCCTGGGCGAGACGGTGATGATCACCGCGGCCCACGACGGCCCCGAGCTGTGCGTCGTGCGTGTCGATCTCGACGATCCCTGGGCGGCGACGCGGGAGTTGGTCCCGGTGGCGGGGTAGGGAGCGAAGCCCCGGGTTATCGGGCGGTGACCTCCACGAGCCCTTCCCAGGAGCACCCATGGCCCACGACGTGGACAACCCCCACCCAGGCACCACCCTCAGCCGCGAGCAGGTCCTCTCCATCCTCAAGCGCGAGGACGTGCGCTTTCTGCAGCTCGTCTTCACCGACGTGATGGGCACCTCCAAGAACGTCGAGACCACCCCCAGCCAGTTCGCCAAGGCCCTGGACGGCGAGATCCTCTTCGACGGCTCCTCCATCGAGGGGTTCGTGCGGATCGAGGAGTCCGACATGCAGCTCGTGCCGGACCTCAACACCTTCCGGGTCCTGCCCTGGGACGACCCTCTCGGCCGGGTCGCGCGGGTGATCTGCGACGTGTACCGCCCCGACGGCCGCCCCTTCGAGGGCTGCCCGCGCCTCACGCTCAGGCGGCAGATCGAGCGCTGCAGCGCGCTGGGCTACTCCATGATGGCGGGGATCGAGGCCGAATTCTTCCTCTTCGAGATGGCCGACGAGGTCCGGCCCACCACCCACACCCACGACGTGGCCGGCTACTTCGACCTCGCGCCGCTGGACCGCGGCGAGTCCTGCCGCCGCGCCATCACCACCACCCTGCACGCGCTCGGGTTCGAGGTCGAGGCCTCGCACCACGAGGTCGCCCAGGGCCAACACGAGATCGACTTCCGCTACGGCGAGGCGCTCTCGGTGGCCGACGACCTGATCACCTTCCGCCACGTCGTGCGCAAGATCGCGCGCGATCACGGGCTGCACGCCACCTTCCTCCCGAAGCCGGTGGCCGGGATCAACGGCTCGGGCATGCACACCCACCAGTCCCTCTTCCATCACGGAGGGAGCAACGCCTTCTTCGACGCCGAGGCGCCGCTGCAGCTCTCGAAGGTGGCGCTCGGCTACATCGCCGGCCTGCTGGCCCATGCCGAGGGGCTGACCGCCGTGTGCAACCCCCTGGTCAACTCCTACAAGCGCCTGGTCCCCGGCTACGAGGCGCCCACCATGATCGCCTGGTCGGAGAAGAACCGCTCGCCGCTGATCCGGATCCCCGCGCGCCGCGGACCGGGCACGCGCGCCGAGTTCCGCTCCCCGGACCCGGCCTGCAACCCCTACCTGGCCCTCACCACCATGCTGGCGGCCGGTCTCGACGGGATCGGGCGGGGTCTGGAGCCGCCCGCGCCCCTGGTGGAGAACGTCTACGAGATGAGCGACGAGGAGCGCGCCGCCCGCGGGATCCGCGCCCTGCCGCCCGACCTGCGGGCGGCCGTGGAGGCGTTGCAGGCCGATCCCGTCATCCGCGAAGCCCTGGGCGCACACATCTACAGCTTCTTCGTCCGCAACCGGCTGGCCGAGTGGCAGGACTACATCGCCCAGGTCCACCCCTGGGAGATCGAGCGCTACCTCGCGAAATACTAGGACAATCCCATGAAGAACCAGGTCTTCTCCTGGCTGGAGCAGCTCATCGAACGCCACAAGGCCCAGTTCGTGGACCTTGGCCTCGTGGATCTGTCGGGCCGCCTGCGGCGCGTCACCCTGCCCGCGTCCGCGGTGGACGCCTCGATCCTGACCGAAGGGGTCGGGTTCGACGGTTCCTCCTACGGGTTCGAGCGGGTCGAGGCCTCGGACATGGTGATGGTCCCCGACCTCTCCACCGGGCACCGCGACCCCTTCCGCTCCGAGCCCACCCTCTCCTTCCTCGCCAGCGCCCACGACCCGACCGAGGGTCTGCCGCAATCCGATCAGGACTCCCGCGGCATCCTGGCGCGGGCCGTGGCCTGGCTGCGGGCCTCCGGCATCGCCGACGAGATCCTGTTCGCGCCCGAGTACGAGTTCTACATCTTCGACCAGGTGGAGATCGAGTCCACGACCACCTCCGCCGGCTACCGCGTGCGCGACGCGGAGGGCAACGACGGCAAGGCCTACCACCTCTCCAGCCCCTGGGATCTGCACGCCGGTTTCCGCGATGAAGCCGTCAACCTGCTGGTCCAGTTCGGCATGGACGTGCGCTACCACCACCACGAGGTGGGCGGGCACGGCCAGCAGGAGATCGAGTCGAACCTGGAGCCGGCGGCGAAGGCGGGCGATCACGCGGTCCTGGTGCGCTATCTGCTCAAGAACCTGGCGCAGCGCCACGGGCTGCAGCTCACCTTCATGCCCAAGCCCCTCTTCCAGCAGGCGGGCAACGGCTGGCACGTACATCAGCAGTTGCGCCAGGGCAACGTCAACGTGTTCGCGGATCCCGCCGGCTACGCGGGGCTCTCGAAGACCGCCCTCTCCTGGATCGCGGGCATCCTCACCCATGGGCAGGCACTGGCCGGGCTGACCAACGCCTCCACCAACTCCTACCGGCGCCTGACCCGCGGCTTCGAGGCCCCCGTGTCCTTGATCTTCGGCCCCGCCGATCGCACCGCCGCCATCCGCATCCCCCGCTGGGCGCGGGGCGATGCCACCCGCATCGAGTACCGGGCGGGCGACCTCACCGGCAACCCCTACCTCTCGCTGGCGGCGCTGATCATGGCCGGCATCGAGGGCGTCGAGCAGGGCCTCGACCCGTTCAAGCTGGGCTTCGGCCCGGAAGTCCCCCGCGACAAGATCAAGACCCTGCCCTTCTCCCTGTGGGCCGCGCTCAACGCCCTGGAGGCCGACCACGGCTTCCTCACCCGCAGCGGGGTGTTTCCCGAGGCGCTCATCGCCAACTGGCTCAAGACCAAGCGGGCCGAGAACGAGGACGTGGAGCGCCGGCCGCACCCGCGCGAGTTCGCCATCTACTTCGATCTGTGAGCGCACGGCGGTCGGAGCATGATGCGTTGACGCGCGCCCATCTTGATGCCATGATGCCTCCATGCGCACCACCGTGACCCTGGATGACGACCTCGCCGAGCGGCTGCGGCAGCTCGCGCATCGACGGCGCCTTCCCTTCCGCGAGGTGCTCAACAGCGCCGTGCGAGCGGGGTTGGACGCGTCGCGGGTGCCCCCGGCCGAGGAGGCCTACGAGGTCCAGACCTTCCACAGCGCGCTGCGCCCGGGGGTGGATCCGGCCAGGCTGAACCAGCTCCTGGACGATCTCGAGGTCGAGGACGCGGCGGGTGCATTGCGGGGCGGTCCCGCGTGATCGTCCTGCCCGACCTCAACCTGCTCGTCTACGCGCACAACCGCGCCCTGCCGTGGCACGAGCCGGCCCGGGTGTGGTGGGAGGGGCTGCTCGTGCGCGGAGCCCCTGTGGCGCTTCCCTGGGTCGTGGTGCTGGGCTTCGTGCGCCTGGTCACGCACCCGCGTGTGCTGGTGGAGCCCCTCGCACCCGGCGCCGCGCTCGATCGGGTGGAGGGGTGGCTGGCGCGACCCGCGGTGCGCCTGGTGGAGCCCGGCCCCCGCCACCTGGCCATCCTCCGCGGCCTGCTGGAGGCCGCGGGGACCGCCGGCTCCCTCACCACCGACGCCCACCTGGCGGCGCTGGCGATAGAGCATGGCTGCACACTACATTCGAACGACGCCGATTTCTGCCGCTTTCCCGGCCTGAGTTGGCGCAACCCGCTGCGTCCATGATCCGCGAGGCGCACGCAGAGGTCCCGGCGGAGCTGGGGGGTGAGCGCCTTGACAAAGCCCTGGCCGCCCTGCTCGGCCTCTCCCGCGGCCAGTCACGGCGCGTGCTGCAGGCCGGCGGAGCCTGGCTCGGCGGGCAGCGGGTGCGCACCGCCTCGCGGCCGGTGAAGGTCGGCGAGCAGGTCCAGGCGTACTGGGCCGACCCACCGGAGGCGGAGGTACCGCCGCTTTCGCCTGCCGCGGTGCTGCTCCGGCGAGCCGGGCTGCTGGCGGTGGACAAGCCCGCCGGGGTCCACAGCCAAGCCGCCCGTCACCGGCTGGTGGGCACCCTGCCCGAGCTGTGCCAACGGCTCCTCGGGCTGCGCGAGGCGCCCGAACCCGTGCACCGCCTCGACCGCGACTGCTCGGGCGTGGCGGTGCTGGCCGAGACCCCCGCCGCGCGGCGCGGGTTGGGGAAGCTGTGGGCCGACGGGCGCCCGACCAAGCGCTACCTGGCCATCCTCGCCGGGGTGATCGCCGCCGAGGAGGCCGTGCTCGACTTCCCCATCGGCGAGGACCCAGCCGGCCCGCCGGGGAGGCGGTGCGTGGTGGAAGGTGGGCAGGCAGCGCGCTCCGCCCTGCGCGTGCTGGGCCGGGGAGTGGAGGCGACCCTGGTGGAGCTGCGACCACTGACCGGCCGGACCCACCAGTTGCGGGTCCACTGCGCCCACCTCGGCCACCCCCTGCTGGGTGACCGCTGGTACGCCCCGCCGGAGGTCGCAGCCCGCGCCCCCCGCCTGTGCCTGCACGCCTGGCGGCTGGACCTGCCGCGAGGTGCGCCGGGCACCCCCTGCGCCCTCGAGGCCCCGGTGCCCGAGACCTTCACGGCGGCGATGGCGGCGGCGGGAGTCTCCCTGCCGGACGCCCACTCCTGGAGGTGACCCTATGGATGACCTCGCGATCCTCATGCGCCTGTGCTCGCCCTGGTCCTGGCTGCAGCTCGCGGGGCTGACCATGATCGTGGCGATCCTGGTCGAACGCGCGGTGATCCTCTGCTTCCAGTACCACCTCGACGCCCGGGCGCTGTCCGCCGTGATCGAGAAGCTGGTGCGGGAAGGGCAGGTCGATCGCGCCCGGAAGCTCGGCATGGCCCTGCCCCCGCCCTGGAAGTCGGTCCTGGCGCCCGGGCTGGAGGCCCTGGGGGGCGATCCCGGCTGTGTACGCGATGCGAGCGCCGGGGGGCTGCGGGAAGCCGAAGCGCTGCTCTGGAAGCGGTTTCCCCGGCTGGTCATCGTGGCGCTCGCGGTCCTCGCGGTCGGCGGCCTGGGCACCGCCCGGTTCTTGACCCAGACCCCGCCGGAGGCGCCGGTGCCGATCCCCCTTGGCATCCCGTTGGCTTGGGTGCCAGCCGCATCGGGCGCGGCCATGGCGCTCGCCATCACCGTCGGGGGCGGCCTGCTGGCCCTGAAAGCGGCGCGGATCGCGCGCGACCTGCGGGAGCTGCCGCGCTTCCTGGAGCGGTTGGCGTACGAGGTGGCGGGGCGCTGAACGGGCGCGAGGTCCGCGGTCGCGCCGGGGGTGGCGGACGAAGGCGAACGTACGTACATTGAATATGTACGTACAGGAGCGACCATGCCCGACACGCTGACCGTCACCGAGCTGCGGGCTCGCCTCTACCGAGTGATCGACGAGGTGCTCGCCACCGGCGTGCCACAGCGCATCCAGCGCCGAGGCCGCGCCGTGGTGATCGGCCCGGAGCAGGACGGTCCGCGGCTCGATCTCGCGCGCCTCCCCCGGCGCACGGCCATCGCGTGCACGCCGGACGAGTTGGTGGAACAAGGCTTCGAAGGCACCTGGAACGGAGACCTCTGATGGTCTTCCTGGATACCCATGCGGCGGTCTTTCTCTGGGAAGGGCGCCTGGAGGTCTTCGGGGACGCCGCGCGGGCAGCGCTGGAGCGGGAGCCGCTGGGCCTCTCCCCGTTCGTACGCCTGGAGTTGGCCTGGCTGGCCGAGATCGGCCGCCTGCTGGTGGAACCCGACGCCATCGTCGGGGGGCTGGAGGCCGACTGCGGCGTACACCTCGCCGACGACCGCACCGCCGCCGTGGTGGGCCAGGCCATGCGCCTCGTCTGGACCAGGGATCCCTTCGACCGCCTGATCGTCGCGACCGCGATGCTGCACGGCGCCCGCCTCGTGACCCGCGACCGCCGCATCCAGGAGCACTTCGACGGGGCGATCTGGTAGGGACTATGTGGGAACCAGCATCCCCGGGATCGCCTTGCACACCTCGCGCCGATACGCAGCGCTGGCGCGCACGTCGTCGATAGGGCGGGCGGCAGCGGCGGCGGCCTCGCCGGCGCTGACCAGCACCTCGGCGGTGGGCACCTGCCCTTCCAGCACTTCCTCCGCCTCGAACGCGCGGATCACTGTCGGCGCCACTGCGCCCAGCGCCAGCCGTACACCCACGAGCCGCCCCTCCTCCACCCGGCAGCACAGAGCGCCGGAGGCCACGGAGATGACGTGGTGGGCGCGGGCTCCGATGCGGACGAAGGAGCCGCGCAACCCGGGAATCACCGGGACGAGGACGGCGGCGATCAGCTCGCCCGGCGCCAGGGCCGTGCGCCCCGGGCCCAGGAAGAACTCCTCCACGGGTACGACCCGCTCGCCCGCCGTGGACACCAGGCGCAGGCGCGCTCCCGCGGCCATCAGCGGCGGGATCGAGTCCCCGGCCGGGGAGGCGTTGGCCAGGTTGCCGCCCAGCGTGCCCCGGGAACGGATCTGGATCGAGCCCATCACGTTCGCGGCCTGGTGCAGGGCGGGCAGGACGCGGGCCACCACCTCGCTGCGGGCGATGGCCTCAAACGTCGTGAGGGCGCCGATCTCCAGGACCCCATCGGTCTCCGCCACTCCCCCCACGATGCCCGAGAGGTCCACCCAGTGCGCCGGTGCCGGCCGGCCGTCCTGCAGGCGCGCGAGCGTGTCGGTACCCCCGGCGATGGGTCGGGCGTCTGGGCCCAGCTCGGCGAGGAGACGGGCCGCCTCGGCCAGGGTGCGCGGGCGCCGGATCATGGGGCCTCCCCGCGCAGGGCCGCGAGCACCCGCTCGGGTGAGAGCGGCAGCTCCCGGAGGCGGCAGCCGACGGCGTCGTAGACCGCGTTGGCCACGGCTGGGGCCACAGCCACGAGCACCGGCTCGCCGACCCCCTTGGCTCCGAACGGGCCCGTAGGCTCTGGATCTTCCACGATGACCGGCACGATCAGCGGCACATCGCAGGGCCCGGGCACCCGGTAGGTGTCCATGTTGCGGGTGAGCGGAACCCCCCGGTCGAAGCGGTGCTCCTCCAGCAGGGCGAAGCCGAGCCCCTGGGCGGCGCCACCCGCGATCTGGCCTTCCACCATGCGGGGGTTGATGGCCTTGCCCACGTCGTGGGCGGCCACGAGCGAGATCAACTGCACCCGACCGGTGCGCAGATCGACCTCGACATCGGCCACGTGGGCGGCAAAGGCGTAGGGCCAGTAGGCATCGCCCGCACCCGTGGCGAGGTCCAGCTTCGTGGTGCTGGCCTTGACCCGCACCTGGCGCGAGAGGCGCACGCCCGCCGAACGGGCGAGGTCGTGCAGGGTGGCGAGGTCGCACAGGACGCCGCTGGCCACGACCCCCCCCTCTCCGAACGCCAGCTCCCCCTCCAGAACTCCGAAGTGCTCCGCGGCGAAGGCCAGCAACACCTGCCGCAGCCGATCGGCGGCCTGGCGGACGGCTTCGCCCGAGACGTAGGTCTGGCGCGAGGCCACGGTGGAGCCGGAGTCGGGGGTGTCCACGGAGTGCCCGGACAACACCGCGACGCGCGCTCCGTCCACCCCGAGCACTTCGCAGGCGATCTGCGTGAAGACGGTCCGCGCGCCCTGCCCGTAGTCGACCGCGCCGCAGCGCACCTCGAAGCGCCCGCCCGGCAGGAACTCCACCACGGCCGAGCCGATGTCGGGGATCGCGTTGCCATAGCCGATGCCGTAGTGGATCGTGGCGATCCCCCTCCCCCGCCGGAGGTGGGGCGGCGGGGGCTCGCGCGTGCGCGCCAGGGCCTCGGCCCGCTCCAGGGCCTGGTCCAGGCAGGCGGCGAGGCCACAGGAGCCGGTGATGACCTGCTGGGTGGCCGTGGTGCGGCCGACGGCGAGGTGGTTTCTGCGCCTGAAGGCGATCCGGTCCACGCCCGCGGCCTCCGCCAGTTCATCGACGAAGCTCTCGATGGCGAAGGCCACCTGGGGGGCGCCAAATCCGCGGAAGGCTCCCGAGAAGCCGTTGTTGGTGTAGGCGCTGCGCACGCGGACCCGCACGTTGGGCACGTCATAGGGCCCGGCGGCGTGCACCAGGGCCTTGCGGGCGATGTTGGGCCCCCAGGAGGCGTAGGCGCCGGTGTCGAACAGGACGTCGATGTCCAGGGCGAGCAGGTTGCCGTTCCGGTCGGCCCCACCGCGGATCGTCACCGCCGAGGGGTGGCGTTTGGTGGTGGCAACCTGGGTTTCCTGGCGGGTCCAGACGATGCGCACGGGGCGCCGGGTGAGCAGGGCGCCGAGCGCGGCGTGGATCTGGCCGTACAGATCCTCGCGACCACCGAAAGCCGCGCCGGTGGGCTGCTGGATCACCCGCACCAGCTTCTTGTCGAGCCCGAGCGTGCGGCAGAGGTGGTGGCGGTCGAAGAAGACGTTCTGGGACGGCGCCCGCAGGGTGAGCCCACCGTCGGGATCGGGGGTGGCCAGGGCCGCCTCGGGCTCCAGGTAGAGATGCTCCTGGGACTGCGTCCGGTAGCGCCGTTCGATCACGACGGGGGCCGCCGCCAGCGCAGGCCCGGGATCGCCCCTGAGCAGGTGCAGCTCGGTGAGCAGGTTGCCGTTCGGGTGCAGCCGCGGCGCGCCCTCGGCCAGGGCCTCCTCCGGGGAGAGGACTGGCGGAAGGTCCGCGAGATCGAGCACCACCTTCGCCGCGCCCTCCCGCGCCGCCTCCAGGCTCTCCGCCAGGACCACGGCCACGCCCTCGCCCCAGAAGCGCACCTCGTCACAGGCGAGGACCGGCTGGTCATCCACCGCGTTGCCGTAAAGCAATTCCCCGGGCACGTCGGCGGCGGTCAGGACCCGCACCACGCCGGGTACCGCCAGGGCGGCCTCGGTGTGGATGACCTGGACGCGGGCGTGGACCCGCTCGGCGCGCACGGTGACCCCGTGCAGGCAGCCGGCGGGCAGCGGCAGATCGGCGGTGTAGCGGCAGAGGCCGGTGACCTTCTCCTCGGCGTCCACCCGCGGCGCGGACTCCCCCACGCGGAAGGGGGGCGCGGCCGGCACCAACCCGCCCGGCGCGGCGGCCAGCGCCTCGCAGGCCGCGTCCACGATGCCCGCATAGCCCGTGCAGCGGCAGACATTGCCCGACAGGCGCGCGCGAATCGCGGCTTCCTCCGCCGGCATTCCCGTGCGCCGCAGGGCCTCCACCGCCACCACCATCCCGGGCGTGCAGAACCCGCACTGGATCGCGCCATGGCGCACGAAGGCCGCCTGCACCGGCCCCAGCGCGCCGGGATGCCCCAGGCCTTCCACGGTCACGACCTCGCGCCCGTGGGCCTGGAACGCCGGCACGAGGCAGGCGTTGACTGGTTCTCCATCGAGCAGCACGGTGCAGGCGCCACACTCGCCGCGCCCGCAGCCCTCCTTGGCGCCAGTCAGGCCGAGCCCTTCGCGCAGCACGTCGAGCAGGCGCGCCGAGGTCGGCACGCGCAGGGTGTGGAGCCGGCCGTTGACCGTGAGCTCCAGGGTCTCGCTCTCCATGAGGTCTCCCGGATCAGACGCGGACGACGATCTCCCCGCTCCCGATGCCGCCACCCACGCAGCGGGTCGTGAGGCCCACCTGCGCGCCGCGCCGCCGGAGCTGCCAGACCATGTCGACCACCTGGCGGCAGCCGGTGCAGCCTACCGGGTGCCCGAGCGAGATGCCGCTGCCCCAACGGTTGACCTTCTCGCGGTCGAGCTCCGGCAGGAAGTGGAAGGCGGCGGCCACCACCGCCGCGAAGGCCTCGTTCAGCTCGAAGAAATCCACCTCCGCGAGGGACAGGCCCGCGCGCTCCAGCAGGGGCGGGATCACCTTGAAGGCCCCCTCCCCCATATAGGCGCGCTCGACCCCGACGTTGCGCCAGGCGCGCAGCTCCGCCAGGACGGTGAGCCCCAGCGCGCGGGCGCGCTCGGGTGTGGCGAGGATGACCGCCGCTGCGGCGTCGTTGATGGAGGAGGAGTTCTGGGAGGTGATGGTGCCGCCGTCACGCTTGAAGTAGGGCTTCGCACGCTTGAAATGCTCCATGGGGAGCTCCATGGGGCCTTCATCGCGCGCGACGACGACCGGCGGCCCCTTGCGCTGCGCGACCTCCACCGGGATCACGTAGTCTGCGAAGGCACCCTCCTCCCAGGCCGCCACAGCGTTGCGGTGGGAGTCGAAGGCCACCCGGTCCAGCTCCTCGCGGGTGAGCCCCCAGCGCTCGACGATGCGCTCGGTCATCAGCCCCACGAGCTCGACCCCAGCGGGCAGCTCGCGCTCCCGAAGCGCACCCATCAGGCCGTCCTCCAGGGTCATGTCACCGTAGAGCTGACCGCCGAGCCGCCCCGCGAACAGGTAGCGGGGGACATTGGACATGCTCTCGGCCCC
>Ga0233425_10009605_pt1 | contig 12152 bp, 4 predicted proteins | sample Watercolumn_Towu_2_FD_181712 | JGI IMG/M metagenome (GOLD analysis project Ga0233425, IMG submission 181712) | Freshwater microbial communities from Lake Towuti, South Sulawesi, Indonesia - Watercolumn_Towuti2014_140_MG | ecosystem: Environmental > Aquatic > Freshwater > Lake | place: Indonesia...
CGGCCTCGGCGGTCACGACACCCTCGAGCCGGGCCGCGAGCTCCGGGTTCTGCGCGAGGTGGGCGGCCAGGGGCCGGGCGTCCTCCACCCGGCCGATGACCAGGACCTTCTGGAGATCGCGCGCGGGGGTGCGCAAGCGGCGCAGGCGCCAGGCGATGAAACGGTGGGTGGCGAGCAGGGCCGGCCAGGAGGTGAGCAGGAAGCCCACCAGCAGGGTGCGGCTGAACTGGTGCTGCTGGAAGGACCAGATGAGGCCGACGAGCACCAGGAAGGCGAAGCCGGAGGCGGCGGTGACGCGGGCGAAGAGCTGGGGGAAGGAGGCGCTGCGCGGGTGCTTGTAGACCCCCGCGAAGTGCATGGCCACCAGCCACAGGGGCAGGATGGGGGCCAGCAGGTGCAGGTGGGTGTGGGGTGGGAAGGACTTGAGGGTGGACTCGGCGCCCGGGAACAAGTCCCACGGCCACAGTTGAGGCAGCCGTGCGCGCAGGGACAGCACGGCTACGAAGACCACGGTGATGACGAGGACATCCAGCAGGAGGATGTAGAGGAGGAACAGGGCCGATCGTTCGCTTCTCATGCGCGCGGGGCTCCTGTGCAGGCCATTCGGTCAGCGGCTCAGGGCGACGCCGAGCACCACGGCCAGGACCATCATGCCGAGGTAGACCGCCCAGGTCCAGATGGCGCGCCCCTTGGGGATCGCGATATCCGGCTTGATCTTCCTGATGAAGCCCACCAATCCCTGGTTGCGCTTGCGGCGCCGGCGGTACTTGGTGCGCCACTCGTACTCTTCCGGGGTGAGCCAGCTCTCGCGCCCGCGGGAGTCCACGTACAGCCGGTAGCCGCGCTCGGTGTAATACCGGGCGCGCAGCTCCTCCCGCAGCTCGGCGACCTCGTGCTCGTGCTGGAGGTGCAGCTCGTGATCGCGCCGGGTGCGGAGGCGTTCCCGCTTGCGATCGAGGGCGTCCAGCCGGCGCGCGTGCTCGCGGTCCAGATCCTCCAGGATGGAGGCCTCGGCCTGCTTGCGTTCATCGTCGGTCAGGGGCACGTCAGGCTCCGCGGGGCGGCCGCGCAGGCCGGAAGGAGAAGGGAGTGGGCGGAGAATCCCCGGCAGAGACTATCCGTTCGCGACGGACGGGTCCAGGCGGCGGCGGGCCGGGAGCGCCGGGTCACGGGGCGCCGGCCATGGTCATCGTTTCGGCCATTCGGCCTCACGATGCCCCTGGCCTTCCTTGCTTGTGGGGGGAGGATGCCTCCCCCCAGACCGCTATCGCGCCCCCCTCCCCGCGCCTTGTGGGCGCGTCGGGGCGCTTGGTCGCGCCCCGAAAATGAAACATCTTTCAAGGCCGGTTTCTTCATGGCTGGTCGAATCCTGGGTCATGGCCCGGGGCGCCTCCGTCCGTGAGCGTGGGCGGGCGACCGCGGATCAGCCGCGCGAGCTGCGCCGTCTCCTGCTCGGTGGCCTGTCCGGCGTCCACGAGGACCTGCAGGTGGGCCGGGACCGCCTCCCAGCGTCCCCAGCGGATCAGGGCACCGATCAGCCCGCGCCGCAGCCCCCAGGCCTTCGGGTTCTCGAGGACGAGCTGCTGGAGGATGTCGAGCCCGGCGGCATCCCCGAGGCCGATCCGGGCCTGGGCGATGCCCGCCCGGATGGCGAGATCCCCCGAGCCGCAGTCGCGTTGGCCGGCCTGGTATCGATCCAGGGCGTCCTGGTAGCGCTTGAGCGCGAGCAGGGTGTCGGCGGCGGTGCGGTTGGCGAAGCAGCCATCGTGCTGGTCTTGCACCAGGGCCAGGGCTTCGTGGTAGTGGCGGTGCAGGAACAGGAAGGAGGCGTAGGCCACCGTGCCCGTGGGCTCCAGCACCAGGGCGCGCAGGTAGAGCTCCTCGGCGTAGGCGTCCTCGCCACGCCGGGCCATGACCCCGGCGGCCTCCCGCAACCGATCGGCCCGCGCGGGCAGGACCGATTCCAGGACGACGCGAGGATCATCGCCGGTGAGCAGGGCTTCCTCCAGGTAGGGGGCGGCGCTCTCGCCGCTCGGCATGTCGAGGGCGAGGAGGCGGGCCCAGGAGTCCCGCGCGGCCTCGATCTGGTGGTACTGGCGCTGGACCCGGGCCAGATGGAGCCAGGCCCACAGCAGGGTGGGGTAGGCCTCGGTGGCCTCCCGCAGTGGCTCCAGCACGGCCTCGGGGCGCTCGCCGGCCAGGTTGCGGGCGCGCGCCAGCTTGAAGAGGGTCCGCGGGTCGAGCGGGCGGCGCCGCAGGGCGCGCTCGTACCAGTCGGCGGCAGCGGCCACGTCGGCCGGCGAGCTCCCCTCGGTCGCGCGGGCCCAGGCGGCATCGCCCTCGGCCTCCGCCAGCGCGGCGGGCGCCCAGCCGTTGGCAGGCCGCTGGCTGCTGATGGCGGCGAAGATCACCAGCCCCAGCGCCGCGACCGCCACGACCGCGCTGGCCCTCGCCGCGATCCGGTCGGCGCGTGGGCCCCCCAGCGGGTCGAGGTCGCCCCCGGAGCGGATCACCAGGACACCCCCCACCAGCCCCATGAGCACGGCCAACGCACCGATGCGGGCGGGGAAGTCGAAGCAGGAGGCGGTGAGCAGGGCGGCGGCGGAGGCGGCGAACCCCGCCAGCAGCGAGCGGCGCCGACCGCGGTGCAGGCGCAGGCAGCCGGCGATCCCCAGCACCAGGGGCAGCAGCGCCAGGGCGATCCAGAGAGAGCCGCCGACGAGCCCCTGCTCGGCCAGGGCCTGCAGGTAGTCCTGGTGGGCGTGGGCCGTGTCGGTGAACACCAGCATGGTCTTGGCGGCCTGATAGGCGTCGGCGAAGCCGCCGGTGCCCACACCCAGCAGGGGGGCGCCGCGGACGATGTCGAGCGTGGCGCTCCAGATACCGCCGCGGCCGAGCAGCAGATCGTCTTGGAACCCGTCGGGGGAGACCCAGGCGGAGAGCTGCAGGACGAGGGCTCGCGGGCCATACCGCCACAACGCCCCCACTCCTCCGGCCAGGCCGAGCAGGGTGAGCATCAGCACGGTGCGGCTGCCGAGCAGGAGCCCGAAGGCGACCACCGCGACCCCAGCCTCGAGCCAGGCCCCGCGGCTGCCGGAGGTGCCTACGCCGAAGAGCAGCACGGCGGCGCAGCCGAGCGCCACGAGGCGCCGTGCCATGTCCTGGCGCAGCATGAGCGCCAGGGCCAGCGGCAGGAGCGCCGCGCAGGCCGCGCCGCCATGGTTGGGGCTGACGAAGGGGGCGAAGAAGGGATCCCGCGCGTAGGCCGGCACGCCGGTGTGCCAGTAGATGAAGGGCGCCTCGGTCGCCCAGTGCAGGCCGGCGAGCCCCACCGTACCGACGCCGGTGAGGACCAGCACCCAGGCCACATGCCGCGCGCGCTCGAGGCTGCGAGTCTGGGCGGCTGCGCCGAGCGCCAGCAGCAGGACCCCGGCGGCGAAGGTCAGGCCGTTCAGCGCGCGGGCGGGATCGGGGGCCAGCGGGTGGACTTGATCGCCCAGGATGGCACCCAGCGTGTCGGCCAGCCCGGGCTGCAGCCAGGCGCGCTGGGCCTGGCCGAGCGGCAGAAGTCCCGCGGCGGCGAAGCCCAGCGCGGCGAGCGCCAGCAGGGCGGCCACCGCCCCGGTCCAGGGCAGGGGCTGGCGGCGCAGGCCCACCCAGGCCGCGACGCCGCCCACCGCGATGGCGAGGGCGGCGATCGCCAGCCTCCACCCCGCATGCACCGTGGCGAACGGCAACACCGCCGCGGAAAAGACCAGCGGCAGTGCGACCAGCCACAGGCGCTCGAACGCGGGGGATGGGGTGGCGTGGGGGGGCATGGCTGACGGCTCGCTCCTGTCGTATTAGCTTCGCGCCGCCCGCGCCGATGGATCTCGCGTCCGGCGAACGACCACTGCGCGGTCAGTGGCCGCGTCCGGGCGTCAGGATCCCACGCGGCGGTCCCCATGCTCCCGGTAGAGACCGGTCCGCAACGAGCGAGCCATGGCCGAATCCAGCACGTCCCCCCGCGAAGCTCTGCTGATCCACTACTGGTACATCCTGCAGAAGCGCAAGACGGTCGTGCTGGTCTTCATGGCGGTGCTGACCATCACGGTGACCATCGGCACCCTGCTGTCGGACAAGTACTACCGCTCCACGGTCATCCTGGAGATCCAGCCGAAGGCACCGGTGGTCTTCGACGTGGACGAGGTGAGCGAGCTGGTCAGCACCTCCAACGCCCTGGAGATGCGGGCCTACTACGGCACCCAGTACCGCATCCTGCAGAGCCGCACCGTGGTGAGCGAGGCGATCAAGCGCCTGCGGGAGGAACACGGGATCACGGATTTCGACGACGATGTCAAGCCCGTGGAGCGCTTCCTGGCCGGCCTGAACATCGAGCCCGACGCCGAGACCCACCTGGTCGAGGTCGACTACGAGTACACCGACCCCGAGAGGGCCGCGCTGTTCGCCAACGTGCTGTCCGTTGCCTACATCGACCTGAACCTCGAGCGTTCGCTGGACGCCACCAAGCAGGCCTTCCAGTGGCTCGAGGAGCAGCAGCGCGTCTACCGCACCCGCAAGGCCGAGGCCGACCAGAGCGTGCACCGCTACCTGTGGGACGAGGACCTGCTCGGGATGCAGGAGGGCCGGAGTCGCACCCAGGAGTCGCTGGCCAAGCTGCAGGCAGCCTGGAGCGAGGCCCACACCGAGCGCGTGCAGGTCGAGGCGACCCTCGCCGATCTGCAGCGCCTGCGCGCTCAAGCCGACATGGACGGTCTGTCCTCCTACCTCTCCGACGAAGACAGTGTGCTGCAGCGGCGCATCTCCCGCCTGCGCGAATTGCAGGAGGAGCGCGCCAACATGGAGGGTCGCTACCTGCCCGACCACCCCCAGATGCGTCAGAACGAGACCGAGACCGAGCGTGTGGTGGCGGCCATCGAGGAGCAGGTCGACGGGATCATCAAGGCCCACAAGGCCGAGCTCGAGGTGGTGACCTCCCGCGAGGCGGCGCTCGATCAGGACATGCAGGCCGTCACGGGCGATCTGGAGGCCCAGGAGTCCAAGCTGGTGGAGCTCGAGTTCCTCCAGGACGAGGCGGCCCGCAACGAGCAGTTCTACCAGAGCCTGGATGAGCGCATGTCCGAGGTGGACCTCTCCGGGCTCATCAAGGCCAACAACATCCGCGTGGTGGACACTGCCATCGCGAACGACGAGCCCGTGCGGCCGAAGCTCGGTGTCAACGTGGGCATGGGCCTGCTCATGGGGCTGTTCGGCGGCTGCGCCCTGGCTTTCTTCATGGAATACCTGGACAGCACCGTCAAGAGCCGCGAGGACGTGGAGATCACGGTCGGAATGCCCTTCCTGGGCATCGTGCCCCTGGTGGAGGAGCAGGATCTCAAGGCGCTCCCCTCCCGCCGCGACCGCTCGATCTTCGTGCATGCCATGCCGCGCTCGAACGTGGCTGAGGCGCTGCGATCCGTGCGTACGAATCTGCTGCTCTCAGGGCACGGTAAGCTCGACCGCCTGCTCATCACCAGCGCGCTGCCCCAGGAGGGCAAGTCCTTCCTCTCGTCGAACCTCTCGGTGCTCATCGCCGCCACCGGCAGCCGCCTGCTGCTGATCGACGCCGACCTGCGCCGTCCCAACCTGCACAAGCTGTTCGAGCTGGACAACGAGCACGGGCTGTCCACCATCCTCGCCGGGATCGACACCCTCGAGGAGTGCGTGATCCACACCCACGTGCCCAACCTCGACGTGCTGCTGGCCGGCCCCATGCCGCCGAACCCGGCCGAGCTGATCGGGTCGGAGCGGATGACCGCGCTGCTCGACAGCATCACCGGCTACGACATGGTGATCATCGACTCGCCGCCGGTCAACGTGGTCGCCGATCCCCTGATGCTCTCCTCGTTGGTGGACGGCGTCATCGTGATCATCGAGGCCAACGCCACGGCTCGCAGCCTGGTGGCCCGTACCCGCGATCTGCTGGTCGAGGTCAACGCCAACGTGCTGGGCGCGGTGGTCAACAAGCTGAACCCGCGCCGGGCCGGCTACGGCTACTACTACTACGACTACGGCTACTACGGGGATCGCGACCACCGCCACGACCCGCGCCCCGCGCCGGATCTGCCGAAGGGCGAGGTGTAGGCCCCAGGTTCAGTACACCTCGCTGTCGTCGTAGCCTGAACTGCAGCCGGGGTCGTCCACGTCGATGAAGCCGTCTCCGTCGTCGTCGCGGGCGTTGTTGCAGGCGTTACCGCTGCTGCAGCCGCCGGTCTCCGTGGTGTCGAGCACGCTCGTGCAGTCGGGGTCGAACAGGTCGATCCAGCCGTCCAGGTCGTTGTCGATGCCATCGTTGCAGGCGGTGGCCGGGTCGGTCTCGTCGTCCACCGTGGCGGTGGTGCAGGCTGGGTCGTCGGCGTCGTAGAGACCGTCCGAGTCGTTGTCCAGGCCGTCGTGGCACGCCGAGGAGCCCGAGAGGGCGCCGTCCTCGGTGTCGTCGAGCGCGCTCGCGCAGTCGGGGTCGGAGAGGTCGATCCAGCCGTCGGAGTCGTTGTCCAGCCCATCGCTGCAGGCGGTGGTGTTGGCCTCCTCCGGGTCCATGCCGGTGGCACAGCCGGGATCCTCCTCGTCGATGAGGCCGTCGCCGTCGCCGTCGGTGCCGTCGTTGCAGGCGAACAGGGCGTCGTACCCCAGCTCTTCGGCCGACCAGGCGCAGTCGGGGTCATCGCCGTCGACCCAGCCGTCGCCGTCGGAGTCCAGGCCGTCCGCGCAGTCGCCCGGGGTGGCTTCGACATCGTCCCAGGCCCAGAGGCAGTCGAGGTCGTCCGCGTCGGTCAGGCCGTCGGCGTCGTTGTCGTAGCCGTCGTTGCACTCCGCGGCGCCCAGAGCGCCGGCCTCGGCGGTGGCGCTCCAGCAGTCGGGATCGTCGAGGTCCACCCAGCCGTCGGCGTCGTTGTCGACCCCGTCGACGCAGGCGGCGGACAGGTCCGTCTCGTCCGCGTCCCAGGCGTCGTCGCAGCCGAGGTCCCAGGCGTCGGTGTCGCCGTCGGCATCGCCGTCGACGCCGTCGTTGCAGGCCGCGGCCGAGAAGCCCCGCTCCTCGCCGAAATCGGCGCAGTCGGGGTCATCCTGGTCCACCCAGCCATCGCCGTCGTTGTCCAGGCCGTCCAGGCAGGGCGCGAAGGGCGCCTCGCTGTGGTCCCAGGCGTCGGCGCAGTCGGGATCGGCGGCGTCGCTCGCGCCGTCGGCGTCGTTGTCGACGCCGTCATTGCAGACGCTGACCCGCGCGCCGTCCTCGGCCCGGCCGGCGATGCAGTCGGAGTCGCCCAGGTCGGTCCAACCGTCGGCGTCGTTGTCGGTGCCGTCGCGGCAGGTCGACCCGGGGTTGATCTCGCTTGGATCCAGGGCGTCGAAGCAGCCGAAATCGGCGGCGTCGGTCAGCCCGTCGGCGTCATTGTCGACGCCGTCATCGCAGGGGGAGGCGGTCAGGCCGCGCTCGACGCCGAAGAGGGCGCAGTCGGGGTCGTCCTGGTCCGTCCACCCATCACCGTCGTTGTCCAGCCCGTCGTCGCAGGCGCCGGTGGTGGAGAGCTCGCTGTCGTCCCAGGCGTCGGCGCACTGGGGGTCATCGCCGTCGATTCGGCCGTCGCCCTCGTCGTCGGCGCCGTTGGCGCAGGCGGAGGCCCGCCACGCGCCGTCCTCGGCGATGCCCAGGATGCAGTCGGGGTCGTCGCCGTCCACCCAGCCGTCGGGGTCGTTGTCCAGGCCGTCGCGGCAGGTCGCGCCCGGATCGGCCTCGTTGGGGTCGAGTGCCTCCGCGCAGCCAGGATCGTCGGCGTCGATGAGGCTGTCGCCATCGTCGTCCTCGCCGTTGGCGCAGGCCGCGCCGGCCAGGCCGCGTTCGACGCTGCCCAGCATGCAGTCCGGGTCGTCCAGATCGACCCAGCCGTCGCCGTCGTCGTCGTAGCCATCCACGCAGGAGGTGTCCGAGGCTTCCACGTTGTCCCAGGCGTCGGCGCAGTCCGGGTCGTCGGCGTCGGTGAGGCCGTCGCCGTCGTCGTCCACGCCGTCGTCGCAGTCGGCGGCGTCCCAGGCGCCGGTCTCATCGCCGGACAGAGTGCAGTCCGGGTCGGCCTCGTCGGCCCAGCCATCGGAGTCGTCGTCCACGCCGTTGGTGCAGGTGACGTCCCAGGTCAGCTCGAGCTCGTCCCAGGCGTCGTCGCAGCCCGGGTCGGCCCGGTCGATCAGACCGGAGGAGTCGTCGTCTACGCCGTTGTTGCAGGCGTACACCTCGAGGCCGACCTCCTCGCCGAAGGTGGCGCAATCCGGATCCTCACCGTCGAACCAGCCGTCGCTGTCGTTGTCGAGGCCGTCGTCGCAGGTGGAGGCGGGCGGCGCCTCGGCGTCACCCCAGGAGACGCCGCACTCGGGGTCGGCGGAGTCTACGGCGCCATCGCCGTCGTTGTCGTAGCCGTCGTTGCAGGCCCGGGCGCCCCAGCCGGCCTCCGGGCCGCCCGCGAAGCAGTCGGGGTCGTCCATGTCGGTCCAGCCGTCGCCGTCGTCGTCCCCGCCGTCCTCGCATGAGCCCGCGGAGTCCTCCTCGACGCTGTCCCAGGCGGAGGCGCAGCCGGGATCGGCCCAGTCCAGCAGCAGGTCGCCGTCGTTGTCCAGGCCGTCGTTGCAGGCGGTACTTCCCCAGCCCCGCTCGGTGGCGCCGACGGCGCAGTCGGGATCGTCGCCGTCGAACCAGCCGTCGGCGTCGTTGTCCTCGCCGTCGAAGCAGTCGCCGGGATCGGCCTCGTCGGGGTCGGTGGCCGCATCACAGCCGGGGTCGGCGGCGTCGGTGGAGCCATCGGCGTCGTCGTCGGCCCCGTTGTTGCAGGCCACCGCGCTGGTCCCGATCTCCTCCTGGCCCCAGCCACAGTCCGGGTCGGCCGCGTCGGTCCAGCCGTCGCCGTCGCCGTCGAAACCGTCGGTGCAATCGGAGGCCTCGTCGTCCTCGTTCCAGTCGGTGGCGGCCAGGCAGCCCGGATCGTCGCCGTCGATCAGGAAATCGCCGTCGTTGTCGATGCCATCGTTGCAGCCGTAGGAACGGTCGTAGCCGAGCTCGCTGCTGCCTCCGCCGCAGTCCGGGTCATCGCCGTCGATCCAGCCGTCGCTGTCGTCGTCCAGGCCGTTGTTGCAGCCGGTGATCGGGTCGGTCTCGCTGTTGTCCAGGCCGTTGGTGCATCCCGGATCGGCGGCGTCGATGAGGCCGTCGGCGTCGTTGTCGCGGCCGTCGTTGCAGGCGTAGGCCGAGGTGGACGGGGTCTCGGTGGTGTCGGTGGGGCCGGTGCAGACGGGGTCGTCCAGGTCCACCCAGCCGTCGCCGTCGTCGTCCAGCTCGTTCGAGCAGGCGTAGGTGGCCTCGTAGATGTCGGCCGCCGAGAGGCAGTCGGGGTCGGCGGCGTCGATGAGGCCGTCGCGGTCGTCGTCGGTGCCGTTGTTGCACTGGACGGTGCCGCGGCCCACCTCGGCTGTGCCAGAGGTGCAGTCCGGGTCTTCGTCGTCGGTCCAGCCGTCGCCATCGTCGTCCAGCCCGTTCTCGCAACCGCCGGTCTCGGTGGCGGTGGCGGCGGTGCAGGTGGGGTCGGCGGCGTCGAGCGAGCCGTCACCGTCGTTGTCCAGGCCGTCGTTGCAGGTGGCGGAGGCGCCGAAGCCGGTCTCGGCCGCGCCGGTGGCGCAGTCGGGATCGTCCGCGTCCACCCAGCCATCGCCGTCGTCGTCCAGGCCGTTGGCGCAGTCGGAGACCTCGGCGTCGTCGCCGGCGCCATCGCAGTCGGGGTCGGCGGCGTCGATCAGGCCGTCGCGGTCGTTGTCGGCGCCGTCGTTGCACTCGGTGGTGCCGTAGCCCCACTCCTCGCCGATGGCGGCGCAGTCGGGATCGTCTCCATCGACCCAGCCGTCGCCGTCGTTGTCGAAGCCATCCTCGCAGGCGGGGGCTTCGGAGGGATCCCAGGCGTTCAGGCACTCGTCGTCCTGGCCGTCGATGCGGTGGTCGCCGTCGTTGTCGACCCCGTCCGAGCAGGCACCGAGGCCCGCGAAACCGCCCTCGTCATCGCCGTACGGAGAGGCGCAGTCGGGGTCGTCCAGGTCGATCCAGGTGTCGCCGTCGTTGTCGAAGCCGTCCTCGCAGGCGTTGAGCTCGGTGGGGTCCGCGCCGGTGGAGCAGGAGGGATCCTCCGCGTCGATGAAACCGTCGCCGTCGTTGTCGGCGCCGTCGTTGCAATCGTAGGCCGGGGTGAGGCCGAGCTCCTCCTCGCCCACCGCGCAGTCGGGGTCGTCCTCGTCCTCCCAGCCGTCGCCGTCGTTGTCCACACCATCGGCGCAGGGATCCTTGCCCTCGCGGTCGTCCCAGGCGTCGTCGCAGCGCGGATCCTCGGCGTCGATGTCGCCGTTGGAGTCGTTGTCGAGGCCGTCGTTGCATTCCGTGTCGCCGTAGCCGAGCTCCTCGCCGAAGAGCGCGCAGTCCGGGTCGTGCCCGTCGGTCCAGCCGTCGTCGTCGTTGTCTTCACCGTCGGCGCAGGGGTCGGTCTCCCAGGCACTGGCCGCGTCGTCGCACCAGGTGTCCTCGGCGTCGATGAGCCCGTCGTCGTCGTTGTCTTCGCCGTCGTTGCAGGCGCTCGCGCCGAATCCGAGCTCTTCGTCGCCCTCCGCGCAGTCGGGGTCGGCGTCGTCCGTCCAGCCGTCGCCGTCGTCGTCCTCGCCGTTCTCGCACTGCGTGATGGGGTCGGCCAGCACCGCCACGGCCGGGACCGTGACCGTGAGGGTCTGGTCGGCGCTGAAGGTGACCGCCGCGGTGAGCCCGCTGGCGACGGTCTTGGCCGTGCCCAGGAAGCCCTGGGCCGAGAACGCCAGAGCGGGATCGTCGTCGCCTCCGCCGGGGCGCAGCTCCACGGTGGGGAGGTGATCGGCGGAGGGATCGATCTCCAGCCGGATCAGGAGCTCCAGCTCGGGATCGTCGAGGCGCACGTCCTGCAGCACGCCGCTGTCGCCGACCGTGGTGCCGGCGGGGAGCGGCTGGCCACTGTCGTCGGTGAAGGGCGTGGCGGGATCCACGACCAGCTCGAAGCGATCGGTGGCCGCGGCCACCGCGGCGACATCGCCATCGAAGGAGACGACGATGGCGGTCTTCTCCTCGGGGGAGCCGCAGCCGGCCAGGGCCAGCAGGAGGGGGAGGCCGAGCCTCATGGTTCCACCCGCGCTCATGGCAGCACCACCAGGACATCACCCTCGGGTGGGGGGGCTGGGGCGAGGGCCTGGCCCAGGAACACCCCCCCGGTGGTGCCGACCGCCACGACCCCGGCGGTGGCGGTCCAGAAGGTCCACCGGCCGTACAGCGGCGGACGCTGCAGGAGGCGGCTGCCTCCGGAGCCGGAGGCCCCGAAGCTGGCGCGGACCGTGACGTGGCCGTGCCCGGTGACCTGCACGGTGATCGCGGCCGGATCCTGGCCGGGTGCGGTCACGGCCAGGTCGAGGCGACTGCGCTCCACCGCCGGGAGGACCACCTTGCGGCCCACGCCCACGACATCACCGCCTGCGGTGACCGTTGCGTCGTCGCGGCCGGTGAGCACGGCGATCCGGGTCCCGCTCGTGGCCAGGTCGGCGTGGACCTGGCCCCTGGAGCCGTCGCGGGTGTCGATGGTGCGGAAGATGTCGGCATAGCCGGCGAGCACGAGGTGCACGCGGTGCTCGCCGGGGGGGACCGCCTCCAGCTCGAGCGGGGTTGAGCCCACCTCGGCGCCATCGAGCCAGACGACCGCGCCAGCCGGGTTGGTGGTAAAGGAGAACAGGCCCTTCGATGAGCGCAACGTGACGTTGAAGTACAGGTTGCGGCCAGGGGCGAACTCGAAGTCCTGGGACTCGGGTTCGTACCCGTCGGCCGCGACGGTCCAGCGGTGGCGCCCCGGGGAGATCGCGCCGATGCGCAGCGGGGCCGGGCCCTGCTCGGCACCGTCCATGCTGACCATGGCGCCAGTGGGCGAGGCCATGACCTCGACCGTGCCCGTGCCGGGGACGAGGGTGGCCTCGATCCTGGTGGTCAGGCCGGTCTCGATGTCCTTCCTGCGGACGAAGGGATCGTAGTTGTCGGCCACCACCCGGATCTCGTGCCGGCCCACGGGGAGGTAGCCGGT
>Ga0233425_10009606_pt1 | contig 12151 bp, 16 predicted proteins | sample Watercolumn_Towu_2_FD_181712 | JGI IMG/M metagenome (GOLD analysis project Ga0233425, IMG submission 181712) | Freshwater microbial communities from Lake Towuti, South Sulawesi, Indonesia - Watercolumn_Towuti2014_140_MG | ecosystem: Environmental > Aquatic > Freshwater > Lake | place...
TTTCGGGGTGGGCTCACATTTCCTCGCGCATAAGAAAGCGTGCCTATGAACATCCTCCACACCGAAGCCTCCTGCGGCTGGGGCGGACAGGAAATTCGCATCCTCGAAGAAGCGCGCGGACTGATCGCACGGGGTCACCAGGTGACCCTGGTCTGCCCGCCCCAGGCCCGTATCCATGATGAAGCCGCCCGCTATGGCGTGCCGGTGAGGGCTTTGCCCATCGGGAGAAAGAACCTGCGCGGCCTCTTCGCCCTGCGGCGATATCTCAAGTCGACGCGGCCGGATGTGATCAATACCCACAGTTCCACCGACGCCTGGCTCGCCGCACTGGCCTGCGCCACCCTGCACCGGGCGCCGCCCATCGTACGGACACGGCACATCTCGGCGCCGGTGCCCGGGAATGCCACCACCCGCTGGCTGTACACCCGAGCCACCACCCACATCGTTACTACCGGGGAGCGGCTCCGTGAGAGCCTGATCCGGGACAATGGCTATCCCCCTGCCATGCTCACATCCGTCCCCACCGGGATCGATGTCCAGCGCTTTGAACCAGGGGACAAGGCCAAGGCACGGCGCGGCCTGGGTCTGGAGGAGTCCGGGCATTACCTAGGCATCCTGGCCACCCTGCGCAGTTGGAAGGGGCATCTTTACCTGTTGGAGGCCTTTAAGGCCTTGAATGCGCCGGATTGGCGCTTGCTCATCGTGGGCGATGGCCCCATGCGGGAGCAGATAGAAGCGCGCATCTCCACCCTGGGTCTGGCTGACCGGGTGATCCTGGCCGGACAGCGCCAGAATCCGGAGGACTGGCTGCGGGCCATGGATGTGTTCTGTCTGCCTTCCTACGCCAATGAGGGGGTGCCCCAGGCCCTGCTCCAGGCCATGCTCACCGGTTTGCCCATCGTCACCACCCCGGTGGGGGCCATCACGGAAGCCATCGAGGATGGCACGACCGGTTTGGTCGTGCCCCCGCGGGACGCCGATGCCCTGGCGTATGCCCTGGGGCGGCTGATGGGGGATGCGGAACTGAGCGCACGCCTGGGGGCGCAGGCGCGCCAGACGGCGGAGAACCGTTTCTCCCGTACAGCGCTGCTGGATGCCATGGAAACCCTGTTCCAACAGGTTCAGGCGCGCGCGCGGTAGACCCGCTCGTATACCCCTTCCACCTGCTGCACCATGGCGGTGTCTGAATAGTGGCTGCGTACATGCTCCGCGCCGACAGCCCCGATCCGGGCGCAGTCCAGAGGATGGGCATGGCAATCGAGGATGCATTCTGCAAGCCTGGCGGCACTACCTGGCGGCAACACGTATCCCCGCTCATTTCGTCCCAACACCTGGGGAACTCCGCCCACATCGGTGGCCACCACAGGCAGACCGGCCGCCATGGCCGAGAGCATGGCCAAGGAGAGACCTTCCCACAGGGACGGCATGACGAAGAGATCCATGGCACGGAACAGGTCCCCGAGGTCGCCCCGGGTGCCGAGGAACCTCACCTGATCGCTCACTCCCAACTGGGCGGCCTGCGTCTTGAGGCTCGTTTCCTCGCGTCCCTCCCCCACCAGCAGCAGAACCGGGTTCAAGCCCAACTCACGCAGGATGGGCAGAGCGTCGAGTAGAAAGCGATGGCCTTTCTGCTCCTCCAGTCGTCCGATGGTGCCCAGAACGTAGTCAGCCTCCTTCAGGCCCAGTCGTGCCCGCGCCTCTACGGATGAGAGCGTGGATTCGGATCGGGCAAGGTTGATGGAGTTGGGGATGACCTGGATCAGTTCCGTGCGCACGAAGTCGAAGCGCAGGATGTCGCGCCGGATCTCCTCCGAGCCGGCGATGATGGCCCCGGTATGGTTGAGAGACAGCCACCAGTTGATGAGCCGGCGGTGCCATTTGGGGCGTGTGTAGGTGTTATGGATAGAGATCACGGCGGGTATCCCTTGCCGCCGGGCAGCCAATCGACCGAGATAGTTGGCGTGGTAGAGGTGCGAATGCAGCAGATCGATGCGTTCCCGTCGCAACAGATCCGTCAGGGCGGCAATCGTCGCCTTCCGTCCCGCCCTCTTGTCCATAAGGCCCAGTTCCACCAGGGGGACGCCCAGGGCCTCGACCTGACCGGCCAGTGCGCCCCGATCCCCCAGGGTGCAGACCACCGATTCGTAACGATTCGGGTCCAGCTTGCTCAAGATGCTCAGCAGCAGGTTTTCCGCGCCGCCGACCGGCAGGCTCACGAACAGATGCAGCACACGCAGGCGGGTCATGGCGTGCCAGGCCTCGCCAGCCTGTTTGCCTGGGGCAGGAAGTCGGCGATGCGTCGGTTCCAGGTGTGATGCTGATGGACAAAATCATGGCCCCTGCGGCGGATGGATTCGCCCTCCTCCTGTCCAGCGCCAGTAAGGTAGTAGCGCATCAGCGTGGAAAAGTTCTCCGGGGTCACGGCGACGAAGTGTTCGCCATCCCGGAACCCCAGTGCCTCCAAGTCCGGGATGGACTCGGCAAACATCAGTGCGCCCGCACCGGGTATCTCGAAGTACTTCATCAGCAGGTAGCGCATGGCCGAGGCGCAGGTGAAGGCAGAACGCACCCGGTTCAACGCCTGATTGAAGGCCTCGCCGTCATGGTCGCTACCGCCGCGACCCTTGACTCGCTTCTTGCCAAACAGACGCAGTTCCCTTTGGGTTTCGAGCCATACGCGAACCTGGCGTCGAAACGGGTATTTCCCCTCGGTGAGCGCCCCCATGCAAGCAATGTCATAACGCCGCTTCGTTTCCAAATCACGAAACACCGTTGGATCGATGGCCCACGGCAGGTGCAGAAACGGGAGATCCTTCCAACCCATGGCCTGTGCCACGGCGTTGCTCGTATGTGGATAGGCCGTGACCATGCCGGCCAGCGGCAGAGAGCGAAAGAAGGTCTGCTTGGCGAGGGCGGCCGGGGTCTGATCCAAGAAGTTGTAATGGTCGCCGACGAACCCCAGGACCGGCGCGCCCAGTGCTTCAAAGCCCTTTAGTTGCGGGGTGTAGGACTGGATGTAATTCAGGAACACCCAGTCTGGCGCCCCACCCATCTGATCCTGGCAGAGGCGGGATATGTCCCAATCGTAGGCCGCGAAATCATGGCCCTCGGCGACAAGGAGGGCGCGGGTCTGACGCGCGAGTTCGATATCACGATAGTAGTTCTGGTTGCGTTTTGACCCTGACAGGATCAGCACCTTTGGCGCCAGCGCCGGCCCGGTCTCTAGGGTATTCGCCAGGATGGCCTGGAGGGGGGTGGGCGGAAACAGACGGGACTTGAGGCGGTCCAGCCACATCAGAACAACTCACCGTGGAAACTGCGCGGTTCGCGGACCTTCCTGGCAATCACAATGAGGGAGTCGCCGAACAGGACATCATCCGCATGCGTCATCTCGTCAAACATGCCGCGACGCTGGGCGGTCTTGCGCACCACGCTGGCCATCCAGCGCGCCATCAGACGCTTGAGGGGCTTACTTTCCTCCAGCAGTGCATTCATGGTCACGCGCACGGGCTCAAAACCGGCATTGCCGAGGAAGTAGAGCAGTTGCCAGTAGTAGATCGGGCTGATGTGGCCCTGAAAAGCCAGCGAGCGCAGCCCGTCATGGTTGTCCCGCAATTCGCGGAAACTGCGGAAATAGCCGCCGACCAGAAACTTCAGGCGCGAATCCATGCTCATGATGTTGGGCGTGGTGATGACCAGATGGCCGTTGGGCTTGACCAGCCGGCAAAGCTCGCGCAGGAAGGCAAAGGGGGTCACCGGGTGCTCAATACCCTCCCTGCTTACTACACAGTCATAGCTTTCCGAAGGCATAGGCAGTGGGCGATTGATGTCGGATTGCCAGTAGGTCACCTAGTCTCGCAGCGGGAAATTCGATTCCGGCAGGATGTCCACGCAGTCCACCGCGCCCACGCCAAGGTTGAGCAGTTCGCGGGATAGAGAGCCAAGGCCGGCAGGAACATCCAGCACGCGCTCGGGGTGCGCGGTGTCCCAGATCAGCTTTGCAATGTTTTCGTATGTTGTATCCATGCTATTGGGTTACTGCTAGTCAAAGTTTGTGCGCAAAAACATCATGCCACCGACATCGGATTGAACTGGATGGTGCTGATCTACATAGGTCATCAGATCTTTGGCTCCAATTCTAGCAAGAAGTGATTGCGTACTGAATTCAACCCGGATATTTTTATCTGGTGATTTACCACGAATTCCATAAGTCATTGCCCACCCTGACTCCCATGGCCAATAGACCTTGTGTTTGGACGCACCTGCGCTAATGCCAAGAATCCATCCGTTTGCGTCCGGCAGGGTGAAATGCACCGACTCGGCTGCATCGGAAATATCCAAAGCCATCCAGGCAGAATTTGATGACCAAGGCGTTTTGCCGCGAGCAATGATTTTCCCCGTGGCATCGGCTGCCTCCCAATGCATGGATTCGGCATCACCCTCAACCAATAAACGCATATCACCTAATGGCATGCCTTGATTGCGACTGATGGTGAAATGAGAAACGACGCCAGAGAACAAACCCTGGCGCCGCTTCAGGAACCACTTGTAGCGTGCCTGGGCAAGGCTGTTCAGCTTTGGTTCAGGGGGAATCACAATGACAGCAGGATGCCGCTGTCGAATCAACATGTCGAGGCTGGGGGTGCCAGCGAGCATGGGGTAAGCAATCGTTCCAAGTCGGTCGGCACCGAGCAGTAACGATGCTTGCAAGGCAACATTTGTTTCCGCATACAGCAGCGTCGTTCCTTCCGGAAATGATTTGAGCTCTGCCGCAACCCAAGGTTCATCGATAACTTCGGCACGCCAGTTCATGACAGCAGGGACATACTTGAAGACCCAGACAAGGGCCGACAGCACCATCAGCACCACGAACAACCATTTAAAGATTTTTTGCCGCGGCCCTGGTCTTGCCCATTGGTCCAGCATGAAGCGCGCGCCGATGGCCGATGTCAGCAGAACGAATAACACCCAAACCCGGCTAAACAGCTCTCCGGGATATCCAGGCAACCAAAACAATAACGAAACACCAAGCAATGCGACCAAGCCGGCAGTCAGGGCACCAAACGGCCATGCCAGAAATAAGCGCGGAGCGAACAAGATCGCGCCTGCCAGCATGAATGCCCATGGTAGGTTGTATTTGACGACCGGATCCCATGCAAGACTCATAACGGCATCGAGATTGTTCAGTACGCCATCAAGAACATTCAAGCCGCCCATGATGTTGGAGGGAGGTGGACGCAAGGAAGGGAACAACAAAGGCAGAATCAAAGCCAGCGAAATCGCCAGGCCGCAGGCGAGAGTTATTCGCCATAAGACAGGGCCGCGCCATGCCGACCATTGACCGAGACGCAGCCAATACAAGGCTGGCGTTATCGCCACATACAGCTTGGCGATCGGGTGCAAGCCAAGGATGACCAGAGCGGCCAGGCCGACTCCAGTTGCACTCGCATGCTCGCACCGCCTCCAGAGATAGGCCCACAGGATCAGACTGCAAGAGAGGGCAAACGTACTGGGGATGAAAGAATAGATACCCTGGTTGGGCATGATTGCAAATGCCAAGGGCAGCAGGGCGATGCCCGCCGCAGCCGGACCAACTATTTCCAGGAGTAGCCATGCCATGCCGATTGTCATCAGGATGAGGCCAACTATCTCCGTCGCGAGAAACGCCAGACGCATGTCAGGGGCGATCTTCAATGCCACCCCAGCAAGCGGATTATAAGATGGTGTCATGTGCCCTAGTGTGCGCTGAACCACATTCGAACGCATCCATCTCAAATCCTCATTAGCATCATCATGCAGATATCGCTGTAGTGCGATGTCATTCAGTGCTGGGACGCTTTCGGCATTCTCGATGAAGGACAACTTTCCCTTCCAGAGATATACGAGAGAATCGTCGCCGAGCCGTGGTGCAGCAAGTGCTGCCGACATTGGCACAATCAGATAAAGCTTAGCCAGAACAAACACCGCAATTCCTGACCAAAACAAAATCTTGCTCGATCTAATGTTCATTCGGTCAGTATCTTCGTAAGTGTTTCAACAACAAATGTAACTTCTGATTCGGAAAGCCCCATCCACATGGGCAGACGCAATACCCTATCCGAGATACCTTCGGTTGTAGTTAATAGCCCATGTGGCCGACCAAACCTCAGACCAGCCGTAGAACTATGAAGGGGAAGGTAATGAAAGATGGCATGGATGCCTTCTTCTTTAAGACGACGGGCAGTCCGATCCCGGACTATTACATCCGGGAGCAGGATGTAATACATATGTGCATTATGGTGGCACTCTGGCGGGACTGTAGGCCGACATAGTAGTCCCTGAATCTCCAATGGAGCCAGGGCATCATGATACGTATTCCATATGTTTATACGGGCTTCAGTAATCGATTGTGCCTCTTCCAATTGAGCCCACAGGAATGCGGCAATCAACTCTCCGGGCAGGAATGACGATCCTATATCCTGCCAAGTATATTTATCTACTTCACCACGGAAGAAGCGGCTGCGGTTTGTGCCTTTTTCGCGGATGACCTCGGCGCGCAATGTAAGCACCGGGTCGTTTACCAGCAACGCGCCACCTTCTCCTGAAATTACATTTTTTGTTTCATGAAAGCTATATGCGCCAAGACTGCCGATGCTACCGAGCGAACGGCCCTTGTAGGTGGCCATTATACCTTGCGCAGCATCCTCGACAACCTTAAGACCACGGCGGTTCGCAATTTCCATGATCCTATCCATATCGCACGCAACACCTGCGTAATGAACGGGAACGATAGCTCTGGTGCGTGGTGTGATGGCATCCTCAATTAAACTCTCGTCAAGATTGAGCGTGTCTATCCGAATATCAACAAATACCGGCACAGCACCACGCAAGACAAAGGCATTGGCCGTGGATACGAATGTGTATGACGGCATGATAATCTCGTCGCCCGGCTGAATGTCCAGTAGGATCGCAGCCATCTCCAGTGCCGCAGTACATGAGTGCGTCAGTAGTGCTTTTTCTGCCCCTGTCTTCTCTTCCAGCCAGCTATGGCAGTGTTTTGTGAATGGCCCGTCACCTGCCAGCATGCCGTAGAAATGTGCTTTTGAGATATTGAAAAGCTCCTTGCCCGTCATGTAGGGTTTGTTAAACGGTATTAGCATGTGGAGCATTCCATGATCCAGTGGGTATATGGCATCCACCGACGGTGGCGCAGGGTGCCATGCACTTCTTGAAAAACCTGATGAGCGATCGAAGCGTATCCGTTTGAATCACGCACGAAACGGCCACGGTCATGGGTAATTAGGTAGCGAGCAATCGGACTTTGATCGGCTGCAAGGCAGGGGTCAATCGTAAGAAGACGCCCTCCGGTTCTCATTCTCCTGCGCGCAAGTTCCATCAAACCATTTGCCTGTTCATCGTCCAAATGATGAAGGACACCACTTGCAAGCACAATATCAAATGTGCCCAAGTTGTCCAGACCAGCCTGATCTACATCAACGCAGATAAATTCTCCACGCTTCCCATAGCGTTGAGCAGCGGTATCGATATAAGTCGCACTAGCATCAAAGCCGCAATAGTTTATTGATTCCGGCAAATAATCCAATATTCTGGCGGTTCCGCAGCCAATGTCTAGAATTTTGTCTGCTGCCTTTGGTCGGATGAAGTTGTTGCTAAAGTCACGACGCCAACGCCCTGCTCCGACCATGTCCTGAAACAGATCGTAAACGAAGGGGAGGGAAAGCATCGTGCGAATGTCAAACGTCCCGTGCGGCATGGTTCATCCCCGAGCCAAAAGAATAACGCCGCCAATGATCAAGACGGTGCCTGCTACTTTAGCCATGCTTAAAGACTCTCCGAATATCAAGACTCCGGCCACCAGGACGAGAACAAAGTTGAGGCTAATCCAAGGGTATGCATAACTCAATTCAAAGCGCGTCATTGCCAACATCCAGGAGATACCAGCGAAGAAGGTTGCAATGATGCCACTGGCTACCCAAGGATTTGTCAATAGTTGGACAATTAACTCGAACCGCTGCTGCCAGGTTTCTGGCACTGAACCCGCTTCAGTCACCTGCCAGCGAATAATAAGCTGACTATAAATGGTAAAAAACAAAGTAGCGAAGATGTAACCGTGATCCAACAACCTCGACATAAATGGATTCCTTATTTGGATGGATGCTCATTTTCACGCTCTATGCGTATTACATACTTGTGGTTATTGAGATAAAAGAAAGCTGGATAGCGTGAATTATCTACGACCCTTAATAAAGGAAAGAGCTCAAGCAGTGGTTTGTGAATATCCAATTCGCTATCCTCAGAACTTCGCCTTGGATAGAAAGTCGACGCGCCTTCCTGAACTTCTGGTGAGATGGAATGATATTCATGAACGAAGCGAAGGCACATATCCAAAGTCTTTTCACCTTGTAGATGCTTTATTTCTTCATTTAGCTCATATCCATTCAGATTGATTGTGTCCCGTAAATATATTACGCCGGCATCCATTTCTGGGACAGCTTCAAATAGACAGATAGGAATATCATTCTTTCCTTCGAGTATCTGCCAAGCAAGCGGCGAAAAACCACGCCCCTTGGGTAAGTCGCTGGGATGCACGACTAGATTATTTTTACTGCGGTCGAGAATCTGAGGCTTGATTATACGAATACATCCCAGAAAAAAGGCGATGTCACCCTCAACAATTTCTTTTTGGTCATGCACGAGAATTACCGAATGTCCTTCACGCGCGAGTGTATTTTTTAAGGTAACCGCCCAAGTTACTATCCAGCTTTGCGGGTCATCGACCAATATAGAAATTCTCATGGTTTATCGTCTTTCATATTGAGAGTTTTATCGATGATATAGATGGGACGGTTTTTCACGGCATCAAAAGCCTTTCCCACGTAAACGCCCACGATTCCTGCAACGATCATATGTAACCCACCCAGAAACCACATGGAAACTATTACGCTTGACCAGCCAGGGACCTCTACCCCGCCTACCAGCGCCTTCCATATAATATATACGGCATATATCAGGGCAAAGGCCGAAACAATAAACCCTGTATTTATTATGATGCGCAGCGGCTTGTTACTGAAAGTAATGATGACATTGGAAGCAAGCTTAAAAAGCTTGCGCCATGAATAGGATGAGGGCCCAGCAAAACGCTCCCCATGTTTGATTTCTATAATGGCTGAAGCGAACCCTACCCATTGGGCCATGGCTGGAAAAAATCGTATGGGGTCACCCATACTAAGGACTGATCGGATGACTTTTTTGTGATAAATACCGAAGTTGGCAATCCCGGAATCAAGATGTGTATCAGTCATCCAACTGAGCATTCTGTAAAACAGATGTGATGCCTGCCGCTTCAACCATGAATCCTTGCGCATCGCCCGGCGACCCAACACCAAATCATATCCTTCGTGAACTTTTTTTATAAGGCGAGGGATTTCTTCCGGGGCATCCTGCATATCGCAGTCCATTACTACAATCCAGTCGCCAGAGGCCGAAGATAGTCCGGCCGTTATTGCAGGGTGTTGTCCAAAATTGCGTGCAAGGTTAATGCCCTTGACACGGACATCCATGCTACAGAGCTTTTCAATAACGCTCCAAGCTTGGTCAGGGCTTCCATCGTTCACCATGATGATTTCGAAATTCTGCGTAATGGGGGTGAGGCTTGCCGCAATGCGCTGATAAAGCTGAAGGAGATTATCCCCGCAACAATATACCGGAGTGACAATAGAAATTCTGGCTCTTGGTGAAACCGAGTGGGTAAATCCGCTCATGCTGGCAGCCTGCGAGCGAAAGAGAAATCCAGTTTTCCGCAGAGGAAATAAGCCATGTTGATGAAGTTCTGGACATTGCGGTATCCACGGGCGCGGCGTTTGGCGAGCTGGATTTTGTGGTTGATGCCTTCCAGCAGGCCATTGATCAAGCGCGACTCGAAGAATCGGACGATGCCGGTCCAGTGGGACTTGACCGTCTTGGCAAACTGCATGAAAGGCTGGATGCCGGCACGCTGGACTTCCTCGGTCCATGCGGTCATATGGGCTTCTGCACTCTGGGTGTTTGGCATCAACCACAGTTCATTGAACAACACCTTGAGCCGATAGCCTCGCCCAGGGTCGGGTAGTCATTCATGAGTTTGGATAACTCCAGCCGGCGCTTGTCCGACAGACGATCCCAGTCCTTGAGGAAGGTGACCTTGTGGCCTTTCAAGGCCTCATGCTCACGCCGTTCCAGCTTGCGCACCGTGTCCATCGCTTCGTTGAGCAGCTTGACCACATGAAAGCGATCAAAGGTGATCTTCGCCTTCGGAAACACCTTGCTAACCCCGGCCATGAAGGCGGGCGACATGTCCATGCTGGCCTCGACGATCTGCTCCGGTTTGACTTCCTGGCTGGCCAGATAACGCTGGATGGCGACGATAGCGTCAGCGCCCTTGCCGGGCTCGGCGTGGAGGATGCGCTTGGCATCCATGTCAACGCCGAGCGTGATGTATTCATGTCCCTTGCGGCTGGATGTCTCGTCGAAGCCCAGCCGGGTGACCTTGGATGGATCGTCCCGTTTGCGGGCTTCGCAGACCCAGTGGTTGAACACGGTCCAGACTCGCTGGGGGTTGACCCGCAATATCTCGGCCACCCGCTTGACCGGCATTTCCCGCTCGATCAATGCCATCACCAACGCCTCGAAAAGCAGGGTGAAACCGCTTCCAGCACGCGCCCAGGGCACCGGAACCGTCTCAACCCGGCCATCGCCGGTCTTGATGCGCGGAACCTGGCAATGTAGGTAACAAGCGTGTTCAAAGAAGTTCAGGTGCTGCCAGGTGCGCGGGACCGTGTCATGCACCGGGCAGGCTTGACCGCTGGCATCGGCAAACCGGCTGCCACGCGCAAAACCGAGGGTCAGGTGAAGTTCCTCCCCACCTTGTGGCCCTGGCTTGAATTCGATGCCGCCTACCTGCCAAGGAGTATGCAGGCCAAGGGCCATGCTGAAGAGTTGTTCGCTGTTCATGTTGTCGGGCTCAATCCATGTCGGATTTGATTCCCTTCGACAATGCCCTACCTCCGGGGCGTCTGGCAACCGGGTTACCCACTGTATTCACATAGAGCCGTTTTTTCACAGCATCGAGGCACGGCTCCAACACATCCAAGCCATTCCAGTTCAGTACGATAATACTAACATCGGTCATTACGATCCCCATTCCCAAGAAAAACCCGCTTCATTCCATCAGGCTGCGAATCCAGATATATTTGTAAAAATATCATACCACCGACATCGGATTGAACGGGATGGCGCTGATCAACATAGGCCATCAGATCCTCGGCACCAACTCTAGCGAGATCAGCAGACGGGGAGCCTTTGTGGATCCGCTCTCAAGTGTATCTTCTACAATAACTTGAACCGCCTGTCCCCGTCGCATCCAGTCCAGCCAGTTCAAAATAGTTCCCCATGGAAAGAACGCGCTACCCGCGCCTTTCGTGCTCTCATAATTAGAGAGCCCCAAAACGGGAGGTCGCCCCCAGTTTGAGTTCGGAAACAGCCAAATCTTGTCATTTATCAATTGACCGGAAGCACTGCGTAGTACTCATTCTCGTAAATCGCCCCGCTCACCCTTCCAGCACGCCCATCCTTCTTCAGCACCGCGAAATTCATGTTGTTGTTTTTAGCGACTCTCAAGAGGCTTTCGCAGTCCGGATCAAGCGTGGCCTGTCTGCAGGCCGGGCAATTCCTGCCCGCCTTGTCCGTCAAATAGATTCTCCGCTCCGCAATGATCCCGAAGGCCGATCCCGCGACAAAGAAGCTGGCGTCGCTTGGCGTGTTGTTTCTCGCCCACCTGGCTGCCTCCATGAATGACACGGTTTCGTCATGATTTCTTGGTACGCGGAAATTGTCGCGCACGAGACAACGCATATCTGCAATGACGGAGAACGCAAATATCAGCACGGTTATGTATCTTACAGCCCAGTTTGGTCTGCCGGGACCAATCTGACAGATGAGCGCGACGAGCCAGGCGAAAACTAACAGGCCGATGAACCGCGTACCGCGCAGATCGTTAACAAAGAGGTGGCTCCGTTTGATTGGACAGGTTTTGGGTGGAGATAAGTGGAGCCCTGCGGTGTCCGGTTATCCACGGCGCCGCCGCCCGCCCCTCTATGGCGGGAGGCGAGCGTCG
>Ga0233425_10009607_pt1 | contig 12149 bp, 8 predicted proteins | sample Watercolumn_Towu_2_FD_181712 | JGI IMG/M metagenome (GOLD analysis project Ga0233425, IMG submission 181712) | Freshwater microbial communities from Lake Towuti, South Sulawesi, Indonesia - Watercolumn_Towuti2014_140_MG | ecosystem: Environmental > Aquatic > Freshwater > Lake | place: Indonesia...
GATTGTCTCTCGCGGGAAGGACTTCAAGTCTGCGCAGAAGGGGGTGCTCCTGGAGATCATCCGGGTCGAGGAAGGAAAGTTCCCCGGGATCCTCAACAACTACGTCCGTTGGCTGCATTTCCACGCGCTGAGAAAGGCGTGAGCGCCGGCCTCATCGACTGACATGGACACCCCTCACCAGAGACGCCCGCGGTATCGGGGCACCCATCCACGGCGCTTCGAGCAGAAGTACAAGGAGCTGGCTCCGGAGCGCTACGCAGACACCGTGGCCAAGGTCATTGCCGCGGGCCGGACGCCCGCCGGGTCTCACGTCCCGATCATGGTGGCCGAGATCCTGGACGTCCTTCGTCCGCATCCGGGTGACGTCGCAGTCGATGCCACGCTCGGCTGGGGGGGGCATGCCCGCGAGCTGCTGGCGCGCATCCTCCCCGGTGGGCGCCTCATCGGCCTGGATTGCGACCCGGTCGAGCTGCCCAGGACCGAAGGGCGGCTCCGGAACCTGGGCTTTGGTCCCGACGTGTTCGTCGCACACCGATCGAACTTCGCCGGGCTTGAGAAGGTGCTTCAAGCCGAATCTCTGCACGGGGCTGACTGCATCCTGGCCGACCTTGGCGTCTCGTCCATGCAGCTCGACGACCCCAAGCGGGGCTTCACCATGAAGCACGCCGGGCCGCTCGACATGCGCATGAACCCGCGCCGCGGTCGGCCAGCCTCGCTGCTCATCGAGCGGAGCGATGCCGAGTCGCTCGCCTCCGTTCTTGCCGAGAATGCCGACGAGCCCAACGCCGATGCCATTGCCACTACCATCGCCGGCCGGAGCTTCCGCACAACGACGGAGTTGGCGGCTGCGGTGCGCAAGGCGCTCTCGATGCTCCCGGAGGACGAGCAAGACCTTTCGGTGCGCCGCGTCTTCCAGGCCCTGCGCATCGCGGTCAACGACGAGATGGTCTGCCTGGACGTTCTTCTTCGAAACCTCCCCGCGTGCCTGAAGCCGGGGGGACGGGTCGCGCTCCTGACGTTCCACTCGGGGGAAGACCGTCGCGTGAAGAAGGCCTTTGCCGAAGGCTTCGCTCAGGGCTGCTATGCCGCCGTCTCGGACGAGGTCACCCGAGCCACGCCCGAGGAGCGTCGCGCCAATCCCCGCTCCCGGTCCGCCAAGCTCCGTTGGGCGGTTGCTGCCGGCCTGCCTCGCTGACACTCGACGGACTACTGGCCGCAGTTCATGCCCGCCCCCGTGTCGAACAGTTTCTCGCTGGCGCTGCCGGCATGCGGTTCGGCGGAAAGAGAGACGGGCTTGGAGGTCAGCTCGCCGATGGCCTCCATGTCGCCAAAGCCGAAGGCCTCGGCCATGGACAGGACCATTCGGAACGAGTAGCCTGCGACGGACAGGTCGCACGTGGCCGGGACGCTGGGGAAGAACTTCATGCCCGGCTGGGGCGAGGGGCACTCCGGCATGTCCTCCGATGAGCCGGGGACGCACCCCTCCATGTTCCCCGCACAATACTCGTTGGCGAAGATGGCCTTCATGTCGTTGACCATGCTCGAACCCATGAGCCGGGCATGGAGCACTCCCGCGACGATGGCCGGGCCCGAGCCCTGGGTTCCCATCCTGCCTTCGAGCCAGAAGTTCTCGATGGGGATCTGCAATTCCCAGGGGAAGGCATCCGGATCGCCCAGGAGAAGCCCAAGGAACAGCGACCCATCCACGGAGAAGTTGACCGGGCCGGCCACGAAGCACGGATCGGAGTAGTCGAAGGGGAAGTCGAGACATGGTGCACCGTCCACGTAGTCGATGAAGCCCTCGACTCCGCCGAAGTCGGCACCAAGCGTCAAGCGGGCCGACAGTTTGCCGCCTTCCGCCTGGTCGAAGCTCACCATGAACGGAACGGCCTCGAAGACATCGCCGGCATACTGTGCGACCTCCGACGCATCGGTCGTCATGTTGGCGGGGAGGAGCTGGTGCACCGTGCCTGCAAGCGGTGCCGGGTCGAGCACGTCCTGGCCTGGGGTACATTCGAACGTCGGAATGGTCGCAAAGGGGATCTCCTCCTCGTTGACGATGGTCAGGGTATCTGAAGGACCGTCGTACTCGATGAGGTAGTAGAAGGGCTCCGGCGGATGGAACCAGGCGACGATGTAGGAAGGCACGCCGCAGTACTCCCCCTTCTGGAAGCCGTGCAGGTGTCCCGAGAAGATCCCCTTGACGGTGCCTGGATGCGCCTGGATGATCTCGCAGAGCGTAGACTGGCCCTCCTCAGCAGAAGTGGTTCCCGGCGGGTGGTGCAGGAATAGAAGCGCTGGCATTCCGGCAGAGAGCCGTCCGTCGAGCCAATCGAGCTGAGCATCGGAGAAGCTGCCGACCAGCCCGCTGTTCTGATTCCACAGCCCTCCGTCCATGGAGTTGAGCATCACCAGGCGGATTCCGTTGAGGTCCACCGAGTAGTAGAGCGGGTTCTGGCCGAGCGCGCTCATCAAGGTCGCCTCCCGTGCCGGCTTGTCGGTAACCTGGGACATGGTCGGGTACATGGAAACATAGTAGTCGTGATTGCCCGGGGTCGCGTGCCAGGGGATGTCGAGAATCGAGAGGTGCTGCTTGAACAGGTCGAGCGGCCCCTCGGTTCCGGGCTCGTCGAAGCCTGCGGGCATGGCATCGATGAGGTCGCCGGTGATGATGGCCAGGTCCGCGGCGAAGTCCAGGGAGTTGAGCTCGGTCGTTCCGTCGGTGATGTTGTCGGGGCCCGGATTGGCCGGATTGCCTGTGTAGTGCATGTCCGAAAAGTGGACCAGGCGAACCACCCCGGGCGGCGGGGGCGGGGGGAGGTCCACCGCAGCATCGGATTGCGAGTCCGGCTCCGCAGTGTCCTCGGCCGCGTCCACTCCTGCCGAATCGGGCAGCGTGTCGAAAGCCACTGCATCGGCGGTCGCGTCCGGGGCGGTGGAATCACTCGAATCGCTCCCGCCGGAGCACGCAGCGAGTACCAGGACCATCAAGGTCGACAGCAGGATGCGCATGACGAGCCCTCCTTCACCAGTCCAGTTTCGGGGCCTTGACCGCGGCCTCGGGTTGTCCGCGAACGAATTCGGCGGCGTGGGTCGAGTAGTTGGTCACCGCTGTCGTTTCCGACTTGCCGCCGTGTTTGCCCGTGATGAACGTCCTGTCCTTCGGGATGCCGGCTGCAGCATACGCGGCGATGTCGGTCGTGGCGTTGCCGTATGCGGCGGCAAAGCTGAATCCGCGTCCGGCCAGAAGCTGGAGGAACTCGGTCTTGTACACGGCAACCCCGGCATCGTTCGGGACGGCCTGGTGCAGCGTATCGGTGAGGTGAAGCACCCCGGGAGGGAATCCCTTGTCCATCAGCCACCGCTTCGTGATTCCGTGCAGCAGATCCGGCCGTCCGGTCAGGTAGAGCACCAGGTATCCCCTGTCGGCCCAGGCCATGACGGCATCGGGTCCTCCGGTCCGCATTTCAGGGACGTGACGGTGGCTCAGCAGGTCGCCCGCCAGCTCCTTGATCAACTCCGGGTCGCCGGTCGTCAGCGTGCCGTCCACGTCGAACACCACGACCCGGATCCCCTCGGGAGCCACGATCACCCGGAGGTCGGCATGGGAATGATCCCCCCTGACGAGCATCCGGACACGGTGGACTCCGACCGGCAGGCGCCTGCTTCCGGGTATTTCGAAGAAGACGCGTCCTCCGTCGTTGACGACCCCCTCCACGGTTCGACTGACGCTGTCCCTGGTCGTGAAGACGGTGGCCAGCTTCTCCCAGTTGGAGCAAGGGCTGTTCGGCTGGACCCAGATCTCGACCTGCTCGTCCTCGAGGTCCTTGTCTGCAGGACCATAGGCGAACTTCGCGATGAGCCATTGCTTCTGCCCCTCGACGGTCAGGAGATCCTGGCCTCGGTGTGCCGGGTCCCCCTGCCGGATGGTGAACATCCAGCTCCTCTTGTGTTTCCAGTCCACCTTCTTGCCGGCATCGGGGAACGGGACCGGAGCATCGCAGGTTGCAGTCAGCGTGGCTGGCTCCGCGGCCTGTGCGGACGGGAGTGCTCCGACCAGAAACGCAAGAGCGAGGGTGTGGAAGAGGGGGGTGTACCGGACCTCTGTGCACGCGTGATTCATGGCAACCTCGCCCCGGTCGTGGTGAACGTCAGCTTGCCGTGCTTGATGCCGCGGGTCGACACCAGCCTGTCCCCGAGCATGCGGACCTTGGCGGCTTTTCCCTTGAGCACGAGCACTTCGAGGCAGTTGTGGTGGTCGAGGTGCACGTGGACCGTCGAGATGATCAGGTCGTGGTGATCGTGCTGGACCTCGGTGAGCCGCCTGGGCAGGTCGAGCTCGTGGTGGTCGTAGACGAGGGAGACGGTCCCTGCGACGAGTGCGTCGGCCTGCCCCCATTCTTCCTTGATGAGGCGCTCCCGGATGAGATCCCGGATGGCTTCTGAGCGGTTGGTGTAGCCTTCTTCCTTGATCATCGCGTCGAAGTGCTCGAGCAGTACGGGGTCGAGCGAGACGCCGAAACGCACCACCTGATCACTCATGCACCGCCTCCGTTGCCATCGTCGCTGTTCCCGAGCCCCCCGGCCGCAAGACAATCGGGGGGCCGAACGGCCTGCATGCTTCAGAGAATCACGTCAAACGCGGCAACCGCCCCGACCTTTGCCGGTGCGGCAGCATCGAAGTACTCGGGGAGCGCCTGGTTGCTGATCCCCGGCTTGTCGCCGTACCGGTCGGTGAGCCTGACGACGAGGCCCACCGTGGTCCCACCCTGCGGGGCTCCCCCCTTGTAGAGCGTGGACAGAGGGATCGCTGCTTCGATTCCCTTGTCCGAGCAGACGACCGATCCCTGGACCCAGGAAAGATTGTAGGGAGGTCCCAGCTCCCTCCAGCCCGTTAACTTCGAATCGCCGAGGTTGCCCCCTTCCTTGTAGGACGCCATGCCCCGTGTTCCGAAGCCGTAGTCTCCCCCGAATCCGGCCACGCTCACCTCGAGGATGTTGCTCAGCGCATCGTCGAGATCGCCGTCGCCGGAGTTGTCCGACAGCCAGATCATCTCCGCAGTGCCCGAGGCTTTGCCAAAGTCTCCGTCGACATACCCGATGATGTAGTTCTGGGCCTCGCACCAGCCCGATACCGCGACATAGAGGTGGGTGGCATCAAATGCGGCATGGAGGGTCACGAGCGTGTTGAGCGCAGCATCCCAGTTGCTGGTCAGCGAATTGGCTCCGACCTGGAACGTGTCGGTCCACTCGTCGAGCTTTCCATCGAGCGTGGGAGTGAAGCGCAGCACGTAGGTGAAGGCACTGTCGAGCTTGCCACCCTGCCCGTCGGGGTTGACCACGGACAGGCCGATGCTGCCTGCCGCGTGGGGCGGCACGGTCGCCTGGATGCTCTCTGCCGTGACCTTGGTCGGGGTCAGCATCTGACCGTCGAGCTTGAGCTCGAGCCCCTCGACGAAGTACTTGCCGGAGATGGTCACCTTGTCTCCGCCCAGGACGGTGCCGTGATTCGGAATCACCCCCGTGATTTCGGGAGGAGGCGGAACGGTGAGCGTCCCGAGCTTGTCCGCGTCGAAGCCACCGGTCAGGCCGTCGGAATCCGCGTAGACCCAGTGTTTTCCATCGAGGGAAAAGCGGAAGGTGTAGGCCCAAATCCCCGAGGCCGGAGCGGTCAGCTCGCCCTGCCAGACATCGAATTCGACGTCGTCACCGTCGTAGGTCGCAGGGACCCATTTCCATTCGTCCGGCACGAGGGGGGGCACGCTTCCCTGCGGCCCCAGTCCGAGCTGCCCTTTGACGCCGGGGCCCGCTCCGGGTCCGGGCGTGATTCCGAGCTCCTTGACACGGGCCCGAAGCTTGTCGGTCGGCTCGCCGGTCACGACCGTCAGCGCGAGCGGCTGCATAAGGACCGCATCGTCCGGAACGTCGGGCTGGCAGTATCCTGCGGCGCATTCCTCGCCCACGGCGCAGTCGGCATCGAGGTCGCAGCCGGGTTTGCATTCCGCGAACAGGCACTTCGTGCCGGGGGCGCACTGTCCGCATTCACCTCCGCATCCGTCGTCGCCGCAGGTCGAGCCACCGCAAGCCGGCACGCAGACGCAGGCGCCGTCTTCCTGGCAGACGTGGAAAGGTGGGCACTTGCCGCAGCTTGCCCCGCAGCCGTCGTCTCCGCACTGCTTGCCTTCACAGGAGCAGATGACGCAAACATCGGGATCATCGAGGGTGCCATCGCAGTCCTCGTCCGCGTCGTTGTCGCAGACCTCCTTTGCGGGCACGACGGCCGTGCAGGCGGACAGACCGTCCTGGCTGCAGCTCCTCCACCCGGAGCAGGTTCCGAACGCATTGGCTGCGGAGCACGGAGTCGAGAGGCCGGAGAGGGCCGCATAGCCGGTGCACAGGCACTCCCCGGAGGACCGGGTGCATCGGGTCACCGTGCTTCCCTCGATAGTCGTGACCTCCTGGCAGGCGTAGCCGTCCGGGCAGGGAACGTCGGCACTGCACGCACCGCCGCAGTATGCGCCGGTGCCGTTGGGGTAGAGCACGCAGCGGTCCATGGGGGACGGGCATTCACTCGACGCGCTGCACGGGAGGCAGAGCCCGGGGAAACGGGACATGCACACGAAGACCGGGTCGGCCCCGAACGCGAGGGTCTGCTCGCAGGCAAAGCCGTCCGGGCACTCATCGAGGCAGTCGGTGGTGCAGACCTTCTCCCCCAGGTGGAAAGCACAGAAGCCCGAGGCGCAGTCGCCATTGGCAGCGCAGGGGCAGCCTGCAGCAGCCGGAATGCCGTCGCAGGACGGGGGGGCGACCTCGAAGTCACCGGCGGCAACGTCGGAGGGCAGAGGCGCATCCGGGGACAGCTCGCCGGCCCGGATGTGTATGTCGCCCGAATCCTCGGTGGAGCGAAGGTCGAGAGGAACGTCGGCCTCTTCCTTGCGATCTCCGTTGCTGCAGGCCGCTGCAATGATGCCGACCGAAAGCGTTGCCAGAAACCCACGCGTGATTCCGTCCATCCGAGCCCTCCCGCTCATCGACCATCCCGTCCCGAACGCGGGAAAGATACCAGATGCACGGACAGACCGGAAGATCCGCGTGAACCGGTGTGGTGCGGCGACGGTTTTCCCCTGGCTCGGGTGTGCCGCTTCCGGTATGCTGCACCGGTTTGAAGCTGCCGCAGGGGCAAGTCCTTGCAGAGGAGCGACCGATGAGGAACAAGATTCCGTGGTTCGTTGCGGTGGTGCTGCTGAGCGCCTGCGGGACGGGTTCGTCGACTCCGGATGTGTCGGACGGGGCGGATGGCGCCGTCGTTGACACTCTGTCGGACGTCGCCCCGACGGATGGACCGGCCGGGGAGACCGGGGGGGATTCCCCGAGGCTCGACGAGGGGGGGCAGGATGCTGCAGATACTCCGTTCCCTCTCGACCCGGCGCAGCGCGGGTACGTGGAGCTGCGGGGGATCATCCACCTGCATTCGGCCCTGTCGCACGACGGGTGTGCGCCCGACGGCTACGAGGACTACGGTGGGCCGGAGCCGGGGTGTCTGGCGGAGCTGAGAGCCGCCCCGTGCGCCTCCGGCATCGACTTCCTCATGATGACCGATCACCCGGGGCACCTGAAGGATCATGACTATTTCGCGGGACTCCAGCACCAGGACGGCGACGAGCTGGCGAAGGACGAAAGCGGGAACCCCTTTGCCAACCGCATCGAGTGTCCGGACGGAAGCCTGGTTCCTCATGCCTGGGTCTTCTACGGGACCGAAGGGAGCAAGGCCATGCCGGTGGGCCTGACCGGGCCGGACATCCCCCCGGAGATCTACTCGGTTTCGTACGGGGATTCCACGCCGCTCGACCAGGCCAAGGCCGCTGTCGCCAAGGCGCATGAGCTGGGGGGTATTGCCCTGGCCGTCCACACCGAGGAGGGGAGCATCTCGGCCGAGCGGATCGCCGCGGTGCCGCTGGACGGCATGGAGATCTACAACCTGCATGCCAACCTGATGGGTGCGCTGGAGAACCTGGACACGCTGTTCAAGCTCGAAGCGTTCATGGGGGACAAGGATGGGGGACCGGCCGCGGATCTCAGCGCGATGCTGTTCCTGGCCCAGGTGGACAACTCCGTCGAGAAGTTCGAGTGGGTATCGGCCCGGGTCCGGATGGTATCGGTGGCGGCAACGGACGTGCACCGGAACGTGGAGATCCCGGCGCTGTGCCCGAACGGAATTGAAGGGTCGGTGTGCGAGGGATTCGCGAAGGACTACCCGAGTTTTGCCGCGTTCGCGATGAAGGGGGGAGCGGTCACCCTTTCCGACGGGGACAGGATGGACTCGTATGCTCGGGGGCTCCGGTGGTTCTCGAACCGTTTCCGGGCAAAGGCGGACGAGGCCGGGGACATCCGCGAAGCCGTGCGGGCCGGCCGCGGCTACGCGAGCTTCGACGTGTTCGGCTATCCCGCCGGGTTCGATTTCTACGTGGTCAATGGCGGGAAGCTGGTGGAAATGGGCGAGGAAGCGCCCCTGGACGGCGAGGCACAAGCCTGGTTCCGGACCCCGAAGATCGAGGCAGCCCCCTGGATGGAGGCGGGGACGATCCCGTTCGGAATGGCCCAGCTCACCACGAAGCTGATCCGGTCCACCGAGGAGGGCACCGAGGTGGTAGCGGAGATCAAGGGGCAGGGGGGAATCGTGTCGGCATCGCTTCCCGGGCCGGGGGCCTACAGCCTGAGAATCACGATCATGCCGCTGCACCTCAAGCCCGCGCTTTCCGGGGTGTCGAACCTTGCGAGCAAGACCTACCCGTACATCTACTCGAACCCCGTGTTCCTGCGGTAGAGGGGGCAGACGTGGCGGCATTGACGACGCTCTTTGTCGACCTGGGCGGAGTGCTGGTCACCGTGGATCTGGCCGCGGGGTGCCGACGCATCGCACAGCTCGCGGGAGGGGGCGATCCCGAGGCCATCCGGGATGTCATGCTCGACGGTTTCCAGCCTGCGTTGAGCAGCGGGAAGATGTCGGTCGAGGATTTCCATGCCGGGGTCTGTCGGAGGCTTGGCCTGGAGATCGGCCTGGCCGACTTCTCAAGGGCCTATGCGGACATCTTCGCCCCCATCGAAGGGACGTGGGGGCTGCTTCGGATGGCGCAGCGGAGGTATCGGCTGCACCTGCTGTCCAACACCGATCCCCTTCATTTCCGCTTCATAGCGGACGTGCTGCTGCCGGGGCGGTTCGACCTGTTCGGGCACCTGGTGCTGTCGTACGAGGCGGGGCATCTCAAGCCGTCCCCGGAGATCTACCTGGCGGCCCTGGAGCGTTGCGGGGAGCCCGCGCAGTCTTGCCTGTTCATCGACGATCTGGAGGTGAACGTGGAGGGGGCCCGTGCGGTGGGGATGCAGGGGATCGTGTTCCGGTCGCCGGAGAAACTGGCCAGGGACCTGGTGCGCGCTGCCTGGTAGCTGCGACCCCCGGGGTCAACATCGGTGCGTGTGTGATCCTCGGGAATCCCGGCATTTCTTGCCAGCCCATGTGCGAGGAGTAATCTAGGTGCGGAGCGGTGCGTGCACGCTTGCGCGCACTGGCCGCACGGGAGAAACGATGCATCCATCCGAGCCGAGGACCCAGCCTCCCATTGTGCCGGGAGTGGACTACGTGGTGTTCAGCGATCTCCATCTCGGCGAGGGGTTCAACCCGGAGGTCTGCCGCTACTATCCGTTGGAGGACTTCTTCCACGACACGTCGTTCGCAAACCTGCTGGAGATGTTGCGGGAACGGTACGCTGCTGATCCCTCCCGCCTCGTGATTGTGCTCAACGGCGACGTGTTCGACTTCCTGACCGTGACCGGGTTGCCCTCAGAATCTGCCCAAGCCGACCTGGGCATCTATCCGTCACCGACCGAGAAGCGATTGGGGCTAGACCCGACTCCGGCAAGGTCGCTGTTCAAGCTCGAACTGATCATGGCGGGGCACGCGGAGTTCTTTTCTGCGCTGGGGAAGATGATTGCCGCGGGTTTCCGGGTGGAGATCCTCCGGGGCAATCACGACCTGGAGCTCTACTTCGAGGCGGTCCGGGAGAAGATCATCGAGGGGCTCTGCCGGCTGACTCCGGAGCTGACCGCGGAGCGGGCACGCAGCCTGGTCCATTTCCACCAGTGGTTCTATCTCGAGCCTGAGCGGGTCTATGTCGAGCACGGCAACCAGTACGAGGCATCCAACAGCATCCGTTACACGTTGCGGCCCGTGCTGCCCGACCGGCAGACCCGGGAGGGGCTCTTGAACCTTCCGTTGCTGCGGGCAAAGACCGTGGTGCGGGAGGACAGGCCCCTGCTCGACTACCCCCTGGGAAGCCTGTTCATCCGTTACTTCTACAACCGGGTCCACCGGATGAATCCCTATGCTCCGAGGGTTGCGTCGCTCGAGCAGTACATGGACTTCATTCTGCACTACAACCTGTCCGACATCATCCGGGTGCTTCGGGATCACTGGAGCCACTTCATTGCTGCGCTGCGGCCGAGCGCCACTGCGGGTACGTCCCGTTCGACGGCTGCGGACGATGCCGTGCAGGAGGAGGCCTTCGACCAGCTCGACGTGGGGCACGACGTCAGTGATCTGTACTCCAGGATCAACTCGCTCAAGGTCCATCCCAAGGCGGCCTCGAAGCTGGCCTTCGTGAAGGAGATGTTCCAGCCGATCATCCGGCGGGCACTGTATGCCGGGGGGGCAGCGGTCGCGGCGCTCTACGTCTGGCTGCTGGTGTTCAATGTAATCCAGGCACCGCTCCTGGTGGAAAACGTCTTTGCCAAGGCGACGCTGCTGTTCCTGTTTTCCCTGTTGTCGGCCGGGGCACTGCTGTGGCTCGGGGCACAGGCCCGGCGGTTCCTCGGGGCACGGGAAGACGTCACCGTGGACAACTGCGTGCAGGCAGCCGAGCAGATCGCTCGAATCACCGGGGTTCGGTTCGTCGTGATGGGACACACGCACGTGGTGGACATCCGGCCCGTTGCCGAGGGCCGCGCAGTCTATGCCAACAGCGGAACGTGGATCGCTGTGCACAACCCCTGGCAGCAGCTCGACCCCGATGCCCGGCGCAAGACATTCGTGTGGATCCGGGGCGGTGAGCTGTGTCTATGCCGGTGGAACGATGATGCGCGCCGGGTGGATCGCGTGCCGATGTTCGACCGCAGGGAGGACACGGCAAGGACCCCGAAGCGCACAAGGCCCATGTAGGAAGGGCTGGGGGCTTGGCCTGTGAAGCCCCGGGAAGTCCCCTGGACAGAGGGGATGCAGGCACGCGAAGCAGGGTTGGATAACGGAGGGGGCGATATGCGGAGAATCTCACTATGGGCTTGTGCGGTGATGCTGGCGTCCTGCGGGGGAGACGGGAAGGACCCGGCCAAGGATATTGGCGATGCGGCTACCGTCGATGTCGGCACTGACGTTGCGGGAGACGTCTTTGCTGATGCCGGAGCCGATGCTTCCGGTGATGCCGTGGGTGATGTTTCTGGCGACGGGCGTGGTACTGACGTCTCGTCCGACCTGCTTCCGGACGGGCTCGAACCCGACGTGCCCCAGCCGTTGCCGCCCCTCCCGACTCAGCCGCCGCTTCCGACACCCCCGGATCCTCTGGATGGGACTGGAGTGGAGAGCTGCGCACTGTTCCAGGAAGAACGGTGTTCGGAAGGGAAGCTGCAGAGCTGCGACATCTACGACCCGGCAGCCAAGCAATTCGTGGAGGTGCCGGACCCGCTCCTCAAGCGTGCATTCCTGTTCGACCGTTGGCGGGATCTCTACAACTCGCCAGATGGCCAGGCTGTGGATCGTGATTTCGCCGTGCCCGTTCCGCCGGGAACCCCGGAAGCCGAGTGGGGCAAGCCCGAGAGCCTCTCGGGTTACTGGGGGTCAGGCGACGGGGGCATCTGGACCGGCTGGTCCACAGTGGCGTCGATCCTGAGGTACGCGCAGACCGGTACCCAGGCCGACTATCTCCGCATGGAGCAGCAGGTGCGGGACCTGGTGACGATGTTTGACGTCACCGGAGTTCCTGGCTACCTGTGCCGCTTCCACTTCCTGCTGGTCCCCGAGGGGACGCCCAACGATCCGGATCACATCCTCCGTTGGGAGAACAACACCACCCTGGATCACCACGACCGCCCCGTCGCAGATC
>Ga0233425_10009608_pt1 | contig 12149 bp, 11 predicted proteins | sample Watercolumn_Towu_2_FD_181712 | JGI IMG/M metagenome (GOLD analysis project Ga0233425, IMG submission 181712) | Freshwater microbial communities from Lake Towuti, South Sulawesi, Indonesia - Watercolumn_Towuti2014_140_MG | ecosystem: Environmental > Aquatic > Freshwater > Lake | place...
CTGAGGTCTGCCGGACGAGCAGCCCCTCGCCGCGCATCAGCCCGCCCTGGTCTCCGGCTCGCCAGGCCCCCGAGAGCTCGCCGAGCGGCACGGGCGCGCCGAGCGCCCATTGTCGTGATCCCTCCACGAGGGTGGCCGGGGGAATCTCCTCCGCGCGGGGCGCGAGGTGGAGGGTGGCGTCCAGGGTTTCGCGGCCCTCGCGGACGTCGAGGGTCCAGGTGCCGGCCTCCCGATCGAGGCGGTCCTGCCCCAGCCGCAGGAGGCCTTCCTCCGGCGCGAAGTGGACCAAGGGGGGAGGTGCGTTGCGGTGCAGGATGACGGTGGACTCGTGGGGGGGGATCAGCGTGACCCAGAGCTCGGCCTGGCCGCGCAACAGTCCCGTGTTGGTCCGGGTGAGGTTGGCTTCCAGCAGCAGTCCGTCGTCGGAGGCGGCCACCAGCTCCCAGGTCTCGCGCCATGCCAGCCGGGAGGATGGCGCACCGGCGCAACCCGCGAGCGCCAGAAAGAGCCAGACCGCGGCGACCCTCATGGTGCCTCCCCGGGAGGGCATGCGCCGTTCGGGGGCCGCCGGGCCTGGGCGGCGTCCAGCTCGGAATCGGGGCTGTGGGCCAGGGAGGCTGGCAGGGGTTCGCCGGGGCAGGGCAGTACGCCTCGGTCCCGAGCCTGGTTCAGGCGGTCCTCGAACAGCACCAGGCCGGTGTGCCAGCACGCCTCGCGCCAGGGTGAAGCCAGGGGCAGGCAGGCACCACGGTCCAGCACCGGCTGGCGGTCGAGCAGCGCGCGGAACATGGCCGAGGCGGCGCGCAGGTCGCCCTCGGGCAGGCCCACGCGGTGGGTCTGCTGGGCGAGGGCCGCCAGCCCAGCCGGATCGGCCGGACCCGTGGAGGCCGGCAACCAGCGGGGCATGCTCGCGGACAGCAGGTGCAGGCGGCAGTCGTCCGCGAAGGCCCCGGCAGCCGCGCAGGCCTCGGGGTCGTCCCGGCGCTCGCCCACCTGGAAGGCGCACTCGTCGCGATCACGGGCCTCGGCGAGCCGCGCGCAGCGGGCCAACAGGTCGGCGGTGCTCTCCGAGCCTCCCGCGGCCATGGCCTCCACGGCGCTGAGCGCGCAGTCGCCGGCGAGCGACGGATCGCGCAGTGCCGCGCAGCGAGCCCAGGCTGTCTCGGGATCGCGGGAGATCAGCTCCATGGCCTCGAGGTAGCGCGCTCGTTGCCGCGCGTCGCTCGACCCGCAGGCCCAGAGCGCCGCGACCAGCGGCAGGGCGCTCACCCCACGACCTCCACCTCGTCGCGGGCCGTGTCGTCGAGCAGGGCGCGCAGATCCGCGACCCGGGCGTCGTCGCCCTCCCACAGCCCCATGAGCTGGGCGCACAGATCCCGCGCCCGCCGGAAGGCGCCGACGAGATCGCCCGTGACGTCCGTTCCACTCTCGATGGCCTCGGCGATGCGCGGCAGGGGCTGGCCCTCCGCCCACATGCGGCCGAGCGGCACGAGGTCGGGGCAGAACTCCGTGGCGATGCCGGTGATGCGCTCGGCCTCGCGCACCGGCGCGCTCACCCGCACCTTCGTGACGGCCCGGGCCAGGGCCCGCAGCCCGTCGTCCACCGGGGCCACCAGGAAGGTGCCGCGGGGCAGATCCTGGACGAGCGCGCACATCAGCCCGAAGAGAAGCTGCGGCGGGAGGGGTTCCAGGATGCCGGCGAGGAACAGCTCCGCCACGAAGATCTCGGCGATCTGCAGGTGCAGCAGGGCGCGGGCCCCGGCGTGGAAGGTGAGATCCTGGCCGAGGTAGCCGATCTCCTGGAGGAAGAAGACCCGGCGCTGCAGGTCGAGCCAGCAGCGCTCCCGGCCGGTGACGGCTTTGTCCCTGAGGCGCAGGAGGGTGCGGGCGCGTTTGCGCAGGGGAGGGGGCATCCGCTCGGGGGGCGGCAGGGGTTCGCCCTCCGCCAGGCGCAGTTCGTGGCGCAGGCGGGCCTCCATGCGAACGCTGCCGTCGTCGGCGTCATCGCAGCGCTGGGTTTGCTCGAAGGCGAGGAAGGAGCGCTGCACCAACGCACGGATGCGCTCCAGCGGGTGGCGGTGGAGCAGGTGGGCCACGGAGTAGAAGGAGAGGTTGAAGGCCGAGTGGACCTTCTCGGGCGCGGCCGTGCGGTAACCCTCGATCAGCCCGCGCACCGGGCCGAAGTCCCAGGGGTCCATGCGGATGACCACGTGGCCGACCTCGTCCATGCCGCGCCGGCCAGCCCGGCCCGCCATCTGCATGAACTCGCGGACGGTGAGCGGCACCACCGCGCGGCCGTCGTACTTCACCAGACCATCGAACACCACCGTGCGCGCGGGCATGTTGACGCCCAGCGCGAAGGTGGACGTGGTGTAGAGCACCCGGATGAGGCGCTGCTCGTAGAGGCGCTCCACCAGGCTTTTGAGCTGCACGTGCAGGCCGGCGTGGTGGAAGCCGACACCCTGCTCGTACAGGCGGCGCAAGCGTGGCTCCAGCACGCTCTTGCCCCATTCGCGCTCGAAGGCGTCGAGCTCGGCGCGGCAGGCGCGCAGCTCGGGGCCGTCGAGCAGCCAGGGTCCGCGCTGGGCCAGGCCGAAGGCGAAGGTCTCCGCCAGGCGGCGGCTGAAGACGAAGTACAGGTAGGGCGACAGCTCCCGTTCGATGGCCTTGAACACGTCGAAGTGACGGGTCGGGAGTTGGTCGGACGGGCGCAGGGGCTCGCCCTGGGACGCGCGCCCGCGGCGCCCGGGCCGGCCGCGGTGGTCCCGGGAGCCCCTCCGGTGTTCACCGCGCTCCGCCGCGCGCTCCGCCTTGCGCTGCTTCTTCCAACGCTCGAAGTTGCGCTCGTAGGCGGCCGGGTCCTGCAGACCCCCGGTGCGCTCGAACAGGTGCAGCTCCAGCGGTACAGCCCGTTCGGCTTCGTGGATCACGGTCAGCGCCTGGCCGCGAACGTCGCCCAGCCAGGCCGCGAAGTCCTCGGCGTTGGACAGGGTGGCGGAGAGCCCGAGCACCTGCACGTGGGCGGGCAGGTAGATGAGCAGTTCCTCCCAGGTGGTGCCGCGCTCCCGGTCGTCCAGGAAGTGGATCTCGTCGAGGATCACGTGCCTGAGCGCGGGCGGCATCTCGCCGAGCAGCAGCATGTTCCGCAGGATCTCGGTGGTCATCACCAGGCAGGGCGCGTCGCGCCGAATGACCAGATCCCCTGTCACCAGCCCCACGCATGCCTCACCGTGCAGGCGGGAGTAGTCACGGAACTTCTGGTTGGACAGCGCCTTGATGGGCGCCGTGTAGATCACCTCGCGCCCGGCCGCGAGGGCTTCGGCCACCATGTGGTCGGCGATGACGGTCTTTCCGGTGCCCGTTGGGGCACAGACCAGGACGCTGTGGCCCCGATCCAGGGCCGCGATGGCCTGGCGCTGGAAGGGATCGAGCGTGAAAGGGGGAGGGGTCATGGCGGGGGTCGAGCGCCAGGCGGGGATTGGGCGTACCTGGGAGCCCGCGTTAACCCGGCCAGGATCCAAGGGAGCGCGCCATGTCCGTCCAGCTCGCGGTAATCCTGCTCTCCGTCGCCCACGCCGTCGCCGGCGGTGTCGAGATCACACCGCCCGCCGCCCCACCGCCCCCCGTGCCCGCCGCCGACGATCGCTTCTTCTACGCCGGCCCAGCCGGCCAGGTCGAACTGACGGCCACCGAGATCGCCGCTCGCATCGCTGCGGATCGCGAAGGGCGCCACCTCGTGTGGCAGGACGGCTGGCCGGCCTGGCGCGACTGGAGCGAGGTGCCCGCGGTCAAGGAGGCCCTCTCGCACCTGCCGCCGCCCCTGCCGCCGCCTTTGCCCGGCATCGTGGCCCCGCCTCCTCCCCCGCCATCGGCACCTCCTGCGCCACTCGGGGAGCCCCCAGCGCCTCCCGAAGCCCTCACGGCGCCCGCCCCTCCGGCCGCGGTCGAAGCGCCCACTGCCGGCGCGGCGCCCGGGTGCTGCGGCGCCCACAAGCTGGTGCGCCTGGGCGGTGAGGTCCGGCTCAACCTCGCGGCGGCCCACCTGCAGAACGCTGGCGCCGAGCAGCCCGGAGCCTTCTCCCCCACTTTCGCGCTGCGGCGCGCCCGTCTCAAGGCCGACGTGACCTTCGGCCATGGCATCTCGGGCCTCCTGACCGCCGACTTCCCGCAGAACGGCGATGTCACAGATTACACCGTGGACATCCAGGGAGTGTACGACCGCCTGGCGGCCCTCGAGGGCACGGCCGGCGGCGACGACACCTCGCCGACCGTCGAGGTGCGCGACTATCCCCTGGGCTGGGCTGCGGTCATGCAGGACGCCTACCTGGACTGGACGTTTGGCGGCGAGCACCATCGCCTGCGCGCGGGCCTGCAGAAGCCCATCTTCGGGACGCGGGACTTCTTCGACGATTTCGGCGGTTTCTTCCTGGGCGGTGAGTCGGCCTACAAGAGCCTGGCCTGGCGCGCGGGTATGGAGGACTCGCGGGACCTCGGCCTCACCTACCGGCTGAGCCCGTCTGAGCGCTTCGACCTGGATCTCCAGGTGCTCAACGGCACGGGCTCGGGCGACCTCGACGACAACGCCGGCAAGGATCTCTCCGCCCGCGCCTCGGTGTCCCTGCCCGCCGGGCTCAGCGTGCAGGCCTCCGGGCAGTGGGGCGTCCGCGGCCAGGACGAGCAGGGCCGCCTCACGCAGCTCGACGCCTCCCTGCGCTGGGACGTGGCCTTCCTGCGCCTGCTGGTCGACGGCCTCTGGGGCGAGCTCTCGTGGGAGCTGGAGCAGCTCCCGTTCCTCGGCACCGACGTCGTCGCCATGGCGGTGCTGCCCCTGCGGTCCGAGCGCGTCGAACGCCTGGATCTCACCGCCCGGTACATGTTCTTCGATCCATGGGTCGAGCCGGGCGAGGACACGGTCCCCGACGCCTCCTACATCGCAGGGGGCGGCGCCTTCCTGCACTGGCGGGTGGGCGATCGGCAGCGCGTGGCGACGGGTGTCGTCTACGAGAGCCTCACCAGTCAGGATGTGGGCGTCGCGATCGATCACACCCTGACCGGTCAGCTCTTCTGGTATTTCTAGTGGGTAGCGTTCCGCGCAATCTGATCGGGAGCATGACCGTGCTCCTGGCGGCGGCGGCGGCGCTGGGCATGGCGCCAGCCCACCCCTGGATCGCGGCCGCGCTCGGCGGCCTGGCGCTCCTCAGGCTGGTGGTGCTCGTGCGGCAATGGGGGCTCGGCCGGGCGCAGCAGAGCCAGCCTGGGCCCTCCGGTCGACCCGACGGCCCCTGAGCGCCACGGTCCGCCTCCCCCGAGGGGGAGACGGACCGGAGACGGGCCACGGGTGGCCCGGGGGCGGGAAGCGCCGGGGCGTTACTGCTGGATGATCGCCTCGGTGGGGCAGGTCTCGGCGCAGGTCCCGCACTCGGTGCAGAGATCCTGGTCGATCACATAGATGTCGCCGTCGGGGCTCTCGGAGATGGCCTCGACCGGACACTCGGCCGCACAGGAACCGCAGGCGATGCACTCGTCGGTGATCTTGTACATGGGATTCTCCCGGAAGGTTCGCTTCCGCTGGTTGGAGGGGTGGGTGGTGGAAGGGTCCCGAGGTTTATCTGGACCCCGGGGGGCAGTCAACGCCCCGGGGGGCCGGCGGTGATCCCGCCGAGCCCTGGGCCGCGCTCCCTGGTTGAAGGGGTGCCGTGCCGCCGGTATGCTCGCGCCTGCCGCGGAGGTCCCGTGTCTCCTTCCCCCCAGTGGCACCCGCGTGAGCCCGTGATGTGGCGCTGGGCAGGGCTCCTGGCGGCCCTGCTGCTGGCCGGCGCCCTCGGAGGCTGGTTGCTGCCGCCCGACGGGGTCGTGACCGACTGCGAACGCGATGGTCACTTCCAGCGCATCGGGCAGGTGGCGTGCGGGCTTGCGCCGGTGAACGCGCCCTACGGCCCGCTCCTGCCCTGGCTGGGGGCGGCCCTGGTCCCGTTCGCGGGCACACCGTACCTGGCGGGGCGCCTGCTCGGCCTGCTCTCCTTCCTCGGAATCGTGGCGCTCAGCGGGCGCGCGGCGGCGCGCTTCGGCGCCGGCACCGTGGCTGCGACGCTGGCCGCCGCCCTGGTGGCGCTGAACCCCCACCTGCTGCTCTACGGCACCATGGCCTGCACGGACGTTCCGGCGAGCTTCCTGTGGCTGTCGGCCCTCTACCTGGCCGCCCAGGCGGTCGAGACGCGCGGGGTGGGGTGGCGCGCGGGGGCGGCGGGCGCGATCGGGGCGCTGGCGGTGCTGGTGCGGGTGCAGTGGCTCCTGCCCCTGGTGGCGCTGGCGGGGCTGCTGTCGTTGTTGACCCCAGGCGGGGCACGGGTCCGGCTCGGTGCCCTGGGCCTGTTCCTGGGGGGCGTGGCCCTGCCGCTCGGGATCGCCGTGGCTTTTGGGCTCCAGCGGTATCCAGACCTGCACGGCGTGCTGGGCGAGTACCTCGGCGGGTTGGCTTTCTCACGGGCGGTCCCGAGGCTTGGAGCGTTGGTGGCGGGCGGGGCGCCCGTGGAGGGTGCCCCAGGGTTCGGCGCGCGGCTGGCCTGGAGCGCCTGGCTGGCGGCGCGGGTCGGCGGCGGGGTGCCGCTGGGCGCGCTCGCCGTGGGGCTCGGGCTGGCCTGGGGACGCCGGGTTCGGCCCTGGCGCGCGGTCCTGCTGGTGGTCCTGGCCTGCGCGGCCTGCTGGGCGGCCACGGCCTGGTCCCACCCGCCACCCGACCTCGGGGCGCGGCGCTTCTTCCTGGCCCTCATCCCTCCCGGCATCGTCCTTGGCGTGGGGTTGTTGGCCGGCCTGCGCCCCTGGAGCGCTCGGGTCGCCACGCTGGCGGCGGCATTCGCGCTTCTGGCTGCCACGGCTTTCCTGGGCGCCGAGCTCGGGTCGCTGCGCGGAGTCGAGGTGTGCCGGGGGTGGGCCGGGTTGCCGCTGCCCCGGCCGTTGGATCGGGCCGACGCCGTGGATCGCGCGGCCCTCCGTGCGGGTGAGTGGTTGCTGTCGGCCGAGGCTCCCGGCTGCGCCCCCATCTACACCAACTACCACAACGCCGCGCCGCTCTTCTGGGTCGCCCGTTTCCTCGGCCACTCCGACCTCGCCGCCGCCGCCGCCTCCCTGCCCGGCCTCGCACCGGGAGCGCGGGCCTATCTGCTGTGGGTCCCCCCGCCCGGCGTCGAAGTCCCGGAACCCTCCTTTCCACGGGGCCTCGCGGCGTTGCCCCTCCCGTCCGCGGCGGGAGTGGCGACCTTCCGGTTGACCCCAGCCGCGTCGGGCGGACCACCGTGATCGGCCTGCTCTCCGTCGTGCTGGAGGCCGTGCGCCTGGCGCTGCGCGGGGTGGCGGCGCTGGCCGCCGTGCGCTTCGCCTGGCAGGCCCTGCGCGCGCTGCGGGCGGAAGAGGTGACGGCGCCTCCCTGGGTGGGGCCTGCGCCCGAGGTCCTGGTGCAGCTCCCGGTTCGCGATGAAGAGGCCGTGATCGAGCGCCTGTTGTGGGCGGTCTGCGCCCTGGACCATCCCCGGGCCTCGCTCTGCATCCAGGTGGTCGACTCCTCCAGGCCCGCCGCGCGGGCCCAGACGGCAGCGCTCGTCGAGGCGGCGCGGGGGGAGGGCGCGCCGGTGGAGCTGTTGGAGCGAGAGCAACCCGCGGGCTTCAAGGCCGGCTCCCTCGCACTGGGCCTCACCCGGAGCGCGGCGGAGTACGTGGCGGTGTTCGACGCCGACGCCCTGCCGCCTCCCGATTTCCTGGCGCGGGCGCTGCCCGCCTTCGCCGATCCCGGGGTCGCCTACGTGCAGGCCCGCTGGAGCTTCCCGGGCCGCGATACGAGCCTGCTCACACGCCTGCAGGCGCTGGTGCTCGACAGCCTCTTCCTCACCGCCCACCCCCCCGGCGAGGCGTCCGGATTCCACGGCAGCGGTGGGATCCTCCGGCGCGCCAGCCTCGATGCCGTGGGCGGCTGGCGGCCGGAAGCCCTGGCCGAGGATCTCGATCTCACGGTGCGCCTCGCCCTGGCCGGCTGGCGAGGGGTCCAACTCCGCGATCTGGTCGTGCCCTGCGAACTCCCCGCCGACATGGGTGCCTTCCGGCGCCAGCAGCGCCGCTGGGCCTTCGGCGCGGGCCAGGCCTTGCGCGCCCACGGTCGGGCGGTCCTGGGCGCCCGGCTGCCCCTCGTGCGGCGCGCCGCCCTCCTGGCGCGACTCGGACGGCATGCCCTGTACCCCTTGCTGCTGATCAACGGCCTGGCGGTCCCCTTCACCACGCTCTGCCATGTCCACACGCCCCTGTTCTACGGGGTCGGGGTGAACCTCGGCCTTCTCGCCGCGGTGCTCGGCACCCTGTTGCTCCGGGTCCTGGTGGCGGAGGTGCACGCTGGCGGGAGGCCGCGCGATGCCCTGCTGACCCCCGCCCTGGTGCCCCTCGTGCTGGGGCTGACCCCGACCTACACCGTCGCCTTCCTCGGCGGCCTGCTGGGAGCACGCCTGCCGTTCGAGCGTACCCCGAAGGGCGGCCTGTCGGAGGCGGGCGGCCTGTCCTGGCTGGTGCCCGTGGAGCTCTGCCTGGCCCTGGGGTTTGCCGCCGCGGCGGTGCTGGCCGTGGAGCGGGGAATCCTTCTCTACGGGGCTTTCCTGGCATGTTTCTCCGGTGGCGTGGCCTGGGTGGCGGTGGGCAGCCTCCGGACGGCGTGGCGCAGGGGGCGGGGATGAGGATCGCGCTCGCGGCGGATCACCGTTTCACCGCTGACGCCGACGCGGCCGTCGCGGAGGTGTTGCGCCGGGATCTCGCCGCGGTCGCCGTGTGTTGCCGGCGGCAGCTCCGGGGCGGGACACTGCGGCTGGGCGGCAGCTTCGCCCTCGGGGAGGGGGTGGCCTTCGCGGATGGCGAGCGGGTGGTAGTGCTCTCCGACCTCGACCTCTTCCTGGTGATCCCGGGCGGCCCGCTGCGTGCGTTGGCGACGGCCGCCTGGCTCCGGCGCCGCCTGATGGGTGCCGCTGCGGTCCGCCTCGACCTGACCGTGCTGGCCCGGGGACTGATTCGCGCGGGGTTGCAGGGCCTGGGCCCCCTGCCCAGGGTGGCCGGCGACCCCCGCGGCCAGACAGGTGGCTTCAATCGAGGATTCCCGCTGCATGCGCTGCACGCCTTGCAGGCGGAGTTGCTCGATGTCGCGCCGTGCGGGTGCGGCGCGGATCTGCGCGGGCGCTACGGAGTCAACCGCTGCGCGCTGGCCGCCCTGCGCGCCCTGCGGGCGATCGAGGAGCCCGCCGCGCGCAGCCTCCCGGGGGGCTGTCGCCTGGGCGGAGGCCGGCGGGGTGCCTGGCCTTCCGGCGCGGGCGCGCGCCCTGGTGGCCGAGGCCTGCGACGAGAACCTCGCCCTCGCCCTCGCGCGCCGGTCCCTGGCCAGCGGCGGATGGCCCCGCTGGTGCGCTGCACGCGATCTGCTGGATGCTTTGAGAGTGCGGCTGGGAGCCCGGATCTCCCCCGCCGACCGCTTCAAGGCCTGCCCGCGCCTGGGGTGGACCTCGGCGCGCCGTGGGCTTCGGCCACGGCTCGTGGGGGACGTCCATCCCCGGTTGGCCGCTCTCCGCCACGACCTGCTGCATGCCCGCGGGGAGGATGGGGAGATCGACGGGGACCGCGTGGCACACGCGGTCGGCGACCTGGTGGCGCTCGGTCTGCTCGCGGGCGCATCACCAGGGGATCCCGAGGCGGCCTGGCGGTCGGCCGTGGCCGCGGCGCGGCTGGACAATCCGCTGCGGGTGGTGGTGGACCCCTGATCCGCGCGCCTCAGCCGATGGTGGCTGCAGGAAGGGATCGTCCCCCTTCGCGTTCAGGGGGTTGCGCAGCGCGCCGTCCACCGCGCGGCGCAGGGCCTGGCGGGCGCCGGGTCGCCAGGGGGCGAGGTAGAGGTCGGGCAGCGCGCGGTCCGTGGCCAACCAGTCCTCCAGCTCCGGGTCGGCCAGGAGCGAGGTCAGGGCCCGGTCGTAATCCACCCGTGGATCGGGCAGCAGACCGTGGCGCAGCAGAGACCACCAGGCGCGGGCGGTGGTGGAGCCTGCCGGTCGGCGGGCAGGGTCGGCCAGCATGCGCGGGACCACCTCAGCGCGAAAAGATGCCAGGAAAGCCTGGGCGGCGGATTCGAGGGTAGGCGTTGCGGCGAGCCCGCCCGGATCGAGGCGGGCATCGAGTACCAGCCTGGCCGCATCGCGCGCGGGGATGTCCAGGCGGTCGAGGGCGGCGCGATTCGCCCGCAACGAAAACAGCGCGTGGTCCTGGATGCAAGGTTCCACCAGCAGGATCTCCGCCCGGACCCCCTCGGTCACGGCCTTGACCACCTGGTACCAGCCCTTCATCCCGGGCTCCCGCGGGGCCAGGATCCGCCAGCGCAGCAGGCACTTGCGGGCGAGGTTGAGGCGCAGGGCCGGGACGCTGGCGGGCCAGCAGACCTGCTCGCCCGTCCGCAGGTCCCTGCCGACCAGTCCCTGCAGACCGCCATCGAGCAACGGCTGCCACAGCACGGTCGGGTCGAGGGCCAGGCGCAGGCCCAGGTGGCAGCCCAGCCTGGGCAGGGCCGGATCCCGGCGCAGGTGGATCATGCGGCGGAAGGATCGGCAGATCAGGAAGAGGTCCAGATCGCTGGCGATCTCCCAGCTCCCCCCGACGCGCCAGGCGCCGACTTCGCCCCAGGCCGCGCTGCCGGCCAGGACGGCGCGCGTGCCCGGCGCCACGCCCGCGAGCGCGGCGGTCAGGCGGCGCAGGTCCCCCGCGAGGAGGTGCCCCAGCTCCGGGTCCACGCGCCTCCCCCTACAGGTGCTCCCCGAAGAAGCCCAGGATCTCCTCCATCCCCTCCTCCGTGGTCGCCGCCTCGTAGGGCACCGGCAGGATCGGGACCGGAGACGTGGCGAAGTCCGCGATGCGCAGGTGGTGGGGGTACAGGTCCGGGGCCATCTCGTCGAGGATGCACTCGAAGGTGTCGGGGTCGCATTGCTCGTTCCAGTACTCGACCGACCAGTCGCTCACGTACGCCGCCAGGTCGAGATCGGTGCGCACCGTCAGGTTGCTGGCGGAGGCGCCGCCGGAGTGTCCGATGAGCCCGAGGCTGGCCGGGTCGATGTCGGGGCGCTGGCGCAGGTAGGCCAGCGCCAGGCGGGTCTCGTAGGCCCGGATGCCCATGAACAAGAACCCGTCGAGCAAGAAGGACCAGGAGACATCGTTCTCGGTGTCATCGGCGGCCATCGCGCGCATGTCCAGGGCCAGGATCGCGATCCCCTCCGGCGGGAAGAGGTCACCCTGGAAGTAGGTGAGGTAGTCCTCGGCCCAGGATCCGTGGCCATGGATGGCGACGACAGCCGGGAAGGGCCCCTCCCCGGGCGGCAGCATCAGGATGCCCGCGAAGCGCCCGACGTAGTCGTCGATGAAGAGCAGATCGAGGCGCTCGTAGCCCTCCCAGGTGGACCGCTCGATCACATCGACCTCCAGGTCGCGCGCCGGCAGGTCGGCTTCCAGGCAGTCCAGGCGCAGGATCCCCATCAGGAGCTGCTGCAGCTCGTCGGGGGCGAGCGGGTCGGTGTAGACCTCGACCTTGCGGTGGTCGATGGCCGCCATGGCTGCCACCAGCTCCTCGTGCGTATGGGGCACGACACACTGCGGCGCGCGCTCACCGAGCTCGAGGTAGTCCTCCCAGCAGCCGCGCTCACAGTCTGGCCATGTACCGCCTTCCACCTCGATGATTTCAAACACATCGTCGGGCTGCGTGTCGGTGTCCGGGCCGGTGTCGTCCACAGGCGTGGTGTCGGTGTCCGGGTCGGTGTCGTCCACAGGCGGGGTGTCGGTGCCCCCGTCGGTGTCGTCCACGTGCGGCGGGCTGTCGGCATCGTCGGGATCCTGGTCGGTGCACGCGTAGAGCAGCAGCCCTGCAGCGACCGGGACGAGGGTGAGGAGGTAGCGTGACGGCATGGGGTGCTCCAGAGGACAATCATAACCTGGACCCGGCCCCACCCCGAAGCGCAAGACCCCGCTCTCACGCAAGAGCGGGGCCGAGATGGCACTCCCAAGCGCCCTCCAACGCCCCTCGAAGCCTCAACGTACTTGGCGCGAAGTAGCCGCCCCTCCACGACGCCCCTCCTACCACGACCCCCCCTCGACAG
>Ga0233425_10009610_pt1 | contig 12147 bp, 9 predicted proteins | sample Watercolumn_Towu_2_FD_181712 | JGI IMG/M metagenome (GOLD analysis project Ga0233425, IMG submission 181712) | Freshwater microbial communities from Lake Towuti, South Sulawesi, Indonesia - Watercolumn_Towuti2014_140_MG | ecosystem: Environmental > Aquatic > Freshwater > Lake | place: Indonesia...
CCCATCCCGCCCTCGCCCAACTTCTCCAGCAACTGGTACTCGCCGAGTTGCCCCAACGGCAGTCCATCGAGCACCGACATATCGGGCCGCAGGGAAGGGGACGGGGCGCGGATGACGGACGGGGGACGGCTCCCGACCGTGTCGAGAGAGCGATCGTCTTGCGCCGGCCCCCGTCCGTCATCCGCGCCCCGTCCCCGCTGCAGCGCACGTCCGGCCTCCTCCAACAGCGCGCAAGACCGCGCGTCGAGCCACGGTTGCTCGAGGGCCCATTGCAGCGTGTGGCGGAACACTTCGTCGTCGAGCCGGGTGATGCGCACGCCGCACCGCACCAGTGCCGCAGCAATGCTCAGGGAATAGAGAACCGTGGCGATCTCGTCGGGCAGCGGACCGTCGGGCCGGCTCTGGCACCGCTTGGCGAACTCCTTGGTCAACTCCAGCAACTCGACGGGCGGCTGCGCATGGTGCAACAGTTCCCCGAACGTGCGGATCGGCGAACCCTCGGCGCAGGCCAGCGCCGGCACGCGCTGCGCCGGACCTGCGCCGAGGAAACTCAGATCGAACTCCAGCGGCGCGGCAAGTTGGTGCCGCAGCATGGCCGCCAGTTCCGCGGGCCGCCACAGCACCCGCTCGTCGCCGCCGAGACCCAAGGCGTCGGCCAGCGATCGGGCGTTGCCGCGTTGTACGTCGGGTTCGTCCATCGCAAGTCCGGTTGAAGTGAATTGTACTCTTCACGCTCCGCGTGAAGCTGCTTACAACCTCACGCGGAGCGTGAGGAGTACATTCCTACTCCCGTACGGTGCCTAATATCTCCCGCAATTCGCGGATTTCGGCGTCGATCTCGTCGTCGCCCAGGGCGTATTCGCCCACGACCGACCGCAGCGCGCGGGCGAACGTCCGCTTAGCGGTGACCAGTACGTTCGATGCCTGACTGGGCGATTGCAGGCCGAACCGTGCGACGAGTTCTTCGTAGTCCACCGGCTCGGTTCCTTGCAGACTCGGTTCGAGCAGCCGGCACTGGAAGACACCCCACACATCGTCCCGCCCGGACGTCTCGCACTCTTCGCGCATCCGCTTCAGCGCCTCGGCCAGCACGCTCCGCGCCCAGGCCACGTCGAAGGCGTCGGACAACGGCGGCGCGGGGAGCAGGTCGCCGCGCTCGCCGATCTCCAGCGGTGCGCCGTCGGGCGACCGCTTCTTCGCGCTCTGTTGGCGGAAGCGGTCGATGGCATAGCGGTCGAGTGCGGCCAGCAGGAACGTGCGGAACTTGCCCAGCGCGGCGTCGGCCCGGCCGATCAGGCCCCGTTCGATGATCTTGCCGGCCACGAAGTCCTGGAGCAGGTCGTCGGCCTCTTCGGGCGGCAGCCGCTTGCCCCACAGCAAGTGCGCCCGCAGCGCCGGCAGATAGCGGACCAACAGCCGTTCGAGGGCGCCGCGGCGGGCGTCGGCGTCGGACAACCCGACCTGCGCCACCAGCGACCAGTGCGTGGTCGGGAACCGGCCGTCGATCTGGCGGTGCTCCAACGTCATGTCGCCTACAACTTTGTCAAGCGCACGTTGCGGAACAGGAACTGTCCGCCGCCGGGCACTTCGGCCTGCAGGGAAATGTAGCCCTTCGGCTGCTTCAGCCCGTCGGCTTCCCAGGCGGGTTTGCCGTTGATTTCCAGGGCGGCCTTCGTGCCGCGCACGGTCAGGCGGAAGCGGTTCCACTCGCGATCCTTGACCAGGCCCTTGCTCTTGCCGGCCGGAATGCCGACGAGATTCCCCTCCTGCCCTTGCGCCAGGTTGACCTGGTATTGCGCGGGCCACGGCCGCCCTTTGGGCACCTCAAGGTAGCGGAAGTAGATGCCCGAGTCCCAACGATCTTCCTTGAGCGCCTTCCACTCGACTTCGAGGATGAAGTCGGCGTATTGTTCCTTGGTTTGCACCAGACCGTTGCCGGCCTTGATGAGAATCGCACCGTCTTGGACCTCCGCTTCGCAGGTCAGCACGGTCCAGCCATCGAGCGTTTTCCCATCGAACAGGGCGACCGGCGCGGCGGCCGGATCGGCGGCGAGCATGGTCAAAGGAATCAGGCAGGAGGCGAGCACGGTTGCGGACGCGATAAGGGAGTGCATCGGTGTTCTCCAGTGTTGTGGAATGAACGTGTGCGGAAGTTGCCAGCACGCGCCAGTATAGAAAGCCGCGCCGGCGGTGGCAACAAGGGGACGTGGTCACGCAGGGCCGACGAGTTTTCCGCGACGTTGGGGTGGCAGTGCAACTGCCACCCCAACAGACGCCCCATTTTGAAGACCGGAACGGCCCTGCGACGGTCACGCCAGGTCGTACAGGCGGAAGGTCTTGATGCGCTTGGTGCCCCCCTTTTCCAGGCTGCCGCGGGAGAGCCGGTTCGATTCGGCCACCCACGAGTATTCGACCTCCCGGATGCCGTACTCCAGACCCTTGGGCACCATCGCCCGCAGCAGCACCAGACCCACGCCCAGCAATTGGTACTCCGGCAGGACGTTGGCCGCCATGAGGCGGACGTACTTGATCTTCCGCTTGGCCCACAACAGGCGGAGGAAACCGAAGGGGAAGAGCCGGCCGTCGATCCGCTTGATGGTCGGATTGAAGTCCAGCAAGGCCAGGGCCGCGGCCACCATCCGCCCGTCGATCTCGGCCGCCACCGCCAATTCGGGCACGAGCAAGTGCCGCAGGCCCTTGGCCATGTGCCGCACTTCGCCGGCCGACATGGGGGCGAAGTTCCAGTGGTTGGCCATCGAGCGGTTGTAGACCGCCAGGAACTCTTCGACGTCGGCCTGGAATCGCGACTGGTCGAGCGTGCGGATCTTGACGTTGAAGTGCTCGACAATCTGCTCGGCGATCGGGCCGTGCTTTGCGGAGCTGGCTGGCAGCATCCCGGCGTCCGCCCAGTAGGCGTACAAATCCTGGGACTTGCAGAACCCGCAACCTTCGACCAGCCGCGCGTAGTACGCCGGATTGTAGGGCATCAGGAATGTGGGCGGCGAATCGAATCCCTCGACCAGCAGGCCCCACGTATAGTTCATGCCCGGGTTCGTCGGGCCGCGGAGTGCGTGGATGTCTTGCGCGGCGAACCACTGCTTCACGGCGTCGAACAGGGCGGCGGCGGCCTCCTGGTCGTCGATACACTCGAAGAACCCCCAGAACCCGAGCCGCTCCTTGCGGAACTCATTGTGGACCTGGTTCAAGATCGCGGCAATCCGCCCGCAGACTTCCCCCCCGCGATAGGCCAGGAAAGTTTGCACGCGGTTCTTCTCGTAGAACGGGTGCGGCCGGTAGCCGACCAACTCGCGCTGCTCGAACCGCAGCGGCGGAACCCAGTGCGGGTCGTCGCGGTGGAGCCGCCACGGGAAGTTCAAGAATTGCTTCTGCTGACTGCGCGTGACGACGGGCTCGACGGTAACGGCAGACATGGGGGAAAAGCGGCTGAGGGAGGCGATTTGCGTTGCGCGCCGCCGATTCTAACGCCGATTACTCCGCCGGCCAACAGCACCCAGGACTCGAAAAGCCCTAGACCCAAGTTGCCCAAACCGGGTAGAATATCCCGCTGTTGTCCGCGAAATGCCGCGGAACCCCCGGCGGAACCTCGCTGCGATGACCGAACTCCTTTACCCCGGCTCCTACCTGGCAATCATCGTCGTTTTGACGCTGACGGGTGCCGGGCTTCCCCTTCCGGAGGAGGTTCCGGTGCTGACGGCCGGGGTGTTGGCGGCCAACGAAGTCCTCGATCCGTGGCTGGCCCTGGCGTGCTGCATCGTCGGGGCCCTGGCCGGCGATTGCATCATGTACTTCATCGGCTATCACTTCGGCCGCAACGTGCTCAAAGAGCACCACTTGTGGGTGCGGTTCGTCACTCCCGAGCGCGAGGCCCAGGTCGAAGAGATGTTCAAGCGGCACGGCATCAAGGTGTTCTTCGTCGTCCGCTTTCTGGTGCTGTTGCGCGCCCCGCTGCTGCTGTCGGCCGGCATCCTGCGGGTCTCGTTCCGCCGCTTCTTGCTGATCGACCTGCTTTCGGCCAGCGTGGTCGTCAGCGCGTTCTTCGGCCTGGGCTATCGCTACGGGCAGGCCATCGGCCAGTGGATTCAGAACGTCGAAGTGCTGCTGACGATCGTGGCGGTGATCGCGGTCGGCGTCGCGGCGTTCTTCCTTTGGCGGCGGCACTGCCGGAAAGTGGCCGCGCACGCAGCAACTCCGCCGTCCGCCGTTTGCCCGAACTCCGCCGATCCGGCCGGCGAACCGCAAGACGAGGTCGAGCAGATCGCGTAGTCCGCGGTTCGGCGAAGGGTGCCAGCCTGTAATCCACAGCCAAGATGGCCGTGCTACGGAGCGTTACACGGCCTTAGCCGCGCCGGCCTGAATCTGCTCGAGCCCGCGGCCCAACTTTTTCCGTTTGGCCGGCTCGCCGACCATGTTGTCGTTGGCGATGGCCGCCGGGCTGTTGCGGATCACGCCTAGCAGCCGCTGGCCGATGTCGTCGCCGTCGGCATGCGATCCGATGTCGCCCACGGCGTCGGAAACCCCCAACAACACGGCCTTTCGCACACCATCGCGAATCCACGCAAAGAAGTTCATCGCAATCGATCTCCTGACTTTGCCGCGCCTCGTTGCGCCGGCATGGGGAACAACGGTCGATTCTTGGCCGGCAGAGGGTAGCGAAATCGGGGCAGCGTGTCCAGATGAGCTTGGATTGCCAGCGGTGATAGCGGGGAGGGTAGTGGACAGTGGGTGGTGGGTAGTGGGTAGTGGGTAGTGGGTAGGAGACAGAAGACAGAGAAACGAGGAGACGAAAGGTGGGAGTGATGGGAATCATGGGAGCAATGGGAACTCCCATGAGTCCCATCACTCCCATAAGTCCCATTACTGCCCACTGCCTACCACCCACTGCCCCACAAAAAACGACGCAGGGCGGCGCGGCATGATGCGCCACCCTGCGTCTTACCCAATCCGTATCGCTACTTGCCCGCGCCGATGGTGAACTGGCCGACCAGGTCGCGGAGGGCCGTGGCTTGTGCGCCAAGCTCTTCGCTGCTGGAGGCCATTTCCTCGCTGCCGGCGGCCGATTGCTCGGTCACGGCGGCCACGCCTTGGATGGCCTTCGAGACCTCGGCCGCGTTGGCCGCCTGCTGGATCGTGGCCGTGGCGATCTCGGCGATCTTCGCGGCGGTCGCTTCGGCCGCCTTGATGATCTGCTTCAAGGACTCGCCCGTCTGATCGCTAAGCTGCGCGCCCTCTTCCACGCGCTGCGTCGATTCCTTGATCAGCGTGGAAATCTCGCGCGCGGCCTGATTGCTCCGCTCGGCCAGTTTGCGGACCTCGTCGGCCACTACGGCAAAGCCCATGCCGTGTTCGCCGGCGCGGGCGGCTTCGATGGCCGCGTTCAAGGCCAGCAGGTTCGTCTGGCTGGCGATCTCGGAGATCACCTGAATGATCTCGGCGATCTGCGTCGAGCTGGTGCGGATCTGCTCCATCGACTCGACCGACTTCTGCACGGCGTTGCCGCCTTGCTCGGCCAGTTGGTTGGCCTCGCTGGCCACCTTGTTGGCCTGCTCGGCGTTTTCCTTCACGGCCTGCACGGAGCGGGCCAGCTCTTCGATCGAGGCGGTCATTTCCTCGACGCTGCTGCTCTGCGTCTGCGCGCCGCTGGCCAGCGACTGCGAACTCTCGGCAATCACGCGCGAGCCCTCGGCGAACTGCGCCGCGCTCTCGGTAATCTGCTCGACGGCCCCGCGGACGCTGGTCACGACCGCGTTGACGTTGTCGCGGAGTTGGCCGTAGGCGCCCGCGTACTCCTTTTCGACGGCCGTCGAAAAGTCCTTCTTCGCCAGCCGCTTGAGCACCTCGCCGATGTCCTTCATGGGCACGGCGAAGGCTTCCAGGGTCTTGTTCAGGCCGCGGATAATCTCGCGGTAATCGCCCTGGAAGCGGGCGTCGTCGGCGCGGGTGTCGAGCCGGCCTTCCGCAGCCGCGGTGGCCAGCGTCTTGACCTCGCCGATCAGGCCGTTGATGGCCTCGATGCACTGGTTGAGGTTGCTCTTGATTTCGTTGAAGTCGCCGTTGTAGTTATCGGTGATCTTTGCGGGGATTTCTCCCTTGGAGATGCGGTCGACGTACTCGGCGGCCACGTTCAGCGGGCCAATCACTGCATCCAGCGTGGCGTTCACGCCTTCGACGATCTTGCGGAAGTCGCCCTGGTGCTTGGCGGCGTCGGCTCGCGTCGAGAGCTTGCCTTCGACGGCCGCCTTGGAGAGCATGGCCGCGTCGGCGATCAGCCCGTTGACCGCGCCGATGCACTGGTTGAGGTTGTTCTTGATTTCGTTGAAGTCGCCGTTGTAGTTGTCGGTGATCTTCGGCGGGATGTCCCCCTTGGAGATGCGGTCAACGTACTCGGCGGCCACATTCAGCGGGCCGATCACGGCGTCCAATGTCTTGTTCACGCCCTCGACGATCGGGCGGAACTCGAGGCTCACCAGTTCCGGGTTGCCGCGTGTCTGCAGCTTGCCCTCGACGGCCGCCTGCGAGAGCTTGCCCGCCTCGCCGATCAGCGTCGTCAGCACCTTGGAAATGGCCTTTGCCAGGAACACGCCCAGGAAGATCATGGCGACCACGCCGATGGCAATGGCCACGAACATGGCCGTAATCGACGACGCCGAGTCGGTCGACGCCTGCTTGGTGGCCTCGTCGCCCAGCTTCGCCAGCAGCTTGATGATCTGGTCGAGCTTGTCGGCGCTGGCGTTCATTGCGGCGCGGGTATCGGTGGAGTTCTTGAACACCGCGTCATCCACCTTGACTACGCGCTCGTCCTCGATCTTCGCCCCTGCCTTGAGCAGATTGTCCTTTTCGCGAGATAGGTCGAGGACTTCTTGGAATTCCTTCTTCCAGTTCGCCCACAGGCCCGTGAACTCCTTCCACAACGCGTCTTCCTCGGGCACGCGGGGCAGCGGCTCGTACATCTTCCAGCCGGCTTCGGCTTGCTCGAAGCCGTTTTCGATCCGCTTGTACTGGTCTGCCCGGACCTGGGGGTCCATCATGCGGCGGTTGATCAGGCCGCGTTCGCCATAGGCCACTTGCAGTTGCCCTTTGGCGATCAGGTTCAGGCCGCGGACGCTGGGCAACGTGTTGGTGCCGAGTTCGTTGACGTGCCCCGACAGCTTGCTGATGCCGCGGTAGCCCACCCAGCCGACGATCAGCGTAATGACGACGGCAATGCCGAACCCGGTCAGGATCTTGGTTCCGGTCTTCATCTTACTCAACATGTCTCACTCCTCCGGTAGAAGAATGGTTGAAAGTAATGGTCTGTAGGAAACACGCGCGCTACACGCCGAGGGCATCGGTGACGCCGGTGTCCAGGACGCGGTCGATGTCCAGAAGGATCAGAAGCTGCTTGTCGAGCTTGACCAATCCGGTGAGATAGTCGTTGCCGGCCTGCGCCACGGTGGGCGGCGGCGGGGCAATCGCGTCCTTCTTCACGCGCAGCACTTCGCTGACGGCATCGACCATGATGCCGATCGTCTTGCCGCCGGCCTGCAAGACCATGATGCGGCTTTCGTCGGTCCGTTCGCCTTCGGGCAATCCAAACAGTGCCCGCAGGTCGATCACGGGAATCACGGTGCTGCGGAGATTGATCAGACCCTTGACGTAGTGCGGCGTGCGCGGCACCTGGGTGATCTCGGCGATGAGAATGATCTCACGCACCTTGGTGATCTCGATCCCGTACAACTCGTTGGCCAGCTCGAAGCTGACCAGTTGGATCGTGCCATGCGTCTCGGAGAGCGAGGTCTCGAGGGCATGGGTGGGTTCGGCAACGGTTGCCATGAATGTGGGTCTCCTTAACGGTAAAATGGACAAACGCGGTCACAGTTGGGGCGGCAGTACAACTGCCGCTCCAACTCGATGTTCTTTGGAGTGCGGCGCGGACTCATGCACGTGCGGACTGGCTGCCGGCTCCGCGACGTGTCCGGCGAAGACCGGATCGAGCTTGCGGTACACCTGCGCGTGCGGAGCGACCTGCCGGAAATAGGGCGTCAGTCCCGGCGGCAACTTTTGCGTGTGTTCCATCACCAGCACGCCACCCGGTTGCATTGCCGTATGGAACATCCGCAACACTTCGATCCGCTGCGCTTCCTCGAAGTGCAACAACACGTTCTTGCACACGACCATGCTCAAGCCCTCGCGGATCGGCCGCCCGCAGAGCAGGTCGTGAACCGAGAACTCGATCTTGGCGCGGAGTTCGGGCACGACTTCGACGAAACCCGGCGTCGCGGCCGGACGGAAGTAGCGATCGACGATCTTCGGCGGCACGCGCTGAATCTCGCCGGCCGCGAAGATGCCGCCACGGACCCGCTCGGCGAACGTGGCGTCAACGTCGGTGGCGTGGATCCGCACGTTGCGGAAGATGAAGTCCGACATCCGCTCGCGGAGTAGGATAGCCAGCGTATACGGCTCGGGCCCGTGCGCGCAGCCGGCGTCCCACACGTGGATGAATGCCCGGCCGCGCAGATCCGGCAGCGCTTCGGCAACCGCCAGTTCCAGGGTTTCGGCATCGCGGAAGAAGAACGTGAAGGCCATACCGCTGCTCGCATCCGCAAGGATCGGAAGGCAAGTCGCAACGTTGCGACTACGGGGGGCGACGAAAGGTGCGGTGAGCTAAGGCGTGCGTCTCAGGAAACGTAGGTTGAGAATTGCGCCTGCGCACCGCAGTGCGCAAGAATCTTGCAGAATTTCCCGCAGAAACCGCACCTTTCCCATTCGGGACCGCGCACTTTCAGCACGCGGGACGTAGCCTCGCGCGGCGGCCAGCGGAGAAGACAACCGACGCGCCTCGCGGGACGATTCGCGGCCCGGCGGTTATCGCAAGAATCTCATGCGCGAACTGCGCTACGCGCCGGTGCAATGAGCAGCGCAGAAACAAGTGTCGCCTTCCGTTCCGCGAAAGTAAGGCTACTTTCGCGGATCGAAAGGCGACAAGGCGACAGTTGTTGATGTGCCGGAGCGGCGGGCGATTGTCAATCGCCTGCCGACAAGTGCAAGTCGCCCCTGCGCGTGCGACGCGCGGCGGATCAATACAGCACGCGGGTCTTGCCGCCGTCGGCCGGCACGAGCACGGTCGGGCGGCCGGAGCCAACCCACTGGCTCGGATACCAGTTGTTGTTGGCGGTCCACATCGGCGAGTAGTCGCCGTGCCACGGATCGGAACTCGCGCGCGGCCGCGCGTTCGAGAACCCGAACCACTGCATGGCGGCCAGGCGGTTGGCCCGCTGCTCGGCGCGGAATTCGGCGTTGCGGCGGACCGCCATCTTCGGGTCTTCGTACTGCCGCATGTACTGCTGGTAGAACCACATTTCGGGCGTGGCCGAGACTTCGCCCGGCGAAATCGGCTTCTCGCCCTTGGTGTCTGTGCGAGCCGGACCCTGCGCCAGGGCCGGCAGCGCGACCAGGACGCCCAAAACCGACAGTGCGATGGCGAACTTTCTCATAACGCGATCCCCCTGAGATATTTCCTACGAGATGTTATCTGCCGTTCGTGGGGCAGGTTGCTAAGCCGCCGACGCGCGGGCAGCTTTAGCAGTCTGCCCCACGAGTCGCAGCGTCCTGCCACAACAGAAGCTATGTAGCTATTCAGGGATTCGGCCTGTAACGGCGGCGGAATTTAGACCGATTTTGCCGATTGTGCCGACTGGCAGGCGTTACGCGCGAAGATGGGGAGTTCAGGCAGTCGCGGCAGGGTAACATGCTTTCACGCAGCGTAGCCGCGGTAAACATGCATCGTGCGTGGCATGCTCACGCAACGCTGCGCGTTGCGAGAGCATGCCACCCCGTTCTGAGAACGGGCCACCCAATGAACGCGACGAGTGCGATCCAGCCCAGACCGCTCAGCACCGCGCCCCACAGGAAACTGGCCGGGCGATAGGCGTAGACCAGGCGATGTTCGCCGGGCGTGAGTTGCACGCCGCGGAACACGCGGTCGAATCGCTCGATCGGCGCGGCCCGCGGCGGCTGGCCGGCGGTCTGCACCTCCAATTGCCAGCCGGGATAGAATTGCTCGCCGAGCACGACCAGGCCCGGTTCGACTAGCGTTGCCGCGACTTCCACGCGCGACGGATCGAAGTGCGTGATGCGGCACGCTTCGCCTTGGTAGGACGCAGTCCCACTGCGTCTTCCTCCGTAGGACGTGGCTTCCGCTGCGTCTGCTTCTTCGTCTTCGTGGACGATCCACGCCCGCGGCGGGTGGGCGCGGCAGGGTGGCATGTCTTCACGCGGCGCAGCCGCGGGTAGACATGCGCCGTGCGCGACATGCTCACGCAACGCTGCGCGTTGCGAGAGCATGCCACCCCGTCGCCACAACGACACGTCGGGAGCGGCCGTTTCGATACGCCGGCCGCCGGGCAACGGCTCGCCGTCGGCGAAGATCGTGTATTCGGCGCCGGCCGCCTCCGATTCGCCGTCTTGCCGTTCGGCCTCGTCGAGATAGCGGCGGTAGTCGTCCAGGCGCATACTGCCGTCGACGTCGGCCAGCGCGATCCGCGCGGGCAGGTTGTATCGCGGCGACAAGGTGGCCCGCTGCCAGGCCACGATCTCCGCCATTCGCTCGGGCGAGGTCGTATCGCGCCACGCCGGCCGCGCGTCGAGCGGCTCGCGCCACACGCGCGGCGGCGCGTCGTCGGCATCGTCCCCGTCGTCGTCTTGCTCCACGGCCGCCGCAACGGCCGACGGTTCTTCCCACAACCCGGCCGGCGCGCAGGCGATCAGCCAGCGGTTGGCCACGGCCAGATCGAGGGCGACGAGGAGTAAGACCGCATTCCTGGCAATCGGGCGCCAACTGTTGGGGCGGCAGTTGTACTGCCGCCCCGCGTCGTTCGCTGCCAGGGGCAGCAGTACAACTGCCGCCCCAACATCGAGTGCAACTGCCGCCCCAACATCGAGTGCAACTGCCGCTCCAACGTGCCTGAACAACCACCACGCCAATCCGCAGACGGCGGCCGTTTGCAGCAGCGCGGCAAACACATCGCTCGACGCACCCGCGGCGTCGAGCGGGCCGAAGAGCGGATCGGCCGGGACGGCTGCAAACCAGTCGCGCCAGAAGGGCCGCACTGCCAAGGCGACAATTGCGCCCGCGAGACTTGTACCGCCGAGCCAACACAGCCCGCGGCGGAAGCGTACGTTCGGCCCCGCCGCCACGCGGTCGAAACCCCGCGCCGCCAGCACGCTCAGCGCCAGGGCCGCCACCACCAGCAGCTTCGCCGGATAGCGGAACGAGGCATAACCGGGCAGGAGGATCGTCATCAGCCAGTACAGGCCGCCGAACGGCGCGCCGAACGGACAGTCGGCCGCCGAGTAGCCGGCCGCTACGTAGCATTCCTGCAGCAGCCAGCCCGGCGCGAACCAGCCGAAGCCGGCGACGACGGCCGCCACGGCCGTCCACGAGAGCCACATCTCGCGGGACCGTGCCAATTCCGGTGCAGAAGGGGACAGTCCCGTTCTTGCGACCATGCTGCGCATGGTGCCCGACAAGACTGGGACAGTCCCCGTCTCGCCGCGGCGGAACCGCAGGGCCGCAAGCGCCAGCAGCAGCGGCAGCAGGCCCATGTAGAGCGAAGGCGTCCACGCGCGGCCCTCGTATGGAATAACATCGAGCCAGCGGCGGTGCTCGGGGAACTGTCGGCCCGCGGCGTTCGGCCAGACGTATTCGGCCAGTCGCCACGGCCCGACGCTGAAGTAATACGTGTATTCCTGGTGCGTGTCGGGCTCCAGCCGACCTACGAGTCGGTCGGACCACGCCCCGGCGTCGCGGTCCGACCGGCCAACGTATTCCAGCGATGGGAGGACTTGGATCGCCGCCAGCAGCAACCCCGTTGCCGCGGCGAGCGAGAGCAGCGTCCAACGATGGCGTAGCCACACGCGCCCGCTTTCCGTCGCCTTTCGCTCCGCGAAAGCAGCGCTGCTTTCATCGCAACTTTCGCGGAGCGAAAGGCGCCGGCGGTCGCGCCGCCACAGGATGGCTGCGGAGAAGGCCGCCAGCAGGCCGGCGTGGTAGGCCATCTGCGGATCGCCGCCGAGCGTCATCAGGGCGAGCACCGCGCCGAAGACGACCGCCCATCGCGGACTGCGCTCCGTGAGCATCCGGTCGGCCGA
>Ga0233425_10009611_pt1 | contig 12146 bp, 9 predicted proteins | sample Watercolumn_Towu_2_FD_181712 | JGI IMG/M metagenome (GOLD analysis project Ga0233425, IMG submission 181712) | Freshwater microbial communities from Lake Towuti, South Sulawesi, Indonesia - Watercolumn_Towuti2014_140_MG | ecosystem: Environmental > Aquatic > Freshwater > Lake | place: Indonesia...
GAGAGCCGGCCGTCGACGACGAACTCGTTGAGCCCTCCTTCCGGGTCGGCGAGCAGTTCGTACCAGCCGGTTTCGGGCACCTCGACGTCGCACTCCGCGCTGCCTGACACGCACGTGCCTTCGACCCTCAGTTCGTTGTTCTTGCGCAGGGCATAGGTCAGGCCCGGCTGGATCATGTCGAATCGATCGAAGTCGCGGATCTGACGGACAATCTCCCACGGGGCCTCAGCCCCCGTGGCGACGGCGGTAACGAGCATGAACAGGACGGCGAGCCGGGTAGTTTTCATAGTGATGGCGTTCGGGGAAGGAGGGTGGTACTCTAGTCAACGGTACACTTTCAGCGGCCAGCAACCCGTACCTTCTGGCGTGCTTCGCTGCGGTTGCCCGCCCGGTCGTAAGCCACGGCAGTCAACTGGTGCCACGTTCCGGTCTTCACGGAGGCGGTGTTCCACTGGATTCGGTAGGGCGAGGCCGTCCGCTCGCCCAGCCGAGTGCCGTCGACGAAGAATTCCACCCGGCTGACGGCTCCCTCCTCGGCCGTGTCCGCTGCCACAGTCACTTCGCCGGCAACCGTGGCATCAGGCAAGGGCGAAGTCAGACGCACCCGCGGCGAATCCCGATCGTGCCCGCCGCCAGACACTCCCCGTGACCGCAGTAGCCACACAACCGCCTCGCCCGGCTGGAACTCGACCGTTCCCCGTCCGGTCATATCGGCTCGTTCAGTCGCGATCGTCGCGCCGTGAAGGCGGTGACGCACGATCGGCCGTCCGGCGGGGCCCGAATATTGATAGCGCGAAAGGTCCACTGTGGCCGATCGGGGCGTTTCGGAGAAGTTCACCGCCATGACGAGCCGTCCGTCGTCGGTCTGTCGGGCCGCGGTGACAAAATCCTCGCCCAGCGGCGGAGGCGCGATCGGTTTGCCCAGCAGGTAAGGCTCCAACTGGGCAACCAGGTTGAAGGCGGCCGCCATTCCCGCCCAACGGTTCGTGCCGGTCTCCAACGGGTCCGCGCCGGTCTGGCCTTCGCCACGGGCCCGGCCGTCTTTCCACATCTTCGAGTCGAAGCTGTAGCAGCGCACGCCCGCCATGCCGCGCGCGGCCGCATACATCACTTGGGCCGCCACCGTCACGTCGGTGTTGTTTTGTGAGTTGAGGAACTCTTGCAGATCGCCCGGAACGGTGCATTCGCGTCCCGCGCCTCCCTGGCCGTACCACGGCCCGCAGGTGCTGACCAGGAGCAGTTGAGGCTTGTCGCGCTGCATCCGCGAGTTGCGGCCGAGCACCACGTGATCGAGCCACTTCTTCATCTGCGGCAGCGAGGAGCCAAACGAGTAGCACCGCCGCCAGTCGGCAACGTCCCAATACTGGGTGGCGTAGTCGGAGAATTTCGGGTTGCCCATCCAGTTGCCCGCGGCCTCCGGGCCAGTGATGCCGCCGACGGGCCAGGTGATCGGCGGACGCCCCTCAACGCCATTGAGAATCTTCATCAGACGCACAAACGCGTCGTCGGATAATGCCGGCTGCCGTTTCTGCCAGCGTCCGTCGTGGGGCGTCGGCGTGTCGCCCCACAGAAAGCTGATCTCGTCGACCATCTCGATGCACGTGACCCGGCCTGTGTCGCGGACCTTGCGGAACGCATACTGCACGGCCTGGCCGGACCACGGCCCGTTGACCGTGTTGTTCAACTCGTTGGCCGTGCGGCAGATATCGTCGCCGGTCAGGATCAGTGTGAAATCGAGCTTCTTCATGGGCTGGCCGAGCACGGAGTCGAACCAGGCGTCGTAGCCTTTCTGAAATGCCTCAAGCGAGGGCGGATTCGATCCGTCGGCCGGATTCACGTAGAAGCCCGTCTCCAGAGACGTGATGGCCGCCTCGCGGACCCGTGCATGGAGTCGCTCGTCGGCAGCCACCGTTTGCGGACTGAGGGTGAACATCGATCGGACCCACGTCGACTCGCCTGGCCGGTAGCGGCCCAGCACTTTGCCGCTCCGCGAGAAATGCGGGACTCCGGACAACTCGAGAGAGGGCACCTGCGCTGGTCCGCCGCTCGCTTCGGGCGCTGCCTGGGCCGGCCGGTCGTTCTGCACGCGAAAGGGGAGTTGGAGCTGCGCCAGGGGCGGCACGCCCTGGTCGAAGGCCCAGGACGTGACACGCAGCAGGTGTTCGCCGTTGCTGAGCTTCGTGGTATCAACCTCGAACGTCGCCCGGGGCGCGCCGAATTGCACGTGGACCAGATGGCCGTCGATATACAAGACGATCGCCTCGACTGGCTTGATCTGGCCGAGTTTCTCTTTCTGCCGGACTTTTTGCTGTTCGGTCATGTTCCGCTCGGCGGCGAAAGTGAGCAAGAGCTTGCCGCCGACCGGGTGCTTTCGCAAACGGTCGCACGTCGGCTCGACCAGGCGCAGGTCATGGCCGTGGTTGCTCACCTGGAACGTCGCGGGCTGGCTTTTGGCCAGAACCCGGCCCTGGGCATCGAGGGCCACGGCCTCGACCATCGCGGGCCCGTCGTAGGCCCACGTTGAGTGCCAACGCCAGTCAAACGGCCGCACGGTCAGCGGGCCGGTCAGGTCCTGGCCGTTGAGATGCCAGGCGACGGCAGCCAGCCGATTGCCGAGCGAAGCGTCGTCGCCCGCAACCTGAAACGCGACCACGCCCCGCACCACTTGTCCTTCCTTCGGCGAAACAACGTGCAGACCCTGCGCTGTTGCGGGACGAACCGCGCCTCCCCACAGGATCAACGCCACGACAATGATCGGACGATGCCGGATTCGAGCTGGCCGCAACATCAAGGTGCTCCGCGAATGGTTGGTTGGCCGTGCAGGCCGAAAAGAGCCCGGGGGGCTCCAAGTCGTCGGGTGCCTCTTGGAAGCTGTTTCAAAACCGGGAAAGGGTAGGTTGTGCTTCAGCATAATGAGGCAGTATTGTTATGCTCTAGCATAACCTACGGGATTTGAAACAGCTTCTTAGGATAACGCCGCTCGGTTCTCACGGCAAATCCGAGGCAGAGTGGCGCACTGGCAGGGTCTGCTGGTGAGCTGCTCCTGGTGCGATCGAAGTAGCGGCTGTCCAGCACGGCGGACTTCACCGCCGATCACTTTTTCGCCGGCGGCCCCGAACTTGCGGGCCCTTGCTTCAGCAGTCGCAGCAAGTCGCTGTCGGTAGTGAGCACCAGGCGCGTGTTGCCGGCCAATGCCTGCTGATAGACTTCCAAAGTCCGGATGAAATTGTAGAATTCGCCCGTCTCTTGGATCGCCTTGGCGTAGGCGTCGATGATGTCCGCCTCGACCTGGCCGCGAATCCGGTTGGCTTCCTGGCGGCCCTCGCCCGCAATCCTCTGAACTTCGGCCTCGGTGCGGTTGAGGATCTCCTGCTTGCGGCGTTCGCCGTCGCTGACGTAACGGCTGGCGATCGACTCCATGAAGGCGATCAAGCGGTTGAAGGCGGCCTCGCGCACCACGGGAACGAACTCGATCCGCGCAATCCCGAAATCGACCACTTCGATCCCTCGTCCCGCCTGGTCACCTTCCTCGGTCCGCATCATCTCCTTCCGCACCGCTTCCTTGATCTTGAGAACGACCTTTTCTCGGCCCACGACGATTTCCTCCTCGCTCCCCGGGGCAACGATCGGCGAGGTTGCATCGCTGGGCACCGGTCCGGCCCCTTCCGCGCCGGGCTTGGGCGGCTTGCCGGGTTCCTTAGGCTCGACCTGGAAGGAGTAGGTCAGTTTGCGGTTGCTGCTGCGGACCGCCTCGGCCAGATTGTAGCGGGAGATGACGTTGCGCACCTCGCCGCGCACAAAGGTCTTGACGCGTAGTTCCCCATTCTCCACGGTGCGCAGCACCTGGACGAACCGCTGCGGGTCGGTGATGCGCCAGATCACCCAGGGCGTCACTTCGATCTTCTTGCCGTCCGCCGTGGGGATATCGACGACGACTTCGCCCCGGGCCCCGGTCCAGAACTGGCAGGTCTTGGGCAGGCGGCGCACTTCCTGAACGAAAGGCAGCCTCCAATAAAGCCCGGGCTCCGTGCGGCTGGCCACCGGTTCGCCAAACTGGAGCACGACGGCCTGCTCGCGTTCGCTGATCGTATAGAACGTGGTCCACGCCACGACGAGGGCGACAAGCACGAGGATGCTCAGACCTGCGAGAAAGCGGCGAATACCGTGGTTCATGGCTTGGCTCCGTGGTCCAAAGGCAGGAGCGGCAAGAGGTGGGACTGCAGTTCCGAGTCGAGGACCACCTTCGATTCCACCTGGCGCAACACGTCCTGCATGGCTTCGAGGTACAGGCGCTGGCGCGTCACTTCCGGGGCGCGCTGGTAGGCATGGTACTTGGCCAGCAGGGCCTCGATTTCGCCGCGCGACTCGGCGCGGCGGCGATCGGCGTAGCCCTCTGCCTCGCGCACCGCCTTGTCCTTCTCCGCCAATGCCTTGGGCCGGAGCTTGTTGCGCTCCTTGTTGGCTTCGTTCTCCAATTGGTCGCGTTGCTGGATCGAGGCATTCACCTGATCGAAGGACGGGCGGACTTTTTCCGGCGGGCTGACGCGCTGCATCTGCAGGTCGCTGATTGCCACGCCGCAGGCGTAGCCGTCAAGGATCCGCTGCATGGCCTGCCGGGCCTCTTCGCCGATCTCCCCGCGCTTCTCCGTCAGCACTTCGTCGATGGAGTAATCGCCCACCAGACGGTTCATCACCGTCTGGGCAACCGTGGTGATCATCTGCTCGGGAAAACGCTCATCCCCAGGTTGGTGGAAGCGGAAAAGGAAATCGTCGGGCTGGGCGACTTTCCACTGGATCGTCCATTCGACCGAAGCCGCGTTCAGGTCGCCGGTGAGCATCAGCGTGTCGTCTTCCGGCGTGCGTGCGGGACGTTCGGCTCCGGCAGCATAGGGCAGCCGAAGGCTTCGCTCCTCCACGCTGACCTTCAGCACTTGGTCCACAAGGGGAATGCGGAATTGCAGCCCCGGTTCGACGGTCCTCAGGTACTTGCCGAACCGCAACACTACCGCCTTTTCGTGCGGGGCAACGGTATAGACGCTGCTCAGGGCAAGAATCAGCAGCCCCAGGCCCAGAAACGCCAACGGCAGAATGCTCAGGACGCGGTCCCAAGGCAGGCTTGCCCGGGAGCGGGGGCCGCCGAATTCATAAGGCATACTGTGCCTCGCTGTTCAGCATGGAATAATGTAGGGAGGCTCGGTGGGACGAAAGCGAATGGATGCCCTCTGTCCCGCCGGCGGGCTATCGTAAACATCGGTGCGGTTTGGGGAGTTCTCGAATCCCTTGCTGGATTTGCCGGTTGTTCCGGCAGGCTGCCGCTCTCCACGGTTGCGGCCGGCCTTCCCGCTCTGCGATCCCGACGCGACAACATGCAGGCAGCCTTGCGCGCGGCCGTCATAGACGGCAGGTGCTGTACTGCCCATATGCGCAAGCACCGTGGGGGCCACGTCCACGATTTCCGGCCGGCCGCCCATCAGGCCCTGCGTCGCGATCCGACTTGTCACTAGGAACGGCACAGTCCGCTTCTCCGGCGTGCCGCCGTCATGCCGGCCATCGGGCGCTCCGCCATGGTCGGAGGTCAGCACGATCTGCCAGTCTTCGCGTGCAAAGTCCGGCCGCGATTTCAAGGCGGACAGGATCGAACCGATCTGCTCGTCCACTTTGCGGATGGCATCCAAGTATCCCCGTCGAGCTGGAGAGAAGCCGTGCTGGTGACCTGCGTTGTCCGTGTCGCTGAAGAAAACAAACAGGGCGTCGGGGTCCTCCGGGTAATCGGGATGTGTTCCCGCGAGGATGCGCGCGGCGGTCAGGGCCAAGGCCGCATCGTCGTCCTTCAGGAGCATCGCCTTGCCGGCGCCGGAGGGAATGCTATGCGTTGCGTCCCAGGTCACCAGGCGCACCGTATGGAGTTCGGGCCGGGCCGCTTCGATGACCGCGAAGTAGTCCCGGTAGCGCTCGTAGCGCGCGCCGCTGAAGGTCCCGGCCTTGGCATCGAACGCATTGCTGGCCACGCCATGCTTGCCAAGGTGTACGCCGGTCAAGATGCTGGAGTGTCCCGGCCCGCTGAGAGTGACTTCCTCCGCCTGCGCCGAAGGGCTGTACGCCCCGCGATACCCGGGGGCGAAGGTCCCGTCGATCAGGCTTTCGATGTGTTGCGCGCCTGCGGCGTGAAGCGCGTCAGGCCGCAGCCCGTCCACGATGATGACCAGCGACTTTCTCAACGCGGCGCTGGTCCGGTGTTCGCGGCTTGCCTCGCGGTCAACAGAGGGGCCGCGGTCCCGTGGAACAACTGCGGCGCCGAGAAGCAGACCAAGCGATAGAACGATGCTAGCGACCTTCATCACGCACCTCCATGCGTAAAGGTGAAAGTAGAGAACAAGTGTATCCATACTTCCTTCTTTGTACAGTGCCTCCGTTAAAGGCCCGTGAGACAGCGAGCAAAAGCCGATCAAAATCGGGCTAGAAGACGGTGGGCGGTTTGCAGTTCGTGATTCACGCCGTCCTAACGGACGTTTCACCGCATTCTCATCCGCCCGCGCCATAATTGGGCCGATTGTCATGGATGCGCTGTTTCGATCGCCTTGCCAACCGCAACAGGAGAGGAACACATGTCGCTCATCGACTGGGCCGGGCGCAGGATGTTCAGCCTTGTCCACCAACACCACCTCGTGTACAACACGTGCTGGGAAGACCCGCGTCTGGACCGCGAGGCCCTGGCGATCCGGCCGACGGATACTGTGTTGGTGATCACTTCGGCCGGGTGCAACGCCCTCGATTAACGCCTTCGCGCTACAATAGAAGACCCGCCCGAGATGGTCTTGAGCGGCGGATCACACGAATCGAACGAGGTGTTCCCGACGCCTCAGGAGAAGAACAGAATGTACGTCCACCTCGTGGATAGCAAGTCCCTGCAAACGATCTATTTGCCCCGTCTTCCTGCGATCATTGGCCGTGATGCGGAAGTTGACGTTCGGCTGGCCGATCCCTTGGTCACCCCCTTTCATTGCTTTCTGGGCCGCCGCGAAGGCCCTGCGCTTCACGTGTGGAGCCTGAGAGAAGACGGCTGCACAATGGTCAACGGGCGGCGGGTCGAGGATGCCAAGGTGCTTCCGGGCGATCGCCTGGTGATCGGCGGCACGGAGTTCATCGTGGAATACGAGATGCACCGTTATCGGGAGACGCCCGAGCCATGCGCCGCGAGCTGTTGACTGCCGCTGTCCAGCTTCCCGAGATTTTGGCCGGCCGCCCTCGCCTGAACGGGGCACTGTCCCGACCAGGGCCTTGTGTTCCAGGCATGTTACGATCGCGCGAGTGTTTCACGAGCAAGCCTTATTGCGTCGGCTTAGCAGAACCCTAACGCACGGGCCCTCTTGCCGGCCGGTTGGCCGTGATATACTGAACGGTGCGGCAGCGAAGTTTCGAAATGCGCGGAGCTGGTGTCTCGCGATTCTTCGCCAGGAAGGGCCATTTTTCTCGAGGGCGTGACGCTCTATAATCCTGCGTCGCGCGCGAGAGCATCGGCGCCGGACGAGCCTCAAGGCGGCAACGGACATGGAACGTGACACGGGTTCATTCTTGGGCCTCCTCAACCGCAGCGAGCTGCTGCCGGAGAACGAAGTCGAGGCCCTCCGCGTCGTACTCGATGTCCAGTCATTTGGGCCCGACGGGGCCGCCAGGCTGGCCGAGGAGTTGGTCCAGCGCAGCGTGCTCACCGCCTGGCAGGCGGAAATGCTGCTCAAGGGAAAGCACAAGGGTTTCCGTCTCGGTCCTTACAAGATCCTCCAGCCGCTCGGACAAGGGGGCATGGGCCGCGTCTTTCTGGCCGAGCACGAAATGATGGGCCGGCGTTGCGCCATCAAGCTGCTCCCGGGCAGGTACCAGGGGAAACAGGAACTAATCGACCGTTTCCGCAAGGAGGCGCGCGCGGTCGCCGCGCTCGACCACCCGCACATCATTCGCGCCTACGATTTCAACAAAGACGTACGCGATGGGACCGACGTCTACTACCTGGTGATGGAGTACGTGGAAGGTCAAGACCTCGACCGGCTGGTCCGCGAGCAAGGAGTGCTGGACTACCGGAAGGCGTCCGACTTCATCCGCCAGGCCGCCCTGGGACTGGCCCACGCGCACGAGGCGGGGTTTGTCCACCGCGACGTCAAGCCCGCCAACCTCCTGGTGGACCCGCACGGCATGCTGAAGATTCTCGACCTGGGCTTGGCGGCGTTCACCTACGAGGCCGAGAAGGATTGCGGCGATTCCGGGGCCGACCAATCGGTCGTCGGGACCGCCGACTACGTGGCCCCGGAGCAGTTGATCAGGCCCCATGACATCGACTGCCGCGCCGACATCTACAGCCTTGGCTACACGTTCTATTATCTGCTGGTGGGGCGCGCGCCGTTTGTCAAGCCCACGGTGCATGAACGGCTGACCGCCCACCTCCGAGAAACGCCCGACCCCATTCGCAACACCCGGCCTGACGTTCCCGCGGAACTGGTGGCCGTGATCGACCGGATGACCGAAAAGAAGCGCTCGCGCCGCTATCAGACCGCGAAGGAAGTTGCCGAAACGCTGGAAGCGTGGCTGGAGAACCGGAGTTCGGCCACTCGCTATTCTCACATCCCGGCGCTGAAGTCGGGAGGCTCGTCGGCCACGATCCGGCCGAGCGACGAGGCGACGCTCGCCGCTTCGGATCCCAGTTGGGACGCGGCCGTAGGTTTTGCGCTGCTGGACGATGAAATGGACGGACGGCATGAACGGTCGCTGGACAACTTGCCGGAAATTCAGTGGGAGCAAGACCTGCCTGCCCCGGCAGGGCCGGCGCCCCGTGGTGGCGCATCTGCCGCCGCGCGCGTGGACCCGTTACGCGATGCGGCAGGGATCGAATGGGGGCCGGTGTCCTTGGCTCCGGCAGGCCCCGCGGCATCCATTCCGGTGCGCCGGGCGACGCCGCGGTCGGCTCCTGGAAATCGGCCCCGTCGCACATCCGCTTCCGTGTTCCGATCGCCCTGGTTGTGGGCCGCAACGGCACTGTTGGCGTTCGGCGTGCTGATGATCATCGCTCGCATTCGGTGACCGCCCCGGCAAGGGGCAGCGCGGGCTATACTTCCGCTTTGCGAGGGGACGACGTTACGGTTAGCCAACGAACTATCCGGCTAACGGCGCGGCCGTTCTCAGCGAACTACCGCGGACCAAAGGCCGACCCATTCCAGGCATTCGGCAGGGAGACGATGAATGTTCGTGATTGGGAAGCACAATATAACACGTTTCTAACTCGGCGCTCATCACTTCTTGACCGGCCGGGTCTAGGATGAAACAGGGCATGGTTTCCTTTCCGGGACGACGGGACAACAGACTACGAGACACACTGAGATGGCTGTTCTTCAAGAATCGCCGGCGACTTTCCAGCACCTGTCCGTCGCGCAAGCAGGAGCGGTTGCCATTGCGCGGTTCTGCCAGCCTTGCGTGGACCAGTCAATGATCGAAGAGGTGTTCGGAGAGTTGTCTCGGTTGTCGGACTGTTCCGGCTGCCGGCGCGTGGTCCTGAACTTCGCCTCTGTGGTCCGTCTCCCCAGCATGCTGCTTGGCAAGCTGCTGGGGCTGAGCAGGAAACTGGCAGACAAGAAGGGGAAACTGTTGTTGTGCGAAGTGCGGCCGGAGGTCCGGTCGGTCCTCGCCAAGACGAAGTTGGACCAGATCCTGCAGATCCGGCAGAACGAGGCGGACGCCTTGGAGACGTGATAAACCGCGAGGATCTTGCTGACAAGGGTAACGGACCGCACGCCTTTCGGGACGAGGTTGCCGCGCGTGATCCGCGATCGCGCCAACCGAGAAGGGGCGGGAGGACGTCATGTCAATCTACTTCTCCGCTCGATCCGCGCCCAGGGCCGCGACCGACGGGACAGCACCCCCGGGTCATGACTCGACCTATGCGCTGGCGCTCACTCTAGATCAGGATGATGTCTACGCCATGGCCGAACCCGCGGAGGCCTACGCCCGGGCACGGCCGGCCGACAGTGGCGATCGATTGCGCCGACCTCCCTCCTCCAACGGCACGGCGCATCGCTCGTTGCCGGGGCCCAACGGAAACGGCCCCAAACATGTCGCCGCACAGCCGGCTGGAGACCGGGAGGAGGCGAGCGCCGAAGCGGCGAAAGACCCCGAAGATCCACGCGCGGCGCGGGTCGTGCGTACGATCATCGGCGAGGCCCTTAGATTGGGGGCTTCACGCATCCTCATCTTGCCAAGCGCGGATCGTCTGAAAGTGGCGTACCGGATTCACGGCGTCGTCTGTCCGCGGCCCGACCTTCCGCGCCAGTTTCACTACGCGGTGCTGGCCACGCTGATGAGCATGGCGAACTTGTACGGACTGATCAAGGTTGCCGGGCCGCGCGAAGAGAAATTGCGCGTGGTCTTCAAAGCGGCCAAGTACGGCTTGTCGGCCGTGCTGGAACTTGCCCCGAGCGCGTGGATCGCCGAGACAGTCCGGGCGCAAGCCAACGAACTCGGTTATCGTTTCTTTCCTTTGGATGAGTCGCAGTCGCCCATGCCTGCGGCCCTGGCGATGGTGCCAAGCGACGTGGCGAGAGCGGAGACGGTCCTCCCGCTGGCATTGGAAGGCACGGCCTTGCTGGTGGCCATGGGCCGCGCGCCGACAACGGAAATCATGGGCCGGCTGGACCTGCGCTTGCGTCGCCCGTTGGCAGTGGCCTTGGCGCCGGAAGGCGCGCTGTTGGCCGCCATCGAGCGGCACTACGGACCTTCGGACCCGGAATCGGTCGACGCGAGCTTGTGGAAACTCGAAAGCGAGGCCGAGCGCGCGATGCGCAAGGAATCGTCCGCCTTCGTCCGGCTCCCTCGGCTCGCCAACAGCCCTTGGCACCAGGCGGCCAAGCCGCTGGTCGATCACCTGCGCCAGGTGTTTCGCGACCGGATGTTCGATCTCTTCGAAGGGATCGCGATGGGAGGGAAGCTCTGCACCCATGACAGGGCTTCCGGCGAATTGCGGACCGTGCTGCCCTATGCCCACCTGGTGGCCACCATGCCCCCGGCGTCACAGCGGTATATAGAAACGAAGATTTCCGTGCTCCGCACAGCGCTCGTCGTTCGCCTCGAAGAATTCTTGGAGAGGGACGAGCTGGCCAAGGCCCTGAGCATGAGCTACTGCCAGTACCTGGCGTGCTGCGCGATCGCCCACGGGCGCGTGGTCAGCATCGATCCAGCGGCCGACAGGGAGGCTCGTGTCAACTTCCTCTACGGCCTGGCGGTCCGCTCGTTTGCCGAAGTCGAATCGAACGGGGGCCTGCTCGCGCTGTTGGCCGAGCATCCCGAGCAACTGTCCCAGCGTGTTGCCTCTTTGTTGGACAACGGTGCCTTTGTGCGTGATCCTGCGGCGGCACGTGCGTGGCTGGCGCGGCTCATGGCTCAGACATCGGCCGACTCTCCCCTGGATTTTGACGAGGGCCCGGTGGTCCATCTCCTCGAACTTCTCATCGCCGAAGCCCTCCAGGTGCGCGCCTCGCGCATTGCAATTGTGCCCCAGGAGGATGGCGTCGAGGTGGCGCACAGGATTCAGACCGCGCTGTACCGGCGAACGGGCGTGGCGATCAACAGGCTTTACCCGCTCTTGGCCCTGCTCAGAATGCTCGCCGACGATTCCGGCCGCTTGCGGCTTGAGGTCGGGGGAGAAGTGCAGCACCTCCAGGCACGGTTCCAGCTTACGGAGCATGGTCTCTGCGCCGTGATCCACATCGTGCCCGACCCATCGGCCGCCGAGACCTGCAAAGCGCACGCGGCGAACGCCGGCTACCTGATCGCGGAACTGGAGAACCGCAGGATTCCCGACTCGCTGTTGCGCCTGTTGCCGAAGGCGGTGGCCCTGAAGAAGTGTGTGTTGCCGCTGGAAGCTCGGGCCGGAACGCTGACCGTGGTCGTCGCCGCGCCGCCAACGCCTTCCCGAATGGAAGACTTGCGGCTGACCTTCAACAACGCTGTTTCGGTAGCGCTCGCGCCGGAGCACGAGCTTCGCGCGGCGATTCACCGCCACTACAGTCCGCCGCCTGCGGAACCGGCCCCTTCGCCAACGGCCACGGAGTTGCTCCTGGGGAGCTAGGCCGCAGGACTTCAGCCCTCGTCATTGGCGTCGTCGACCT
>Ga0233425_10009612_pt1 | contig 12145 bp, 13 predicted proteins | sample Watercolumn_Towu_2_FD_181712 | JGI IMG/M metagenome (GOLD analysis project Ga0233425, IMG submission 181712) | Freshwater microbial communities from Lake Towuti, South Sulawesi, Indonesia - Watercolumn_Towuti2014_140_MG | ecosystem: Environmental > Aquatic > Freshwater > Lake | place...
AGCAAGCGCTGGACGATGCCACTACGGGATTGGAAACCTGCGCTAAATAGGTTTAGTATTCAGTTTGAAGAGAGAATGCCTCAACAGTGATTAACCGACGTTTACACAAAATTCAGGACACGCCCAACTACGATGTCTGCGTCATGGCTCGAGGCCCCGTCGTATGGCCTTATCTCGAGACGATCAAGGCGTGCGCCCCTGATCTCCCGCTGATCTTCAATACCGTCGATCTGCACTATCTGCGAGAGCTGAGGCAAGCCGATCTGGCGAACGACGAAGCGGCTCGCCAGGCAGCGCTCGTCTTGCGCGACCAGGAGCTTGAACTCATCGATAAATGTGATCTGACCATTTTGCTCAGCAACGACGAGCTGTATACGGTGCGCGAGCACAGGCCCGAGGCCCCGTTGACCGTATTGCCGGTGGTCTTCAATGATATCCTGGGTGCCGCCCAGGGGTATGAGCAACGTCGCGACATCCTGTTCATCGGCAGCTTCCCGCACAAGCCCAATATCGACGCAGTCGTCTATTTCGCGGAGTCGGTTTTCCCGATCATCAAGCGTCAAATTCCCGACATACGCTTCAAGGTAATCGGCGCCAACCCGCCCGAAGAGATCCAGCGGCTCGCTGCCATACCAGGCATCGAGATCCTTGGCTTCGTCAAGGACCTGAAACCGGTGTTCGCCGACATCCGGCTCACGGTCGCTCCCCTTCGCTACGGCGCCGGTATCAAAGGCAAGATCGGCACCAGCCTTTGCTATGGCGTTCCCTGCGTGGCGACGCCCATGGCAGTCGAAGGCATGGGGCTGGCTGCGGGATTGAACGTTCTGGTGGGTGAGTCTCCGGAAGCGTTTGCCGAAGCGGTGTGCGACGCCTACCAGAATGCCGGGCTCTGGCAGACCCTGAGCGCCGAAGGTTACAGGTTTGCGCTGGAGAACTACTCGGTTGATGTGATCAAAGAGCGTGTCCGCAATCTGTTGTTTGCAGTCAAAAACGGCTGGCGTTTGATCCACAATGTCGTTGAGCTTGACGGCTGGGAGGCATTCAGGAAGCACGCCGCCCAAATGGAACATGAGTATGAACGGCGGGTTCTGCGTGAACAAGCCTTGCTGCCCACCGACAGATCGGACGGCTTCAGGACATCCGGCTTCTGCTGTGTTTGCGGTACGCGTACCCGTTTCCTTACGAGCTTCATGTACTCGACTGGCAATACGCCAGACGGCAGGCCGATGCCGAACTGGCGCGAACATATGCAGTGCGAGCATTGCGGGTTGGTTAACCGCGTGCGTGCGGCGCTTAATGTCTTGCATACCTACGCTCTGCCAGAAAAAAACGGCCGGATCTATATTACGGAAAGACTGACAAAAACCTATCAATGGCTCGCAGACCGCTACCCGATGCTGGAAGGGAGCGAGTATTTCGGGGCTACTCATCAGCCAGGCAGCATGGTGGATGGCATCCGTCATGAAGACGTGATGAATCTGAGCTTCTCGGAAGGTTCTTTTGACCGGGTTCTATCCTTCGATGTGCTTAAGCATGTTCCCGACCCGGATCGAGCGTTCCGTGAGCTTTTCCGTGTCCTGAAACCCGGTGGAGCACTCATTTTCTCGGTACCTTTTTCGTCGGACAGCACGGTAGACATTGTGCGAGCGACGCTGGAAGAAGATGGCACCATCACGCATCACATGCCTGCCGAGTACCACGGGAACCCAGTCGATCCGGAAGGCGGCGCGTTGTGTTTCCACTACTTTGGCTGGGAAATGCTGGACAAGCTCCGCAGCGTCGGCTTCAGGGGTGTCCGCTGTCTCGCCTACTGGTCGGAGGAGCAGGGATATCTGGGGCGCGAGCAATATATCTTTGTTGCGACCAAGCAATAGCAGAGAGGCTGTCGAACATTTGCGATGAAAAACAATTCAACCTTGTTCATAGTAGGTGCTAGGGGCTACGTCGGTAGTGCCTTGTTTGCGTGTGCAAACAAGGCTGGACACGCCATCGGTACGTCATCCTCTGGCGGAAACGACCTTCTGCCGCTCCGCCTGGATGCGCCTTCTGAGTTTGATTACGGCAATATCTGTTCAGGCGATGTCGTTCTGCTGACCGCCGCCATTTCAGCGCCCGACATCTGCGCCCGCGAGCACGACAGGGCGTGGGCGGTGAACGTCACAGGTACATCGAGCTTCATCCAGAGCGTTATCGATAGCGGTGCCCGCGTGGTCTTCTTTTCCAGCGACACCGTCTATGGCGAGCGCGCAGACGCATTCGACGAGAAAGCGGTGTGCAATCCAGCCGGCGAATACGCAGAAATGAAGCGCGAGGTCGAGCGACGATTCTCGGGTAACGCATCATTCAAGGCGATTCGCCTTTCGTATGTGTTCTCACGCGAAGACAAGTTCAGTCGCTACCTGGCCGGGTGCGCCGAGCGAAATGAGGAAGCCGACCTGTTTCATCCGTTTTTTCGCGCCATCGTTCATCGCGACGATGTCGTCGAAGGTGCGTTGGCACTGGCGGCGCGCTGGGATGAGGTGCCCGGGCAGGTCATCAACTTTGGCGGCCCGCAGGTGCTCTCGCGTGTCGATTTTGCCGAATGCCTGCGCGAGGTTTGCCTCCATGACCTGCGCTTCAAGGTGACGGAGCCTGACGCAGATTTCTTCAAGAACCGGCCCCGCGTGATTGCGATGACGTCGCCGGTTTTTGCCAGACTGCTTGGCCGGCCGCCGCGCACACTTCGCGAGGCAGCCCGCCTGGAGTTTGCATCGTTTTCAAATGCAGGGAGAATTTCATGACTAAAAAGATATTGATCACCGGGATCACCGGCCAGGTGGGCTCGCAATTGGCTGACTTCGTACTCGAAAACACGTTTTACGAAGTCGTCGGCATGATGCGATGGCAGGAGCCGATGGATAACCTCTACCATCTGACTGACCGAATAAACCGTAAAGACCGGATCAGCTTGCACTACGCTGACCTGAATGATTACTCGGCCCTTGCGCGCATGCTCAAGACCGTCCGGCCGGATTACATCTCGCACCTGGCTGCGCAGTCGTACCCGAAGACCTCATTCGACATCCCAATCGAGACACTGCAGACCAACATCATCGGCACCGCCAATCTGCTGGAGGTCGTCCGCCAACTGAAAGAAGTCGAAGGATACGAACCGGTCGTGCATGTCTGTTCTTCGAGCGAAGTTTATGGGCGCGCCAAGCCCGGGATGCCGCTTGCGGAGGACACGCCCTTTCATGGTGCGAGCCCGTACAGCATCAGCAAGATCGGCACCGATTATCTGGGCCGCTTCTACGGCGAAGCGTACGGCTTGCGCACCTTCGTTACCCGCATGGGCACGCACTCCGGACCCCGGCGCAGCGACGTGTTCTTCGAGAGCACTGTGGCAAAACAGATCGCGCTGATCGAGACCGGGCATCAAGAGCCAGCGATTCGGGTGGGCAATCTTTCCAGCACCCGGACGTTCCAAGATGCACGAGATGCCGTCCGGGCCTACTTCCTTTTGCTGGAAGCAAGTGCCCAGGGCAAGATCCCCTGCGGCGACTATTTCAACATCGCAGGCGAAGAGGCTCTCCAACTGCCAGAAGTGATCAAGATTCTGCTTGGATTCAGCACGCGTACTGATATCAAGGTCGTGACCGATCAGGAGCGTCTGAGGCCGATCGATGCCGACTATCAGATGTTCGACAACACCAAAATTCGTGCGGCAATCGATTGGAAACCAGAGATTTCCGCCAGGAAAATGTTTGAAGACTTGCTGAATCACTGGCGCAACGAAATCGCCAAGGGTCGCATCCCCTTGAATCGCTAAGAAGAGAGATAATATGCCTGTAGTTCGAGCCCGTGCTCCTCTCCGCCTTGGTCTGGCAGGTGGAGGCACCGATGTTTCCCCCTACTGCGATATTCATGGCGGGTACGTACTTAACGCTGCCATTGATCGCTATGCCTACGCGGTCATCAAGACGCTGAATGAGCCAGTGGTCCGCTTCGTCGCCACCGACCAGCAGATGGAAAAGGTTAGACCAGCGGAGGTGCCGTTGCCGCTCAATGGCAAGCTGGATTTGCACAAGGCGGTCTATAACCACATCGTGCAAAACTTTAACGGTGGCAAACCGATTCCACTGGAGTTGAGCACCTTTTGCGATGCACCAGCCGGTTCTGGTTTGGGTTCTTCCTCTACGCTGGTGGTGACGATGATCCGCGCCTTTGCGGAATTGTTAAACCTGCCGTTGGACGATTACACCATCGCCCACATGGCCTATCATATCGAGCGGGTGGATTGCGGGCTGCAAGGGGGCAGGCAGGATCAGTATTCCGCCACCTTTGGCGGCTTCAACTTCATGGAGTTTTATGCCGATGAGCGTGCCGTTATCAATCCACTTCGCATCAAGAACTGGATTCTTTGCGAGCTGGAGGCGTCGCTGGTGCTCTATTTCACTGGTGTTTCGCGCGAATCGGCGCACATCATCGCCGACCAGAGCAGCAATGTGAAATCCGGCGCAGCAGATGCGCTGGAGGCGATGCATGGCATCAAGCGCGAGGCCTTGGCGATGAAGGAGTGTTTGTTGCGTGGGGACTTTGAAGGCTTGGTCGATTCCATGCGACTGGGTTGGGAAAACAAGAAACGCTCGGCCAAGACGGTATCCAATCCTCACATCGATGCCATCTACGATGCAGCCATTCATGCAGGCGCATTGGCCGGAAAGGTGTCCGGCGCAGGAGGCGGGGGGTTCATGTGGTTCTTTGTTTCTGCAGAAAAGCGCATGGATGTGATACGCACTTTGAATGGATTTGGCGGGCAGGTGAGCAATTGCCACTTCACCAAACATGGAACGCAGGCATGGAGAATTGCGTGAGAGGTTACATCATCGCCCAGATTCAGGAGACCCAGCGGGTGATGTCGGCCATGTTGGTGGACGATGCGCTACTGGCACGTGTGGAGGCAGCGGCCGAGGCATGTATTCATGCCATGAAGAGCGGCAATAAGGTGCTGCTGGCCGGGAATGGAGGCAGTGCAGCCGATGCTCAGCACATTGCTGGTGAGTTTGTCAGCCGTTTTGCGTTCGACAGGCCAGGTTTGCCGGCGATTGCGCTGACGACGGATACGTCGATCATGACTGCCATCGGCAATGACTATGGCTATGAAAAATTGTTTGCTCGCCAGGTGCAGGCTCATGCGCAGAAGGGCGATGTATTCATTGCCTATTCGACCTCCGGAAAATCGCCCAATGTGGTTGCGGCGCTGCAAGAGGCAAAGAACCGTGGCGTTATCTGTATTGGCATGACGGGCAATCGCGGCGGCCCGATGAAGGAGCTGTGCGACCACTATCTGGACGTTCCCTCGGCTGAAACGCCCAAGGTTCAGGAGGGGCATGCCGTTCTGGGCCATATCCTGTGCGGTTTGGTCGAGCGTGCGCTGTTCAAGGCGCCCGCCTGATGGAGGCGATTGTTTTGGCCGGTGGGTTTGGCACACGGTTGCGACAAGTCGTGGCCGATGTGCCCAAGCCCATGGCCCCCATCGCCGGGCGCCCTTTTTTGGAGATCTTGCTTGGCTCGCTCGCGAAAAAGGGATTTTCTCGGGTGGTCCTCTCACTGGGGTTCATGGCAGAAAAGATCTCCGGCCATTTTGGTCCCCGGTTCGCGGGGCTGGGCCTCACCTACGTGGTGGAAGACGCACCACTTGGCACGGGGGGCGCGACTCGGCTTGCCGCTGAGGCGTGCACCCAGGATCACCTATTTGTCTTTAATGGCGACACCTATCTCGACCTCGAGGTCGGGCTGCTCGAACAGCAATGGCAGGCAAAGCGGCATCCGATCGTCGTAGGCAGGCAGGTGCCGGACACCATGCGCTATGGGAGACTGGTTGTGGATGGTGACCGGATCACCCGTTTTGCTGAGAAGGGAATCGCGGGCCCCGGTTTGATCAACGCGGGCTGCTATGTGCTGGCAACGGATGCGCTGGCGCGATTTCCTTTGAACCAGCCCTTCTCCATTGAGACTGACTACTTGGTGCCAGAGGTTGCGCGTGGAACGGTAGAGGTGTTCGTGACCGAGGGAATGTTCATCGATATCGGGATTCCCGAAGACTATGCGCGGGCGCAGATGCTGCTGGCTGTGCCATGAACAGGCGCGCTCTGTTTCTGGACCGTGATGGCGTAATCAACGTTGACCACGGGTACGTCCATAGACCCGAGGAGTTCGAGTTCGTCGGTGGCATTTTTGAGCTGGTCGCCGCTGCTAACCGGGCGGGATACCTCGTTGTGGTTGTAACGAATCAGGCCGGTATTGGGCGGGGCTACTACAGTGAGGCTCAGTTTCACGAGCTGACCCACTGGATGAGGGACAGATTCGCTGAACACGGTGGACAAATCGACGGCGTCTACTTTTGCCCCTATCACCCAGAACACGGCATCGGCGAGTATCGTCGGGAGAGCGAATTCCGCAAGCCAGCCCCGGGCATGTTGCTGCAAGCCCAAAGTGAGCTAGGCATCGACATGGGGCAGTCGATTTTTATTGGCGACAAGCCGAGCGACATGGCTGCCGGCCGCGCTGCGGGTGTCGGAACGTTGTTTTATTTGTGCGGAGAGAAGGCTGGCGATGACACCATCGTCATCACACAGCTTTCTGAAGCGTTGCCTTATTTGGGGCTGCCAACAAGATAACGGTTTATCTGCGCTGCCGCCTCTTTGGTGGTGGTTATGGTGGAGTTGATCACCATGTCCGGTTGAGCCGGTGGTTCGTAAGGGCTGTTGATCCCCGTCATGTTCGGCAACTGTCCGCTCCGGGCTTTTTTGTATAGCCCTTTGGGGTCGCGTCGTTCACACTCGTCCAGCGGCGTGTCCACAAACACCTCGATAAAGTGCTCGGCCCCGACTAACTCGCGTGCCATCTCCCGCTCCGCCCGGAAGGGGCTGATGAAGGCGGTCATCACGATCAGTCCCGCGTCCATCATCAGCTTGGCCACTTCGGCCACTCGGCGGATGTTCTCAACCCGATCGGCATCGGTGAAGCCCAGATCCTTGTTTAATCCCTGACGGACGTTGTCACCATCCAGAATGTAGGTGCGCTTACCCTGGGCGTGCAGTTCTTTTTCCAAGGCATTGGCGATAGTCGACTTGCCGGAACCCGATAGCCCGGTGAGCCAGATGACCTTGCCTTTGTGGCCGTTGAGGCGTTCGCGGTCTTCGCGGGTGATGCTGAGCGCCTGCCGGTGCACGTTCTGCGCCCGGCGCAGGTTGTGGCGGATCATGCCGGCGGCCACCGTGGCGTGGGTGAATTTGTCCACCAAAATGAAGCCGCCCAGGGTGCGGCTCTCATCGTAGGGGGCAAATACCAGCGGTTTGCTGAGCGCCAGGTTCGCCACGGCGATGTCGTTCAAGGCCAGTTGCTTGCATGACTCGTGGGCCTGGGAGTTCACGTTCACCCGGTACTTCAGGCTGGTGAGGCTGGCGCTGGCCCACTGGTTGGCCAGTTTCAACTCGTAGGCCCGGCCTATGTGACCGGTCTCGTCGTGCATCCACACCAGCGTCGCCTCGAATTGGTCGGTTATCTCCAGCGGCTGGTCGGCCAGGGCGATGACATCGCCGCGCGAGGCATCTACCTCACGGTCCAGTACCAGGGTGATGGCATCGCCGGCATGGGCGGTTGGCAAGTCACCCTCTGCGGTGACGATCCGCGCCAGGGTGGCAGTTTGGCCAGACGCCGTGACGCGAAGTTGTTCGCCCACCGCCAGCTCCCCGGAAGCGAGCGTGCCGCTGAAGCCCCGGAAGCTGGCATTGGGTCTGTTGACCCACTGCACGGGGAACACGGCCTTGCTCTGCGTCGGTCTTTCGATATGGATAGTTTCCAGGCAGCCCATCAGGGTTGGGCCCTGGAACCAGGGTGTGTGCCGGGAACGCTCGGTGATGTTGTCGCCCTTGAGGGCCGACAGCGGAATGGAGGTGACGCCTGTGAAACCGAGCGATTGAGCCAAGGTGTGGAAGTCGGCCACGATGGCATCGAACACCTCTGGCTTGTAGCCCACCAGATCCATCTTGTTGACCGCCAGAATAATCTGCTTGATGCCCACGAGAGACACGAGGTAGGCATGCCGGCGGGTTTGCGTGAGCACGCCCTGGCGGGCATCAATGAGCAGCACCGCCACATCGGCCGTAGAAGCGCCGGTCACCATGTTGCGGGTGTATTGCTCATGCCCCGGTGTGTCGGCCACGATGAATTTGCGCCGGGGCGTGGCAAAGAAGCGGTAGGCCACGTCGATGGTGATGCCTTGTTCGCGCTCGGCGGCCAGGCCGTCTACCAGCAAGGCCAAGTCGATGTCCTGCCCCTGCGTGCCGTGTCGCTTGGAGTCGGCCTGCAAGGCGGTGAGCTGATCGTCAAATATTTGTTGCGACTCCCACAGCAGGCGGCCAATGAGGGTGCTCTTGCCGTCATCGACACTACCGCAGGTGATGAAGCGCAGCAAATCCTGTTGGGTTTGTCCGGTCATCCATTCGTGAATGGTGGCCGCTTTGGGGGGCAATGCCCGTTGCGTGGAAACGGAGAGGGTTTTCTTGGGGCGTGGCATCAGAAGTAGCCTTCCTGCTTTTTCTTTTCCATGGAGCCGGCGCTGTCGGTGTCGATCTTGCGGCCCTGGCGCTCGGACTGGCGGGCGTGGATGATTTCCAGCAGGATGTCTTCCAGCGTTTCGGCCTCGGACTCCACTGCTCCGGTGAGCGGATAGCAGCCCAGAGTGCGAAAGCGCACTTTCTTGATCTGAACTTCCTCGCCAGGCAGCAGGCGGCATCGCTCGTCGTCCACCATCATGATCATCTCGGGCCGCACTACCACGGGCCGGGGCTTGGCGAAGTACAGCGGCACCATGGGAATGTTTTCCTGGTAGATGTATTGCCAGATGTCGAGCTCGGTCCAGTTGCTCAAGGGGAAGACGCGGATGCTCTCGCCGGGGCTCTTTCGAGTGTTGTAGAGGTTCCAGAGTTCGGGGCGCTGGTGTTTCGGGTCCCAGCGATGCGTAGCCGTTCGGAAGGAGAAGACGCGTTCCTTGGCGCGGGACTTTTCTTCGTCGCGGCGGGCGCCACCAAAGACGACATCGAACTTGTAGTGGTCCAGCGCCTGTTTCAGGGCCTCGGTCTTGGTGATGTCGGTGTGCAGCGCTGAGCCGTGGTCAAACGGGTTGATGTTTTTCTCGATCGCCTCGGGGTTGGTATGCACCAGCAGGTCCATGCCGCATTCGCGCGCCATGAAGTCGCGAAACAGGTACATCTCCTGAAATTTCCAGCGGGTGTCGATGTGCAGCAGTGGAAACGGTGGCGGTGCGGGATAGAACGCCTTGCGCGCCAGGTGCAGCATGACGCCGCTATCTTTGCCGATCGAGTACATCATCACCGGGTTCTGCGCTTCGGCCACCGCCTCGCGGAGGATGTGGATGCTCTCGGCTTCCAGGAGCTTGAGGTGGGGGGGAGGCGCCAGATCGGGTTTGACGTTGCCGTTCAGACTCAACCCGGTGGGCAAGACGGGGCGGTAGGCCTGCGGGCAGAATTGGATGTCTGCGGTGCTGGGTATGTGGCGCAAGTGCCCCACCAGTGCGCCATGCGGGAAAACGGCGATGGGTTTGCCGATGTGGTGTTGCAAATCGGCCAGTGCTTGCTGAATGGTGGCATTGCTCAAGCTGGCCATGGGTACCCAGAAGCGGGCTCCTCGCGCGTCGTTGGCATGCAGGCAGGGTTGTCCTCCGGGCAAGGGGTGCAACTGGGCAAACAGCACCCGGTCGCGCCGTTTGCGGGCCTGCTCGATGGCCCATTCGAGCACCAGCCGGTTCGGCGAGCTGTCGTGCTCGTCCAGCAGCAAATCGGGCGTCAGTTCCTGCGGCAGCAGGCCCAGTGCGTTCAATCGCCGCTCGGCGGTACGTTTGGTGTCGGCTTTACCCTGCGCCTGGAGGTGGGCGAAGGCGAGTTCGGTGTCCCAGACTTTGAGGCCATCCAGGCCAAGCAGGCAAAGCGATGCGCGTGTCGCAAAATGTGTTTTGTTCATTAACATTTATATTTTCTGTTGCGATAGCATTATCGCCCCTGATTAAATCGCATACAACATCAAAATGCGACAATTTAATCAAGAAGCCCTGACAGCGTGGTTTCTGCTCATTGCCACTCGCGACAGGGGAATCATCCCTGCATGATTGATATCGCTTACGCCTTGGCGGGGGCGCTGACCGGCTTTGTTGTGGGACTGACGGGGGTGGGCGGCGGCGCTTTGATGACGCCAATCCTGCTGATCTTCTTTGGTGTATCACCCACAACAGCCATTGCAACGGACCTGTGGTTCGCCGCCATCACCAAGCTGGCGGGTGCCAGGGTTCATCACACCAAGGGCAATGTTGACTGGCAGGTGGCCAAGCGACTGTGGCTGGGTAGCCTGCCCATGGCATTGTTGATTGTGGTCATCGTCAGTCTGGGGGCGCAGGTAGCGAAGGTGAGTTGGTTGACGAAGGCAATTGGCATAGTGGTGCTTATCACGGCAATGGGTTTGCTTGTTGCCCCAAAGCTGGTGGCATACGCCCGGGCCCGACGGATTGGGCAGCCAGAGCGTTTCAAGGCTGCTCAGCCAGCACTCACGGTGGTGGCCGGCGGGGTTTTAGGTCTTTGCGTGGCCCTGACTTCGGTGGGCGCAGGTGCACTGGGCAGTGTGATGATGCTCTATCTGTATCCGCTGCGGATGACGCCGCATCGGCTGGTGGCGACCGATATCGTGCATGCTATTCCCTTGGCGGTGGTGGCCGGGCTGGGTTATCTCTTCGCGGGCATGGTGGATTGGTGGATGCTGGCCAGTTTGTTGGCGGGGTCGATTCCTACCGTGATTCTCGGAAGCCTGCTGGCGGGAAGGATCCCGGGCCGAGGAGTTCAGGTCGCCCTGGCTTTGGTGCTGTTTGCAGCGGGAGTGAAGGTTCTTGTATGAGGGGTATGAGGAGCCCACCCATCTCGCAACGGCTCGAGACAATTATAGGGCGCGGGCATTCCCTCTCGCCGGGTACCGGCATGGGCGCAGGTGATGCATCTCCCAGAGGAAGAGTTCCTCGATGCTGAAGCGGATAACGTCACCGTTTGCGATCCGGTAGAACGGAATGCCGAGCCGCAGACGTTCCTGATTCTGGTGAATCCAGTAACCGGGCAAGCCAGTGATGTCGACTACATCCTTGGCGGAGTAGAAAACCCGATCACGGCGATCAGGCCGTTTCTGCATCATCTGTTCGATGGCGTATTCACGCGCCGTTGGAGAGGATTCGGACAACTGGCGTCCCGTAGGGGATTTCCAAGTGACCCGAGCCTTGCGCTCGAAGGCCTCGATCTCCATCAGAAGGTAACGGACATATCTGTTGAGTGCGTTACAAGGGACTGGCGAAGAACACGGCCCAGCTTTACACCCTCTTTGGCCTGGCAAATCTGCTGATCGCCAAGCGGCGACTCTTCGCTCTCAATGCCCAAGGTGCGTCCTGAAATGGACGAAGCAATGAAATTCGCAGGATCACGAGGCGAAAGCTGACCGAATAAGCGACCTGAGCAAGCATTTCTTGCCCGACTCGGTACGAATCTCGAAATGATCCGATCTGCTCGTGTTATCTTCCATCAAATGCTGATTTGTTCAGCGCGTCCCTAGACGATATGGATGGCGGCACCGCTGGCAAACAAGCACGCGGGCGATACATCGGAGAACAAGGCCAATCAGGATGCCGGACTGGCCGAGGAGCTTGGCATGCCAAAAAAAACCTTCGAAAAGTATAAATACCAAGCAAGGGAACTCGTCGAGCGTTTTGTTGCCAAGGAAAACGCCAGATCCTTCTGCAAGTCTACTTTTCAGCCCAGTGAGGGGGGCATTAACGGAATCGAACTGAACCGACGTGAACGGCCTCGGCAGGTTTGCTGAACAGGCAAGCGCGTTCGAATTGCTCAATGTCTTCGATGCGGTACATGACCTTGCCACCAATCTTTAGGTAGACCGGCCCAACCCCCTCGCTGCGATAGCGCTCGATGGTGGCCTCGGACTTGTTCCAGCGATCCGCGAGCTCGCGCTGTGTCAGGTGACGGACTTTTGCTTCCATTTGCTTCTCCTTGGAAATCGTTGCAGGGAGGCGCATTCAGGCACTACTTCTCCGCAAAGC
>Ga0233425_10009613_pt1 | contig 12144 bp, 13 predicted proteins | sample Watercolumn_Towu_2_FD_181712 | JGI IMG/M metagenome (GOLD analysis project Ga0233425, IMG submission 181712) | Freshwater microbial communities from Lake Towuti, South Sulawesi, Indonesia - Watercolumn_Towuti2014_140_MG | ecosystem: Environmental > Aquatic > Freshwater > Lake | place...
CCGGCTTCGAGGTGCGGTTTCAACCGTTCGAGCAACGCTGCTTCGTCGGCGCGTTCCTGGTCGAATTTCTTTTTCTGGTCCTGCGCAATCCGGTCGAGGCGTTTCTCGATGAGCGCCAGGTCGCTGACGGCCAGTTCGAACGCCATCTCGTCAATGTCGCGCAGCGCGTCCACGGAACCTTTGGCGTGGAACACGGCGGGATCGTCGAACGCGCGCACGATGTGGCAAAGCGCGTCCATGTCCTTCAATTTATTCAGCCACTGGTCGCGTTGTTTCGGTTCGTGCGGCGGCGCGGGCGCGAGCGTGCATTCGATCTCGGCGTGTTTGGTCTTCTTCGGATTGTACATCGCCGAGAGTTTGTCCACGCGCGGGTCGGCGACCTTGACGGCGCCGATGTGGTACTCGCCCGCCCGGCCGAGCAGATGGTCAAGGCTCATGCCGGTCAGCAGCGAGAAGACGGTCTTCTTGCCGGTCTGCGGCAGGCCAATGAGTGCAATCTTCATGACGAAAAATCCGAAATCCGAAATCCGAAGCCGAGTCCGACGAGACGCCGTCCTCGGCAATCCGAAACAAATCGGAAATCCGAAAGGCGGAAAATCTCAAACGGAAGTTTTGAACATTTGAGCATTCGTGCTTGTTTCGGATTTCGAGATTCGAGTTTCGGATTTACCCACGGAGTCCGGCGCAAAACGCGGCGAGCCGGTCGAGGCCCTTCGTGATATTTTCCATCGAACAGGCGTAGCTCAGCCGGATGTGCGCGTCGCTGCCGAACGCGACGCCGGGCACGCACGCGACTTTTTGTTCGTCGAGCAACCGCCCGCAGAACTCCGCGCTGCCGAGGCCAAAGCTGGAAATATTCGGCAACACATAAAACGCGCCCATCGGCTTGACGCACGTGACGCCGGGAATGCCCGCGAGCCTGTTGTAAATATATTCGCGGCGCTCGGCGAACGCCTTCAACATCTCGCCGATGAAATTCTGGTCGCCTTTGAGCGCGGCGATGGCGCCTTTCTGCGCGAAGCTCGTCGGATTGCTCGTCGAGTGCGACTGGATCGCGTCAATCGCCGACGCGATCGGTTCCGGTGCGGCGATGTAACCGAGCCGCCAGCCGGTCATCGCGAACGCCTTGCTGAAACCGTTCACGGTGATGGTGAGATTATTAATCTCCGGGCTGAGCGACGCGAGGCTGACGTGCGGCGTGCCGTCGTACGTCAACTTCTCGTAAATCTCGTCCGACAACATCAGGATTTCCTCCTCGATCGCGACCTCAGCGAGCGCGAGCATTTCTTCCTTCGTGTAGACCGCGCCGGTCGGATTGCTCGGCGAATTCAAAATAATCATCTTCGTCGCGGGTGTCATCGCGTCGCGGAACTGGTCGGGCGTGAGTTTGAAACCGTTCGCCTCGCTCGTCGGCACGATCACCGGCGTCGCCTCCGCGAGTTTCACCATCTCCGGGTAACTCAACCAGTACGGCGCCGGTATAATCACTTCGTCGCCCGGATTACACGTCGCGATGACCACGTTGTAGCAGGAATGTTTCGCGCCGCAGTTGACGATGACTTGCGACGCTTTGTAATCGAGACCGTTTTCCTTTTGCAATTTCTCCGCGATGGCCGCGCGCAGTTCGGGCAGGCCGCTCGACGCGGTGTACTTCGTAAACCCGCCCGCGAGCGCGGCGGCGGCGGCGTCCTTGATGTGCTGCGGCGTGTCGAAATCCGGTTCGCCCGCGCCGAAGCCGCAAACGTCAACGCCTTCGGCTTTGAGTTTTTTGGCTTTCGCGTCAATGGCGAGGGTGAGCGACGGTGTGAGGCTGCTGGCGCGTGTGGCGATGGGGGTCATATCAGTTTTTGAGTTCCTTGTTGGTTAGACTTTGCAGTTGTAAACGCTCTCCACGAGCGTTTTGAAATTGTTTTCCTGGATTTTCACAATGCCGATTTCGCGTTTCGCGTTTTCCGGCGAATCGCTCGCGTGCGCGGCGTTCACCATCACATCCTGTCCCAGCTCGCGGCGGATCGTGCCGATCTCGGCTTTCTTCGGGTCCGTCGCGCCGAGGACGGTGCGGATTTTCGTCACCGCGTCCGGGCCTTCGTACACGAGCGCGACGATCTTGCCGGGATCGCTTGCGGTCGCCTGATCCGCGGCGTGTCCCGTCATAAAATTCACGATGTGGTTGAATTGATTTTCCGCCGCGCGCGGCGCGAGCATTTCGCCGAGCGTCTTCTCCGAACCCGGTGGCAACTCGAACCCGAATTCCTTTTCCAGCGCCGCCTTCGCGCGCGGGCCGGTAAGGCCGGCGTACACTTTCGGCAACACCTCGCGCACCGGGCCGTAAAACTCCCGCGCGTCGTCGAGGCTCATGTGGTGGACTTTGATCGCGATGATGTAGAGCCCCGTTCGCGAAATCAAATCCACGATGCTGCCCGGACGCGCGCTCGGGAACCGGAAATTATCCGGCTTCAACAACACGAGCGTCTGCTGCACAGACTCGTTTTTCGGATACTTCACAACGTTTTCCAACAAACCGCCGTCGGCGTCCGAATACTTCGCCCAAATTTTCAACCGCTCCTCGACAAGCTCCGCCGACCGTGCCGCCAACACCGCCGGCTCGAAATACCGGACCTGATCATCGGCCGACACGATCAAATCACCGTACGTGTCCCGTATCGTTTCGCCAGACGTCGCGCGTCCCGGCTCGATGGAACCGACCGCTGCGCGGATTTTTTTCGCCGCGTCTTCGCCGCGAAACACAAGCATCATCACGCGCCGGCGCTGGCCCGTCGCCGGGTTTGGCGCATAATTATCGAGCACGTACTGGCGGATCAACATCTGAATACGACGATCGTCCGCGTTTTTCGTATGCACCAGGACCGACGCATACTCCTCGGCGAGCGCCTGACTCGGCGCAAACATCCGCGCCGCGACCAGATCCAACGCCGTCCGCGTGAACAGGCGCGCGATCACGCCGCCCGTGCGCGATTTATGGATCGTGTACGGATTGATCAGGACGTAAGCGAGTTCGTCGCGGCTCATCGTTGTCTCCGCGTGGCGGCGGTTACTTCTTTTCCGGCGCCATGATGCGGAACAATTTCGTGCCGCAATCCGGGCAAACGCCCTGCATCGCGGGCCGGCCATTTTTCATCGTGACCTGCTCCGCCTTGGCGATTTCTTTTTTCGCTTTGCATTTCACACAATACGCTTCAGCCATACATTCTCCTTTGGGAAAGTGCGCGGCATCTTAGTTGCCGACGCCGACACCGTCAAGCGTTGAACGCGCCGCGCGCACCTGCTACACTGCCGCCCATGAAACGCCTGTTCACACTGCTGCTGCTGCTCGCCCTCGCCGCCTGCAAACCCGCCGGGAGCGACCCGGAACAAAGCGCCGCGTACAACGAAGCCCGCAAATCCGCCGACGCGGGCGACGGGAAAGCCGCCGCCGCGTTTTACCAGCAGACCCTCGACGAATTTCCGAAATTCGCCCGCGCGCACCTCGACCGCGGCCTGCTCTGCGACGAAAAACTCGCCGACCCCATCGCCGCGATTTACCATTACCGCCGCTACCTTGAACTCGAACCGAACGGCGACAAACGCAAAGTCGTCGAAGAATTCATCGAGCGCTCGCGCCTCTCGCTCGCCGCGAAACTGCCCCAAGGTCCCGGCATTGACACCAGCGAACTGCTCCGCCTCCAAAACCAAAACACCGCCCTCGCCACCGAAATCGCCGCCCTGAAATCCAAACTCGCCGAGTACGACGCGGCGATCAATGCACCCGCGTTGCCGGCGGGCGCGACGCCGGCAACGCCCCCCACCCCAACCAACCGGGCGCTCACCGCGACGTCGCCCGCGACGACGCCGGTCGCGACGAATCGCGTCGCCGCGGCGGACACGAAGCCGCGGGTTCACGTCGTGCAGAAGGGCGACACGTTGTTCTCGATTGCGTTGCGTTACTACGGGTCCCGGTCGGCGTGGGAGAAAATTTACCAGGCCAACCGGGACGCGTTGCCGAATCGGGATCAGATCAAGATCGGCCAGCAGCTTGTGGTTCCGTAGCCGGCGCCGACGTTGCCGGAACATTGACGGAACATGCCGGAACATTGACGGAACATTTTCCGTTGTCGGGTTCTGTGTTTTTCTTACCGGCTGAAGCGGTCGATGTATTCGGTGAGGGGGTCGCGGCGAAGGATTTGGAGTTCGTGGGTGGTGTCGAAGAGTTTCATTTGCCGCCAGAGTGCGGCGCGGTCGGGTGGTGTTCGTTCGCGTTCGATATTGTCGAGGTAGGCGTTAAAGTCTTTGGTTTGTTGGTCGGCGGTGGCGTGGTCGCGTCGGGCGAGGGTGGTTTCGTGTTGGTAGCGACCGAGTTGGCCGGCAAGGAGGGATTCGAGGGCGGCGATGTAGTGGGCGATGGTGTTGCGGTAGAATGGATGGGCGATACCGCGCAGGGAAACGAGTTCGGCGAGTTTTTGGCGGACGAGCGGGGCGAGCCAGTCTTTTTCGGTGTAACGGCCGAGGTCGGTGAAGGCGACGGGAGCTTCGGCGACGGCGTCGGGGAGGCGCATTTCGAGTTTGCAGTCGAGGATGGTGTTGAGTTGGCGCGCGGTCTCGGCGGCGGCGCGGTCTTCGGCGATCATGGCGGTGGCGCGGTCGGCGAGGAGGAGCGCCCACCATTTTTCGAGGGCGGCGTCGGTGGGAAATTGCCAGCGGTAGTTTTCGGTGAAGTCGCGACGGGAGGCGGCGGTGGCGTTGGCGAGGAGTTGGCAGAGTTTGTCGGCGCCTTTGGGGAGGCTGAGGAGGTTTTCGACAAATGCCCAGGCGTGCGCCTGGAAACGAAGCCGGTCGGCGGCGTCGGCGGGGACGGTGGTGGCGGTGAGGAGTTCGTCGGCGGTGAGGGGGCGACCGCTGTTGACGCAGCGGCGAAGGACGGGGAGAAGTTGGTCGGGGTTCGCGTCCATGGATTGTGCCAGGCCTTCGATGAGCCACGGTGGGATGACGGAGAGCGGCGCGGGTGCGTTGCGCGGGAGGTCGCGGTTGCGGTTGGCGTACTCAGCGCAGAGTGATTCGACGACGGCGGCGACGAGGCGGTCGCGTTCGAGCGGCAGCGGCGCGCGAAGCTGGACGTGGTATTGGAGGTGCAACGGTGTGCGGATGGTTTCGAGCCAGATGTTGCGCGCGGCAGCGGTGTCGGCGGGGCGCTCGGTGTAGACGAGGACGATGGGATCGCGCCATTTGTCGGGGATGTCAAAGCGGCGAAGCCATTCGCGTTTGATTTGCGAGGCGACGACGCAGAGCAGCGAGGAACGGATGGAATCAGGCGCGTGAACGGTGAATTGTCCGGCGTTGTTGACGGCGAGTCGCGGCGGTGGATTGGTTTGCGCCGAGAGGCGCGCGGCGAACGCCACCGCACACGCGAGAAACGCGGCGGACAGAAACATTTTTTTTGTGCGCGATGTCATGGCGGCGTCAAACCGCGACGCGCGGCGTTGTGTCAGCGGGGTTGATACCAGACGGTGATTTTGTCGGGTTTGACTTCGATTTGTTGAAGTTTGGAGAGCATTTCTTTGTCGTTTGTGAGCCGCTTGAAAACCTCGGTGAATAGACGGTCGTGAAAACCGATGATCTCAGCCAGCGGGAGCGGCCATGAGAGGCTGCCGACGCCGGCACCAGTCGGTTCAAATTTGAATGCGTTGTTCGCGATTTTCGGTGTGCCCGTGTAGGTGATGTAGATTCGTTTTTCGAATGCGCCGCCGAGTTGCAGACTGGTGAAAGCGTGAACGCTGACGGTACCGTCGTGGCATTCGACACGGACTCGTTCCGGCACGAATCCCCATTTGATGTCGGATTTGTCAAACTTGAGGGAATCGAAATATGTTTGCAGTTCCGACGGTAAAATCTCCAGCGTACCGAGACGCTTGCTGTTGACCAGCCGCTCCAGCGCTTGCAATTTTTTGTCGACAGCATTGAGGTTGTTGCCGGTGGATATCGGCGGCACGGCGGGTGTTTCCAACATCAGGAACACGACGGCAAGCAATGCCAACAAAACCACCAACTCAATGCCGTGGCGAATCCATTTCTTGGCGTTGTGGTGTTTGACTTTCAGCGACTTGCCGCCGAGGCTGACGGGCTTAATGGCGTCGAGGTCGAGTTTCTCGCCACACTGATGACAAAAGATTCGCCCCAGTTCATTGTCGTATCCGCATTTTTGGCAAGGCAGCATGTCAGTCCTTCTTTGTTCCCGTGGTTTTGGTTTCTGGTTTTGCCGGCGTTGTAGCGGCGCCGGCGCTGGAATCTTTTTTCGCCGCCTGTTTGTAGCCGGGCTTCCGATAGTCGGTGATGTAAAAACCGGAACCCTTGAACAACAAGCCAGCGCCAGTGCCAAGCAATCGTTTCACGCGCCCCTTGCATTCGGGGCACGTTTTCTTCGGCGACTCCGTGATCCGCTGGAACACGTCAAAACGGTGATGGCATTTTTGGCATTCGTATTCGTATGTCGGCATGACACGGACAGAGTAGTGAAGTTTTCCGCGCTCGCAAGGCAAAAACTTTGCTTGCAAAAAATCGCGCACCTCCTAGCATCGGCGCCGTTATGGCTACAACAACCTCCCGTTTCAATCTCGACCGCTACCTCACTCGTGTCAGCGAGCGCGTCAACGCCGCGCTCGACAAACTCATCCCCGACGAATCGGTCGAGCCGCCAACGATTCACAAGGCCATGCGCTACTCGCTGTTCGCGGGCGGCAAACGCATCCGCCCCGTCCTCACCCTCGCCGCGTGCGACGCCGTCGGCGGCAAAGCGGCCAACGCCATGCCGCTCGCCTGCGCCGTCGAATGCATCCACACCTACTCGCTCATCCACGACGACCTGCCGTGCATGGACGACGACGATCTGCGCCGCGGAAAACCGACGAACCACAAAGTCTTCGGCGAAGGCATCGCCGTGCTCGCGGGCGACGCGCTGCTCACGCAGGCGTTCGAGTTGATCGCCAACGTGAAACCGCCGCGTCGTTACGACATCGCGACGATGGTGCGCGAACTCGCCTTCGCGTCCGGCAGCTTGCGTCTCATCGCTGGACAAGTCCAGGATTTGGAAAACGAAGACCGACGCGCCACGCTCGATGAAGTCCGCACGACGCACATGAACAAAACCGCCGCGCTCCTCACCGCCGCGATCCGCCTCGGCGCAATGGCGGGCAACGCGACCGCGCCGCAACTCAACCGCCTCACAAAATACGGACAGGACCTCGGCCTCGCGTTTCAAATCATTGACGACGTTCTCGACGCCACCAGCACCAAGGAAGTCATGGGCAAAAGCGTCCGTGCCGACCAGAAGAACCAGAAATCAACCTACGCCAGCGTGCTTGGCGTCGAAAAATCGAAAGCGCTCGCCGCGAGCCTCATCGCCGACGCCCATAAACAACTCATCATCTTCGGCGACCGCGCCACGCCGATGCACGTCATCGCCGATTTTTTCCTGACGCGAAAATATTAAGGCAACCATGAAACGCTGGGCCGTCCTCGTCGCCGTCATGCTCTTCGCGTTCGGACCGGCCGTCTATTTTCTTTTCGTCGCCCGCTGGAAACAACTCCACCCGCAACCGGCGGACAACCCGCCAAAATAATGTCCCCAAAACAAATCGCACTCCTCGGCGCCGGACAACGCGGCCAACTTTTCGCGCGACTCCTCGCCCAATTTCCAGCGCTCGCGCGGCTCACCACCGTCGCCGAACCGCGCTCCGAGCACCGGAACATTGACGGAACACAACGCGCGTTCGCCGACTGGCGCGAGTTCGTCGCGCAACCGAAACTGTGCGATGCCGTCATCATCGCCACGCTCGACCGCGACCACGTCGGCCCCGCGCTCGCGTGTCTCGAACGCGGCTATGACGTGCTGCTCGAAAAACCAATGGCGGCGACGCTCGCCGATTGCCGCGCCATCGAAGCGGCGCAACGCGCCAGTGGCCGCATCGTCAGCGTCTGCCACTCGCTGCGGTATCAAACCGGTTTCCGCAAAGTCAAAGACCTCATCGCGGGCGGCGCGATTGGAAAACTCGTCACGCTCGACCTGCTCGAACAGGTTGCGTTCTGGCATCAGGCGCACAGCTTTGTCCGCGGCAACTGGGGCAATGAAGACCGCACCATATTTATGCTGATGTCGAAAAGCTGCCACGACATTGATTACCTCGCGTGGCTCGCAGACCGGCCGTGCCGGCAAGTCAACTCTCACGGCGCACTCACGTTTTTCCGACGCGACAACGCGCCGCCCGGCAGCACCGAACGCTGCACCGATCCGTGTCCGCTCGAACCGACGTGCGTTTACTCCGCGCTCCGGCAATACGTTCACACCGAGCGCGACCGTTGGCCCGCCGAAGTCGTCAGCGCCGACCACAGCGAGGCCGGGCATCTCGACGCGCTCCGCACCGGGCCGTACGGACGTTGCGTCTGGAAATGCGACAACAACGTCGTTGACCACCAGATCGTCGCGCTGAATTTCGCCGACGACATCACCGCGACGTTCACGATGACCGCGTTCACGCAACGCGGCGGACGCCTTCTTCGCGCGCACGGAACCGAAGGCGAACTCGCGTTCGACGAAAACCAGATCACGCTGCGCCGCTTCAACGCCGCGCGCGACGTCGAAACGATTCCGACGCCCGCCGAACCGGGCGGACACGGCGGCGGCGACGCGCGTGTGTTGCGAGACTGGCTCGAAGCGTTGCACAGCCGCGACGATTCGCGGATTGTCGCGAACGCGCAGGAATCGTTAAAGACGCACACGATTGTTTTCGCCGCCGAACAATCCCGCCGCGAATCCCGGTCGGTCTCCCCCGCTGAAATGTGACACCGTAAAATGTTCCGTCAATGTTCCGGCGCAAAAAACACCGGCGCCAATCCAAGATCAATCGTGAAACCGGACGAAGTCCGTGTTCCGGAAATGTTCCGTCACCCTAAACGCCGACGGATTCCAAAATCAACTTCGCCGCGCGCTCGCTCGCGCCGGGACCGCCGAGCGTCGCGACGACGTCGGCAAGGTCGCGTTGCATCGCCGCGCGCGTGGCGTCGTCGGTCAACAGCGTCGTCGCGGCGGCGGTGACGCGGCACGGACACGCTTCGTGTTGGATGAATTCGGGAACGATGGCGCGATTGGCGATGACGTTCGGCATGGCGAGCCAGTTGACGTTCACGAGCATTCGTCCGACGAGGTAGGTGAAATTGTTGACGATGTACACGACAATCATCGGACAGCCGAAGAACGCGCACTCCATCGTCGCGGTGCCGCTCGCGGTGATCGCCAACGTCGCGCGCTGCATCCACGCGCGCGCCGCGCCGATTTCGACGTTGACGCGCGGATGTTGCATCATCGCCGCCGTCTTCGCGTCCACCGCCGCAGCGACGAATTGGATGTCGGCGGGCAGGCTGTCCACGACTTTGGCGAGCACCGGCCAAATTTTTGCGACTTCGCGTTCGCGGCTGCCGGGCAATAACAAAATCAGTTTCGGATTTCGGATTTCGGATTTCGGATTTTCGCCGATTCTATCGGCGAATGGATGGCCGACGAATTCGACGCGGAGTTTCGGCGCGTGTTCGGCGTACCATTTTTTCTCGAACGGAAAAATTGTGAGCATCAACTCGACGTCGCGCTCGATCTGTTTGGCGCGGCTGGCGTGCCACGCCCAGAGTTGCGGCGAGATGTAGTAGATGACCTTGATGCCGCGCCGTTTCATCTGCGCGGCAAAGCGGAGATTGAACCCGGGAAAATCAACGAGGACGACGGCGTCGGGTTTGCGTCGTTCGGCCTCGGCGATGAGCTGGTTGAAGATGCGTTTGAACTTGCCGTAGTTTTTCAGCACCTCGACGAGTCCGACGACGGCATGTTCGGTGAGGTCGAGGAGCAGTTCCATTCCCGCGTCGCGCATTTTCGGGCCGCCCGCGCCGAATGTCTGCGCGTCCGCGCCAAGCGCGCGGATCAACGCCGCCGCGTGCGCGTCGCCGCTCGCTTCACCGGCAATGAACATGATTTTCTTCTGACCCATTTCGCCGCAGAGTAACGATCTTGCGCAAATCAAGCAAGCCCGGTCACGATGTGCCGACAAAACAGTTTGTCCCGTCTGTCGCGCGGAAAAGGGCTTGAGCGAATCATCGGGGTCAACTTGAAACTGTCGTGGCGGAATTACCCTTCCCGCAAAGCGCTGTAATCTCCATCGCGACTTCGAGGGCTTGCTTGGCGGCTTCGCCGGTGACGACGGGCTGACGGCGGAGTTGAATCGCTTCGATGAAACTTTGGAGTTCGAGCTTGAGCGGTTCGTCGCGCGCAATCGGCACCGGTTCGCGGACGATCTTCTTGCCGGCAAACTCGCTGACGATGGTCGCGTCTTTACCGGCGAGAAGTTTTTTGAGGAGGCTCGACTCGCGGGCGTCTTCGCTGGCCATGCGGTAGAGTTGCGCTTCCTGTCGCATGTAGTCGAGCGAGATGTAGGCGGCGCCGTTGTTGGTGTTGCCGAAGATGCGGAGCTTGCGCATCCGTTCGGGGCTGACGCGGCTGGCGGTGATGTTGGCGACGCAGCCGTTGGCGAATTTCAGGCGGGCGTTGGCGATGTCTTCGCTGGCGCTGAGAACGGGAATACCGACGGCGTCAACGCTTGTCAGTGGCGATTTGACGAGCGCGAGTACGATGTCGAGGTCGTGAATCATCAGGTCGAGGACGACGCCGATGTCGGTCGAGCGCGCGGGATACGGCGAGAGGCGGTGGACTTCCATGAACCGCGCCTCGGTGAGGACTTCGTTGAGGTAGCGGAGGACGGGGTTGAATCGCTCGACGTGTCCGACCTGGAGGACGCAGTTGTTTCGGCGCGCGAGCGCGACGAGTTCCTCGGCTTCGGCGAGGTTGCGCGTGATCGGTTTCTCGACGAGAACGTGTTTGCCGCGTTCGAGAAAAATCCGGGCGACGGCGCAATGCGATTCGGTCGGCGTGGCAACGCTGACGGCGTCGGCGGCGTCGGCGAGCGCGGCGAGTGTCGGAAAATTTGTTTTCTTCGGGTCAACATCAAATACGCCGACAAACTGAATGCCGGCAAGCTCGCGGTAGATGCGGGCGTGATGTTGGCCGAGGTGTCCGACGCCGACGACGCCGAGTTTCAGTGCGGTGTTCAAGTTGCCTCCACGGCGACGAGGCGGATGTTGTGTTGATCGGCGGCAGCGATGACTTTGTCGCGGTCGAGCAGCAATGTGCGACCGGCTTCGAGGGCGAGGACGGCGATCTTGCCGGTAACGCAGGATTCGATGGTGCGCGCGCCGACGCACGGGATGTCGAACCGGAAATCGTGATTCGGTTTGGCGACTTTGACGACGACGGCGCCGCCTTTTTCGCCGGCAAGCGCGCCGCCGCGTTGGATGCAGGCGTCGCTGCCTTCAAATCCTTCGACGGCGAGGACGGTGCCTTGTTTGACGACGACGGTCTGGCCGATGTCGAGCGCGCTGACGGCTTTCGCGATGCGGAGGCCGAACGCGACGTCGTCCTGCTCGTCGCGGTCGGGCGCGCGGCGCGTGAGGTTGCCGGGCCGCGGGACTTGGTCGCCGAAAAACGGGCGCGGATCGAGCAACGTCACGCCGTCTTTCGCGCACTCCTCGGCGATGGCGCCGAAAATAGTTTGCGCGTTGCGGACTTTGAGGCGCGCGGCGACGCCGATCATCCGGAAATCGAGGCTGAGATTTTTATACAGGTTCGCCGGTGTGATGCCGCCCGCCATGACGGCGCGGGTAACGTTGCGTTTCGTGAAAACCTCGATGAGCCGGTTGAGCTGGCCGATGCGGACCCAGTCCGTTTCGTCGGCGGTCTGCGAGATGTCGGCGCTGGTCTCGCCCTCGAACGCGGCGGCGACGGTGCGGATATTTTGCAGGCGTGCCGCGCGCGCGAGCAGCAACGGGAATTCGCCGTTGCCTGCGATGATGCCGAGTGGTTCCGACATGTCCGCGCTCACGCGTTCACGCCGCGAATCGGCGCTGCGAAATAAATTTTGGTTCCGAATATGTTCATGGTGTGCGATCCATTTCCACCTTGACCCGTTTTGCCGGCTGGGTCATCCTTGATGCGATCAGTTTCATCAAACGAACCAACGGAAGCAAGAGAAAACAATGCCGGTGCCTCTCAACAAAAAA
>Ga0233425_10009614_pt1 | contig 12143 bp, 10 predicted proteins | sample Watercolumn_Towu_2_FD_181712 | JGI IMG/M metagenome (GOLD analysis project Ga0233425, IMG submission 181712) | Freshwater microbial communities from Lake Towuti, South Sulawesi, Indonesia - Watercolumn_Towuti2014_140_MG | ecosystem: Environmental > Aquatic > Freshwater > Lake | place...
CAGCCATAGATTTTCCTCCGTGATCTTTTTATAATTATATGTTTTCCAATATTGTTTGAGATTAAGCCGTCATGCCACGCCAGTGGCGTGACACCACCAAAGATGAAAATAGGCACAGAAGGCTCCACAGCCTATTTTCGGATTAATTCCCATGCCCCGCCCTTTGGGGCATGGCACCACGAAGCATGAAAATAATCTTTGGAACCGCCCGTCAGCCTGCGGCTGACTAGATATCGCTGTTCGCTCAAGGATATCGCCCGCTAAAGCGGCCTCAAGGATATCGCCCGCTAAAGCGGCCTCAAGGATTACCGGGACAAAAACAGGACCTAATTATTTGCCCTCGGGCGACTTTCCCCGAGGGCAACGGTGTCTTTTCCCGGCACAAGATCGTGCCGGGAAAATCATCGTCCGGCAGTTGTCCAGTCTTTGTCAAGTGACCGGAGGGAACGGGCGGTTATAAGTTATTTTCGTATTAAAATTCTGCCAGCCCTTTTAGAAAAAAGGAGAGAAAGTAGGTCGTATTGTCAGGGGTGCTGGTATAGGTGAGTTTAATTCCCCAGCATTGTTGGCCATAGGCCAAGCCGGCCGATGTTTCATAATTCTTATTCTGGTCCAGGGAATATTTATTTAGAAAATTGACTGTCCACTCCGGGGTGACCTTCCAAAACAGATTGGAATTGATCTGCCGGATCTGATCCCCGGCAGAGGAGAGATACTCGACATAGGCCCGGTTTCCTTTGGTATCGGTCCAACTGAAATTGTGGGTGTAAGCATCCATTCGCCCCGAATAGGGAGACCAGCTGGCGCTGGAGCGCCAATTAAAGGAACGTCCCGGCCGGATATCCAAATCCCCGGTGACATTGGAAAAAGGCCGTCTGTCCAGGGGAGAGGAGGCACTGATTTCTCTATTCGCCTCATTAAAATCATAGGTTTGGGACAACTGCAAGCGAAGAAAATCGAGGTATCCATAGAGGTCTTCCCGGCTGCTCTCTTCCTGATATTCCCCGGAGCCCAAGAGTAATTCTTCCCGATCCGATTCCGACCGGCCTTTCCGGAGCAACGACTTGGCCGTAAAGGTATTGATGAATAAATAAGTCATGGTGTTGGTCTTATTGATCGAAGAAATAAAACTGGGCAGGGAGTCCTGCTTTATTTCCGGGACATAATTATAGATAAGCTGGGGGCGCATATTATGTTTGATTTTTTTAAGCTCTTCCCCGGACACATCAAAAATCTTTTGAAAATCGGTGGAGCTGTCCAGTCTGAAGTTGGGAACGGTCCGGTTCCCAACCGAATCCACGGCATTGGACTGTTTGTTATCGACCTGATAAACGGTCTCGGTTACCCCCACGGAGCCTTCCAGATTCAGGTAATTTCTGAACTTCAGCGGATAAAAAAGGGTGGGATTCAACTCCAGGACCTGTCCGCGATCCAGATTTTTACGGTAATAATTATTATAAGAGGAGCCCCATTGAAAAAACAGATTTTCCGAAAAGGATTTATTGAGGAGCTGTTTAGTCATATCGAAACGGGCAAAGGGGAGTTGATTGAGGTTGTTTTGCGAGGGGTCGTTCTCCTGATAATAATTGATTCCACCGGATAAATTGGCCGAGCCGAAATTTCTGGTGGCTAAAAGGGCATTCTTCCGGTTCTGGACCGTTTCATCTTCCAGATCCCGGTTAAAATCGTTGATAAAGGCCCTGCGGTTCCTGTCCAGGCCGTTGGGGGTATTTTTGAATTCCTTCAGATAATCCCGATCACTCACCCAATCCAGATCCGCTTTTATATCGAACTGGCCCGGCAGTCGATGGTTTATTTTGGAACGGAACCAGTAACGGTTGGAATAGGGGCTGCTGATATTTCCTTTATTGAACTCTTCCTGGCTCCCGCTGTCATTGAAAAGGTAATCCACCATCAAGGTCCCTTTAGATTCCTTAGCCAGGGCGTAGCGAAACTCAACCCCCTGCATAAAGCCTCTCTTGCTCATGAAGAATTCGTTGAAGGTGACGTCGGCGTTGTCTGAAATGACCCAATAGAGAGGCAGATTGACGGCGAAACCGTCACGGGCGGATTGAGAATACTCGGGCATCAAGATCCCGCTCTGGCGGTTGACCTTGGCCGGGAAAATGAGATAAGGGGAGTAAATAACCGGGACCTGCTTGATACGTAAAGAGGGATGCCAGGCCTGTCCATACCCGTCAATCGTGACGACGATTTCTTCGGCCTTTATCTCCCAGGGGACATTCTCGCCCTCACAGGTTGTGACGGTCCCCTTTTGGACCCGATAGGTATCTTCCCCGGTTTTATAAATTTCCTCTCCAATGACATAAAAATTATTTTTCTTTAAAAAAAGACGGCCCTTCTTTATTTCCCCGGTATACTTTTTTAAATCAACCGTCAATTCATCACCCCGGAGTTCATCTCCTTTGGCAAAAAGTTCCACCTTGCCTCGGGCATAAGCGGTCATGGTCCCCTGGTCCACCCGGGCGAAATCACATTTCAGGAGATTGTCTCCCTTTTTGATCGTCACCTCTCCGATAGCCGTATAGGTATCGGTATCCTTGTCATAACTCATCTCCAAGGCCTCAATAATCCAAGGCTCTTGGGTTATCTCAATCCCCCCGGTGATCAGGCTTTCCGCTTCAGTAGAGAAAAAGGGTAATCCAAGGAAAACCATGGAAAAAATAATAACCCCCAGTCTCCATCTCCCTGCCGACATATCAACCCCTCGGTTCAAACCTTAGACGCTTGGTCAGTTCTCTTAGCATATCTTTTGATCGATTACAATTTAAACTCTTTCCTCACCCGAAGGGCCCAATATAACTCTTGGATTGTAAAGGGTGCTATGATATAGTTCCCCCCTTAAAGGTTTAAAGGGGCGCCATGAATCAAGAGAAAAGAAGGGAGGGGCGGCACAGGGGTGAACACGAATGAAGGACGATCCTACTCTTCCCCCCAAAACGGTTAAGCTGAGACACCTTTCCCCCGTGCTGATGCTGTTGATCCTGATGTTCTCGACAGCCTGGGCCAATCCGGGGGGAGACCGGTCACCGGAGGACGCTCAATTTGCCTTTGCCGACCATCTCTTCCAGCAAGGAGATCACTTCCGGGCCGTCACTGAATTTAAGCGCTATCTCTTCCTCTACCCTGCCGGGACCAAGGGTGCCGAAGCGGATTATCTTTTAGGAGAAGCCTTCTTTCAAATGAAATCTTTGAATGAGGCGATGGTGCAGTGGGAAGGGGTTTTAAAGCGGACCCCCCAAACCCCCTTCAGAGAAGAAATCGAATTCAAAACAGGGAAAATATTATGGGAACAGGGTCGGGAGGAAGAAGCCCTTTCCCGGTGGGAACGGTTGGCCCAGGCAGGCCTTTCTTCTTCTCTCAAAAAATCGGCAGCCCGGGCGGTTCTCTGGGGATTGCTCAAACAAAAACGTTATGACTCGGCCCGTCTGAAACTAAAAGAATTTGCTCTGCCGATCGAGGAACAAGAAACCCATGAGTCCTATTTCAAGAAGGCCGAAGAGCTTCCCTTAAAATCGCCCATCACTGCCGGCACTCTGGCGGCCCTGCTTCCGGGAGCCGGTCACTTGTACTTAGAACGCCCCCAAGACGCCTTGATCGCTTTCAGTGTCAACGGCTTATTTGGGTGGGGGGCGGTCTCTTCTTTTCTACAGGGGAACATCGGCCTGGGTGTCCTCTTCTCGGTTATCGAATTAGCCTGGTACTCGGGCAACATTTATAGTGCTGTCAATACGGCACACAAGATCAATCGCAAAAAGGAAAGCGACTTCCTGGACAGTTATGGACTCCGCTTCGGTCTTTTTTCTTCCACCCCTTCTGCTTCGGGTCTTAATATGGTCTTGCAACATGCTTATTAGTTCGACCAGAGCACCCCACCCCTTCGCCTTTCGGCCCGGTCTTCACGCCCGGAAGAGAAGGCTCTTTCCATGCCCCGGCTCAGTCGGACACTTCGGTTTCAGGAGGATGATTCGTTTCCTGCTGGTGGTCATCCTCATCTCCCAACCCCTGGCGGGTTTTGGAATGGAGCCGAACCCCTCTTCCCCCGTTCCGGAAACCTCTTCCCTCTTTTCCATGGGGATCAGGGGATATCAAAAACTCTTTTCACCTGTTTTGGATTCGAAGTGTTACATGCAGCCGAGTTGCTCGGTTTACGGAAGCCAGGCCCTGTCCGAATATGGTCCCTGGCTGGGTCTGTTGATGACCATCGATCGCCTTTTCCATGAAGCCAATGAGGATCAGACCTCACCCCTGGTCCGTCAAGGAAATACTCTGAAGCTGTATGATCCGCCGAGGGCTAATGTCTGGTGGAAATAAAGGCCGGTAAAAGGCGCAAGGCTTAAGGGCCTCGTCAAAAGAAGAAGGGTTCCTTTTTTATCTTTTAACTCCAATACCTCTACCTTTGAACCTTATACCCTTATTTCAATTCCGGCCATTTTTTCTTTAAATCATTGGCCAATTCACTGTAGGGGCCTTTGGCCCTGGAAATAAACTTCTGGTAATATTCTATGGCCTTATTCTCCACTCCTTCCTGTTCCCAGAGCAGCCCCAGATTATAAAGGGCCTCCAGGCTTTCGGAATCATAGATCAGGGCGTTCTGAAGGGTTTTCTTGGCTGATTCGAGCTGCCCCTGGCGCTTATAGGCCACCGCCAGATTAATCGAAGCCGGGATAAACCCCGGGTTCAGTTCCAGGGCCTTTTTAAACTGCTGAACAGCCTCTTCCAATTTTCCCTGATTCACATAGAGGAGCCCCAGATTGTTATATCCTTTCAGATAACGGGGGTTTAAGGTTAAGGCCTTCTGATAATGCTCGAGGCTTTTGGTGTACAGCTTCTGATTTTGATAGATCAGCCCTAAATTATTATAAGTTTCCCAATGATTAGGTCGCTCGGCTAAAACCTCCTGATACCCCTGAATGGCCTGGCCATAGAACCCCTTTTGCTGATTCTTGACCGCCTCATTAAAAAGACGAACCACCATCAGAGAATCAGGTTCTTCCTTTGGGACCCGGACTTCCGAGGGTTCCGGGCCTTCCACAGGGGGCCGTGGCTTGGTCTCCATTTTCGGCGGCAGAGATGGTCTGGGAGAGAGGCGAACTGTTGGCCGAGAGGAAGAAAAACGGGCCGGCGATTTTTTAAAAAAGTGCTCCGATTTTTGAGCCAGTTCTTTTTCCTTGTCTTCTTTGACCTTTTGTTCCGGAACCGGAGGGATAGACCTGGGTTCAACTTTTGGGAGGGATACCGGCGGTGGAGGCCCTTTCTTTCCAACCTCCATCGGTGCCTTTTTCTCGATCGTGGAGAGGGCCGCCTGGGGAGCAGGGGGCTTGGAAGGACTTTTATGAAAGAGACCGCCGGACAGATAATGATAAGCCAAGATACCGACAAGACCCACTCCCAGGCCGATCAAAACCCCGACCTGAATCCATTGCCTGGTCTTCTTTTGGATCCCTTTCCCGCCTTGTTCAGGCATTAAAATTTCAGGTTCTTTCCCCCCGCCTGCTTTTTTTAAGGCCTCCCGGAGCAGACTCATAAATTCGACCTCCGATGCATGGCCTTCACCAGCGTCTTTTCCTGAGGGATGGTGGTGACCAGGGCAAAGGGGAATATGCCGCTCTCTCTTAAACGGTTAGCCAAAGCTTGGGCCTCTTCTTTATTTTCAAACTGGCCGACCAGGACTCTATGCCAGGGACCGGTTTCGGGGAGCTGGACTTCAATTTCAAAGGCCTCAAGACCTTCCTGACGGATTTTTTCAACTACCTGTTCGGCCATTTTTTTCTTTTTAAAAGAAGAGATATGGACCGAATAGCCCACGGAAGAAACATTCTGAATTTTAGAGGCCTCACCGGCAATAAGGTCGGCCTCCAGGGAGGTCTGATTCTTGGACGGCAGCCAGAGAAGGGACAAGGTTGCGGCGAAGAAGACCAGGGCCCCGCCTCCGGCCAGGGCCAGACGACGAAACCACTTGCCCTCGAAAATAGAGAAAGACCGCTTTCCTCCCCGGAGGCTCTCTAAGGCCTTTTGGACCTGAACGGTCGTCACTTTCATCTTCTGTTCTAAATACAGCACCAGCAAGGTCCGGTCGCAGAGGAGATTGATCAAGCGGGGGATCCCCCTGGAAACCTTAAAAATGAGCCGATAGGCCTGGGGAGAGAATTCGAGGTCGCCCCGAAATCCGGCAATCGTCAGGCGATGAGCAATATAACCTTTCATCTCCTCCAGCGCTAAAGGCTCCAGACGGTAACTGACCGATATCCGCTGCTTAAGCTGCCTCAAGTTGGGGCTGTTTAGTTTCGTCCACAATTCCAGTTGGCCGACTAAAACGATTTGAAGGAGCTTTTCCCGGAAGGTTTCCAGGTTGGAGAGGGATCGCAGTTCCTCCAGAATGTCCGGGGCCAGGTTCTGAGATTCATCGATGATGACCACCGCCTTGCCGCCTTTTTGATTGATATCCAGCAGAAAGGCATTTAATTGATCAATCAGGATTTTTTTGGATCCACTTTGGGGAGATAATCCGAAATCCTCCAGGATGGCCCTCAGAAGATCATCAATCTCCAACAGGGGGTTGAGGACGATGGAGGTCTGGATGTTGGGGTCATCCAGCCTTTCCAGCAAGGAACGGATGACGGTTGTCTTCCCGGTGCCCACATCCCCGCTGATGACCATAAACCCTTCCCCCTGGGTTATCCCGTAAAAGAGGTGGTCCAGGGCCTCAGCATGTTTTTCACTCAAATAGAGAAAACGGGGGTCCGGGGTTATCCGGAAGGGTTTTTCTTTTAGTCCAAAATACCGTTCATACATGGCCTTATCTCACCAGGTCATGACGGGCCGGGCTGGGAGTCGATCGGAATTCCTCAATCTTCCTTGTGCCCTGTCGGGTAAAATCAACAATTTTTTTATGATTATAAATCGTCGGGGTAATTAAAATGACGATCTCGCTTTTGTTTTTATCCCTGCGGGTCTGACGGAAGGCCTCGCCGGCTACGGGGATGTTCATCAGACAGGGGGCCCCGGTCAGGGTTTCTTTTTCTTTGGATTGCATCAGCCCCCCGATCAGGATGGTCTGCCCTTCCCGGACCCGCACAATGGTCTGGGTCTCCCGGACGGTAAGCACCGGGGCCTCCTGTCCGGTAGTGGCATAGGTGGCCGTCCGGACTCTCTCGGTCACGCTGGGGTGGATATCCATGATGATGGTCCCGTCGGCATCGATCTGAGGGGTTACATCCAGGATTAATCCGATAGTGATATACTTCGGGGTAGCCGTGACAATGGGCGGCGTCCCGGCCGCTGTGGTGACATCAAAATAGACATCTTCCGTGGCCGCCTTGATGATGGCCTTCTGATTATTAAGGGTTGAAACCCTCGGGCTGGAGATGATCTCGATTTTTCCCTGGATGGAAAGGGCATCGATCAGGGCCTGCGTATCCACAGTTCCGGCCCCGATTTGGATCTTGCCGGGGGCCACAAATTCGGTGGTAGACGTCAGCGATTGACGGATAAATCCGCTGAACCCGGAGCCGGCAATATTGGGGATCAGCCGCCAGTCAATGCCGAGTTGAAATTGATCGTTTAATTGGATCTCGATGACCTTGGCTTCGATATGGACCTGTCGTTGGACCGTTTCTTCAACATTATTGATGAATCGTTCCACATCCCGGAGGACTTTGGGATAATCGGTCACCACCAGGGAGGAGGACATTTTATTGACTAACACTTTCCCTTCCGGAGAAAGGATATTCTTTATCTCCTCTCTAATCTCTTTCCAGAGATCGGCTGAATCTTCGGTTCGGACCTGGCTGACCAGGGCCCCACCGCCTGTCGTGGTCGAGGTCATTCCCGTTCCGGAACTGGTCGTTGTTCCACCCGACGCCCCACCGATTCCCCGGACGGAGGCACTCCCGGCGCGAATCGTGGTCAAATAATTCAGGACAAAGGTACGGGTCTCCATCTTAGGCCTGGAGACCCGTATGAGATTCCCGTCCTGGAAATATTCCAGGTCCAGGGGTTTGAGGAGGGCATCGAGAGCAGCGTTCAAGGTCACTTTTTTCAAATCGACGGTGACCTTTCCTTCAATCTTCGGATCGACAATAATATTAACGCCGTTATCTTTGGAAAAGGCGAAAAGGACTTCTTTGAGATCCGCGTCCCTCACCGTCAGGGAATAGAGTTTCTCTTTGGGGATGGTCCCCCCCTCCAAAGGTTTCCCTTCGTCCAAGACCGGCAGGGTCAATTCCCTGTCCCGAAGGTCCTGCCCGACGGCAAACCCTGTCCAGAGAGTCGAACAGATGATGAAGGGAATCACCAGACATAAGGGCTTGAGAAGCCCCTTTCGGCCAAGGCGGCCGGCCCAGGAATTCTCCCTTCGTAGCCATTCTTTCTTCTTCATATCTGCTCGCTTGCGTTGCAGCCGCCTGACAAGGCGCCTGGTTAATAATTTATTTTCAAAGCCTTTTTAAGCCGTCATGCCACGCCAGTGGCGTGACACCACCAAAGATGAAAACTGGCACGAATGACTCCCAAGCCTTTTTTCGTTTTAAGCCGCCATGCCCCGACTTTTGGGGCATGGCACCACCAAAGATGAAAACTGGCACGAATGACTCCCAAGCCTATGTTCGATTCAAATCTCATCCACCTACTTTTTGGATTCCATTTTCTTTAGCGGGACCTTTTCCCGGACCTCCATTTTCAGGACCAGCCTTTCCTTGCCCCGCCTTAAGATCACCTGGGTTTCGTCGATCTCGACTACCCGGTACCCGTTTACGTCCTCACCCTTGCGGACCAGGACCCCGTTAACGGCCGCCACCTTGGTTTGTCCGCTCACCAGGATGGTCGTTACTCGAAAGGCCGGGGTAGACTCTTTATCGCCCTGCCCCGGGCCGATCCCCTCTTGTTTCCCAGTCCCCTTCAGCACCCCGGCCGGAAAGGTAAAAGGATTTCGGCCTTCAGGGGCCCCCAGGGCTTCTCCACCCAGCAATAAAACCACTCCTCCGAGGAGCAGACTAAGACACCGGTTGTATGCCCTTGACATTGGCCTTGCCTGGTTCTTTCCGGGGTAAAGAGCCGGACAAATAAAGGGACTGTTGGATACTGACCTGCAGTTTGGAGGCCGATCCTTCTTTCTGGCTGATATCCACCTTTTCCACTTCCAGGAAAATCGGAAGTAACTGGAGGCCGTCCAAATAAGATCCGATCGCTCCAAAGCCGGCCAAAAGCTCCACATCCATAGTCACTTTTTTTATTGATTCGGGAGAGGCCTTTTCTTTCTCGGTCCCCTGAGCCCCCGGTTGAGAATAGTTAATAGTCAATTGCACTAAATCAATGTGTTTCTTTTGACTTTCTTTCCCCACCTGCTCCAGGAAAAGATCTATTTGTTTGACATCGGTAATTCTTCCGGAAAACAATTCCTTGGCCTTTCGTTTTTCTTCCACCCTTTTCTTGACCCTTTGCAGTCCGGTCATCGAGGTTGTCAAAGTAGACAGTTTTTCATTGTACTCCTGGACCTGGGCTTTAAGGACCGCCACCTTTTTTTCCTTTGGCCGGGTAATAAAGGTATCAAAGATCATGGCCAGGCCGACCAGAAGGGCCACCCCCACAAAAACTTTTTCCCTGGTTTTTAAAACCATGGAAGGGCATCCCTCGTCAGCCCTCCCCCGGCGGGGAGAGAGATCTTCCTCCCTCTTTGAGGAGGGAGGATCGATGTAGGGGTGAGGTCGATATTCATTTTAATTCCCATGCCCCGCCAGGGGCGTGGCGGATATCTCTCTCGGTTCCTTTTTAAACCGGGTTCCGTTGCAGACGCCCATCCGGCCAATTTTGGGGATTGCCCAGTTTGGCTAAAACGGTAAATTCGGCCGCCGCCTTGGCGAATTCTTTATTTTTTAAGGTCATTTGGACCTTCGCCTCACTAAAATAAACCGACCGGTTCAATTTTCCGGTAAAGGACGAAAGGGTCTCAATGATCTCCTGATCTGACCCGAAGATGACCCCCTGGATGGTGATATTATATTCGCCTTTGGGTTCTTTAGGCTCTTCTTTGCCCCCCACGGCCGGCAGAGGGGGGGGTGTGGCGGCGGGTCCTGGGGCAGGCGTTATTTTAGCCAGGATATCCTTCGCCTCAGTCTGTTTGCCCATTTCGGACGTCTTCGAAAAATGAAAGCGGGACAGGGTCATATTACCGGGAACCTGCCGGCTTAGTTCGGCAAAGAGTTCATCAAAAGGGAATCGTTTTAAATCGACTTTCGGAAGACCTTCCAGGGCTTTATTGAGGATAGCCTCTTCTTTTTCCAGACGGGCCAAATCATCCGCCGGTTTTCCCAATTGCCCCATCTGAAATTTCTTCTGGGCCAATTCTTTTTGGAGCCGGGCGATCTCTCCGGTTATCTTCCAATAGGGAACCCCAAATCCCAGGCAGATCCCCAGAAGGATCCCGCCGGCCAAGACCGGTTTGAGATATCTCCGGGTCGGCACCTTTTTTTCTTGCGGTGTGATAAAAGTCGGACTCAGATTTATAAACGGCCGGCTTTGGGTGATTAAGCTCAAGACGGGGGTCAGAAAAGGCAGATTTTTAAGAAAAAGATCTTCATCGATCTTTTTCTTAAGGGTCAGCCGGGACACGGTCAGCAGGGATTGAACCGTCGTCTCCAGATTGTTTTCCAGGGCCTCCGGCAGCCCGGTTAAGAGGCTTCCTCCCCCGGTCAGCAAAATCCTTTTGATCTCGTATTCCTTGAATTCGATCTTATAATAATTCAGGGAGCGCTCACATTCTAAAATAATCCGGTCCATCACCGGCCTGAGGCGCTTTTGGATCTCTTCTTGAGGGAGGCCTTCGACCGCTTCCCCTTCTTCCCACTTTTCCAACAAACCGCTTTTTATCTTGATTTTTTCGGCCAGGGTTTCATCAACCTCCAGCCGCCGGCCGTTCAGATCATAGGTCCCCATTAAAGCCTGGGTAAAGGACTCTCCGGCCACGGAAAATTCCCGGGAGAATTTAAGCATCCCCTCTTTCAAGAGGATAATCCGGGTATTTTTGTGACCGATTTCGACCAAGGCCTCCGACCCTTCCCAAGGAGGGGGTTGGGTCATCCGATAGGCCTGCATCAAATCGAACGGCGGGATGGAAAGAAAAGTCGGCCTCAGCCCGGCCTGCCTCAGTAAAGACGTTTGCTCTTCGACCACCTGACGGGTGGCCACGGCCGAAATAATTTCCGCCTCTGAGATCCCCTCTTCATTTTTGACAACCTGAAGCTTATGGAAATCAATAATGGCCTCTTCCAGAGAAAAAGGGAATTCGGCCTTGGCCCCCCAGCGGATCGCCTCACGCATTTCTTCATCTGAGAGGTTTCGGATTAGGAGATGGCGGGCCACCGTCCAAGGACCGGTAACCTCGGCCACAACCTCCGTCGTCCGGATGCCCAAGCCCTTTAGGGAATGTTGAATAAAGGCGGCCATCTCCTGTTTAGACCAGGTTTGGCTGAGACCCTCCGTTTTAGGAATTCTCAGGATCTCATATTTATTCAAGGTGACTTTGTCCCCGGCCCTATGGGCCTGGGCGATCTTCAGAGAATAGCTCCCGACATCTATCCCCAAAAGTGTTTTAGTCAGTTGAAAAGAATACACTTTCTATCCTTAGGGTAATTTTTTTCTTCGATTATTGACTTTAAAACAATTATTGTCATTAAATAACAAGTAAAAAAATTAACAGACATTAATCCGCAATATTTTTTTACGAAAAAAAATTCAAAAAGTCAAGAAAATACTCAACATCTTGTCTATTTTTTTGGGGATGGTACCATATAAAGGTTAGAAAGAGGTCCTGAAGGTCAATCGGGTCCTCTAAAATGTCCCCAAGACAGGTCGCCCAATCATCTTATCTTGGCCGGCAAATTAGAAAGATATTGAAATTAAATGATTTTAAAAAAAAGGAGGGCACTATTTGCTGCTTAAAGCCCGGATAGATTAGAGCAGTATTCAAAACCGGCAAGAAAAATATTAGCGGGTAAACCTATTTTATTCCTGCCAACTGTTTAGACTGATGGCCGAACCGGACCCTCCTCCAGGAGGTGAATTTCCGGTATTGGTTCCGGCGGTTACGTCAAAGTTGGCATTATTATTAACATTTACCGTACCAA
>Ga0233425_10009615_pt1 | contig 12143 bp, 7 predicted proteins | sample Watercolumn_Towu_2_FD_181712 | JGI IMG/M metagenome (GOLD analysis project Ga0233425, IMG submission 181712) | Freshwater microbial communities from Lake Towuti, South Sulawesi, Indonesia - Watercolumn_Towuti2014_140_MG | ecosystem: Environmental > Aquatic > Freshwater > Lake | place: Indonesia...
GGTGGTCGGGCCGATGCGGACGGGCTCCTGGCGCGGGGAGCGCCTCGGGGCCTGCACCGACTGCCGCCGCCTGTGGGCCCGGCACCGCGCCGGGGAGCTCGACGAGGCCGCCCTGGCCGAGGCCGAGACCCGCCTGTGCTCCACGGGCGGCACCTGCATGGTGATGGGCACCGCCTCCACCATGGCCTGCCTGGGCGAGGTCCTGGGCCTGGCGCTGCCCGGCTCGGCCACCGCCCCGTCCGGGTCGGGGGACCGGCTGCGCGCCGGGGTCGCCGCGGGCCGCCGTGCGGCGGAGCTGGCGAGAAACCCCCTGCGGCCGAGCGCGATCCTCACGCCCGGCGCCTTCGCCAACGCCCTGGTGGCCCTGGTGGCCCTGGGCGGATCCACCAACGCCGTGGTCCACCTGCTGGCCCTGGCGCGCCGGGCGCGCGTGCCGCTCTCCCTCGACGACCTGGCGCGGGTGGCGGCGCGGACCCCGCTGCTCGTGGACTGCAAGCCCGCCGGGTCCGGCTACCTCGAGGACCTGCATGCCGCCGGCGGTGTGCCGGCCCTGCTCGGGGCGCTGGTGCCCCTGCTCGATCCCGCGCCGCTCGGCGTGGACGGCATAAGCCTCGGCGAGCGGCTGGCCGGTTGCCCCGTGGCCACCGGCGGGGTCCTGCGCGCCCTCGCCCGCCCGCTCGGCCCCCCGGGCTCCCTGGCCGTGCTGCGCGGCAGCCTCGCGCCCCGCGGCGCCGTGCTCAAGGCCGCGGCCGCCACGCTGCGGGTCCACGAGGGCCCGGCCGCCGTGTTCGAGTCACCCGAGGACGCCGTCCAGCGCATCGACGACCCGGCGCTGGGGCTCACGCCGGAGCACGTGCTGGTGCTGCGCAACGTCGGCCCGCGCGGAGCCGGCATGCCCGAGGCGGGCAGCCTGCCGATCCCGCGCTACCTCGCCCAGCAGGGCGTGCGCGACATGGTGCGGGTGTCCGACGGGCGCATGTCCGGCACCTCGTATGGCACCGTGGTCCTGCACTGCGCCCCGGAGGCGGCCGTCGGCGGCCCGCTGGCCTGGGTCCGGGACGGCGACCGGATCCGGCTGGACGTGCCCGCCGGGCGGATCGACCTGCTCGTCGCGGAGCCCGAGCTGGAGCGGCGCCGCGCCGCCTGGACCGCGCCGCCCGTGGCCGAGCGTGGCTGGGCCGCCCTCTACCAGCGGCACGTCCTGCAGGCCGACGAGGGGGCGGACCTGGACCTGCTGTGAGGGCCGGCCCTCTCCCGGCCCCGTCGCCACCCCAGCCCCGCCAACGCCAACACGGGCAGCAGCCAGCCGCCGCTGGCCCGCCGGGAGGTGCAGCCGCAGGGCCGGCGGGGCTCGGCGCTGTCGCCCGGCTCACCCGTATCCCCGGATGCTTCGCAGGTGACAACCTCCTCGGGCCAGGGGTAGGCCGGAGGCTCGATGCAGGCGGCGAGCGCTCCCTGGTCGTCGGCGCGCAGCTCGAGGTCGTCCAGGTAGGCGTCGCAGTCCTCGCCGGCGTTGCGGGTGCCGAGGAGGACGAACTCCACCGCGCGGGTGCCGGCCGGCACGGCGGCCGCGCCGCGCACCTGGACCCAGGCGGTGCTCGGCTGCCCGAGGCGCGCGCTGCCGCCGAGCCCGGCGCCATCGGCGTCGAGGAACCGCAGCTCGATCTCCGCCAGATCGCGGCCCTCCCAGCTCGCGGTCCAGCCGCCGTACAGCAGGTTCAGGGCGCCCGCGTCGGCCGCCTCGGCCCAGGCCTCGAGATCCACGCGCTGCACGGCTTCGGCGGAGGCCACCCCGGGCTCGCAGACCCCGCCCACGGCGAAGTAGGCCGCACCGGCGTGGGGCTCACCTCCGTCGCACTGCCCGGCGGTCAGCGCCTCCAGCGGGCCCTGGGTCGGCTCCCAGCCGGCGGTGCCATCCTCGGCGCCGGGGTTCGTGAGCAGGTTGTCGCTCAGGCTGGAGGCTTCGGTCTCGAAGGTGGCCGGCGGGGACCAGGCGCTCCAGGCCAGGGCCTGGTCGCGGTAGCGCACCCGCCAGCAGAAGTCCTGCTCGGGCGCGAGAGCCGGGACCACGGTGTCCCGCAGGTCGTCGCCCGCCCGCAGATCCACGTCCCCGTACCAATCCTCGTGCTGCTCCCAGGACTCCCACGCGGGGGTGTCGAAGCCCGCGCAGTCCTCGGCCACCTGCCAGTGGGCCGCGCCCTGCGGGTCATCCGCGGGGTCGCAGTACGGCGAGGCGGCGAGCGGGACGCACCAGGGCTGGACGGCCGCGGTGGGCTCGCGCGCTTCGGGCGTGGCGGGGAGCGAGGGGCGGGACGGAATCCGCAGGTAGTCGCGCTCGGCGTTGTCGCCGAGGTGCTCTTCGTCGCCCCGCCCCAGGCGCGTCAGCGTGAAGCCCGCCTCGTCGCCGCCGGCCACGTCCACCACCACGAAGCCGTACTCGTCCAGCGAGGTGGTGAACTCCTCGTAGTCGCGCTGGTCGTACTCACCCCAGTGGTCGATGTTGCCCTGGGCGGTGGCCACGTTGACCCAGGCGTGGGGCGCATCGCGGGACTGGCCCCGGGAGTAGCCGTGGGTGTGCCCGAAGAGGTGGGCCACGGGCTTGCCGCAGTCCAGCGCGAAGGCGTCGAGGCGCGTGATGACCTCGCCGGTGAAGTCGCTCTCGCCCGGGGGCCACAGCTCGCTCTTCCAGGGGTGGTGCAGCGCGACGAAGACCATGTCGAGGCCGGGATCGGCGCAGGCGTCGGCCAGCACGCCGTCGAGCCACCCGAGCTGGGTGGCGCCGGTGTACGGCGGGTTGGAGTCGAGGCCGATGAGGCGCGCGTTGGCGCGATCCAGGTACCACCAGTGCTCGGGATGGTCGGCGCTGCCGTTGGCGGGGAGGCGGAAGCGGTCGAAGTACGCGGGGCTGTTGGCCTCGTGGTTGCCGATCGCCGCGTAGAACGGCACCGCCGCCATCAGGGGCTGGGCCGGCGCGATGAACTCCTGGCGCCACAGGTCCTCCTCCCAGCCGCTCTCCACGAGATCGCCCACCACCAGCACGAGGTCCAGGGCTTCTTCGACCTGGGCTCCACCGTGCCGCTCCAGGCTCCAGGCGATCAGGCCCTCCGCCACCGTCTCCTGCCAGAGGCCGGGGTGGCCGGGGTCGTGCTGCGTGTCGCTCACCACCGCGAAGGTGAAGCCGGTGTCCCTGCCGGGGCGCGCGCTGCGAAAGGTGGCGATGTCGCTGGTGGTGGCGCCGTCCACGACCCGGTAGTCGTACCGGGTGGCGGGTTCGAGGGGCCCCAGGCGGGCTTGCTGGATGGCACCCGAGGTCTCGGCGACTGCGGCCGTCTGGGTCAGGCCACCCGCCGGGCCCCACTCCACCACCCCGGCCGCATCTCCCTCCCACAGGATCCAGGCCTCGTCCTCGGCGACCGCCTGCACCCAGGGGCCGGAGACGATCCCGGCGCGGGCGAGGGCCGAGAGCAGCAGGACGAGCAACGGCGTGGGGACGAAGGACATGGGGGCTCCCGAGCGGCCGTCCCAGCGTGGTCCGTGCGCCTAACCCGCCCTCGCACAGAGCCATCCCTGGAGCTCACCTGGGCGGACGGGACCACCTGGCGGGTGACCGTCCTGCTGGAGCCGGGCCGCAACGACCTGACCCTGGTGGCCACGGACCTCTACGACGCGGTGGTCGGCGCCGACAGCATCGCCGTGACCTGCACGGTCGAGGGATGAACGGAGCGCGCGGGAGGTGCGCCGCCAGCACACCGGCCTCACGGGCTGGGGGCTGGGGGTTGGTCCACGCGCGGCCCGGAGGCGGCGAGCAGGGGATAGAGCGCGAGCGCCACCCCGAAGCCGAAGAGCCAGCCCCAGGCATAGGCGGTCGAGAGCAGGCGTGGAACCTCGACCCCCAGCAGGGGCAGCGCGCCCCCCAGCAAGGGGAGCAGCCCCGCCGCGAACCAGACCAGCACCGCGCGCGCGTTCACACCCCGGCGGTACCAGTAGCGCCCGCCCTCGCCGCGGAAGAGCTCCGCCAGCTCCACCCGGCAGCGCCGCACGAGGTAGTAGTCGGCCACAAAGATGCCCGCGAGCGGCCCCAGGAAGGCGCCGTAGACCCCGAGCCACGCGAAGTAGCTCTCGGCGCTGGCGAGCAGGCGCCACGGCATGAGCACGAAGCCGCCGAAGACACCCGCGATCAGCGCGCCGGTGCGGTAGGAGACCTGGCGCGGCAGCAGGTTCGAGAGCCCGTTGGCCGGGGCCACGATGTTGGCCGAGACGTTGGTGGTGAGGGTCGCGACGATCACGCCGATTCCCCCCAGCACCGCCGAGACCGGACCGAGGCGCGTGAGCAGCACCGCGGGGTTCCACACCAGCTCCCCCCAGCGGAGCTGGGCCGCGCCGGTAGCCGCCACCCCGACGAAGGCGAAGGCCGCCATGGTCGTGGGCAGGCCGAGCGCCTGGCCCCAGGCCTGGGCACGCTGGCTGCGCGCGTACCGCGAGAAGTCGGGGATGTTGAGCGCGAGCGTGGACCAGAAGGCGATGTTCACGGTGAGCTGGGGCAGGAAGGCGTCCCAGAGCGCCTTGCCTTGCAGCCGCGGCGGCATGGAGGCCAGCAGCGGCCCGAAGCTCCAGCCACCGCTCGCCAGGGCCCACAGCAGCAGGGCCGCAGAGAGCGCGATCAGGAGCGGCGAGCCCCAGGCCTCCATCAGCTTGATCGCGCGGGAACCGCCCATCGCGATCCAGACGTTGAGGGCCCAGAACAACACGTAGCAAGCCCATATCGCCAGCCGGCTCTCGGCCAGGCCCGGCGCGAAGGCGGCGGCAATGGCCAGGATCGCCAGGCCGCCGAACCAGCACTGGATGCCGAACCACCCCGCCGCGATGATGGCGCGCGCCAGCGACGGCAGGTGCGCGCCGCGGATCCCGAAGGAGAGCCGGCAGAAGACCGGGAAGGGAATGCCATAGCGGGTGCCGGCATGCGAGTTGAGCTGCATGGGCACCAGCACGATCAAGTTGCCGAGCGCGATGACCAGGATCGCCTGCCACCAGGACAGGCCCAGCGCGATCGCGCCCGAAGCCAGCGAGTAGCTCGGCAGGCAGACCGCCATGCCGATCCAGAGCGCGGCGATGTGGTAGGTGCCCCAGCTCCGCTCCCGCGGGCGCGTCGGAGCCAGATCCTCGTTGTACCAGGGGGAGGCGGCGAGCGCGGCGCGGCCCTCCTCGGTGAGATCGACGAGCCCGGCCTCTTCGTGCTGCATGGACGGCTCCGCTGGGGGAATCCGCGGGGAAGGCTACGTCCCGAAGCGTGGCGCGGTCAAGGGGTGGACCTCTGGACGTACCCCACTCCCCGCCCGCGGGGGCGCTGCGGGCCTGGGGCCTGCCGCAGGTTGCACGCGACACTGCTTGCCCCGGTGGCGAGGACGCGGCGCTGGGTGGCCACCCACGGCCCCGCGGCGAGGAGGCGGCGCCCGCGGCTGCGCCAGCCCGGGCCGAGATGGTTCCTCTGGCGGCAGGTTGGCGCCGCCCGGCACTCGGCGCCCGGAGTGGGGAGTACGGGCCGCCACGCGGGAGCGGGCGGCCTCGGACGCAAGGCCACGGGAAGAGACCGTTTCTCGCTGGCCCGAGCCCGGTGCCCTGCGGATCGCGGCGCAGCCCGAAGCCAAGGAGAGGTCCGTGCGTCGGCCCCCGGGGGGTCAGCGTCGGCGCCGGCGCAGCGCCCCGAGCGCGAGGAGCGCGAGCCCGAAGGCTGCGCCGGGCCTCCCCAGGCCGCACCCGCAGCCATCAGGTTGGATCTCGACTTCGTCGCCGTCGCCGTCGGGCTCCGAGTCCGGGGCCGGGCCGGTGTCATCGCCGGGATCGCCGCAACCCTCGTCGGTGCCGTCGCAGTCCTCGTCGACGCCGTCGCAGTCGCCGTCGGCGGCGCCGGGGTTGGTGGCGGCGTCCGCGTCGTCGCAGTCGCCCCCCCGTTCGGTCCAACCGTCGCCGTCGTCGTCCACCTCGGTGGCGTCGTAGCTGCCGATCGTCCAGTGGTCGAGCAGGTCGCCCGCGTCGGTGTAGACGCTGCCCTCGACGTAGCCGCCGGCCACGGTGACGTGGACGAAGTGCTTGACGACCTCGGCCTCGGCGCGCCACCAGCCGCCCTCGTACTGGTCCGGGCCGTCCACGAACCAGGACAGGACCTCGATCAGCCAGTCGTTCTCCTCCAGGTACTCGCCGACCGTCTGGCCCTCGCCCATGCCGAGGTACCCGACGATGTCGTCCAACCCCTCGACGAAGTCCCCAGGATCGCCCGGGGCGCCGCCGCCGCCCGCCACGACGTACAGGACGCCGCCGGTCTGGGCCACATCGGCGCGCTCGTAGTGGTGGTCGTGCCCGTTGAAGACCATGTCCACGCCGTACTGCTCGAAGAGCGGCACGAGGTAGGTGCGCGGGGGCTGCCAGTCGTCCGGATCGAAGACCCCGTGGGCGCCGGAGGTGTAGGGCGGATTGTGGAAGGACACCGCGATGTGCCGGATGGCGGCGTCCGCGTGGGCGGCGGCCAATTCGCCCTCCAGCCAGGTGTACTGCTCGGATCCGGTGACGAAGTCCTCGTTGGTATCCACGACCACGAAGCGCACGTTTCCGTACGTGAAGGCGTACCAGTTCTCGGTGGCGGAGGTCGAGGACGGCAGGTCGAAGAACTGGACGTAGTAGCTGTCGTTCTCGACGTCGTCATGGTTGCCGGCCACCGGGTACAGCGGGGCGTAGGCCATCAGCCCGCCCTCGATCTCGAAGAACTCCGCCCACTGGTCGGCCGAGGTGCCCTCCTCCACGAGGTCGCCGGTGTTGAGGTACAGGTCGGGTGCGCCCACCGTGGCCAGGATGCGGTCGACCACGGACTGGTGGGCGTCGGCGTCCGTGCGGGTGTCGCCCACCACCACGAAGGTGAAGGGCTGCTCGGGCTGCGGGCCGGTCGCGAAGCTGGCGATGCGCGAGGTCTCGCCACCGGCGGCGACCTGGTAGTAGTAGACCGTCCCCGGGAGCAGGCCGGTGAGGCGCACGGCCTGCAGATCGGCTGGGCCGGCGGTGGCCTGCACCTGACCGTACGACGAGGTGGTGCCGTACCGTACCTCTCCGGTGGCTGGGGCGTCGGTCTGCCAGCAGACGACCATCGAGTCGGGCGCGCCGTTCTGGAGGTAGGGACCCTTGAGGAAGCCGGCCGGCGCGCGGGGTGCGACCAGCGCGGCGGCGAAAAGGGCGAGGGTCGGCGTCATCACGGCCTCCAGGGAGCGCTGTCGGCCCCAGGATACCATTCGCCCCACGGGGACGCAGGGGGGGGCACGGGCCAGCCTGGAGCACGGCAGCAGGCCGCGGTAGGCTGGGACATGACTCCGGTTCGACGCCATCCCCCCTCCCCGGGTCCGCCTGGTGCGGCCTCGCCAGAGCCCGGTCGGACCGCCGCCGCTCCCGTGCGGGTGGCGTACGGCGCGAATCCCCCACGACGCTGGGGCATCGGGGGGCCCCGATGACCTCGCCTGGGACCCCGCGCGGCGCCTGGCTCACCTTCCTCCTGGCCGTCGCGTTGGTCGCGGCGATGGCGCTGACCCCCTCGCGCTCGGTGGCGCTGGACCTCACCTGGTACGGGCTCGCGACCGCGCTCGCGATCGTCGCCTCGCGCTCGATCCCCCTGTTCCTCGAGGCCAGCATCGTCCCCCTGGTCTGGTACCTCGCGGGCGGCCTCGCCACCCCCGGCAGCGCCGTCGCCCTGTTGCCGTACGCCGCGCTGGCCCTCACCGTGCCGGCCTTCGCGACCGGCTCCCGCGCCGCGGCCCTCGCCTGCCTGCCCCTGCTCGCCGGGTTCTACCTGCTCGCCCCCGGCCCGCACTTCCTGGGCCTCGGCGCCTACGGCTGGGCCGTGCTCGCGGCCGCGGGGGTCCAGGCGCTGCTGCTCGTCGCCGGCAGTCGGCCCCGCGTCGCGGTACGGCGCGTGGACGTGGTGTGCGTGTCCTACTCGGGCAACACCGCCCACTGCACAGAAGCGTTCGCCGAGGGTCTACGGGAGGGTGGCGCCCAAACCCGGATGCTCCGCTTCCACGACTGGCCGGGATTCGACGCGCCCCTGGAGGGAGACGCGCTGGTCCTCGCCTTCCCGGTGATCGGCTGGAAACCCCCGTGGACCATGCTGGCGTGGATGCTCTTCAGGATGCCGGCGGGGCGCGGTAGACCCGCTTTCATCCTGTACACCTGCGCCGGCGGCCCCGAGAACACCAGCGCGGCCACCTGGGCCTTCCTGCGGCTGCGCGGCTGGCGCCCGGTCGGCCGGGTCTGGTCGATCTACCCCGTGAACGTCACGACCTTCCGGCTCGGACCCCGCGCGCTGTGGCGGTTCCTCGACCGGATCGTGCCCTTCGCGCTCGATCTGGACCAGACCCGGGCGGCGGGGCGCGACTTCGCCCGCGGCCAGCCCGCCGGGCAGCCCCACCTCGTCCACGCCCTGCCGCTCGCCCTGCTCGGCCCGCTGTTCGACAACAAGTTCCTCAACATCTTCCCCTACCGCAACCGCGCCTGGCGGCGGCGCTGCACCGGCTGCGGGCTGTGCGTCCGCGTCTGCCCCGTGGGTCGGCTCGAGCTGCGCGACGGCCTGCCCCGGCTCGTGCGCCTGGCGGCCACCTGCCAGCTCTGCTTCAGTTGCGTCAACCTCTGCCCGACCCGCGCGATGCAGATCGTGGCCTGGACCGAGTACGGCCGGGCCTACCGCCCGCGGTTCCCTGCACACATCGTCAAGGGCGACCGGGCGACCCGCACCGAGGGAGCGGGTCGCGCCTGAGGTGGCCGCGGCCCCCCGGCGGGGCAGGTTGTGCCCTTCGATTCTACATGATCACCGGCCACGAGGTCAGCCGGTTCGCCCACGTGCAGATCCGCCCCGAGCACGCCCCGGTGTTCGACTTCATCCGCCAGCACCCCGATCTGTTCCCGGGCTTCTTCCACCTCGATCTGGCCGGCAACCTGCGCCCCAAGCTCAAGGTGCTGCAGGAGTTCGGCTTCTACCCGGCCTCCGCGGACGAGCTGCGCGCCATGGAGTCCTGCGGAGCGCACTCACCCCACGTCGAGGGTGGGCTCGCCGGTAGGCTCGCCGGTAGGCTCGCCGGTAGGCTCGCCGCCAGGCTGGCGACCTCGGCGCGGCTCGCCTAGCGCCTCAAGCCCGCCTTGCGCAGCGCCCGGGACAGCACGGCCGCCGGCTCCCGCAGGCCCAGCAGGTGCGCCGCGCCGAAGTAGGACGCGCCGAACGCGCCGATCACCACCACTCCACTGGCGACCGGGTGCCAGAACGGCAGCGCGAACCCGATCCCGCGGCCAACCGCGCAACCCACCACCGCCGCCAGCCCCATGCGCGCCACCGCGCCGCGGCCGGGGCCCACCGGACCGATGCGGTCGGAGAGCCTTCTCAGCAGCAAGGCCCACTCGATCCAGGCCGCGATCCCGGCGCCTACCGCCAGCCCCAGCGCCCCGAGCGGCTTGCCCCCCACCTGCACACGGTCGAGCAGGAACATGGTCGCCAGGGCGATTCCCGCGGCGATACTCACGCGCACGAACGCGATGCGCGCCGGGGTGCGGGTGTCGTGCAGCGCGAAGAACGCCGACGAGAAGAGGCGGGAGCCGGTGGAGGCGAACAGCCCCACCGAGTAGCCGGCGAGCACGATCCAGACGAAGCGGGTCTCGGCGGGCCCGAAGTCGCCGGTCTGGTAGAGGGTCGCCACCACGAAGTCGCCGAGCACGAGGTAGCCCGCCATCGCCGGCACCACGAAGAACGCGATGCGCGCGAGCCCGGCGTTGATGCGCTCGCGCAGCGCCTGTTCGGCCGCCTCCCGCTCGCGGGCGAGCTCGGGCAGCTCCGCCGCAGCCACCGACATGCCGAACAGGCTCACCGGCAGCAGATACAGCGTCTGCGCGTAGCCCAGCGCCGCCACGGCCCCCGCGGCCAGCAGCGAGGCCAGGAACAGGTCGAGCCAGCCGCCGAGCTGGACCACGCCGCGGCCGAGGATCGCCGGCCCGGCGTTGCGCAGGACCTCGCGGACGCCCGCGGTGCGAAGATCCCAGCGGATCTTCAGGCTGCGTTCCAGGCGCAGCACCCAGGGGAGCTGCACGGCGAACTGCAGGAGCCCGCCGGCCAGTGCGCCCCAGGCCAGCGCCACCACCAGACCCCGCGCGTCCACGCGGCCCGCGAAGAGCACGAGCGTGGCGATCATGGCGGCGTTCCAGATCACGGGCGCCACGTAGGGCACGAAGAAGCGCCGGTGGCTGTTGAGGATGCCGAGCGACCAGGCCGACAGCACCAGCACACCGGTCATGGGCGTGATGATGCGGGTGCAGGTGATGGTCAGCTCGCGCCGCAGGCCACTGAAACCCGGCGCGAAGACCGTCACGATCAGCGGCGATGCCAGCACGCCCACCAGCGTGAGCGCCCCGACGAGGGCCAGCAGCAGCGCGAAGACCGCCCCCGCCACCCGGCCCGCCTCCTGGTGCCGCTTCTGCTGGAGCAGCTCCGCGTAGACCGGGATGAAGGAGGCCGAGAGGGTGCCTTCCCCGAGCATGTTCTGGAGCACGTTCGGCATGCGCAGCGCCGCGCGGAACACGTCGGCGAAAGGGGTGGTGCCGAAGTAGTGCGCGAACACCCGCTCCCGGACCAGACCGGCGAGGCGCGAGAGCAGGATCCCCGCGGCGACCAGCACCGCGGCGCCGCCGCGGCGGGCAGGTTGGGACTCGGTGGGCACGGCGGGCCTCGGGGGAGGCGGAGGGGGAAGAAAGGGTAGCCCTGTTGGGGACGCGCCTCAAGCTTGTCCTCGCCTGCTGGGTGCGCTACCGGGGCGGGACCCGCGCCGCGAGGTCCCGCATGAGCCAACCTGCCGCCCCCCCGGACCAGCCCACCCCCACTTCGGCCTTCGAGGCTCTGCAAGCCGAGGCGCAGGCCGCCCGCGACCCGCGCCGGGTCGAGCAGCAGCACGGCCGCGGCAGGCTGACCGCGCGCGAGCGGCTCGATCTGCTGCTCGACGAGGGCTCCTTCGAAGAGTTCGACCAGCTCAAGACCGGCCGGGGCGGCGCCCTCGGCAGCGATCCGCGCACCCCGGGCGACGGCGTCGTCACGGGCCACGGTACCATCGACGGGCGCGAAGTCTTCACCTTCTCCCAGGACTTCACCGTGATGGGCGGCTCGCTGGGCGAGGCCCACGCCCAGAAGATCTGCAAGGTCATGGACCTGGCGGTCCGCACGGGTTCGCCCGTGATCGGGCTGAACGACTCGGGCGGCGCGCGCATCCAGGAGGGGGTCGACGCGCTGGCGGCCTACGGAGAGATCTTCAACCGCAACGTCATGGCCTCGGGCGTGATCCCGCAGATCTCCTGCATCATGGGCCCATGCGCCGGCGGCGCGGTCTACTCGCCAGCCATCACCGACTTCGTCTTCATGGTGGAGCGCACCTCGACCATGTACGTGACCGGCCCGGACGTGGTCCGCACCGTCACCCACCAGGAGATCTCGCACGCCGACCTGGGTGGCGCGGGCGTGCACAGCGGCAAGAGCGGCGTGGCCCACTTCGTCGCGCCCAACGACGTGCTCTGTCTGCGCGAGGTGCGGCGGCTGATGGGGTATCTGCCCTCCAACAACCGCCAGAAGGCGCCCTTGTTGGACCTGCGCGACCCCGCCGATCGCATCGACCCCGCGCTCGATCACCTCGTCCCCGAGAACCCCAACCAGGCCTACGACATGGGCGTGCTGATCCGCTCCATCCTCGACGCCGCGGAGTTCATGGAGGTCCACGCCGCGTTCGCCCGCAACGTGATCGTGGGCTTCGGACGCCTCGGTGGCCAGACCATCGGGCTGGTCGCCAACCAGCCGGCGGTGCTGGCCGGCGTGCTGGACGTGCACGCCTCGGCCAAGGCCGCGCGCTTCGTGCGCTTCTGCGACGCCTTCGGCATCCCGCTCGTGAGCCTGGTCGATGTGCCCGGGTACATGCCGGGCCCCGAGCAGGAGCACGGCGGCATCATCCGGCACGGCGCCAAGCTGCTGTACGCCTTCGTCGAGGCCACCGTCCCGCGGGTCACGGTGCTCTTGCGCAAGGCCTACGGCGGGGCCTACATCGTGATGAACTCCCGGCACATCGGCGGCGACTTCTCCTTCGCCTGGC
>Ga0233425_10009616_pt1 | contig 12142 bp, 11 predicted proteins | sample Watercolumn_Towu_2_FD_181712 | JGI IMG/M metagenome (GOLD analysis project Ga0233425, IMG submission 181712) | Freshwater microbial communities from Lake Towuti, South Sulawesi, Indonesia - Watercolumn_Towuti2014_140_MG | ecosystem: Environmental > Aquatic > Freshwater > Lake | place...
GGATATCTCGGATGAAGTGGAAAGGCTTTATTCCTCAAATGATTTCAAAGCCAAGGATATTGGAGAATGGGTATGAGAGGTTTTTGAATTATTAAGATGATTTTACATCTCGACAATATTTGTAAACTAAAATACCTTGAGCAAATTGTAAATAAGTTAATACTTAGCATTAACTGGTGGTCTGGGCGTTTCTTTTTACCTGATTTTTCTCGATGGATATGGAAAGGTTTAAAAGCAGTATTTATGACGAGATTTTATGCACAGAGATAAAAGATTTTACAGGTCTTCTGGAGAAGATATGGAACTGATTAAGGATTTGCCAGCTGGAGCTTTGCAAAATGCTGTATTTTATGATGGAGTTAATATGAAAAAGCAAGGTTTATTCTCGCAGAAAGGACTTGGAATATATGCTTCAGATCCTGGGGCGATTAATATTGTCGTAAAACATCTGATGGCATATGTTCACTTGCATTTGAGGAATGGTGGAGATTATTTAATAAGAAATCCTGTTTTTGATGAGGCAAAACATGGAAATATAATTCCTCCAGCGTCTGTATTTTTTGTTCCTAGAGAATATTTTGATCATGATCATTCTGGAGATTCAGAGTCCTCTGAGAAGGCTCATCATTTGATTGAGATTAAGGGTTCAATATCTAAAAGTTATTTCAAGAAGCCATTTGTTGAAATTCTTGCTCACGTTCCTGTACATTCAGCTAAAAATGAGGAATTTGAGAGACTTGAGGATTTATTGGAAAAGTATTCAAAGATATTAAATCACAGAATAGAAAATGAGAGACAAAAGAAAGAGTCAGAAAGACCTAGAGAATATTGGGAATTTTTATCAAGTGGAAATTTTGATTGCACTCTTTTAAGATAATCTTTTATGTATAAAGTATAAACGTTTTTACTTTTAATTAAAATTAGAGAAAGAAAACAGTTATTATCTATTGTAGTAGAATTCATAGATTTATGGGCTAACGATTATTTTGTCGTAGTTGCCCGAAAGGCATTATCTTTTTAGAGTTATGAGTGGAGTCAAATTTATCCAATTTTTATCTTGGGATATGAACTGGTAACTTTTCCATCTTTTTTGTCATCTTTTATATCTCTTTTAATAAATCCTATGTATAGAAAAGCTAGTGGAAGACCTACTTGTATCAGATAGTTGATTGCACTGCCTATAATTGTTGCAGTGATTGAATTGAATATAAGAGGAGTAAAGGCATCTAAACCGGATGTGGCAAGGCTCCAGAAGTGATAAACTAACGTTAATAGGAATAATATTCTGAATGCCCATTTTACTCCCGAAGTCATTTTTCCTCCATTTTATACTCCGGAATAAGCAAAAAAGGATATAAAAATCTATCTAGGTAAGCCCGGCTTTTTCCTTATTAATTCCCCTATTTTTTGTCTTCTTTATTAAAAGATAATTTAATAAGCTAAGTATTTCTTCAAATTGACATGAAAGATAAACTGGAACTTAGCGTTGTTCTCCCGTGCAGAAATGAAGAAAAGTCGCTGGATTTTTGTATAAAACAGATAAAGAAAGTTTTTGAGGAGAATAAAATAAACGGTGAGATAATTGTTTCTGACTCCTCAAGTGACAAATCTCCGGAGATAGCAAAACGAAATAAGGTAAAATTGGTGAAGCATGATAAAGAAGGATATGGGCATGCATATCTCGAGGGCTTCAAGGAGGCGAGGGGGAGGTATATTTTTATGGCAGATTCCGATGGGAGTTATGACTTTAATGAAATTCTGAGATTTTTAAAAGAGTTAAGAGAAGGAAATGATTTTGTTATAGGGGATAGATTTAAGGGGAAGATGGAAAAAGATTCTATGCCTTTTTCGCATAGATATATTGGAAATCCAATTTTATCTGGGATGTTGAGGGCTTTTTTCTCTTCGAATGTGCATGATGTGCATTGCGGTATGAGGGCAATATCTAAAGAAGCATTGGATAAACTTAACTTAAGAACTACTGGAATGGAATTTGCTTCTGAAATGGTAATAAAAGCAATAAAGAAAAAACTTAAAATAAAACAAATACCTATAAATTATTATAAAAGAAAGGGAAAATCTAAACTAAATCCATTTTCTGATGCTTGGAAACATATGAGATTTATGCTTCTATATTCTCCACTGTTTCTGTTTTTTATTCCAGGGATACTTTTGTTTATGATTGGATTGCTTTCAATGCTTTGGTTTTATTTGGGTAGTGTTCATCTATTTACCTTTACTTTTCAACTTCATCCTATGTTTATTTCTTCTCTTTTAACTTTAGTTGGTTATCAGTTGATTGTTTTCGCAGCATTCGCAAAATCTTATGCTATAAATCATCTTGGTGAGGAATCTAGGGCTATGCAAAAATTGTATAAACTTGTAACGATAGAAAGAGCTAGTATTGCTGGAATTATTCTTGGGCTTATTGGCATTGCGATCTATCTTTATATTCTTATGAAGTGGGTTAAATCAGGGTTTGGCTCATTGAATGAAGTTAAGAATTCAATACTTGCTTTAACACTGATAGTTTTAGGAATACAAACCATATTTTCTTCTTTTATGCTTAGTATTCTGGGAATAAAAGAAAAGTAGGGTTGGCTATAATAAACTAATTAAACTATCTTGAAGAATGAAAAACATGAAAATAGCAGTATTTCATAATTTTATGGATAACATCGGAGGAGCGGAGATTGTTGGGCTTACATTGGCAAGGGAATTAAAGGCAGATTTTTATACAACCAATATTGATAGAGAAAAGATAAAAAAAATGGGTTTTTCAGATGTTCTTCCTAGAATAAAATCGATTGGAAAAGTGCCCTTAAATGCTCCATTTAGACAGCAGACTGCTTTATGGAGATTTAGAAGATTAAATCTTGGTAGGAAATATGACTATTACATAATTGATGGAGATTGGGCAATGTCCGGGGCGGTAAATAATAAGCCTAATATTTGGTATGTTCATTCACCTATCCGAGAAATATGGGATTTATATAAATATACTAGAAATAATACCGTTCCTTTTCCAGTTAGATGGATTTTCGATTTGTGGGTTGTGCTAAACAGGTTTTTGAATGGGGGATATCTGAAAAGTGTTGATAAAATTGTCTGTAACTCCATTAATACAAAGAATAGAGTTAAAAGGTATCTTAGAAGAGATGCAGGAGTGATAAATCCCCCAATTGATACAAAAAGTTACAAATATAATATGCACGGAGATTTTTGGTTGAGTGTCAATAGATTAATATCACATAAGAGAATAGACATGCAAATAAATGCCTTTAGGGAACTTAAAGACGAAAAACTAATTATTGTTGGAAGTTATGAAAAATCAAGACACTTTAGACAATATGCAGAATATATCAAAAGGATAAAGCCTCAGAACGTAGAGATAATAAGTTGGGCTGAAAAGAATAAATTGGTCGAGTTATATGCAAATTGTAAAGGGTTTATAACAACTTCGAGAGATGAAGATTTTGGAATGAATGTTGTTGAAGCAATGGCTTCTGGAAAACCGGTAATTGCACCAAACGAAGGAGGATATAAAGAAACGGTGATTAATGGTAAAACGGGGATTTTAATTGATGATATAAACAAAGACAAAATTATTGATGCAATAAAAATAATTGGGATGAATCCTGAGAGATATAGGAAAGAATGTCAGAAACAGGCAAGGAAATTTGATACAAAGGTTTTTATAACAAAAATTAAACAGTTTATTGAGAGAAAATGAATCTAAAAGAGTTGAAAAGGAATTGGGATCAGTTTGGTGAGATTGATCCGCTTTGGGCAATAGTTACTGCAAAAGACAAAAAGGAGAATAAATGGGATGAAAAGGAATTTTTTGCAACAGGTAAATTATTGATGGAACAAACTATAAAAGAAGCCAGACAAATTAATCCTTCTCTCAAATTTTCTAAAGCATTGGATTTCGGATGCGGAGTTGGAAGATTAACTTTACCTATGTCGGATTATTTTGTAGAGGTTGTAGGTGTAGACATTGCACCGTCTATGATTCGTCTTGCTGAAAAATATAAGACTAAAGAGAATTGCAAATTTATACTTAATGACAAGCCAGATCTTAGAATATTTAATGATGAGAGTTTTGATTTTATAGTTTCATTTATAACCCTTCAGCATATGGCTCCAAGATATTCTAAGAAGTATATAAAAGAATTTGCAAGAATACTTAAACCTGGAGGGATGATGGTCTTTAATCTTCCTAGTGGATTAATTGTTTATCCTAAGAAAAAGGGGATTAAAGAATTTTTTTCTGTTAATTATATCAAAAGAATATTAGGTTTTTATCGTTCCAAAAAGCCAACTATGGAAATGTATTATATAAATGAAGATGAAATTATTCGTCTTCTTGAAAAATCAAGAATAAAAGTTATAAAATCTACAAATCTTGTTCTTGGAAACTTTATTTTTCAAAAATATAGAGGTATTAAAATATGAAAATTGCAATACTGCATGATTATTTTAGAATTATGGGTGGAGCCGAGAAACTTGTTTTAATTATGGCCAAAAGTCTTAACGCAGATATCATTACTTCAGAAGTAAATTCTGAAATTTTGAGAGATAAGGAATTTGAAGGCGTTAAGATTATTCCTTTGGGCAAATTATCTAAGTTTTCTCATCTTTTACCAAGTATTTGCATGAAAAGATTTTCCAAATGTGACTTTTCTAAAAAATATAATTTATTTATTTTTTCTGGAAATTTTTCAATTTACGCTGCAGAAAAGCACAAACCAAATATTTGGTATTGTCATACTCCTTTGAGAGGACTTTATGATTTGAAAGATGAAAAATAGTGCTACTATTTACTCTAGAATTGTGAATTTCAAGAAGAAGATAATAAAAAGAAGAATTGTTCCTAAAAAATTATCTTTTGTCTTGGATAGTTTTTTCAATAATCTTCATAATTTTGTAATAATTTCAAAAGACTTAACTCGAGACACAATCATCAGAACAAAAGACTTAACTCGAGACACAATCATCAGAACAAAAGACTTAACTCGAGACACAATCATCAGAACAAAAGACTTAACTCGAGACACAATCATCAGAACAAAAGACTTAACTCGAGACACTATATTAAAAAATAAAGACTTAACTCGAGACACAATCATCAGAACAAAAGACTTAACCAAAGATTCAATAACCCGCACAAAGGACTTATCGGGCGACTTTTCAAGGGAGATTATTAAATCTTCTCGGGATGCCAATAAAGATAAACAAAAAGTCTCAATTTTAAGTTCGATTTTTTTCTTTCCAATTGTTATTTTTCAAATTGTTAATGCGGTGATTCTTTCTTTATCTTTAAGGAAATTTAATGTAAACAAAGAAAGTGATCAGAAGGCAATTAAAAACATTCAAAGAATATGCGTAAATAGTCTAAATGTTCAGAGAAGGGTAAAAAAATATTATGGGAGAAGCTCTAGAGTTATAAATCCTCCAATTTGTATAGATAAACTTTTTTATACAATGGACGGAGGTTATTGGCTAAGTGTAAATCGGCTCACTCCTGAGAAAAGGGTTGAAATTCAAGTTGATGCTTTTAAAGGGATAAAAGAAGATTTAGTTATTGTTGGAGGACATGATAATTTTAATTTAAGTTATGTAAATAATCTAAAGAAGTCTGCTGGAACGAATATTGTTTTTTTGAATAATCTAAAAGAAGAGGAATTAAGATTATTATATGCAAACTGCAAAGGATTCATTACAACTTCGAGAGATGAAGATTTTGGAATGAATGTTGTTGAAGCAATGGCTTCTGGAAAACCGGTAATTGCACCAAACGAAGGAGGATATAAAGAAACGGTGATTAATGGTAAAACGGGGATTTTAATTGATGATATTAATGAGGATAAGATTATTGATGCAATAAAAATAATTGGGATGAATCCTGAGAGATATAGGAAAGAATGTCAGAAACAGGCGAGGAAATTTGATACAAAGGTTTTTATAACAAAAATTAAACAGTTTATTGAGAGAAAATGAAAACTTTATTTTTAGGAGCATATGGATTTGGAAATCTTGGAGATGAGACATGTTTAATTGAGGCAATGCAGACTTTTCCATCTGATGATTCGTGGGTTCGAAGTGTTTGTGAAGAACATACTTCTAAAATGATTAAATGTAAGGGGTATATTTCTTGGGAACCTGCTTGCCCTAAGGGTAATTTTAAAGTAGACTTTGACAGAGTGGTTTTGGGCGGAGGAGGTATCTTAAATGGTTCTTCCGGAAGAGATTTTATGAGTTGGATAATTGCTGCTCAGAATAGCGGAGCAAAGACTTATATTCACAATATAGGCGCGGCGGGAGTTGATGATTTTAAATGGGTTACTCCTGAGATGATGGCTGCTTTCGAAAAAGCAGAAGAATTGAGTGTTAGAGATACTCATTCATTGAATGCACTTAAAAATATAGGTATCAAAAGAGAAATCCAGCTTATTAAATTTCCAGAGAAAAATATTCCTAAAGATCTCGCTTTGATTAAATTTTTACCAAATGAAAAAATACTTGGAATTTCTGTGACAAATGGTAATGCTTTTTTTGATTCTGTTTATAAGAACAAAGCTAAAATCCAAGCACTTGTCGATAAGTATAAAGGGCTGAAAGTTCTTCCAATAATTAGTACAGTTCATAAATTTTCTTCGGAAGAAAATGACATAGAAGGTTTCAAAAGATTCCATGAGCTATTTTTAAAAGATTTTCAAATAATCTTTCCCCAAACTTTGTACAAAGAATGGTGGTATAACAATATGACTCCTCAGAAACTTAAAGGACTAATAAGTAAATGTGATGTTTTGATTTCGAGAAGAAAGCATAACTGTGTTCATGCCATTTCCTGCGGTATAAAGACAATTGGTATTTCACCAAAGGAAAATATTGGTGTTGCAACCGCTTTTGAATCTTTAAGCGATATTCTTCCAGAAGAATCGGAGTTAATCTCCTTTTAAATTTAATTTGATTAACTTAATTTTTTATAATTTTCTTTGTAGTAATTTATAACTTCTTCAGGTTTTCCAGATTTTATAATCTGACCTTTTTCTAATAAAATTACTTTATTACAATATCTTTTTATTATATCAAGATTATGGCTAACTAATGTGACTGCTGCGCCACTTTTTATTAATTTCTCTATCTTTTCGAGTGCTTTTGTTTGAAAATCTATATCTCCTCCAGCTCCGATTACTTCATCTAAAAAAAGAATATCTGGATTCTTATGTGAAACGCAGAAAATGGATATGGAGAAAGCTAACTTGGAGATCATTCCCGAAGAAAATTTTGAGAGTTTTACGTCTAGATAGTCTTTGAGTTCGGAAAATTCAACTATCTCATTGAACTTTTGTTTTATGTCTTTTTGTCCTAAACCTAGAAGAGAGCTAACAAGATAAATATTTTCTCTCATAGTTAATTTTTCTTCTAGACCATTATTTAATCCTGCAAGATAAACTGATTCTCCATTTAATCGAACTTCTCCTTCATCTTGCAGATAAATTCCTGCGAGAATTCTAAGAAGTGTTGATTTCCCCGAACCATTTTTTCCTATAATCCCTAAAATCTCCCCAGAGTTTAATGTAAATGATATGTCTTTTATGACCTGAATTTCATTATTTTCACTTTTCGAGAATAATTTTATTATTTTTCCTAGCGCACCGTGTCTTTTTCTTTTATTCAAATCGAATTTTTTTGATATATTTTGAACTTTTATCCTTTCCATTATATTGTTTCTGCAAATTTATTTTTATATTTCTCGAATATCCATAATCCTAAAATTATTGCTGAAAATCCTAAAAGAATACAAATTATAATAAATAATAAATTGAACACCTGATAAATAACAAAATCTCTTCCTATTGAAATGAAATAATAAAGAGGATTTAATGAAATTATTTTATCCGCGATAGTATTTTCTTTTGCTAAGTAGAATATAGGGGTCGCAAACCATAATAATCTTGTGAGGACTCTCCAGACATTATTCATATCGGATATGAAAACTCCTAGTGTTGCTAAAATCAAAGAAACCCCCAAGGAGAAGATGAATAGAAGGATGAAAACCAATGGATAGAAAATTATCCCTATAATCGGAGCTCCGTACCAGAGGATTATCAATCCTAGAAGAATTATTTCAAAAATATGCGAAAATGTTGTTTGAAGCATTCCTGAGATGACAAGAGATTCATGGGGGATTCTCATAGACTTTATGAATTTTGCCTTGCTTGAGAGCATTGTTATTGCTTGAGAGGTTGAATTTGCAAAAAAGTTGAACATTATCAGTCCAAGAAAAAGATAAATGGGGTACATCTCTATCCGGGTGTTCATTACGCCCTGAAGATTAATTAGAATCATAAACATAAGCAATGGTTCTAGAAGATACCAGAATATTCCTATAAATGAGCCTTCGTTTCTAAGCTTAAAGCCCGCCTTTGCAAGTGATGCACTTACTCCCAATATACTTTTTATTTTGCTCATTTTATTATGCTTTTTGAAAACATTTTAAGTTTAAAAAGACTGTCTAATTCGATAATATACTTTTTATACCTTCTATTACTATTAATTTAATGAAAAAGAACCAGGTACTCTTTATTGTTGCAGTTTCAATATTTATATTTCTTCTAGTTTATTCCCCACATTTTAATTATTCATTTCCGTTTCATATAGATGAGTGGCATCATATAACTGAAGCGATTAAACTCGGAGAGGGAGATTATAGCGGAGGGGGTATAGGTTATAGAATAGGTTTTCATGTTTTTCTTCTCGGATTGTCTTATATTTTTGATTTGGTATCAATTTATCAATTTCTTCCTGCGATTTGGGCAGTTTTAACATCTCTTGTTTTATTTTATGTAGTTTATAGAAAAACTGAGAAGAATTTTTTTATTGCTTTATTTGCAATGATATTTTTTGCATCCCTGAAAAGCAATGTTAACATAGGCGGTTTATGGTTTTTTACATCACTGACTTTTGCAATTCCATTTATTTTCCTCTATATTTTCTTTTTTACGGAAGGAATTGAAAAGCAAAATAAAAAATTTATTTTTATCAGTCTTGGAATAATGGCTTTTCTTATTCCGGTACATTCAATATCTGTATTATTTGCACTGCCTTTTCTTTTTATTTATTGTTTATTTCATATAGACTATGTTAAGAAAGAATGGAAATTCTTTTCTTTGTTTCTGATTATTCCTCTTCTGGGAATAATGTTGTACTCTTCATTGAATCATCTTTCTTTTTTGAAGTCAATCGGAAGCATACTCGAAGATTTGCAGTTCAAAAAGGGGTGGGGAGTTTTAGAAGCAAATAATTCTTTCTTTGAGATTTATAGTCCGATTGGATATTTGCTTGCGTTGTTTGGAATATTTTTCTCTATATTTTATGGCAAGTACAAGGAATATCTTTCGTATATTCTATGGACTGTTGTGACATTTGTTTCTGTGATATACTATAAATTGTTTGATATTTCATATCTTGTTCCGTATCAGAGGACATTTTATTATTTCGCAATTTCACTTCCTCTTTTAAGTGCTTTTGGATTATATGGATTAATAAAAATAAAAGATAATTTTATTGAATGTTCATCGATTGTTGATAAGAATTATGCAAAAAAGTTTATCTCATTAATAATAATTTTAATTGTTCTGTTCTTTTGTTTCTATTCTTATTCTTCATTGCCTAAAGCTACGGTATTATATAAGTTAATTGATGACAAGGATTATAGTGCGATGTTGTTTTTGAAAAATCTTCCTGAAGGAAGAGTTATGGCTCCTGCTGAAATTTCTTCAACTATCTATGTAATAGCTGGGAAAGAGCCGGTTGGGGCTATTTATTTTTATGGCAATAGAACTGAGTCTGAAAATTTCTTTAAAACTGGCAATTGTAGCGAGAAAAATAAGATACTAAAAAGGAATAAGGTTAGTTACGTTCTATCTAAGTCAGCAATAAACTGCACATACACTTCAATATACGGACTGAATAATCAAACTGACTGGATTTACAATGTTCAAGAGATTTCAGGAGTGAAATCTAACACAACTTTGAAGTAATTTAAGAGTGATAATGTTGTTTAGATAGATAATAATATTTATATATCCCTTTTTGCTTGGAAAGGAGTAAAAAAGATGGCAAAGAGGAGTAATATCGGTAGAGGGGTTTCTAAATCGTTTGAGGAAAGGCTTGAGAGGGTTGAGAAAGAAGAGAGGACATTGAGAAGCGAAAACAGGACTATAAAAGAATACCTTTATATTCTTACGGGTGTCGTTGGAGTTTTATTTATAGGTTATTTTATTTTGCTTAAACTTACGGGTTTTGCTGTCTTGAGTGATTTCAGTTCTGGAAGTTTTACCAATGCAGTTTCAGAGGGAAATTTCTCTCACGTTGCGATAGGAACGAATGCCCCGTATGTTCAGTCAGGATACGGATTAGTGGTATATCACTCTTTTGATGGAGATGGAATAGGCGGAAGCACAACAGTTTATGATTATTCTTCAAATGGAAATGATGGTACTTCTTATAGTGTTGGTTTTGCTTCAGGAAAGTATGGAAAAGCAGCGAGTTTTGATGGTACTAACACTTATATTTCTTTTCCATCCTCAACAAATGATTTGCAAGGTGGGTATACTGTTTCATTATGGTTTTATGCCAATAATTGGGATAATAGTTTAAGTAATTTATTTTGTATGGGAGGGGATAGTGAAAGATTTGAGAGAGAGGCTTCAACTGGAAAATACTACTGGGTTCATAATAATGGGATAACCGCGTATACAGATAGCGCATTAAATTCAGGAGAATGGATACTGCTTAGTGTGGTTTATGATGGAACAAATGTAACTATTTATAGAAATGGGGTTGCTGGAAATCCTGTTTCGGTATCTCCTCCCGCTTCATGGACTGGCACAGCAGTGGTAGGAACGCACTCCTCGCATAACGAGGGGCCAAGGTCTTTCAATGGACTAATTGATGATATGATGATATTCAATTATTCATTATCTGCGGGGCAGATATCTGCGATTTATGGCGAGACAAGTCCAAGATTTGTTGCAACCTCAGGTACACATACTTTTAATATCGATTTGAGTGGGAACACTACTGCGAATATTAGTTTAGGAAATTATGTTGTTCCTCCAGGAACAAATATTTCTGCGCAGATGACTATCGGAGGGACTGCTGGAGAAGAGATTAACTTTACTAACGGAGTTATAACTAATTACACTATTCCAGTGGGAAGTGGGACTTCAGGAACCATTAAAATAACTTATTACACTGACACTAATAAATTTTTGTCCCCTATTGCTGGCGGGAATATTACTATTGATGCGTGGAATGCGAGTGTTTCTTCCCCAACTGATACAACTGCTCCAACCATATCAATGGTTTATCCTTCTAATACAACATATTCAACTGCAGTTAGTCAGCTTAATTATACTGTTTCAGATGAAACTGCCTTGTCATTTTGCTGGTATTCATTAAATGGTGGAGCAAACAGCACAACACAAACATGCGGGACAAACTGGACAGGATTAACATCAACACAAGGAACAAACATATGGTTTGTGTATGCAAATGACACAAGCAATAACATCAATTATAGCGTCAAGCAATTCTTTATTGATTCAATTGCTCCTACAATAAGTTATGGTGTTTTGACAGAGAGTAATGCATCAACAGTAGTCAGAAATAACATTGTTGTCAATGTTACCTCAACTGATACTAACCTTGCAAATATAACTATAAGACTTTATAATTCGGCAAGAACATTGTTGCAGAGCAATACTTCGAGCGGTGCAGCTTTCTTGATTAATTATACGGGATTGGCTGATGGAACTTATTACTTCAATGCAAGTGCAACAGATGTGTTAAACAATATTAATAACAGTGAGACATATTCCGTTGTATTAGATACAACATCCCCATCAATCTCGATGGTTTATCCTTCTAATACAACATATTCAACTGCAGTTAGTCAGCTTAATTATACTGTTGGCGATACAAATCTGCAATCGTGCTGGTATTCATTAAATGGCGGAGCAAATAGCACAACACAAACATGCGGGACAAACTGGACAGGATTAACATCAACACAAGGAACAAACATATGGTTTGTGTATGCAAATGACACAAGCAATAACATCAATTA
>Ga0233425_10009617_pt1 | contig 12142 bp, 4 predicted proteins | sample Watercolumn_Towu_2_FD_181712 | JGI IMG/M metagenome (GOLD analysis project Ga0233425, IMG submission 181712) | Freshwater microbial communities from Lake Towuti, South Sulawesi, Indonesia - Watercolumn_Towuti2014_140_MG | ecosystem: Environmental > Aquatic > Freshwater > Lake | place: Indonesia...
AAACGGCCGATTTGATGCAACGCGCGGCCCGTCGCTTACGCTCCGGGTGGTGCGGGGGGCCGGGTGGTGCGGGAAGCTGGATGGTGGCGGAGGGCTGGATGGTGGCGGGGGGCTGGATGGTGGCGGGGGTATGCCCAGGGGCAGGGGACGGTCTGCGGGCCCGGCCGGGCGCGTGCGCTACGGCCCCACCTTGATCACCAACCGGGCATCGGGCTCGATAGTGACCGGGGCCAGACGGACGTAAGGAATCCCCCACGGGGAGAAGAGAATCTCGGCCTGCATGGGAGTGCCGTCCAGCACCACCACAGGCGCTCCAGGATCCTGGGGTGCTGCGGCCTCGACATCGATGCCGTCGGCAAACGGGAGATCGATGGTTGCCGTGAGAGCATCACCGGAACCGTGAGTGAGGAGGATCCTCCATGATCCGGGGGTCGGGCGCTCAAAGCGAACGTCCACGCGGGTGTCGCCAACGCGAACGGAGCGGGCCTCGAGCCAACTCCATCCGTTCGGCAGGTGCGGAGCGAGGCTCAGCGTCTTCGACACGGCATCCTGCTTGAGGCCCAGGAGATAGAAGACGAGCGCTTCAGCATTGATGCCCCCCTCCCATGGGCGGTAGCGGGCGGTGTAGTCCGCTGGTTCCTGCCCCATCTCTCCGTAGAGGAGATGAAGGGGGGCGAAGTCATCCAGGATCTGGTATTCCGGCGTCGTGCCGGTCGGCGTGGCATGGAGCCGCATGGCATTGAATGCCTTCTCGGCCAGAGGGTGGCGGGCAGCGGCCAGCGCCCACAAGTAGTGGCCGGGGTTCATTCCGGTGTAGATGCCCTCCGTTACCGGGAGTCCGAGGACGTTGTCGTAGCTAGCCGGAAGGGGCGAAATGAGGATCCCGTCTTCGCCGCCGAGACGCTCGATTGCAACCTGGAGGTTCGACACCGCAATGGGGTCGTCCGGGGGGAGGGTTCCGAGCCAGGTTGGGAAGAGGGAAACATCCTCGAACAGGGCCGGTGCCTGCTCCATGGACGGGGTCTTCACGTAGGGAACGTAGGCCCCATCCTTGTCAAGGAATGCCTTGTCCATGGCGGCCCGCATTTCCTTCATGCGGGTGTCGAGCTCGTCTTGGCCGCAATCTGCCTTGGCTGCGTCGCACAGCTCGATCATCGTGCGTGCTCCGACGACCCAGAGGAACGAGGAGAACGCAGATGCAAACCCGACCTCGAACTGCTCGAGCAGCGACAGGTCATGGGCGATGGCCATGGCCGCACGGTAGGTTTCATCCCCGCTGAATGGAAGGAGATCGCCATCGAACTGTTGCTTCCACATGGCGTGCTTCATCATGCCGACGCGCTCCGGCATGAAGTCCAGCCGGCCCGATGCCTGCCAGTACCAGTGGTGGAGGAGCGGGATGTGGCTGGGCGTCTCGGCCTTGAGGTGGTCCTTCATGATGCCCATGGATTCCCAGTCGGGCTGGTTGCCGACCGGGAGGACCGGCACGAGGTCCGCGGGGTACGCATTCTGCAGGCCGCCGCCGGTCACGGAGCCGAACCAGAGGTAGTCGAGGTTGCGGCGCACTTCCTCGAACAGCCCAAGGCTGAGCAGGAAGCGAACCGGCCCGGCCGTGTCACGCATCCACGCATGGGTGTACTGGGACATGGGGCATACGGCTCCCCCCGAGTTCTGTTGGGTCAGGGTCACGAGAAGCTGAGTTTCGAGGTATTGCGTGACCATGGGGTCGGGTGTGTCGATCGTGGTGGCCCCCGCCAGACGTTCCACCCAGCGGTCACGGACCATCTGGAGCAGCGTGTCCGCATCAGACTTCCCCAGGGCCTCGAAAGCGGGTTCCGGCGGCTCGTCCGCGTCGCTCATGACGAGCGCAAGCACCACCGTGTGCTCGGCCCCGGCCGCAAGCCCGGGCAGGTCGACCACGAGGGCCTTGCTCTCCGGGATCCCGGTTCCGCCGGACAGGATCCTGGCCGTGCGGGTCTTGTCGAGGAGGGTCTCGCTTACCGAGCTGTCTCCAGCCACCTGCTCCCGGGCAAAGCGCAGCCTGAGCTTGAGGCCCGACAATGCGGATTCCGTGCGGTTGTGCACGACAGCCACCCGCAGGACCACCCGGGACAGCGGGTCGGCAGCACTCTCGGGCATGAGCGCTGCATCGGCGGTGAAGAGGCGCAGCGCGGTCTGCTCGGCCGCTGTCAGCACGATCGGTGCGGTGCGAACGCGGCCAAGCCATTCGCGGTGCCAGGGATAGTCCTTGCCGTCGGCACCTGCGATTTCGATCCAGGCATCGGAGAAGAACTGAGGGCCCCGTTGGTAGGACGGGCCGACCATGGAATGGAGCCGGTTGAAAGGCCCCTGGTACCCGACGAATGAAAAGACGTTGCCGTTGCCGATTGCGAGATCCCCGAAGTAGCGGAGATCCGCCGGCTTGGACGGCTTCTCCTCCAACCTGTGCGACCACGCTGCGACATCGAGAAGCCACGGACGTTGCTCAAGCCAGTCGGGCCATTCGAGGGGCACGGCCCCGGTCTGCCAGAGGAGAGCGGGAGGGGGAAGACTCGCATCCGACTCGGTCGAATCGGCAACATCCAACTGGTTCGAATCGGATGCATCGGAAGGACCGAGGTCCGCCCGTCCGTCAGCCGTGCCCGAGGCATCGACGGGGGAGGGGCCTCCCGACGAACAGGCGCAGATGCTTGTTGCGAGAAGTGCGGACACCAGGTGTCTTGCGGTCATGGGTCGACCTCCAAACGGCCAGCGAGACGCGAGCAGTCTAAGTCATCGAGGCCCCGTGGGGAAAGGGGAATGGGTGCGATCCACCGTGAGGCAGAGTGCGTTTTCTGACGGCGGTCATGCGGCAGCCCTCTGTGGATGGGAGCGCCGCCATGTCCAGAACTCCTCCCACCAGCCGTTGGGCTGGAGGATGAGAAGCGACAGCATGGAGTTGATGCGGTCGGGGTGCCACCAGGTTCCAGGGAGCTTGAGCCGTCGCTGGGGAATGGTGCGATGTGCGCTTTCGATCTCTCCCGACCCGATGGGCAGGCCTTCGGACTGGAACTTGTCGTAGTGAATGCACTGGCGAAAGCGCTTGATGTAGGCGGCGAGATTCCGGACTTCCTTCTCCCCCGTCCCCTCGTAGCCTTCGAGCTCTTTGATGATGGTTCCCGGCCTGCCTCCGGTGGCCTTCTTCATGGCCCGTTCGAACCATGCCGCCTGCTCCGATTCTGCCAGGCCCACAGCTGCTGCGGCCCCGTGGACATGTTGGGCCAAGTGATAGTAGTCCAGGATGAAGCGGAAGTTGGGGAAGGCATCCGCCATGCTTTCCATCAGGCCGATGCCGCCGTCCCCGATTCCCACGGTGGCGGTCTGCGGACCAAGGCCGTTCAGGACCCCCAGGCTGAAGAGTCGGGAGACCACCTGCGAATACTCGTCCATGCGACCGACATAGGCCGCTGACTTCTGCTCAGGAAGTCGCACAAGTCCCATGCGCACGTCCCGCCAGGCAGTCTCCCGCGTGCGCTTGCGCCGGCCCGTGGGGGTATGTCCTTTCCCGGGCGCCAGGGTTCCGGTTCGAATCTCGCACCCGTCCAGTTCCGCAAGCATCTCCGTCACCCCGGGTCTCTTCGCCTCCGGCTGGTCATACAGGGCCTCCGCCGCAGCCAACTTCTGTTCCACGAATGCCTCGGCATCTTCGGCGCACCCTTCCACGACGCGCAGCATTGTCGTGCGTCCCACTTCAATCCCATAGTGCTCCTTCAGCCTTTGCGTGGCGCGCTCGAAGGACTCGTTCCCCCCAAAGTCCGTCATGGCTCTCTCCAGAGCCCGGCTCTTCATCTTGTGGTGGACGCCAAGTCGCTGCTGGACTGGACGACACACTTGTCGGCCAGCCCGGCTGCGCATCACAGGGGCTGCCACGCAGACCGAGCCCAGAACCGTGTTGAACTCGATGTCCCGCTGGGCCTCCACCCGGAACCCTCGGTCCACACACTCCTGCACTGACTGCTCCGCCTCGGCGACCACTGCCGTCCTGAGCGCCTCCCTGCCCACTTTCCGGCACAATTCCAGGACCAGAGCGTCCACGTCCCCCACGTCTCCACCTGCGGCCCGGACTTCCTCTCGAATCGTCGGCACCAAGACAGCGCTTGCTTCACGGATCACGTCGGTGTAGTCAGTAGCCACGGCAGAGCCTCCTCAACACATCGTTGATTTCAACTAAGGCGACTCTGCCTCATTTTCCGGTCGATTAAAAGACCTTCCGAGCGGCCTGGAGAGCGTCTCCTCGTGGTCGAATCCACCCCCGTATCGCTGCCGCCGAACACCTCCCTCAGCGGCCTAACCCCTCCCAACTACCCCCGACACACAGCACCTCCCTCTGGCGGCGGTTGCCACACCGCCGATCACACCCAAGGGGAATTGTCGCCTTTACCTTGATGCTGCGGGTCTGTATGATTAACGCTCGTTGAGATTGGGCGAGAAACCAGGGGAGGTCGAGATGAAGGCGAGGTCAGCAACTGCCGTTCGAGCGTGGGCTGTGGCATGGGTCGGTATCGGGGCAGTTCTGACCGCCTGCACGGGTGGGGTCGTGCTCCAGCAGGATGTGGGAGGGGGAGAAGACGGGGCGGGGGAAGTGGGCTTGACCGATGCTGCCGTCGAGCTGAGCGGAGAAGTCGGCTCTCCGGATGTTCCTTTCGAGCTGGCGGAGCTGCCCCCTCCGTTGGAGATCGAGACGGACGGAGCGCCTGCTCCGGGTGAGCCGGGGTCTGATTGCCAGTCGGCCAAGGATTGCTTCTCGGGTTACTGCATCCAGACCGAGGATGGTCTCAAGTGCACGCAGACCTGCGAAAGCGAGTGTCCGTTCGACTGGGTCTGCGCTCCGCTGGGAGCCGGCGGGCCTGATTCCGTGTTCATCTGTGTGCCGGGTTTCGTGTCGCTCTGCCGGCCTTGCGGGAAGAACAGCGACTGCATGGTCGGAGAGGTGGCCAAGGGCGATGCGTGCATTCCTTATGGTGGGGCCGGCAACTTCTGCGGTGCGTTCTGCTCGGCAGAGCAACCCTGTCCAGACGGTTACTCGTGCAAGGCAACGCTCGATGTCACCGGAAGCAGCGTGGACAACTGCGTTAAGGATGACGGCCTGTGCGAGTGCAAGGGGCTGTTTGTCGACGAGATGGCACAGACCGAGTGCTACTTCGAGAACGAGGCCGGGAAGTGCCCTGGAACCCGCATGTGCCTGGCGGACGGTCTCACAGCGTGTGATGCCCAGGAGCCCGCGGTAGAGCAGTGCGACGGCCTGGACAATGATTGCGATGGAACCGTCGACGAAGACAGCGACGGGGTCGAATGCGAGCAGATCAATGAGTTCGGCACCTGCAAGGGGCTGACCGTGTGCGTGCTGGGAAAGCTCTCCTGTGATGCTCCCAACGCGGCTCCTGAGATTTGCGATGCCCAGGACAACAACTGCGATGGGACCACGGACGAAGGATTCCCCGATTCCAACGAGAACGGCTACGCCGACTGCGTGGAAACGGACGACGACGGGGACGGTCTGCTGGACTATGAGGACAACTGCCCGACCGTGCCGAATCCTGAGCAGGCCGATTTCGACCTCGACGGAACGGGAGATTCCTGCGACCTCGACGACGACGGCGACATGTCCCCTGATGCACTCGACTGCCAGCCGTTCAACGCTGCGGTGTTCCCGGGGGCGACTGAGGTCTGCAACGGAGTGGACGAAGACTGCTCGGGTGAGGCGGACCAGGGACTTGGAACCACGACCTGCGGTCTGGGCATCTGCCTCCACACGGTGGATAACTGCGCCGGCGGTGTGGTCCAGGCCTGCGACCCGGTGGAGGGCAAGCAGCCCGAGGAATGCGACGGACTCGATGACGATTGCGACGGCACGGTCGATGAGGGTTTCGTGGATACGGACTTTGACGGCCAGGCCGATTGCGTCGACGACGACGATGACGATGACATGGTGCCCGACGTGGGGGACAACTGCCCGCTGACCGCCAACACCGACCAGGTCGATGGGGACGGCGACGGGTTCGGCGATGTGTGTGACTTCGGGTGCTTCCTGGAGGTGCTCGGCGAGTGGGAGGCTGATTGCGACGGGATTCCGGACCTGCTGGACAACTGCCCCGACGTGCCCAACGAAGACCAGGCCGACACGGACTCCGACAAGTCCGGCGATGCGTGCGACCTGGACGATGATGCCGACGGCGTTCTCGACGTCAAGGACAACTGCCCCCTCGTGCAGAACCCCGGACAGGAGGATCTTGACAAGGATGGTGTCGGTGACAAGTGCGATGGCGATGCCGATGGAGACGGAGTGGCCGACGGTCAGGACAACTGCCCGACGACCGCGAACCAGGACCAGCTCGACCACGATGGGGACGGAGCAGGGGATGACTGCGATCCAGATGACGACAACGATACGGACCCCGATCTGCTGGACTGCGAGCCGCTCAACGTGCTGGTGTCCCACGTGGCTCCGGAGGCGTGCAACGGGATCGACGACGACTGCGACAAGGCCATCGATGAGGTCAACGCGGTCGGGTGCAAAGCCTTCTACCTGGACCTCGACGGGGACAGCTACGGGGTCACCGCCCAGCTCAAGTGCCTTTGCCAGGGAGAAGACCTGTACACGGCCACCGTGGCGGGGGACTGCAAGCCGTTCGACCCGGAGATCAATCCCGGTGCCAACGAGAAGTGCAACGGTGCGGACGACAACTGCAATGGGGCTGTCGATGAGGGTTTCGCAGACCTCGACGGAGATGGCAAGGCGGATTGCGTCGACGAGGATGACGACGGCGACGGTGTGGCGGACGTGAAGGACAACTGCCCCGTCATAGCGAACGCGGACCAGGCCGACTTCGACAAGGACGGGCTCGGGAACGCATGCGACCCGGACGATGACGGTGATGGCTCACTCGATGCGGTGGACTGCCTCCCGTTCGATGCGGCATCCTTCCCCGGGGCGCCGGAAACCTGTGACGGCCAGGACAACGACTGTGACGGAGCGACCGACGAGGAGCTTGGAACGACCACCTGCGGGAAGGGTGTGTGCCTTCACACCATCGACAACTGCGTGGGCGGGAAGGTGCAGGCGTGTGACCCGTTCGCTGGGGCCGGCAATGAGCTGTGCGACGCGCTCGACAACGACTGCAACGGCAAGACCGACGAGGATTTCGTGCTCGGGATCAAGTGCGATGTAGGGGTCGGGGAGTGCAAGGCGTCGGGAATCCTGATCTGTTCTCCGGATCAGCTTTCAACCGTCTGCAGTGCGAAGGAAGGAACGCCGGCGGATGAGCTGTGTGACGGCAAGGACAACAACTGCGACGGCAAGGTCGACGAGACGTTCCAGCTCAACGTGATCTGCCTCGAGGGGGTAGGGGAGTGCCAGAAGACGGGGCTGTCCGTCTGCACGATCGACGGGCTGGCGGTCGAGTGCAACGCAACTCCGGGCCAGCCTCTTCCCGAAGTGTGTGACGGCAAGGACAACGACTGCGATTTCCTGACGGACGAGGATCTCGGAACCACCACCTGCGGACAGGGGGAGTGCAACCACACCATCAGCAACTGTGTTGGGGGCGTCGTGCAGCAATGCGACCCGCTGGCTGGCAGCAAGGCGGAGGCCTGTGACCTCAAGGACAATGACTGCGACGGATCGGTGGACGAGGACCTTGGAACCACCACCTGCGGCCTGGGCGTGTGCCTGCACACGGTTGACAACTGTGTCAAGGGAGTCACGCAGGTCTGCGACCCCAAGCTGGGGGCCGGGGCCGAAAGCTGCGATGGCAAGGACAACGACTGCAACGGGGCCACGGATGACGGCCTTGGCGTGACCACCTGTGGTCTGGGGGTGTGCGTGCACACCGTGGAGAATTGCAAGAACGGTGCGCCGCAGGTTTGCGATCCGCTCGTGGGTTCCTCCAACGAGATTTGCGATGGCAAGGACAACGACTGTGACGGCAGCTCCGATGATGGGTTGGGAACCACCACGTGCGGGCTGGGCGTGTGCCTGCACACCGTGGACAACTGCAAGAACGGTTCGCCGCAGGTCTGCAATCCCATGGAAGGTGCGTCGAACGAAACCTGCGACTCCAAGGACAACAATTGCAACGGCTCCATCGACGAGGGATTGGGGTCCACGACCTGTGGCCAGGGGATCTGCCTGCACTCGGTGAACAACTGCAAGAACGGCGTGGTGCAGACCTGCAACCCCATGGAAGGGGCCAAGGCCGAACAGTGCGGCAACAGCCTCGACGATGACTGCGACGGGAGCACGGACGAGGGCTGCTTCACGCCGCCCCCGGTCGGTTACTCCGAGACGAGCTACGGCGGGAAGTGGCAGGTCTGCCGCGCCGACAATTCCACTGCCTGGGTGACCGGGGCATGGGGTGGCACCTACAATGCAGTCGCCATCTGCCAGAAACTCGGTTACACCGACGTCAACGGATGGGGTGGAAACTGCGGGACCGTCTGCGGGTATTGCGGCAACAACAGCGAGTACTACGAGGGCAACGGCACGAGCTGCGGCTGGAAGCCCTACCTCTGTTCTACCGTCCACTGGCGCTGCTACAAGTAGCGTCTCTCGAGCGCCGGCCCTCGTCGGCAGCGTCCGTCATCAGATCTCTGGAATTTCCTCACCAGGATCGATGATCTTGCCCGTGCCGGTTGCCAGGGCATTTCTCAGGAACCAGGCCGCCTGTCGGCGCATGCCGTCGCTGACCTGCGGCTCCTGGCGGGCCGCAAGCAGACAGCCGTGTACCGCAGGGGGACCGAAGTAGAATAGCCCGTTTCCGCTGAAAGTGGCCTGGGCGGTCGGCAGGTCGGGCACGTCCTTGGGGCAAGGACAGACATAGGTGAGGTCGAGAGCACGAGCGAGATCGTAGGTCGGCGGCCCGTCCAGGAGTTTGTCACCGACGACCGCCTGCATGAGCAGCCCTCGTGCGGGGGCATCCCCACCCAGCAGGTCGGCAAAGCTCATCGGGTCCACGTGCTGAAGCAGGGTCTGGGCAAGCGCCTTGAGGCCCCACAGAGTCAGCTCGTTCCCCGGTGGAAGCATGGACGTGATCTGTCCCATGGCGAAGGCCGACATGCCTCCTCCCGAGACATTGAGGACGGCAGCCGTCACCCCGGACTCGGCAGCACAGGCCGGGGTCCCTGTGAGGCCTCCGAGCGACTCTCCGACAAAGCCGATGCCAGACGAGAAGTCGAGGTCAGGCTTGCCGTCCGGGGCACCGGGCGGGTAGATGTCGAGCCCGTCGAGCTCCTCGAGTGCCTGGAAGAAACGCAGCATGTCGGCCTGGGTCTGGACAAAGCTTCCCCGCACTTCGGCGATATCCGCAGTCATGAACTTGCCCTTGCCGGCAAGGTCCCCGTGGCCGATCGCATCGATCGCTGCCAGAGCCAGACCGTGCCTGCCAAACTGGTCCGCCAAGTAGGCAACCTGCTCCTTGCAGCCGCTGTGGCCGTGAGCAAGGACGACGACCCGGAAAGGAGGCTCGAATCCCGCAGGGAGCATCAGGACGAAACCGATGCGGAGGTTCTCCACCGGCTGGGGAGTCCCGGCCAGAACCGCCAGCACATCCTTGTCCGCCCCGCGTAAATCCGGCATGTCGAAGGCTCCCTTGAGCGCAACCGAGGTGTTGGGGAAGTCGCCGATCTCCGAGGGGATACCGGGAAGACCCCCGGGAGCGTAGAGGTCAGGCTTGCCGTCGTCGTCCAGGTCGGTGCTCAGGTTGAGGGGCGGGCCATCCTCTGCTCTGAGGTAGGTGCGAATCTCCTCCAGTGGCCTGGCGGGCGAACCGGTGGTGAACACAGTGATACCGACAAGATCGCACGGGCACGTCGGCGGCGAATCCAGGCAGGTCATGCACGGAGCCGGCATCGGGACATACCCCGGCTCGAGATCCTCCGGAGGAGCAGTCTTGCTGCAGGCAAACGGGGCAAGCACCTGCCGAGCCCGCTGGATGCGAGCTGACGGCGCGCCTGTGGGGATGGTCCCACCGCAGCCGACGAGGGCCAGGAACTCCGGATCGGCGACGACCTCTTCTCCAGAGATGGTGTGCAACGCCCGCGTGACCACCGCAGCATAGGTGGTGGCGGGTTCGAGCGGCACGTGCGGCTGCAGAACCAGGAGCATGGACGCCCCTTCCTGGTGCACTGGCACGAACGACACGTTGACCGGGTGGCGCTGGTTGCAGGTCCCGCTATCCGGGTCTACTTTGACCAGGAAGATCGGTGAAGCCTGCGACAGCGATTCCTCGGCCGAAATAGGCACGAATTCGGCAGGGGGACCCGAGAGCGCAAACAGGATAGGGGACCAAGTGCTGAACCCGTCAATCGGCGACAGCAACGCCAGCATTGTGTCGAGGCTGGTGAGCAGCGTCAGGGCAGGATCGAGCAGCAGGGAGTTCTCGTCGGAGAGATCCATTCGAAGCCCCGAGGAATCCCCAGCAACTGTTTTCGTGAAGATGTCCGAGGGGAATGGAAGCGCAGGGGTTTGAGAGAAGCGGTGAAGCACCACCACCGACTCCTCCCCGCCGGACCGGGGGGGCGGGTACAGGCAGTGCGGGGGCTGGTGAGAATCCCCGCAGGGAAGGTCCGCACAGACGATCGCCTCCGGAGGGTGTAGAGTGTCCGCATCTTCTCGCTTCCCTCCGCAGTCCGCTTCCCCACCTGCTGGGCGGCAGGCCGATCCGAGCAGCACCAGCGCAAGCCATAACCAACAGGCGTTCCGGAGTTTGCACCGTGTCATGATCTCTTCCTTCTGCAGGTACAGACACGCCGGGATCATAGTCCTGCGGACGGGCCGACGCAACGCGGACTTGAGCCTCGTGCGACGTTTCCTCGACAGACCCGGTCATCGGGCGTAAGCTGGCCCGGCATGCGGAGGAGGCCAAGATGTCGGGCGGTGGATTCAGCCTGAAAGACGTGTTGAGGATTGAGCGGGATGACCGCCTGCCGACCGCTCTCCTTTTTCTCTGGTTCCTGCTGACCATCGCCTCCTACTATGTCGTCAGGCCCGTGCGCAGCACGCTGGTGCTGTTCTCCCTCGGGCCGGAGGCACTGCCCTGGGTCTACATGGGGACTGCGCTGGCCACCGGATTGGCGGTGTGGGTATTTGCAAAGTTCTCCAAGGCCCGGAGGTCGCGCCTGGTCGGTGGCACGCTGGTGATACTGACTGCCTCGCTGCTGTTCTGGTGGTGGGCGGCGGGCATGGCGGTGGCCGCTCGGGAAGCGGGGAGCACGGCGTGGGACTGGACGTCCCCACTCTTCTACATCTGGACCGACGTGTTCTCGAGTCTTGCCGTCACCGTGTTCTGGATGGTGGCCAACGACGTGTTCGGGCCTTCGAGGGCCAAGCATACCTTCGGGGTGCTGGCGGCCGCGGGGCCAGCGGGAGGTTTCCTGGGAGCATGGCTTGCCCAGTCGCTGGCCCACACGGTGGGGCCGGTCGACCTCGTACTCGTGGCAGCAGGGCTGTTTGCAGCAGTGACGGCGGTATTCCTGGTGCTGGAAACGGCAACCTGCGGGCGCACGGCCGTGCGGACCGTGGCTCTGGAGCGGCCGGCGGATCTGAGGAGGCTGAGAGAGGTCGTGAAGACCCTGGCAAGCTCCCGGCTGTTGACGTTCCTGGTCATCGTGGTGTGCCTCGAGCGGGGGGCACCGGACTTCGTGGACTGGATCTTCCAGACCGTTGGGAAGGACGCTGTGGACCACCCGACGGAGTGGACTGCGTTTTTCGCAGCGTTCGACAAGTGGCGAGAGGTCGCAGTGCTCGTGGCCACGTTCTTCGTGACTCCGGCCCTGCTGTCGCTGGGCGGGCCGACCATTGCTCTGCTGACCGTGCCTGCCAGCATCGTGCTCTTTGCCGGGGGATTCGCCATGTGGCCCGTGTTTGCCCTGGCGGTGCTGATGAAGGGCTTCGAGGAGGGTCAGCGCCACGCCTGGTTCAAGGCCGGCAAGGAGCTCACGTACACCGTGACCAGCCGGGACGTGATCTACGCGGTGAAGGGATACATCGAGGTCTTCGCATATCGCTTCGCCCGCGGGCTTGCCGGGTTGCTGCTGCTCCTGATGACAACGGTGCTCGGGTTCGGGCCGGTGGGGGTTGCGATTGCCGTGCTCCCGCTGTGCGTGC
>Ga0233425_10009618_pt1 | contig 12140 bp, 11 predicted proteins | sample Watercolumn_Towu_2_FD_181712 | JGI IMG/M metagenome (GOLD analysis project Ga0233425, IMG submission 181712) | Freshwater microbial communities from Lake Towuti, South Sulawesi, Indonesia - Watercolumn_Towuti2014_140_MG | ecosystem: Environmental > Aquatic > Freshwater > Lake | place...
GTTACTCCACTTCTCGCCGTGTGCCACGGCCCCAGTAATGAGGTAAGGTCTCCAATCAGTGACGATTAGTGCAGATTAGCGTTCCCCGCCTACTTTGGCGGCCAATTCGCGTTGATTCTATCGACCCGCCTGTCGGCAATGCAACCGGCTTGCCGGATTCGCGGCCCGCGGGCATAATGGGCACATGAACGAAGAGTTCCTCGACTTCCGCAGCGACACGGTGACCCGGCCCACGCCCGGGATGCGCGCCGTGATGGCCGCGGCCGAAGTGGGCGACGATGTGTTGGGCGACGACCCCACGGTCAACCGCCTGCAGGAGCGCGTGGCGGCGATGCTCGGCAAGGAAGCGGCGCTGTTCGTCCCCTCGGGCACGATGTCGAACCTCATCGGCGTGCGACTGCACTGCCGCCCGGGCGACGAGTTGATCTGCGAAGTGAACTGCCACCTCTACTTCTACGAGCAGGGCGGCTACGCGCAGATCAACGGCGTGGCGGTCCGCACGGTCGAGGGCGAGTACGGCGTCGCGCGGCCGGAACAGTTCGTCGATCTGATCCGGCCCGACAACGAGCACTGCGTCCGTACTCGGCTGGTCTGCCTGGAGAACACGCACAACCGCGGCGGCGGACGGATTCAGCCTTACGAGTACGTCACCGCGATCTGCCAGTGGGCCCACGAGCACGGGCTGAAGACGCATCTCGACGGCGCCCGGCTGTGGAACGCCGTGGTGGCCACGGGCATCGAGTTCACCCGCTGGACGCAGCACTTCGACACGGTCAGCGTCTGCTTCAGCAAGGGGCTCGGCGCGCCGGCCGGTTCGGCGCTGGCCGGGCCGCGGGAGCTGATCGCCCAAGGGCGGCGGCACCGCAAGGTCTTGGGCGGCGGGATGCGGCAGTCGGGCATTTTGGCCGCGGCCGCGCTGTACGCCCTGGATCATCACATCGGCCGTCTGGCCGAAGATCACGCCAATGCCCGCCGCTTTGCGGCCGGCATCCGGCAGATCGACGGCCTGCGGCTCGTGCCCGAGGAGATCGACACGAACATGCTCTTCTTCCGCGTCGATCCGGCCTGGGGCACGGCCGCGGAGTTCGCCGGCGAGTTGGGCAAGCGGGGGCTGCTCGTCCTGGCGACCGCCCCGCAGACGATCCGCGTCGTGACGCACCTGGACGTATCGGCCGCCGACGTGGACCGGGCCGTGCAGACTGTAAGTGAGCTGGTGCGGGAGACTGAACCTACGCGTAAATCGGCCTGATCGTGCTCAACAGGAAGGCGGCAGCGCTCGAAAGGCAAGACGCGGCGGAATAGACACGACCTCCTCGATCGCACAGCTTCGCTTCGTCCGGCAATTGCCCCCCCTTCCGTCGTAGGGATAGACGAGGCTTTCGTCGGCACCTATACTGAAGGTTCTTTGGCGTGGGCGGCAGTCGCCTGGATAGCTGTACGGCCCGCGGTCTTGGTTCCTCATTTCGCACGGCGGGGCAGTGAAGTGGCAGCGCTCAATCGGAAGAAGGCAACGAAGGGTCGGCGGCCGGCGGAAGGCGGCAGCCAGTCGCCCGGTAGCGGAAACGCAGACAACGGACAGAAGTCGCCGCAGGCCGCGGTGTCGGACAAGGCGAAGGTCTGGCGATGGATGGCCTGCGTGGCCGGCGGCGCCGGGGTGCTGTTCCTGATCTGGGGTATCGTGCAATATGCCAGCACGCCCAGCATGTCGAGCACCCCAGTCGACCAGAGCCTATCCGACCTGGAGGCCGGCAAAGCCCCGCGGGACAAACACCTCCTTGTCGGGGAGTACGCCGCGCTGTATCCGTTGAAGATCTGCGGCTACGAGACGAAGGGCAAGGGAGAGCGGGACTCAAACGCGGCGATTCAGTATTGCCTTTACCCCATTGTCTCGACGTCGCATCCTAAGGCGCCCAAGACCGGCGAGAACGAGGCCGAAAAGTTGCGGAAGATCGACAATGTCGCCGTGCTGGTCAGGAGCAAGCCGAATCGCTTCAGGACGTTGGGCGACGTTCCCGACATTGTCAGAGTCCGGATGGGAAAAGAGGCCGAGAAGGAGAAGCAGAAGGAGCCAGAGATCCGGGGCATCGTGATCGGCCGGGCGAGTGCGCTGGTCAACCGGAACGAATTCAAGCAGCAACTGCCGAATGTCGATCCCGACAAGGTGTTCGTCCTCGAGGAAGGTGCGAGGCGGCCCTCGACGGCCGGCGCATGGCTCAAGCTCGCGGCGGCGGTGCTGCTGTTCGCCTGCGGCGCTGGCGCCTTCTACGTCCAGAAGGCGCCCGAAAGACAGACGCCGCCTAAGAAGGCCGCGGCCGAGACCGCTCGGCCGTCGCCGGTCGGGCCCCTGCAATCGTCGTTCGGGGCGGCGTTCGGGCAGCACCTCGAAGAGGCGGCCGCGGACGATGTGACGCACGAAGGCGAACACGAGCTTGAGGAAGTGATCGAGACGTTGCCGGACGATACCTCCGCCGAGACGACGCAGGCGGAAACGGTAGCGGCCGGCGAACTACCTCAGCCGCATGAGCCTGGGGAAGCGGCGGCAGGAGGAGAACCACCGGCGGGCGATGATGTCGAAGTGCCGTCGGCGCAGGAGCCGACCCCAAGCGTCGCCGAACCATCCACGTCGCCGCCGCCCACACCGAGCGCCTCCAGCGAGCCGCAGGAACCGCCAGCGGCGGTCGTTGAACCGCCGGTCGAGCCGGAACCGCCGGCCGCACCAGAACCACCGGCCGCGCCGGCACCGCTGGATCCCTACCTCGCCTGGTTGGGCATTCCGCCGCAAGAGCAACCGCCCGATCACTATCGGCTATTGGGGATCGCGTTGTACGAGTCCAGCGTCGAGATGATCGTTCGGGCGGGACACGCGCGCGCCGATGCGGTTCGCGCGCAGCAACCCTGCGGACACGAAGCGGACGCGGAGAGAATCCTGGAGGAAATACTGGCGGCCCAGGCGTGCCTGCTCGACGCAGCCGCGAAGGCCAAGTACGATGCCCAACTTGCGCGCCAGAAGATCCGCGCATTGCTCGACGCCAGCGAAGATGCCGCTTCGGCCGAGGCGCTGCGCGCCCTGCACATGCGACTTGCCGGCGGCGCCGAGCAGCCGCCCGCACCCCAATCACCTGCCGAGTAATCTACAGCGGTGTTCGAGCAATACGGCCCATCTCTCGACAGTATTTCCGTTCCGGTATAGACTAGGGACGTTCTGGCAACCCCAGGGGAACCGCCATGTCCGACGCCGACGTTCTGCCGACCACGGAAACCGCATCCGCTCCCGAACCGCCGGCCGCCGCGCGGCGGACCTGGGAGTACATGGAGATCAGCCGCAAGACCGAAACCTACCTGGTCGGCGACCTGAACGAACTGGGCAAGGAGGGCTGGGAACTGGTCGACGTGCTCTTCCGCCGCGACATCAAGATGGGCGAGTCCTGGTATTGGACCGCCTTCTTGAAGCGGCTTTGCACGGACCGGCCGCCGCCGAAAGCGGTCGACGAGCAGGCCGCGGCCGTTTCGGCCGCCGCCCAAGAGGAAGAAGTTTTCGAGATTTTCGAGGTCGCCGCCGAGGATCAACCGCCGCCACTGCCGGGGTGAGTTCAGATTGTAGGACGGAGTTTGACTCCGTCCATGTGATACCGAGTCGCCATCCAACCAGTGACGATGGCCATTCGCTCCCTCGCGCATTGGACGGAGTGAAACTCCGTCCTACGTCGGCGAAAGGCCATCACCGGCTCAGCAGCCGCTGCAGCGCGGGGGCCAACTCGGCATCGAGGAATTGGTAGCCCGAGTCCAGCAACCGTCGCGGCATCACGCGGGCGCTGCTCAAGAGCAAGTCGTCGGCCATCTGCCCGAACATCAGCCGCAAGGCGAACGCCGGAACCGGCAGAATCGTGGGCCGATTCAATTGGCGGCCGAGCGCCTTGGTGAACTCGGCGTTCGTGACCGGGTGCGGACCGACCACGTTCACCGGCCCGCTCAGGGGGACTGTCCCAGTCTTTGTGTCAGCAAAAACGAGGGGGACTGTCCCAGTTTTTGTGTCAGCAAAAACGGGACTGTCCCCTTCTGCGCGCACGCGCGGGGCACCGCCTTCCAGCATGTGGGCGATCGCACCCAGCACGTCGTCGAGCGTGATCCAACTGACGTACTGCCGACCGCTGCCCAGGCGTCCGCCGAGTCCCAGACGGAAGGGCTCAACCATCTTCTGCAGCGCACCGCCGCCGGTGGCCAGAACCATGCCGATGCGGAGCTCGACCACGCGGATGCCGGCCTTCGCGGCCGGCTCGGTGGCAGCCTCCCAATCGCGGCAGACGCCGGCCAGAAAGCCGGTGCCGGGCGGACTAGTCTCGTCGAGGATCTCTTCGCCGCGGTCGCCGTAATAGCCGACGGCCGACGCACAAGCCAACACTTTCGGCGGACTGGCGAGCCGGGCCAGTGAATCGCTCAGCAACCGGGTGCCGGCCACGCGGCTCGTGCGGATGCGGGCCTTGCGGTCGGCCGTCCAGCGGCCGGCAGCGACGTTCTCGCCCGCCAGATGTACCACCGCGTCGAAACCTTCCAGGCTGGCCGCATCGATCTGGTTGCTCTCAGGATCCCACGCCACGGCCGCCTCGCCCGGCGACGGTGTGCCGCGGATCAACCGCGTCACCGCATGACCTTGCCCCGCCAGCGCCCGCACTAGCGCCGAACCGATCAGCCCGTGAGTGCCGGAAATCAGGATTTTCATGGTCATCTCGTTGGGGCGGCAGATGTACAGTCACCTCGCAATCAGGGCTTACTCCATCGCGTGACCACTCGCTCTGCGGCTGCGACTGGTTGGCAGGCCACGTTGGCGCAGCCATTCAGCCAATTGTGAGTTCCGGGCTCGAATCTTGCGGTGCCATCGACATGAGCAGATTGTAGCAGTATACAAGGTGAGCGAGCAGCGAAGACTTCGTGTCCGCGTCGAATTCGATCTCTTTGAAATGCTCTTGGAAGAGCCTGATTTCGTTAGCCAATTCACCGACCATTTCCCACCCGATGAAGTAGATGGGATCGGTATGACCGAGTTCGGCCAGTGCTGTCACGCCCATTAACTTCCATTCGGGTAGGCTCCAGAATTCCTCGCTCGTGCGCTGTGTCCCAAAGAGGAAGTATGGAGCCGGAACCTCGATATAGTGCAACCGACCGCTCCCATTATCTCGGTATCCGATGTGAATTTCGCGACTCATAGCGTTCACTTGCCCCCGCAGTGTCCACACACGCGTCCAATCTACGCAGACACCACCTTTCCGGCGAGTCCCCGTGCGGAAGTAGACCGAGGTAACCCCGTTCGTCTCGACCACCGACGACGAATCGCGGATTACTCGTTCTTATCCCGGAACTCCAGCATATAATCGCGGAGCAACTTCACGCCTTCGACCGGCATGGCGTTGTAGATCGAGGCGCGGCAGCCGCCGACGGAGCGGTGGCCTTTCAGCTCGCAGAGCCCGCGCTCGGCGGCCTGCTTGAGGAACGGCTCTTCCAACTCGGGCTTGGCCAGGCGGAAGGGGACGTTCATGATCGAGCGGCTGCCGGGCTGGGCGTGGGCCTGGTAGAAGCCGCCGGACTGCGCGATGGCGTCGTACAGCAGTTGCGCCTTGCCCTTGTTGACCTCCTGCATCTTCGCCAGCCCGCCGATGGTGTTGATGAGCCAGTCGGTCACCAGCTTGACGATGTAGATCGCAAAGCACGGCGGGGTGTTCAAGAGCGACTTGCCCTCGGCCAGGATCTTGTAGTTCACCAACGACGGCATATCCGCAGGCGAGCGGGCCACCAGGTCGTCGCGGATGATGACGATCGTCACGCCCGCCGGCCCGGCGTTCTTCTGCGCGCAGGCGAAGATGATGCCGTATTTCTCCACGGGCACGGGCCGGCAGAGGAAATCGGACGACGCGTCGCAGACCAGCGGCACGTCGCCCACGGCGGGCTCGGCCGGGAACTGCACCCCCTGGATCGTCTCGTTCGAGGTCATGTAGGCGTAGGCCGCGTTGGGATCGAGCTTCAGTTCGCCCTGCGGCGGGACGTGGTTGTAGTTGTCGGTTTTGCCGTCCCAGGCGACCTTTACGGTGCCCTGCGTCTTGGCCTCGTCCGCGGCCTTCTTGCTCCAGGTGCCGGTGACGATGTAGTCGGCCGACTTGCCCGTGCCGTGCAACAGGTTCATGGGCACCATGCCGAACTGCAAGAGCGCCCCGCCCTGCAGGAACAGCACGCGGTAGTTGTCGGGAATCTCAAGCAGCGTGCGGAGATTCGCCTCGGCCCCGGTGATGATCTTGTCGAAGGCCTTCGAGCGATGGCTGATTTCCAGGATCGAGATGCCCGTGCCCGGCAGGGCCAACAGGTCGCGTTGGGCCTCTTCGAGGACCGACAGCGGCAGCACGGCGGGACCGGGGGAGAAATTGTAGACGCGATTTTCCATGATCTTGTCCTGCAAAGATTCGGTAAGATGCCTTGTTCCTCAATTGCCCTCGTCGGGCGCCGCCTTGGGCACGATCTGGGCCTGCAGCGGCACGGCGACGGGGGCCGCATTGCCCAGGTCGGTCTGGATTTGGATCGTACACTTGACCTTTCCCGGCTTGTCGTCGGCCGTAAACGTGACGGGGATCACGTGGACCGTTTTGGCCTCGGCAGGCGCAGTGAGCTTCACGCGCGGGTCGTCGCATGTGGCCTTGGTAACGCGGAACAGCGTTTGCGCTTCGAGAACCAGGTTCCGCGTTACCGCTTGCCCCGCCTCGGTCATCAGCGTCGGCAAGGGGCGGATCGTCAGCGCCGAGGCGATCACGCCTTCGACCAAGACCGGCACGCGCGCAGCCTGGGCATTGAAGTCGTTGGTCACCAGGAACACGTGGTCGCGCACATAACCCACCGGCGCGTCCGCCTTGAGCGCCACCGTCAGGTCGTAGGAAACCTGGCCCATGCCGCGGCCGGTCTCGACGGCGCGGGCCGTTAGGTTCGGGTTGGAACTCTCAACCCGCTCGATCCGCCAGTCGCTCCGCCCGGCGTAGGCCACGGCGACCTTCTTTTGCACGCCCTTGCCTACCGGCACGGTGCCGAACTGCACGGTGTCCGGCCGGACGACCACGTCGCCGCGGATAAACACGTGGATTTGCAGTTGCACCTCGGCCGGGAAGGGCTTGCTGAAAACGACGCGAAGAGTGGCGTCGCGGCGGCCCGTGTGGTTGCGAGTATCGACCACGGCGGTGATCTTGGCCTTCTCCCAGGTCTTGAGTGATTGCTTGTCGATCGAGACCGTGGTGCAACCGCAACTCGAAGTGATGCGCTCAATATGTGCGTCTTCCTCGTAGATGTTCTCGACCGTGAACACCTGCTCGGTCTTCGAACCCTTGGTGACCACGCCGAAATCGCGGCCGTTGAGATCGAACATCTTCCTGGCCCAGTCCTGGGCGGAAGCGCCGGTCGCCGCCAGCAACACAACCGCAGTCGCCAACGTCCGTGAAATGGGCCGCATCATCAGTTGAGCCCCACAAGTTTCTTGGCGAAGTCCACGCCGTCGACGGCCGTTTTGCCGTAGAAGTCGCAACCGGCGTTCTCCCGCAACAGGTCGCTGGCGGCCGCGCCGCCGACCATCAGCGACACGCCGTCGCGGAGGTCGGCCTGGCGGATGGCCTCGACCGTGGCCGCGACCGAGCGGAAACAGGTGGTCAGCAGGATGCTCATGCCCACCACCGCCGGTTTGTGCTCGCGGATCGCCGCGACGAACCGCTCCGGCGGCACGTCGACGCCCAGGTCGATCACCTCGAAGCCGATGCCGCGGAGCATCATGATGACAATGTCTTTGCCGATGTCGTGGACGTCGTGTTGCACCGAGCCCATGACCACCTTGCCGACCGAGCGGGCGGCCTGCGTTTGCTGGAGCTTCGGCCCCAGGTCGGCCATGATCCCCTTCATCATCATGCCGCCGAACATCAGTTCGGGAATGAAGCACTCGCCCTGCTGGAAGCGGTTCCCCAACTCGGCCATGCCGCGGTTGCACTCGGCGATGATCTCCGCGGCCGGCGCGCCGGCGTCGAGCATTTTCTGGATGAGGGCCTTGGCATCGTCCTCGCGGCATTGGGCCAAGGCGTCGGCAAGTCGGTGATCGCTGGGCATGATTGTACTCCTCACGCTCCGCGTGAGGCTCGTGCGTTCGGCTTGTTCTTCGGGCGGTTCTCTTCGTTGGGGCGACAGTTACATTGTCGCCCCCGGGGTGGAAGTGCAACTTCCACCCCAACACGCGGTGCGATTCACGCACCCTACTAAAACGATAATAGACACTGCCAGGCGTACATGTACGCCAGTCCGTCGATGTCTTCCCACACGCGGCGCACGAGTTGCTCGTCGCCGGTGATTTGGGAAAACTCCTGCTTCTTCTCTTCCCACGGGATGCACACGCCCGGGGCAATCGGCGGTTTGGCTGGTTCGGTCATGGCGTTTCCTCTATTCGGCGTTGCGGCCTACCACATCAATAGGGTTGAGGTTTCTGCAAGGGGAACAATGAGAATGATGGGAATCATGGGACTGCCGCTCCCATGAATCCCATCATTCCCATAATTCCCATTCCCATCCGCTCCACTCCGCCGCCAAGTGTTCCTCTTCAATACACTCCAAACTCCCTCGTCGCCTCCGTCATCGCCCGCAGGTTCTCGGCCTTCGTGTCGTCCTGCATGATGGCGCTGGCGTCCATGATGTAGCCGCCGTCGCGCGCGACGCCGGCGAGCACTTTCTTGCAGTACGCACGCACATCGTCCGGCTTGCCGAAGGCCAAGAGATCGTTCGGGATGCCGCCGCTGAGGCAGAACTTGTGTCCCACGGCCCGGTGTACCTCGAAAATATCGCCGCGATCGACGTGATACACGATGCTCAGGTCCGGCAGTTGGGCGATGTATTTCAGGTTCGGGTTCCACTCGCCCTCAGCGTAGAAGAGCGTCTGGATGCCGCGCGACCATAGCCCCTCGATGATCTGCTTGAGCGTCGGCCAGTAAAACCGCTCGAACTGCTCGGGCGAGAGGAACGGCACGCAGCCGCGGTGCATCCACAGCCCGACGGGCACGTTCCGCTGCGGATCGGCCCCGCCGGCCGCGATGTGTAGCAGGTGCGGCATTAGCGCCTCGCAAGCCGCCAGCACCTTCTTCGGCTGGCGGAACATGTCCATACACAACCCGCGGTAGCCGCGGAGCTTGTCGGCAATGATGTCAAAGGGGGCCTTGAGGATGCCGGAAATGGCCGAGACCGTACCCGACTCGCTCCGCAACAGGGCCGCCTGCGTGCCGAACGCGTTGAAGTAGCTCAGCATCGCCATCCCGCCCTTGAGGAAGGACAGGTTGTTGCGGTACGAGGTGGGCGTACCCATCGGGCTCACGTCGGCCGAGACCCGCGGCAGCCAGACGTTGAACAGGTAGCCCGTCGGGTCGGCGATCAGCGCGTCGTACTCGTCGGGCCGCATCCAGGCGCCGTCGTCGGGCGGTTCGAGATACTGGAACGGCGTGTCGGGTGGAAGTTCGACACCGGGCACTGCGTAGTACTTGATGCCAATCGCTTGGGTCAGCCCGCTCCAGCCATACACCATGTTCGCCACCACGGCGTCCCAGTCGAAGTCGGCGGCGCACTTGCGGGCTGCGGCAAAGGCCTTCTGATAATCCTGCGTGACTTCCTGGATTGTGTATCCCGCGTATTTTGCCGTAAACTCGGCGACAAACGGTCGGATCGGTACCCGGTCGGGCTTCTCGTTCCGCATTGCCGTCACGTAGCGTTTCAGCCGTTCGGCGTACCGCTGTTCCATGGCTGCGGTCATGCTAGCGTCTTCCTTCCGGATGTAGGACGGCCTTCCCCGGCCGTCGGTGCTGGCAGGAAATGGCTATGAGAAGCCGTAGTATGCCAAAGCCCAGAGAGGGTGTCAATCTAGCGGCCCCCCATGTATGGCGTCTACACGTTGACCTTTCCACGCGGATGCCGACCGCCCGCGAAGGCCGTCCCGCGAGCTGCCGCCTCGTGGCCCAATTCCTGGGCTCGAAACCGAATCCGGACAGGGTAGAATGGACCAAGTGCGACCCCACCGCGAACCCTTGGATACCGAAAGTGGAAGGTGCTACTCCTCACGAAGTGCGGCTAGTGACTACCAGGAAGCACCGCAGAGCGTAGGCGGTGTGCAAAAACGAGGAGTTGTTGACCAACTTGCCGGTCCGGTGCAAGCACGGCGACCGGACGCGGTCTCGCAAGATGAGGTCGATCCTGCGGTGCAATGGCGTGCGAGACCGCGCCCGGTAGCCGTGCGTTGAGCGCCGCGGCCGATTGTCGCCGCGGACGTGCTCTGCTATGGTGGCGGAACGCCAATAGAATCGTGTCCCTATTACCAGTACGTTCGTCCCGACTAGAAGGTTCGCCGATGACCCGCCAACGCAGCCAGACCGCCTTCGCCCGTGCCCTCGAACTCCTGTCCGGCGGGGTCAACAGCCCGGCGCGGGCGTTTGGCGGTGTCGGCGGCGAACCAATCTTCTTCGAGCGCGGCGAAGGGGCCGGGCTGTACGACCTCGACGGCAACCGCTATCTCGATTACGTGCTTTCGTGGGGGCCGATGATCCTCGGCCATGCCCATCCGCAGGTGATGGCCGCGTTGGAATCGGCGATCCGCCGCGGTACGAGTTTCGGCGCGCCGACACTGGCCGAGAGCGAACTGGCCGAACTGATCATCGCCGCCGTGCCGTCGGTCGAGAAGGTACGGCTGGTGAATTCGGGCACCGAGGCCACGATGAGTGCGATCCGGCTCGCCCGCGGTTTCACCGGCCGGGAGATGATTGTCAAGTTCGCGGGCAACTACCACGGACACGCCGACAGCCTGCTGGTAGCCGCCGGCAGTGCGGCCGCCACGCTCGGCGTGCCCAATTCGCCTGGCGTGACCGCGGGCACGGCCAAAGACACGCTCGTGTTGCCGTACAACAGTCCGTCGGCGTTGGAAGATGCCTTCGCCGCGCACGGCCGGCAGATCGCCGGCGTGATCTTCGAGCCAGTGGTCGGGAACATGGGCTGCGTGCTGCCATCGCCGGAGTTCCTCCGCGCGCTCCGCGAAGTGACCACGAGGCACGGGGCGCTCCTGATCTGCGACGAAGTGATGACCGGCTTCCGCGTGGCTTATGCCGGAGCACAATTGCTCTTCGGCATCGAGCCGGAACTGACGACGCTGGGCAAGATCGTCGGCGGCGGACTGCCGCTGGCGGCCTACGGCGGACGAAAAGACATCATGGACCACGTCCTGCCCGTGGGCAAGGTCTTTCAGGCCGGCACGCTGAGCGGCAACCCGCTGGCCACCGCGGCTGGTATAGCAACGCTCCAGGTGCTCCGCGACAGCAATCCGTATCCCGAACTCCAACGACTCTCGGCCCGGCTGGCCAAGGGTTTCGAGGCCGCCGTCCGCGCGGCAGGCGTGCCGGCCACGGTCGCCGCGTGCAACTCGATGATGACGCTCTTCTTCAACCCCGATCCGGTCGTCGATTGGACCACGGCCGCACGCTGCGACACGCAGCGTTACGCCCGCTATTTCTGGGGCATGATCGACCGCGGCATCTACTTGCCTTGCAGCCAGTACGAAGCCTTGTTCCTTTCCGCCGCGCACACCGAGGCCGACATCGACGCGACCATCGCGGCGGCGAAGGAAGTGCTGGCCACACAAGCAGAACAAACGTAAGGATGGCCAACGCATGCACTCGACCGGGGATACCACGTCGTGCCATATCTGCGGAGAGTTGGCGACCGTGTGTCTCTTGGATACACTTAGCGGCGATGAGCGGAATTGCTGCCGCGATCACCGACCCGACCGTGACGTCTCTGTAACTTCACGAAGATGGGTAATCAAACGCTGGCGTATGCAGCCCGGTGGCCCGATTTCCCAACAACTGGCGGCCCCCAGAGAATCGCCCGAGCACGAATCGGTGCGATGGGACATGTGCGACGGAGGACTACTCGGCGGTGAGGGCGCGTGTCGTTACTACCTCAGCATGATCACCGGACTAGACCCAGGGCCAGCGCTCACTAACGGCTTGTTCCGGTAAGGACTTGGAGCATGTAGTCGTCGTTCCAACTACAAGCGCGGCGTTTCATGGCCACGCTGTCTTTCTGGGGATGCTGCTTCAACAGGGATA
>Ga0233425_10009619_pt1 | contig 12140 bp, 2 predicted proteins | sample Watercolumn_Towu_2_FD_181712 | JGI IMG/M metagenome (GOLD analysis project Ga0233425, IMG submission 181712) | Freshwater microbial communities from Lake Towuti, South Sulawesi, Indonesia - Watercolumn_Towuti2014_140_MG | ecosystem: Environmental > Aquatic > Freshwater > Lake | place: Indonesia...
CCTCGTTCTCCTCCCCACAGTAGGAGACGCAGTCGCAGTCGCCCTGGCAAACACCCGAGTCACAGGCACATCCGGCAGGACATGCTCCGCAGCTCCCGCCACAGCCATCGTCCCCGCACTCCTTGCCGGTGCAGTCCGGCGTGCAGCAGAAGCTGGCATCTTCTTCGCCCACCGACAAGCAGACTTGCCCTTCGGTGCACGGTCCGCAGTCGCAGACAATGCCTTCATCGCCTTCCCAGAAAGGCCTGAGCTCGCCGCACTCGGTAGACCAGCCTTCACACCACAGCGGGCAGTCGTCATACGAGAAACAGGACCTCTCTCCGTTCGAGCGATTCGAGTCAACGCACTGATAGCCGGTAGCGCAGTCACCGCAGCTGCCGCCGCAGCCGTTGTCACCGCATTCGTTGATGCCACCGTAGCCGGTGAGGCAGTCTGGCACGCACACGTAGGCGTCGAACCCGTCGGCCTCCTTGACTTCAGCATTCCAAGCCGACTCAGACGTCTGGTTGTCTGCCGCGCCAACCTCAACGGTCCCGACGTCCGGCGTATCCGCAGGAGGGGCCGTCGAATCCGCTCCCCCACTGTTGTTGCCGCCGCACGCCGCAGCCAGCAGCCCGCAGGCGGCGACGATTATCGAGAGCCGCCTGATCATGACGCGACCTCCCTGTGCAGACCGCTCCCCCGCTGGGAGCCCCGGCCGTTGCGAGTGGTTCGTTCAGGCAAGGCCGACCGCTGGCACCGCATGGATCGACTCCGTGATCTCATCTACTTGTTTGATGCTACGCCATTGGCAACCCGAGTTCAAGGAGCGCGGAACGGCCCTGCCGCGGGGCACGCGGCGCTCTCAAGAAGGTCGCGTAGCACTCCCGAGGATCCCCGATCCCATTGACCTGGCAGGCAATCTCCGCTGCCGTTCCTATTTGCATTCCTAAGCGCGCGATTCCGCCTATTCGCGAATCTGGGGAGCCAGATACTCGCAAACACGGACCGGGGTGGACGTGATCCGATTCCTTCGTCCCGCCCGAGATGCAAGCAGGCCAAGGAGCGCCAGCAGCAGCGATGCCCCGCCAAGCGGAGCCGGTCCGCGGCCCGACGCGCTGCAGCCGCTGGAAGCCGCGCCGCCGCCGCTGCCGTCCTCGTCGGCCCCGACCACGTCCGAAGCCGCGTCGCCGCCCAGCCCTTCGCCGCCGACCTCGACCTCGAGCTGCGGAGGATTGGCGTCCGTCACGTCGTCGTGGACCCAGTGGTCCTTGTCATAGCCGTCGTGCGACGCGGGGACGTCCTCGGTCACAACCTCGCCGTCCGTCACGTCGGGCTCCGGTTCCACGACCACTTCCGGGGTGACGTCGGCTTCTCCCTCGGGCTGGCCGCAGCCCGGCGACGGCACGCACTCCGACCACGCGCCCTCCTCGGTGCAGGTGCGCTGTCCCTCCGCACAATCGCCGTCGGGAACGCAGTCCGTCGTGGCCCCGGGCGTGCAGTCGAAGCACGCGGGCGCCTCGTCCACCTCGCCGTCGCAGTCGTCGTCCACCTGGTTGCAGGTCTCGTCCACGGACGCGCCGACGACCGCGTCGCACGCGGCGGCAAGGCCGTCCCCGGCACACGCCATGGTTCCCTGCGCGAGGCAGGCCCCTACCCCGGCTTCGCACGGGAGCCCAAGAGACGGGAACAGCTCGTCGGTCTGGCCGTTGCAGTCGTTGTCCAGCCCGTCGCACAGCTCGAGGGAGGGCCCGCTCATGTCCAGGCAGTCGCCCCAGACCCCGTCGAGGCACGTCCGCGCCCCCGCGACGCATTCCCCGACTTCGCTGCCGCACGGCTCCAGCACACCGTCTGCGCAAGGGCAGCCGGGGTCGGTCACGCCGTCGCAGTCGTTGTCCTTGCCGTCGCACGTCTCCGGCTGCGGGCCAAGGGAAGCGACACAGTCGCCCCACGTGCCGGCCACCCCGCACACCTGGACGCCCGCCACGCACTCTCCCAGCGCCGCGCCGCACGCGCGCATCTCGCCGGCCAGGCAGGGGCAGCTCTCGTCAAACGTGCCGTCGCAGTCGTCGTCGACCAGGTTGCAGGCCTCGTCAGCCGGCTCGCCCGCAACCGCATCGCAGGCCGTGCCCGCGCCGTCCTGCCCGCACACCACCATCCCGTCGGCCGCACACAGGCCGGCTCCCGCGTGACAGACTCCGCCCAGGCCCTCGAAGGGCTCGTCGGTCTGGCCGTTGCAGTCGTTGTCCTTGCCGTCGCACAGCTCCTCGGCCGGCAGCCCCAGCTCGGCCACGCATTCCACGTCGTCGCCGGCCGGGTTGCACCCGTAGAGGCCGCTGGCCAGGCATTCGCCCAGCCCGGCAGTGCATTCCACGCCCAGCGGGTACTCCTCGTCGACTTCGCCGTCGCAGTCGTTGTCGAGCCCGTCGCACCATTCGTCCTTGCCATCGCCCGGAGACGTGCTGCACGCGGTGCCTGTCCCGTCGGGCATGCAGGTCAGCTTCCCCTGAGCGACGCATTCGCCCATTCCCACGGTACACGGATCGCCCACCGGGTAGTCTTCGTCGGCCGTCCCGTCGCAGTCGTTGTCCTTGCCGTCGCACACGTCGATGGCAGGCTCCGCGGCCACCGCGCTGCAGACCGCGGCAACCAGGCTCTCCGCACAAACGAGCTGTCCGGAGACAGCGCACTCTCCGATTCCGGTGGTGCAGTCGGCCCCGACGTCGAAGCCGTCGTCCGCGGTCCCGTTGCAGTCGTTGTCCTTGCCGTCGCACACCTCGTCCGAAGGCGGAAGCGGCTCCACGGAGCAGACCACGGCCACGAGCGTTCCGGCACAGACGTTGACGCCGCCGTTGACGCACTCGCCCACACCCACGGCACAGGGCTGTCCCAGCCCGTAGTTCTCATCCGCGGTGCCGTCGCAGTCGTTGTCCTTGCCGTCGCACAGCTCGCCGCCGGCCGGGAGCGGCGACGCGCTGCACTCGGTGCCGAGCCCATCCGCCGCGCAAAGGGTCACGCCGGAGTTCTCGCACTGGCCCGTCCCCACCGTGCAGGATTCGCCCAGAGCGTAGTTCTCGTCCGCGCTGCCATCGCAGTCGTTGTCCTTGGCATCGCACAGCTCAGCCTTGGGAGCGAGCGGAACGGCCGAGCAGACCGTGGACGCTCCGTCGGCCGCGCACACCCTGGCCCCTTCATTCACGCACTCTCCCACGCCGACGCTGCAAGCCTGCCCGACGTCGAAGCCGTTGTCCACCGCGGCGTCGCAGTCGTTGTCGAGCCCGTCGCACACCTCGGGCAGCATCGGGAGCGGCTCGACGTTGCAGACGGTCCCAAACCCGTCGGGCGTGCAGACCGTGATGCCCGCGTTGGCGCACTCGCCGATACCCACGGCGCACTCGCCCCACAGCGCATAGTCCTCGTCGATCTCATCGTCGCAGTCGTTGTCGAGGCCGTCGCACGCCTCGAGCTGCGGCGCAAACGGCTTCACGTCGCACTCCGTCCCGAGCCCGTCCTGGCTGCACAGGAGCTGCCCGCTGTTCTGGCACTCGCCGATCCCGACCAGGCAGAAGCTGCCCAGCGGGAAGTCGTCGTCCGGGACGCCGTCGCAGTCGTTGTCGAGCCCGTCGCACAGCTCCTTGACCGGGGGGAACGGCTCGGCATCGCAGACCGTCGCGAGGTGATCCGCGGTGCAGACCAGCTTGCCCTGCGCCTCGCAGGTGCCGATGCCGTTGGTGCAGCCGTCTCCGACGGGGAAGCTCTGGTCGACCTGGCCGTCGCAATCGTTGTCCTTCCCGTCGCACACCTCGGGGCTAGCCGGGAGCGGCTGTGCGTCGCACTGGATGTCGGACCCGTCCGGGGTGCAGACGGTAAGGCCCGCGGCCGTGCACTCGCCAATGCCCACCGTGCACGCCTTCTTGATCTGGAACCCGTTGTCCGCCTGGCCGTCGCAGTCGTCGTCCAGCCCGTTGCACGTCTCCGGCGTTGCCGGCAGCGGCTGGACCCCGCACTCGGTGCCGAGCCCGTCTTCCCGGCATACCTTGTCGCCGCTGTGAGTGCACTGGCCCACGCCGACGGTGCACGCCGCGCCGACGTCGAACACCTCGTCGGTCTTGCCGTCGCAGTCATTGTCCTTGGCGTCGCACAGCTCGAGCTTCGGCGGGAGGGGAGTGGCCGAGCACACCGTGGATGTGCCATTGGCCGTGCAAACCTTGGACCCTTCGTTCACGCACTCTCCCACGCCGACGCTGCAGGCCTTGCCGACGTCGAACCCGTTGTCCACCGCGGCGTCGCAGTCGTTGTCCTTCGAGTCGCACACCTCGGGCTTGGGTGCGAGGGGTTCCACCCCGCACTGGGTGCCCGTGCCGTCCGTGGTGCATACCCGGAGCCCCGAGTTCTTGCACTCGCCGACGCCCACCGTGCAGGCCGCACCCTTGTCGAAGCCGTTGTCCACCGCAGCGTCGCAGTCGTCGTCCAGGCCGTTGCACTTCTCGGCCGTGGGCGGCAGGGGGCTCACGTTGCACTCGGTCCCGAAGCCGTCATTCCGGCATGCCTTGACGCCGGTGTTGGTGCACTGGCCGACGCCCACGGTGCAGGACGCGCCGAGGTCGAACGTCTCGTCCACCTTTCCGTCGCAGTCGTTGTCCAGGGCATCGCACAGCTCGACCTGCGGGGGAAGCGCGACGGCCGAGCACGTCGTCGTCGAGCCGTCCACCGAGCAGATCTTCTGGCCGCTCTGCGCGCACTGACCGATGCCCACGGTGCAGGCCGCGCCGAGGTCGAAGCCCTCGTCCGCCTGGCCGTCGCAGTCGTTGTCCTTGGCATCGCACTTCTCGGTGGTCGCAGGCAGCGGATCGACGCTGCACTTGGTCCCGAGGCCATCCGCGGTGCAGACCTTGAGCCCCGTGTTCTTGCACTCTCCAACGCCCACCTGGCACAGGGCCTGCAGGTCGAAGCCCTCGTCGGTCAGTCCGTCGCAGTCATTGTCCAGCGCGTCGCACTTCTCGGGCGAGGAGGGGAGCGGACTGGCGTCGCACGTCGTCCCGATCCCGTTGGGGGCACAGATGGTCAGGCCGAGGTTCACGCACACGCCGACCCCGACCGAGCACGGCTTGCCGAGCAGGAAGTCCTCGTCGACCGAACCGTCGCAATCGTTGTCCTTGGCGTCGCACTTCTCGGGGATGGCCGGGAGCGGGTCCACGCCGCACTTGGTGCCCGTGCCGTCCGAGGTGCACACCTTCTGCCCGGAGTTCTTGCACTCGCCCACGCCCACGGTGCACGCGGCTCCCTTGTCGAAGCCCTCGTCCGTGGCCGCGTCGCAGTCGTTGTCCTTGGCGTCGCACTTCTCCGGGGTCGGCAGGAACGCGATGGCGCTGCACTGCGTCCCGCTCTTGTCCACCTTGCACACCTTGAGCCCGACGTTGGTGCATTCGCCGATGCCCACCGAGCAGACCGCGCCCACGTCAAAGCCGTTGTCGTTGACCCCGTTGCAGTCGTTGTCCAGCCCGTCGCAGACCTCCGCCTGCGGGAGGAGCGCATCCACGCTGCACTTCGCGCCCGTCTGGTCCGCCTTGCACACGTTGACCCCGGTGTTGCTGCACTGTCCCACACCCACGGTGCAGGCCGCTCCGATGTTGAACCCCTCGTCCGTGGACGCGTCGCAGTCGTTGTCCTTGGAGTCGCACTTCTCCGTCGCGGTGGGGTAGATGGACGCGTCGGAGTCGTTGCAGTCGTCCGCCTTCGTCGCGCTGTACTTGCCGCTGGCCGCGCACAGGCACTTCGAGTTGCCCGTCACGCCGTACGTGTCCGCGTCGTTGTCGTAGTACCGGGTGGCGCAGCCGCTGGCTCCTTCCTCGTCGGTCAGGCCGTCGCAGTCGTCGTCCACGCCATTGCAGCTCTCCGTCTTGGTCACGCACTTCCAGTTCGACGGCACACCGCTGACCGAGCACGTCTTGCCGCAGGCGCAGTGCGTGTCGTTGTAGCACTCGACGACCTTGATCCCCGAGCTCCAGGGGTTGTATCCCGCGTAGCACCAGTAGCCCCCGGACGAGTTCCAGCAGCTTACGTTCTGCATCTGTGCGTTGTCATTGTAGAAGTGGGCGATGGCCTTGGAGACCGTGCCTCCCCCGAGGTTCTCGCTGCCGCAGCCGCCGGACCCGCAGCTGAACGCGTTCGGGCCATAGAACGTCGTCCCGTTGCACTTGAACCGCATGATGTAGTCCACCGGCGCGACGTGGTAGCCGTTGATCCAGGCGTCGTTGTAGTTGGTGTCCACCTGGATCTTGCAGTAGGCCGACCCGTACGAGTAGTCATAGCACCACTCGAACCCGGAATCCGGCGTGCAGGCCCGCGCCTCCATCGGCCCGGCCCCCAGGGCCACCACGAACAACAGGAATCCAACGGCTAACGCTCCGGCTCTCATGACTCCCTCCGCCTGGCTGCGACCGGAAGTCATCATGCCGGTTTCACGAGCTTGGATCAAATGATTCCTTCGTAGATACCCTCCATTTAAACAAGATTGCCCGACAAGCACTTCAGTGCTATGGATCTAGATGTTGTTGTTACACTTGTTGGGAGAGCGTCATGAAGCGAAGTCCGATGATGCCGGCCGTGCTGGTGGTTCTCTGTCTGCCGCTGTGCTGGAGCTGCGGCTCGAGCACCCAGAGCACTGCGGATGCAGCCGACGTGCCGGGGGACAAGGAGGTCGCTGACGTGCTCGGGGAAGCGGAAGCCGTGGAGCCCCCGGATGTCCCCGACGAGGTCTCTCCGCCCGATCTGGGCACGGACAAGGTGGACCTCGTGGAGGTTGCCGAGATGCCGGACGTCCCGTTGGACGCGGACGCGCACGAGGCCGAGACCGTCGCTCCCGACGAGCACGAGCAGGAGGATGCGTGCGCACCGGACTGCGAGGATCGCACCTGCGGGGACGACGGGTGCGGCGGAACCTGCGGAACGTGCGACGACGGCTACTTCTGCCGGTTCGATGACAGCGCGTCCGCGTGCGCTCCTGAGTGCGGCACCGCCTGCCAGCTGGAGGGGCTGGAGTGCGGTGAGCCTCAGGAGTGGCCCCCCGAGACCTGGGGCGACGAGCTGTGCGACTGCGGAGCATGCGAAGCCGGCACGCTCTGCCAGGACGGCACGTGCGTCTGCCTGGGCGACTGCGCGGGCAAGGAGTGCGGTGGCGACGGCTGCGGCGGAAGCTGCGGTGAGTGTGGCATGGACATGAACTGCCAGCAGGGGACCTGCGTGGAAGGCTCTGCCCTGGGCAAAGCCTGTGACCAGACCGCGGACTGCGGGGGCGACACCACCTGCCTGCTCGGCTTCTGCTCCCGCGTGTGCCGAATGGACGGCGAAGCGATCCCGGGCGCGTGCAGCGACGTCTCCGAGTTCTCGACCTGGGGCCAGGACTTCGCCTGCCCCGCGGACTTCGACTTCTGCCTGCCGGCCGCGGTCGCGGGGCAAGCCGCTACGTGTGCAGGGAATGCCGACTGCCCGATTGAAGCCCTCTGCGCGGGGTTGTTCCCCGCGGGCGACGGCAAAGCCTCGGGCGTCTGCCTCCCCGCTTCGGGCAAGGCAGCGGGAGAGGGCTGCGCCACGGCCAACGAGTGTGCTTCCCGGCTCTGCCTGCACCCCGGGCAGAACCCGGCAACGGACGGGACGTGCAGCCTGTTCTGCGGCACGGACGCGGAGTGTCCCCAGGGCACGTTGTGCGCGATGGTGCCGCTGACGCTGGAGGACGAGGTGCTGGGTTGGGCCGCTCTGTGCCAGCCGTTCGGCGGCTCCCTGGCCCCCTGCGCGTCCACCGCGGACTGCAAGTTCGGCAAGGAGACGTGCACGGCCATCATCGGACCGGACGGGGGCCCCACCATGCCACGCTGCCTGGCCACGGCGAACCCCGAGGGTCTGTGGCTCGGCGCAACGTGCAAGAAGGCCTCGGACTGTTTCGAGCCGTACTGCATCTTCGAAACGTGGTCCTCCAACGTGGACGCATACTGCACCCGGACCTGCGCTTCGGACGCGGACTGCTCTCCGGAAACGGCCTGCCGCAAGGTGCACGTCAGTCCCTTTGCGGGCATCGGACCGGAAGGCCCGTTCGAGCTGTCCGTCTGCCTGAAGGTTGCGGACGGCTCCCTCTGCTTCGTGGGTGAGCAGGGCGGGTGCGAGCAGGACTGGAGCACCTGCGCTCCCATCCCGGGCGGCGTCGCCTGGATCGGCACCTGCAAGACCGGCTCCTGCCCGCCGGACTGCGCGGGCAAGACGTGCAGGGCGGCAGACGGCTGCGGAGGGCTCTGCCTGGATGCCTGCCTGGAGAACGGCGCTGCCTGTGCGGACGGCCCGGAGTGCCTCTCCGAGATCTGCCTCGAGGGCACCTGCTGCAGTACCGGCTGCGCGGGCAAGTGCATGAGCTGCACGCTCACGGAGAGCCCGGGCGAGTGCCTGCCGATCCCCGCGGGCCAGGACCCGGACGGGGAGTGCGGGCCGTGCCACCGATGCGACGGCATGGGGGGCTGCGCACCGCTTCCTGCGGGTCCGGAGCCGTTCGGCCTGTGCGGCCCCTGCAAGCTCTGCGACGACGCGGGAACGTGCGTGCCGGCCGCTGCGATGACCGACGCCATGGACGACTGCGGACCCTGCCTGCTGTGCGACGGCGAGGGGGCTTGCGGACCGGTCCCGCAGGGGCTGGATCCCAAGGAGGACTGCCTGGCATCGGACCCGGGAACCTGCCTGTATGAGGGCAGCTGCGACGGGGTCGGAGCCTGCGCGTTCTGGCCCGCGGCAACCCCGTGCGGGGAAGCGTCTTGCGCCGGCGGATTCGCGATGCCCGTCCCGCATTGCGACGGTGCGGGCAAGTGCGTCAAGGAGCCGCCGGTTGCGTGCTCCCCCTACCTGTGCACGGCATCGGGCTCGGCGTGCGGGACGTCCTGCGTCAGCCATGCCGAGTGCGCGGCAGGAGCCTGGTGCCAGGGCCAGACCTGCCAGGCACTTCCCAAGTGTCCGCAGCTGATGAAGCTGAACTGCAACACCAAGGTTCCCACCAGCACTGCGGCCTCGGCGAACCAGTGGTCGGCCTATGCCGCGTGCGCTCCGGGGACCCCGTTCGAAGGGGGAGAGAAGGTCTTCTCGTTCAAGCACACGGTCAGCACCCGCGTCACCGTGACGCTGTCCGATCAGCAGCACGACGCCGCGCTCGCGGTGCTCGACTCCGGATGCGAGCCGGACCTGGCTTGCGTTGCGACCACCAACACCGGCGGGGCTGGTCAGACCGAGCAGCTCACCTTCCTGGCCCAGCCGCAAGTCCAGTACTACGTGGTCGCGGAAGGAGTAGGGGGCGCGGATGCCGGAGCCCTGACGTTGTCCGCGGACTGCTGCACCACCAAGTGCGCGGGCAAGAACGCGTGCGGCGACGACGGCTGCGGCGGCTCGTGCGGAGAATGCGGAACCGAGGCTCTGTGCGTGTCCGGCCAGTGCGCCGCGTGCGACGGCCCCGCGACGGGCGAGCCCAACGACGAGTGCGGAAAGGCCCTGCCCCTGGAGGAGGGGACGGTGTCGGGACTGCTGTGCCCCACCGGCGACCAGGACTGGTTCACCGTGACCGTCGAAGAGGGCGACAAGCTGCTGCTGCTGCTGGACATCGACCAGCCTGCGACGCTCGGGATGACCCTGCTGGCCGCGGACTGCAGTGCGGTCCTGGCCGCGTCGACACAGACTCCGAGCGGACAGGAACTCGAGCACCAGTTCACTTCCGCGGGCACCTACTTCGTGCGCATCGACAGCCCGGCCGGCAGCACCGCGACCTACGAGCTGACCGCGGAGATGGCGCAGGCGCAGTGCGTTTCGACAGGGAACTGCACGGACGGCAAGGTGTGCGTCGGGTACGTCTGCATCGTCCCGCCTCCGCCGTGCGAGACGCTCGCGTCCCTGGCCTGCGGCGAGTCGGTCAACGGCGACACGACCGCGGCCGCGTCGGCCCTCGAGGACTTCGGCTCGTGCACTGACACGAAGCTTGCGGGCCCGGAAGCGCTCTACGCGGTCAGCCCCACCGAGGACGTGGTCGTCACGTTGACGCTGAGCGGCCTGCCGACGGGGGCCATAGCGCTCCTCGAGGAGTACTGTGCCAGCCAGTGGGCATGCGTCGGCGTCGGGCTGGAAGGCATGGGAGTCGGTCCGATGCTCACGGCCAAGCTGACGGCAGGCCAGGACTACTTCGTGGTGGTCGACGGGCTGACGGGCGAGGACAAGGGAGCCTTTGCGCTCGACGTGGACTGCTGCACCCCCTCCTGCGAGGGCAAGGCGTGCGGCGACGACGGCTGCGGGATGGGGTGCGGCGAGTGCCCGGGCCCGCAGGATGCCTGCGTCGCGAACCAGTGCGTCTGCCAGCCCGACTGCGCGGGCAGGCAGTGCGGCGACGACGGCTGCGGCGGCAGTTGCGGAACCTGCGGCAACCCGCAGTCGGAGTGCAAGGGCGGGCTCTGCATCTGCACGCCGGAGTGCGCGGGCAAGGCCTGCGGCGACGACGGTTGCGGCGGAAGCTGCGGCACGTGCACCGGCCCGCAGGACGGCTGCATCGCCAACCAGTGCGTCTGCCAGTCGTCGTGCGCGGGCAAGCAGTGCGGCGACGACGGCTGCGGCGGGAGCTGCGGTGCGTGCACGGGTCCGCAGGACGCGTGCATTGCCAACCAGTGCATCTGCCAGCCCGACTGCGCGGGCAAGGTGTGCGGTCCGGACGGCTGCGGCGGAAGCTGCGGCGCCTGCCTCGGCCCGCAGGACAAGTGCGCGGCAGGGTTCTGCGTCTGCCAGCCCGCGTGCAGCGGCAAGGCGTGCGGTCCGGACGGCTGCGGCGCGACCTGCGGCACCTGCGTGCCGGCCAAGACGTGCAGCGCGAACCAGTGCATCTGCCTGTCCGATCCCAACGAGCCGAACAACGCGTGCGGCCAGGCAAAGGGGCTTACGCCCGGTTCCTACGAGAACATGGTGCTGTGCCCCGTCGGAGACGAAGACTGGTACGCGGTGCAGCTCTCGGCCGGCCAGAAGCTCACGTTCAAGGCGCTGTTCAAGAGCAAGGACGGTGACCTGGACCTGTTCCTGTACGACAAGTCGGCCTGCTCGAGCTACTTGAAGTCCTCCACGTCGAGCGGCGACAACGAGACCATCCTGTTCACCGCAGCCCAGACCGGCACCTACGCGGTCCGGGTTCTCGAGTTCGGGGGCAAGGCGGAGACCAAGTACTCCATTGCCGTGACCATCGAGTAGGCTCGTGGTTCGAGGGCTGGAGGAGGTACGGCGCAGCACCGGGACGTCTGCAAAGAGGGAGTTCACGATGCGCGATGAGCACCGGGGCACGAGAGGGCTCGACGGGAAGAAGACCTGGGCGGCCGCGCTGCTTGCGCTGATCGGGCTTCTGTCCACCATGGGGGATGCGCGGGCGGTGACGCCCTACTCCGCGCCCGACGGCGACCTGACCGGAGACGGCAGCACGGACGTGGTCGACATCCAGTGCGAAGTGCTCGTGTTCACGCGGCTCGTGCTCGGCCAGTCGTGCACGACCACCGCACAGTGCACGGCCAGCCTCGGGGCCGGATACGTGTGCCGCAGCGGGCTCACCCCCTCGCTGGTCTGCCTGCCGGACTGCCTCGGGACCGCGGTGGCCGTGAGCAAGAGCACCGCACCCGCGTGCACGAACCCGGCCGGGGATACCGCGGACTGCATGGGACTGGTCCCGCGGCGGCTGGCGGACCTCAACTGCGACGGCGCGATCGACAGCGTGGACTTCAACTTCCTGGTGCAGGTGATCACCCAGAAGCTGGGCGGCATCGGAACTGCCGACGTGGACGCGGACGGAAAGCTCAACTTCTGCGACGACGACTCGGACGGCGACGGCGACCCGGACATCTCGGATTGCGCGGCCCTGGACTCCGCGGCCAGCTCGAAGCAGGCGGAGAGGTGCGACGGCAAGGACAACGATTGTGACGCGGCCGTGGACGAGACCTGGCCTGCGCTGGGCACCGCGTGCGACGACGTGGACGCGGACCAGTGCGCCAATGGCGTGCTGGCTTGCGACTTCTCCGGCCTGGGGACCCTCTGCCAGGAGGTGCCCGCTGCCCTGTGGGAGATCTGCGCCAACAACCAGGACGACGACTGCGACGGCGAGGTGGACGAGGACACCG
>Ga0233425_10009620_pt1 | contig 12140 bp, 3 predicted proteins | sample Watercolumn_Towu_2_FD_181712 | JGI IMG/M metagenome (GOLD analysis project Ga0233425, IMG submission 181712) | Freshwater microbial communities from Lake Towuti, South Sulawesi, Indonesia - Watercolumn_Towuti2014_140_MG | ecosystem: Environmental > Aquatic > Freshwater > Lake | place: Indonesia...
GACTCGAGTTCAAGGCGGTGTTTCTTCCGAGCGTCTCCAAAGGGGTGTTCCCCCGCCCGCCGGACACCGGGCAGGACGACCAGGAGTACGCCGAAGCCCGCTCGCTCTCGATCGCACAACTCTTCGTCGCGATGACGAGAGCCCGAGACGCGCTGTTCGTGCTCTGTAGCGGCGACCCGACCCCCGAGATCGAGAACGCCCTCGCCAAGTTCGAGATCGTGAACGCGTGAGCCGTGTCCCACCGACTTCGTATCGTCCGGCGCAACGAGGGGAGGGTTGATCGATGGAGGTGTTCGAACTCCGCAACGGGTTGATCGCGGACTACCGCCAGTACGTCACGAGCTTCATGGCGATCCTCGACACGCGAATCCGTGAGCGCGTCGAGACAAGCCTCAGAGAAGGCCAGCTCTGGCCCGACCCGCGCGTGGGGCTCAACCCCGCCTTCGAGCCGGGCGGGTGGATCGACGACCTCGTCACCGACGGCACGCTGCACGACGCCTGCAAGCACATCTTCAGGGCCGGGAAGGGCGACCAGGATCACATCGGTTCGCGGATGCGGCTGCACAAGCACCAGGTCGACGCCATTCGCGCAGCCCAACAACGCAAGAACTACGTGCTCACGACCGGCACCGGGTCGGGCAAGAGCCTTGCCTACATCATCCCGATCGTCGACCGCGTCCTGCGCGAGGGAAGCGGCAAGGGAATCAAGGCGATCGTCGTCTATCCGATGAACGCGCTCGCCAACAGCCAGATCGGCGAGCTCGACAAGTTCCTCAAGGTCGGCGTCCCCGCGGGCGCGACGGTGACCTATGGCCGCTATACCGGCCAGGAGACGAAGGAACAACGAGACGAGTTGCTGCGCAACCCGCCCGACATCTTGCTCACGAACTACGTGATGCTCGAGCTCATCCTCACCCGCGACCGTGACCGACCGCTTGTCGACGCCGCCCGCGGACTCCAGTTCCTGGTGTTCGACGAACTGCACACCTATCGCGGCCGCCAAGGCGCCGATGTCGCGTTCCTCGCGCGACGGGTCCGCGAGGCGTGTCATGCGAACGAAACGCTGCAGTGCGTCGGTACCAGCGCGACGCTTGCGTCGGGCGGGACACTTCGCGAACAACGGGCGGAGATCGCCCGCGTCGCCAGCCTGCTCTTCGGCGACGACGTCGAGCCCGGCTCGGTCATCGGCGAGACCTTGCGGCGGGCAACCCCACCGATCGACCCGACCGCCACCGAGACAATTCGCCAACTCGCCGAACGCGTCCGCGCCGCGACCCCGCCGACCGCGTACGACGAGTTCGTCGCAGACCCGCTGTCGTCGTGGATCGAGCAAACCTTCGGCGTCACCGAAGACGAGGGTCGCCTGGTGCGCTGCACGCCACGACCGATCAAAGGTCAGGGCGGCGCGGCCAAGGAGCTCGCCGAGCTCACCGCAACAACCCAGAACGAAGCCGAGCGCGCGCTCGAAACCCAGTTCATGGGCGGCGACGCGGTGCGACACCCCGAGACGAACCTGCGGGTGTTCCCGTTCCGCTTGCACCAGTTCATCAGCAAGGGCGACACCGTCTACGCGAGCCTCGACGACGAGGCAACCCGGTACCTCACGCTCCAGCGCCAGACCTACGTACCCGGCGGGCGCGACCAAGTTCTGCTCCCACTCTCGTTCTGCCGCGAGTGCGGGCAGGAGTACTACACCGTCACCCGCGTCGGCGATCCCGACGAGGGCACCGAGTTCGTCCCGCGCGACCTCGGTGAGCGCGCCGCGTCGAAAACGGAGCGCCCGGGATTCGTCTACCTGACTTCGACGCACCCATGGCCCGACGACGCCGACGCCGCGATCGAACGCCTGCCCGACGACTTCGTCGAAGATCACCACGGCGCAATGCGCGTGAAGTCCGCGGTCAAGAAGTTGTTGCCCGTCGAACTCACGGTCGACGGGACGGGGCGCGTCGGTCACGGCGTGCAGCGAGTGTGGTTCGTTCCCGCGCCGTTTCGCTATTGCCTGCGTTGCGGCGTCGCCTACGCCGGGCGTCAACGCTCTGACTTCACGAAGCTCGCGACGCTCGGCTCGGAAGGACGCAGCACCGCAACCACGATTCAGAGCCTCTCCGCGGTGCGGAAGCTGATCACCGACCCGGAGCTCGACCCCACCCCCGAAGTCCGAAAGCTGCTCTCGTTCACCGACAATCGCCAGGACGCATCACTCCAAGCGGGTCATTTCAACGACTTCGTCCAGGTCGGCCTGCTGCGCTCCGCGCTCCTGCGAGCGGTCAAGACCCGCGGCGCCCAGGGGCTGCGCCACGATGAACTCACCCTCGATGTGTTCCGGACGCTCGATGTCCCGTTCCAGCAGTACGCAGTTGACCCGGAACTGAAGTTCGCGGCGCGCAGCGACACCGAGAAGGCGTTGCGCGATGTGCTCGGCTACCGCCTCTACCTCGATCAACAACGGGGCTGGCGCATCACCTCACCCAACCTCGAACAGTGCGGGCTGCTGCGCATCGAATACGACGCACTCGACGACCTCTGCGCCGACCAGAGCACCTGGGCATCGATGACCGAGGCGCTGGCAAGCGCGACGACCGAAACACGAACCGCGATCGCGACGACACTGCTCGACGTGCTGCGTCGCGAGCTGGCGATCAAGGTCGGCTATCTCGACGAACAGCAACAAGAAGCGCTGCGTCAACGATCGGACGCGCGCCTGCAAGGCGTGTGGGCACTCGAGCAGGGCGAGCGTCTGGAATACGCCACGCTGGTCATGCCGCGGTCGCGTCTCCCGCACGATCACCGCGGGTTCAGCTATCTCAGCGCGCGCGGTGGCTTCGGCCAGTATCTGCGTCGAGTCTCGACGTTCCCCGGCCGAGACAAGTTGACACTCGACGAAACGGCCGATGTCATCGCCGACCTGTTCCGCGCCCTGTCTATCGGCGGTCAAGTCGAACTTGTCCAGGGCAAAGATCACGACGACCCCGATCGTGCCTACCTGCTCACCGCGGCGTCGATGATCTGGCGCGAGGGCGATGGCAAGCCGTTGCGCGATCCGATCCGCATGCCGAACCTTCCCGAAGGCGGGCGCGAGCCCAACAAGTTCTTCGTCGACTTCTACCGCGACCTCGCGGTCGACGCGCTCGGCATCGAAGCACGAGAACACACCGCGCAAGTCCCCGCGGCCGAGCGGATGGAGCGCGAAGAGCGCTTCAAGACCGCCGACCTGAAGATCCTCTACTGCTCGCCGACAATGGAGCTCGGTGTCGACATCGCCTGGCTGAACGTCGTCAACCTGCGCAATGTGCCGCCGACCCCGGCCAACTACGCGCAACGCAGCGGCCGCGCCGGGCGCAACGGCAGCCCCGCGCTCGTCTTCACCTACTGCACCACCGGGAGCCCGCACGACCAGTTCTTCTTCCGGCGGCCCGCGCTCATGGTCGCCGGCCAGGTCGCACCCCCGCGTCTCGATCTCGCCAACGAGTCGCTCGTGCGCGCGCACGTACACGCCTTGTGGCTCGCGGCATCACAGATGAAACTCGGCAGCTCGCTGCGCGACGTACTCGACGTCGACGATCCGAGCGACCAGCTCGCGCTGCGCGCCTGGATCGCCGACGATCTTCACAAGCCGAAGCCACGCAGCGATGCCAAGTTCGCCGCCGAGCGCATGCTCACCGGGCTCGACGACGCGCTCGCAGCATCGGGCTGGTGGAATGACGGCTGGCTCGACGCCACCCTGAACGCGATCCCGCAGAGCTTCGAACGAGCCTGCGAACGCTGGCGAGGGTTGTATCGGGCGGCGCGCAAGCAGTATCAGTACCAGAGCGAGGTAATCGGGAGTCCGGCGACCCCGGCGAAGGATCGCCAACAGGCCAAGCGACTCCGTGCCGAGGCCGAGACCCAGCTCCAACTACTGCTCGCCGACGTTTCGGGGCTCACCCAGTCGGACTTCTATTCCTATCGCTACTTTGCCAGCGAGGGATTCCTTCCCGGCTACAGCTTCCCGCGGCTGCCGCTCTCGGCGTTCATCCCCGGTGGTCGTCGCATTCGCGACGACGCCGAGTTTCTCAATAGGCCACGCTTCCTTGCGGTCAGTGAGTTCGGTCCGCGCGCGCTCATCTACCACGAAGGCGCCCGCTACGAAGTCAACAAGGTTATCCTGCCCGTCGCCGAACATGTCGGCGAGCAGGGCGAGCCGGTCCTCACCACGAAGGCAAAGCGCTGCGGCCGATGCGGGTACCTGCATCCCGGGGCCGACAAGGATCTCTGCGAACGCTGCAACGCCCCGCTACCGGCGCCGCTGTCAGGTCTCTTCCGCATGCAGAATGTTTCGACGCGTCGCCGCGATCGCATCTCCTCCGACGAAGAGGAACGCCAACGCGAGGGGTTCGAGGTCCGCACCGGCGTTCGTTTCGCGGTGCGCAACGGTGTCCCCTCGGTGAGCGATGCGACACTCGAGATTGCCGGTGAACCCGTGGCGCGCCTCGCCTATGGAGATACCGCGACGATCTGGCGAATCAACCTCGGCCGCCGACGCCGCCAGGACCCGCACGTCCTCGGCTTCGTCCTCGACGTCGAGCGCGGGTTCTGGGCGAACGAATCGGATCTCGCCGACGGCGACGATGACACCATGCCCGACGAGGCGCTCGGTCCGAAGAAGCAGCGGGTGATCCCGTTCGTCGAAGACGACCGCAACTGCCTCATCTTCGAGCCCAACGACACCCTCGCGCTCGATGACGCTGAGATGGCTTCACTCACCGCCGCGCTGAAGCAAGCCATCCAACTGGAGTTCCAGCTCGAAGACACCGAGCTCGCCGCCGAAGCGCTCCCCGACGAGCAGCAGCGCCGCGCGCTGTTGTTCTACGAGGCGGCCGAGGGCGGTGCGGGGGTGCTGCGCCGCATCATCGACGAACCCGACGCGATCGCACGGATCGCTCGTCGTGCCCTCGAACTGTGCCACTTCGACTCCGACACCGGCGTCGATCAGCATCGCGCCCCGGGCGCGGCGGAGGACTGCGAGGCCGCCTGTTACGACTGCTTGATGAGCTACACGAACCAACCCGATCATCGGATCCTCGACCGAAAGGCCATCCAACCCTTGCTCGCACAGTTCACCTCGGCGAAGGTTTCGATCGCGTTCGCGCCGCACGTCGAGCCGCTCGCGCAGTCGGAACTCGAGCGCGAGTGGCTGCGCTGGATCGAAGCGCACGACCTGCGACTCCCGGACGACGGTCAGCGCTACATCGCAGAGGCGCAGACCCGGCCCGACTTCGTCTACACCCAACAGAACACCGCCATCTATGTCGACGGCCCGCATCATGACTATCCCGAGCGAGCCGATCGCGACGCCCACCAGGCCGGGCGGATGCGCGACCTCGGCTGGACCGTCGTCCGATTCGGGCACGCCGACGACTGGGCGCAAGTCGTCGACTCGTTCAGGTGGGTGTTCGGGGAGTTGTCTCGGTGACCACGACAACCGGCACCTTCGCGGTCGGGTCGCTCGTCCGGGCCCGCGGCCGTGAGTGGGTGGTGCTGCCTGACTCCGATGACGAGCTCGTCATCGTCCGGCCGCTCGGCGGCACCGACGCCGAGGTCACCGGCATCCTGACCAACCTCGAATCGGTCGAGCCGGCCACGTTTGCTCTCCCCGACCCCGAACGACCGGGCGATCACCGCTCGGCGCGTCTGCTCCGTGATGCGTTGCGCCTCGGCTTCCGGTCGAGCGCAGGACCGTTCCGTAGTTTCGGGCACCTCGCGGTCGAGCCGCGGCCATACCAACTCGTGCCATTGCTCATGGCGCTGAAGCTCGACCCGGTGCGGCTCCTCATCGCCGACGACGTCGGCATCGGCAAGACGGTCGAGAGCGCGCTCATTGCCCGTGAGTTGCTCGACGCCGGCGATGCACGCCGACTCTGCGTGCTCTGCCCACCGCACCTCGCCGAACAGTGGCAGGCCGAACTCTCCAGCAAGTTCCACCTCGACTGCGAGACGGTGCTGTCGTCGACCGCCGCCCGGCTCGAACGCGGTTTGAAGATCGGCGAGTCGCTGTTCGATGTGCACCCGCACGTGATCGTCTCGACCGACTTCATCAAGTCGCCGCAGCGCCGAAACGAGTTCGTCAAGTCATGCCCCGAGCTGGTGATCGTCGACGAGGCACATACCTGCGCCGCCGACACCGCCACCCGATCGGCCCGCCATCACCGCTACGAGCTCGTGCGCGACCTGGCCCGCGACCCCGATCGACACCTGATCCTGGTCACCGCCACGCCGCACAGCGGCAAGGAAGAGGTGTTCCGTTCGCTGCTCGGCCTGCTCGACGAGAAGTTCGCCGACCTCCCCGAAGATCTCAGTGGGCGCGAACGAGAACAGCAACGCCGTGAGCTCGCTGGCCACTTCGTGCAGCGCAAGCGCGTCGACATCGAGCGCTACCTCGGCGCCGAGACGAGCTTCCCGTCGCGCCAAGAAGCCGAAGAGAGCTACAAGCTGTCGCCCGCCTACGCCGCCCTATTCAACAAGGTGCTCGACTACGCCCGCGAGTCGGTCCGCGAAGAAGGCCTCAGCCGCCACCGCCAACGCGTGCGGTGGTGGTCGGCCCTGGCGCTGCTCCAAGCCCTCGCGTCGAGCCCCGCGGCCGCGGCCGCGACGTTGCGCAACCGCTCGAAGACCGCCGAGACCACCACGCCCGAAGAAGCCGACGAGCTCGGCCGCTCGATCGTGCTCGACCTCGGCGTCGATGAGAACGTCGAGGCCGTCGACACCGTCGCCGGCGCGAACGACGACCCCGACTCGACCAAGGTCGACAAGCGGCTCGCAGCCTTCGCCCGCGAAGCGGAAGCGCTGCGCGGCGACGCCGACCACAAGCTCGGCACCGCAGCCAAGCTGCTCACGAAGCTGGTGAAGGACGGCTACCGCCCCATCGTGTTCTGCCGCTTCGTCGACACGGCGGAGTACCTCGCCGAGGAGCTGAGAGCGCGACTGCCCAAGGGCACCGAGGTGGTTGCGGTCACCGGGGCGCTTCCACCCCCCGAGCGTGAGGCGCGCGTCGAGCGCCTCGCCAATGACCACGACAAGCGCGTGCTCGTCGCGACCGACTGTCTCAGCGAGGGCATCAACCTGCAAGATCACTTCGATGCGGTGTTCCACTACGACCTGTCGTGGAACCCGACCCGTCACGAGCAGCGCGAAGGTCGGGTTGACCGGTTCGGCCAGCCCGCCGAACGTATCGGAGTAATCACCTACTTCGGGGTCGATAATCGCATCGACGGGATCGTCCTCGATGTGCTGCTCCGCAAGCACCGTACGATCCGCAGCTCGCTCGGCATCTCCGTGCCGGTGCCCTCATCGTCGAACGCGGTCATCGATGCCGTCCTCGAAGGACTGTTGTTGCGCTCCGAGAGCGGTGCCGACGTCACCCTCCAGCACCTCCCGGGCTTCGAAGACATCATCCAACCCAAGCGGCGCGACCTCGAGATCGAATGGGATCAGGCAGCCGAGCGCGAGAAGCGCTCTCGAACGGTGTTCGCCCAGGCCGCGATCAATCCCGACGAGGTAGCGGCCGAACTCGCCTCGGTCCGAGCCGCGATCGGCGATGCCACCGATGTCGAGCGGTTCGTCCGCGACGCGCTCGATGCGAGCGGAGGCGGCGTCGATGGCTCGCGCCCACCGCACCGTGTCCGGGTCGCCGAGACTCCGCTCGCCGTGCGCGATCTCACGCAGCAGCCCAGCGACTTCGATGCTCGCTTCGTGCCCCCCGCGGGCGAGCGCGACGTGCTGCTCGTTCGCACCCACCCGTTCGTCGAAGGGCTTGCGAGTTGGGTGCTCGACGCCGCGCTCGACGACGCGGTCGGCGGTCCCGCCCGACGCTGCGGCGTGATCCGAACCGACGCGGTGTCGACCCGCACGACCCTGTTGCTCCTGCGGCACCGCTTCCATCTCGTGACGATCCGGTCGGGGAGCGAGGCCCCACTTATCGCCGAGGACTGCGCGTTGCTGGCGTTCGAGGGTTCGCCGACCGAACCGGCCTGGCTCGACCCGACCAAGATTGAACGTCTCCTCGATGCCGGCCCGACGGCGAACACCGACCCCGGCCAGGCCACGAACTTCCTACGCGAAGTCGTCAATGAGGCACCGACCTGGCAGGCGTACCTCGACGCCGACGCGACCGAACGAGCCACGGCACTCGAAGCGACCCATCGCCGGGTCCGCGACGCCGCCCGTCAGAAAGGCGTCCGCTACCGCGTCGAACCGCAGTTACCCGTCGACGTACTCGGGATCTACGTGTACCTGCCTGCTCCGAAGGGAACGAGCTGATGGCATCACTGACAACGCCGACCCGAATCCTGCACCTCGGCGGCGCCGACCACGGCACCACGCTCGAGGTCGACTTCCTCGAATCGATGCTGCCGCTCTTCAGCGCTTCCTACGGCACTCCGAGAGCCGACATCGAAGTCGTGTGGTGTTCGCGCCGCGAGCGCTTCCACGACTACCTGTTCGACGGATGGGTGGAGCTCATGCACCTCTCCGCGCATGGCACCGCGGACCACCTGTTCATCGGTGACCGCGAGAAGGTGTCACGGCGCGACATCAGCCGGTGGGCGAAGGATCACGAGGATGGAGTCAACGCGGTTGTGCTCACGACCGCCTGCGAGTTGGGCACCGACGCGTGGGCCGAATGCTGGTTGAACGCCGGAGCAACCGCGTACATCGCCTCCAAGCGGGAGGTATCGGAGAAGGACGCCGCCATCTTCTCGTCGGCGTTCTACAGCGCGTACTTCGGCACGATTCACAAGTCCAAGACCCAGGCGCAGCGGGCGTTCGACTCCTACCGCCTCGCGTACGCCGCGTTTCGCAGTTTTGTCCCCTCGACCGCGTCGAGCAACAAGTTCTACTTCTGGTCGAACGAACGAGTCCGCGGCCGCAAGCATCTGACCCCGATCAAGCTCACATGACGCGTCGCACTTCGCCGTTCACCACGGTTCGCACCGAAGGTGGCTTGCTGCCCTCGGAGCTGCTCGCGCGCGTCGTGGCGAACGACCCGTCGCTCCCGGGTATCGACGCGGCCGCCTATCACCGCTCGGGCGAGCGGCTGAACGAGGCGATCGTCCAGTCGTGGAACCGGCTCACCGGCGCGTGGACAACCTTCCGCGCTCAACTCGACACGCTGCCCGACACCGACCGCGCGACCACGCTCACCCGCGAGTGGATGCTCAAGCTCTTCGACGAGCTCAGCTTCGGGCGCGTCCCCACGGCCAAGAGCGTCGAACTCGGCGGCAACACCTATGCGATCAGCCATCGTTGGGAGCACGTCCCGATTCACATCGTCGGCGCGCGCATCCGCCTCGACGAACGTACCGAAGGTGTGGCCGGTGCGGCGCGCATGTCGCCCCACGGTCTGGTGCAGGACCTACTGAACCGCAGCGACGAGAGCCTGTGGGGCGTCGTCACGAACGGGCTGCGATTGCGCCTGCTGCGCGACAGCGCGGCCCTGACCCGGCAGGCCTACGTCGAGTTCGACCTCGCGTCGATGTTCTCCGAGCAGGCCTACGCCGACTTCACGGTCCTGTGGCTCGTCTGTCACCAGAGCCGCTTCGAGGGAGATGTACCGGAGAAGTGCCTGCTCGAACAGTGGATGGCCGACGCCGCCCAGCGCGGCACCCGCGCTCTCGACGACCTGCGTCGCAACGTCGAAGCCGCCATCGGTCACCTCGGCTCGGGTTTCCTCGCCCATCCCGCGAACGCCGAGTTGCGGCAACGCCTCGCAGCTGGCGAACTCAGCGCCCACGACTACTACCGCCAAATCCTGCGCCTCGTCTACCGGCTGCTGTTCCTCTCGGTTGCCGAGGCCCGCGACCTGCTGTGTGTCCCCGGCGACCTGACCGCCCGGGAGCGCTACACGCGCTACTACTCGCTGTCCCGCATCCGCCGCCTTGCCGAAACCCGTCGGGGCGGCCCCCACGCCGACGGCTGGGCGCAGCTCCAGCTCGTGATGCGAGCACTCGGTACCAATACCGGCGCACCCAACCTCGCGCTCCCCGCACTCGGCAGCTTCCTGTGGTCAGCCACCGCCACGACCGACCTCGACGGCGCTCAGCTCGCCAACCGGCCACTGTTCGATGCCGTACGCGAACTCAGCCAGGTGCGCGACGGCAAGGTCACCCGCACCATCGACTACGCCAACCTCGGCGCCGAAGAACTCGGCTCGGTCTACGAGTCGTTGCTCGAACTCCACCCCGAACTCCATCTCGCGACCGCGACCTTCACCCTCACGACCGCGGCCGGCAACGAACGCAAAACGACCGGCAGCTACTACACGCCGACGAGCCTCATCAACGAACTACTCGACAGCGCGCTCGATCCGGTACTCGACGAGGCAGCCGCGCAGCCCGACGCCGAGTCAGCCATCCTCGCGCTCACCGTCTGCGACCCGGCGTGCGGCTCGGGCCACTTCCTCATCGCCGCCGCGCAACGCATCGCCAAACGCCTCGCCACCGCCCGCACGGGCGACCCCGAACCGAGCCCCGCCGCCACCCGCGCCGCGCTCCGCGACGTCGTCGGCCACTGCCTCTACGGCATCGACGTCAACCCAATGGCGGTCGAGCTCTGCAAGGTGAGCCTCTGGATGGAAGCGATGGAGCCCGGCAAGCCGCTCGGCTTCCTCGACCATCACATCGTCTGCGGTAACAGCCTGCTCGGCACCACCCCGGCGTTGCTCGAGCGCGGCATCCCCGACGACGCCTTCAAGCCGCTTACCGGCGACGACAACGAGATCGTCTCGGCGTGGAAGAAGGCCAACAAGAAGGAGCGTGCCGGACAGACAACGCTCAGCTTCGGGCCGAGCACCGCCGATCTCGCCAAACCGCTCGCGGCCTCAATCGGGGCGATCGACGCGATCGACGCGACTACGCCCGACGCTGTCCACGAACAAGAGCGCCGCTACACGGAGCTCGTTGCCTCCGACGACGCCGCGAAGGCGAAGGACCACGCCGACGCCTGGTGCGCCGCGTTCGTCGCCCCGAAGGTCAAGGGCGCACCCGTCATCACCAGCGCAACCGTTCGCCAGATCGCCGACGACCCGACCAAGGTCGAACCGGGCGTCGTCGACACGGTGCGGGCGATCGCCGACGAGTACGGATTCCTCCACCTCCATCTCGCCTTCCCAACGATCTTCACCCCGCGCGACGCCCTCGGCGACGACCCCTGCGGCTGGACGGGCGGCTTCTCGGTCGTGCTCGGCAATCCGCCCTGGGAGAAGGTGAAACTCTCCGAGAAGGAGTTCTTCGCCGCGCGCGACCCCGACATCGCCAAATCGACCGGAGCAAAGCGCAAGCAGCGCATCGCCGCGCTCCAAACCGACGACCCGGCGCTGTGGGCCGCCTTCCAATCCGGACTGCGCAAGTCCGAAGGCGAGAGCCACCTCCTACGAGTGAGTGGCCGTTACCCGCTCTGCGGGCGCGGTGACGTGAACACCTACGCCGTGTTCGCCGAGAACATGCGCAACGCGCTCGACCCGAGCGGTCGCGTCGGCGTGATTGTGCCCACCGGCATCGCCACCGACGACACCACCAAGCACTTCTTCGCCGACTGCGTCGACCGACGATCCCTGGTGAGCCTCCTAGCGTTCGAGAATGAGGCGTTCGTCTTCGTCGGCGTGCATCACGCGTTCAAGTTCTGTCTGGTCACGCTCTGTGGCGACGCAAGGCCAGCGATGAATGCTGAGTTGTTTTGGTTCGCACGCCACACCGCCGACCTCGCCGAACCCGAACGTCGCTTCACGCTCACTCCCGACGACATCGCCCTGATCAACCCGAACACCAAGACCGCGCCCGTCTTCCGCACCCGCCGCGACGCTGAGATCACCGCCGCGATCTACCGCCGAGTCCCGGTCCTCGTCCGCGAGGGCGACCCCGACGGCAACCCCTGGGGCATCGAGTACCAACGAATGTTCGACATGACGAACGACTCGCATCTCTTCCGCACCGCCGACGAACTCCGCGCCGAAGGCGCCGAGCTTCACGGAAACATCTGGGTCAAAGGCAACGAGAGCTGGCTCCCACTCTACGAGGCCAAGATGGCCCACCACTTCAACCACCGCTTCGGCGACTACGACATGAAACCCGCGAACTACGAAGGGACTGCGCTCCCGCCGATTCCGG
>Ga0233425_10009622_pt1 | contig 12138 bp, 9 predicted proteins | sample Watercolumn_Towu_2_FD_181712 | JGI IMG/M metagenome (GOLD analysis project Ga0233425, IMG submission 181712) | Freshwater microbial communities from Lake Towuti, South Sulawesi, Indonesia - Watercolumn_Towuti2014_140_MG | ecosystem: Environmental > Aquatic > Freshwater > Lake | place: Indonesia...
TCATTTGACCTTCAAGGTCCGATCGCACGGCGATCCAACGCCGGCGTGGTTACCTTACCACACCGGCACCGCGGAGCCCTCCCACACATGCCTTGTCGGTCTGAGGCGTAGCCTCGTTAGTTAAACCCGATACCAAGATGAGGTAAAAAGGCCATGAACGACAAATATTTCCGAGCGCCAGTGATCGCGACGCCATGGGCGATTGGAATCCTGATTCCCGTCGATCAAGCTCGGTCCGATTCTTTTGATTTGGAGGCAATGACCGCTCGGTGGTGGCGATGGGTGTATTCGATAGCCCCATTACCGAGCGCACTCTTTCGTCATCGGACGAAGGATCGGAGCCTGGCGATGGGCCGATGATAAGCGCTGCGTCCTAATTCGTGGCGTTCGAAAACACGACAGCAACCGACAGGGAAACCAACATGAACATAGATACTTCATCCAGCCGTCCAGAGCTCTCCCGGCAGACAACCCCACGCCGCCGCCGCCATGCACCGCGTGACAGGCCGGCCTCCCTGCAATCGGATTCGGTCCGAGTGATCCGATGCGGGCGAGGAGGAATCTGCCGGTTCTTCACCCATGTGTTGCTTCTGCTGTCCATCGGCATGATGCTGGCGCCGGCGTTTGGCCAGGACACGGAGCCAAACAATTCCTGTGCCGCTGCCCAAGACCTCGGACCGATCTCCATGCCGTTCAGCCTGGACGGCGAGTTGTACCCTTCACCGGTTGGCGACCCGTTTGTTAGCCCGGCCGATGTGGACTACTACCGGTTTACGGCAACGCCGGGGACCCTGATACAAATCGACCACACGCGTGGGACACTTTCCGATCCGATCTTGGGGAGTTTCGATCCTACCTGCACAAATCCTTATCCTAACTACGTTGACTTCGACGGTGGCGGGTGGCCCAACGCGCGGTTGCGCCTGGAAGTCCCGGCCAGCGGCGAGGTGGTGGTCGCGGCCTCAGCATATTTCGACTACGGCTATTATTTCCCGCCCTTCTCCGGTTTGCATTACGACCAGGGGACCTACACGCTGACGGTGACTCAGGTGCCGCTCATCGGCTCCATCGGCGGCCAGGCCTTGGATGCCGTATTCGGGGGCGTATTGCGAGGGGACGTCGCCCCGTTTGCTGTTGCGGAACTCCAGCGCTGTGACGGTTTCGGTTACTGCTATGCGGTGGCGTCACAGAACACCGACAGTGCCGGCAGATTTCGCTTCGAGCGGGATTTCTCCAACTCCCGGCTCGAAGCGGGTACCTTCCGGGTCCGCATCGGCGCGAACGAATACCAGGCGGCCCAGAGTGCGGCATTCGCCGTGGCCGAAGGTCAGGACTTCATCGTCCCCGACCTCTTGGTTGCCCCGTTTCCGGTGAAGATCTCCGAGATCAGGCCCTGTGGCGATATGCCTCCCGAGGGTGGCACGTGCCGATTCAGCTTCCGGGTCCGCAACCAGATGGCCACGCCTTTGACCGGCAAGGCCTGGAGCCTGGTCGAAAACGGGGCCACGGGTTCTTTCATTTCCTATACCCGCTTCCAGGCCGGGACCCAGGGGCTCACCAATCTGGCCACGGGGGCTAGCAAGGTTACGAGTTTCTCCTTCCGGGTGCCCACTTCCCTGACTGATGGGAGCTTTGTCTGTGCCACCGCATATGTGGGGCAGGGAACCGATGCCTACTTTGCACCGGTCGGAAGCAAAGAGCCGCTGTTCTGCATATTGAAAGGCTTCACGGGCGGCGCGTTCTCCCTGGCCGCGACAGCCGGTACTACCAACCGTGGCGGTTATCGAGTCCTGTCGGAAGAAGAGTCGCAGAAACTCTATCACCGCAGACGGCAGGACTCTGGCAGCAGTGCTGTCTTGACGATTCCAGCCGTGCCTGCACCCAGCAATTGACACGGTAGGCAGTATTGCGGGCGGGTTTTCACGCCCGTCCGCAATGGTTGCTATCGGCCGGCCGAATTCGAGCAGCGACCCGCGGCTTCATCACTTCCGTATGAGATGGAGCAAGTCCGGTTCGTGACAGTCGCCCCAATCCAGGCCTCTTCCGGGCGCCTCTCCCGATTGCGGGAGACGGCGCACGCGTGCCCCGTTACCGCCACCGGAGAGGAAGCATTTTAGGCTTGACATGGTCGAATTTCGGGATCACGGTAGGACCGCCAAGATTTCTGTCAGAGGAGAATGACTCATGCGCATCCGACGGTTCTCGATTCCATGGTTGTGGCTGGTTGTTTTGGCGACCCTGTTTTCCGCTCCCGCCCGGGCGAACCATGCGGCGGCCGGGAATTGCGCGCACACCCATTTCGACCGTACCCATGGCGAATGCAACGACGGCGTGACCAATACCGCGTGTACGGTGGGGGGCAAGGCCGGCATTTGTGTCCAGACCAGTTCCAATTGCCAATGCCGGGTCAAAAATTCCACGTCAGCCCTTCAGGAAACCGGCATCAGCGTTCTTGATGGATTGTTGCAGAACATCGTCGAAGCCAAGTCAGCCAAGTCGGCCTTGGGATCGACGGTAGCCCAAGCGGAACTGAACGCCTTGTTCCAGCAGCTGTCCGAGGGCAGCGCGGCGTTGTCGGCACTGGGAGGCCTGGATGTACTGGCAGACGTCGGTGTCGGCGCCAAATTGGACCGGATCGCAGCCAATCTTGCCCCCGTTCAGAAGATACTGTTGGCCGGCTCCTCCGTGCCGCGCAGGAACATCAAGAATGAAATCAACGCGATCAGGGGGCTGGTCCAACAACTCAAGCAGCAGTGGGCGGCTGCTGTGAATGGTCAGTAGGGATGAGGAGGAGGGTCGGGCCCAATCCTCACGAATCGGGTCTTCTCCGGCTTTCAGGCCGTATTCGCTTCGGTGGCCGTGGGTCGGCGGGGTTGGTGGCAGGGCGCCCTTCCGGGCGCCAGACAGCTTTTCCGACGGTGCACCGAGGCGGCCCGATCGCCGATTTGCGGCCGCAGGCGCTTATGGCGAGCCGATGGAATGGTCCCCTGGCAGGTTCGCGACGGGGCTTTTCCGGCGACCCTCCTGCGGCTTCCACGCCAACGCACTGAACCATCGCGCGGTCGCGGGCTGAAGCCCCCGCTCGCACCCAATGCTGTTGAATCAAGTCCCTTTCTTGCGGGGACAGCGAAGCGAGGGGGCGAAGCCGGTGGGGGGGAGGGCTGGGGCGCCTCGTGCTTGCGACGAACTCATTGAAACATCAGGCACTTCAGCCCTCGCCCTGCCTTCTCCCAGTTGGGAGAGTTTCCTATTGCAACAGCGGCACACACCTGCCTGATCCGCGTCACCGCCATCCGCGCTGTCCGGCTTTCGGGCGGGCGCTGCCGTCCCACGGGCATCGGCGGGACGTTTCGGGTCCGCAACCAGCTTTGCATCGGCGCGTCGGCGGGGCGACAATGCGGGCTCCACTCGGTGCCGGGGTGCCCCAATTTCGGATCGAGGCCTGGCCCAACCATTCCCACCCAAATTTACAGGGAGCCCTTCATGCCTAACTTCCCCTTCCGCCACTTGGCCGGTATCGTTTTTGCCTGGTCGCTGGCGCTGGCCGGCGCCGCATGGGCCGAACAGCCGGAGCCCGATTCTGCATCACCGACCGCGGCGGAATCCGAGGCGCAAAATGCCTATACCGCTGCCGGCCAGGCCTTGCAGGCCGGTCCCGTCGACGTTCCCCTGGCGGGGCAGGCCACGTTGCGGCTGCCGGGCGGTTTCGGTTTCGTCCCGGCGGCCCAGGCGGCCGATTTGATGGCGGCCATGGGCAACCGGGTGGGCGACGGCCTTCAGGGCCTGATCGTACCCGCCAACCAGGAGGACAATGCGGACTGGTTCGTGGTGGTGAGCTATGACGAATCCGGCTACATCAAGGACGACGACGCCCGCACCTGGGACGCCGAGGAGCTGCTGTCCAACATCCGTTCCGGTACCGAGGAAAGCAATTCCGAGCGGCGCAGCCGCGGCATTCCGGAGATCGAGGTGACCGGCTGGGTGGAAAAGCCCCAGTACGACGAGGCCAGTCACCGCCTGGTCTGGTCCATCGGCTCGCGCCAGAAGGGCGGCAGCGGTTCCGGCGATGCCGGCGTCAACTACAACACCCTGGCGCTGGGCCGGCAGGGTTATCTGAGCCTCAACCTGGTGACCGGCTTGGCGCAGGTGGAGCAGCTCAAGCCGGTGGCCCGTACCCTGCTCGCCTCGCTGGAGTTCGACCAGGGCAAGCGCTACGCCGACTTCAATGCCGATACCGACAAGGTGGCCGAGTACGGCCTGGCGGCCCTGGTGGCCGGGGTGGCCGCGAAGAAGCTGGGCATGTTCGCGCTGGCCGCCGCTTTCGTCGCCAAGTTCGCCAAGGTGATCGGGGTTGCGGCGGTGGTGGCGCTGGCGTCGCTGCGCAAATTATTCGGCGGCAAGGGCAAGAGCCGTTCGACCGACCAGGCCTGAACCGGAGGACCCCATGAAAGCGCTGTTGGCCCTGCTGGCGGCAGGCAAACTCGGCAAGGTCCTGCTTACCGGCGGTTCCATGCTGGTGTCGGTGTTCGCCTACGCCCTGATCTACGGCTGGTGGTATGCGGTCGGCTTCGTCGGGCTGATCTTCGTCCACGAGATGGGCCACTATCTGGCGGCGCGCCAGCGCGGCCTCGACGTGGGGGCGCCCACCTTCATCCCCTTCGTGGGGGCCTGGATCGAACTGAAGGAGCGGCCCCACGACGCCGAAACCGAGGCTTATGTCGGCTTTGCCGGCCCCCTGGTGGGCAGCCTCGGGGCGCTGGCCTGCTACTTCGTGGCGCGCGATCAGGACAGCGCCCTGCTGCTGGCCATCGCCTATTCCGGGTTTTTCCTGAACCTGTTCAACCTGATCCCGGTTTCTCCCTTCGACGGCGGCCGCATCACTGCGGTGATCAGCCCCAAGATTTGGCTGTTCGGCGTGCCCATCCTGCTGGGTCTGTTCTTCTACCGCCCGAGCCCTTTGCTGATCCTCATGGCCATCATGGCGGCGCCCCAGGTCATGCAGGCCTGGCGCCACGACCCCTCCGCCCCGGAAAATCGCGCCTATTACGGTGTCGCCGCCGAGCACCGCCTTCAGTACGCGGTCTACTATATCGGCCTGGCCGCCTTCCTGGCCGTCATGTCCCATGAGGTGCATGAAACGCTGCAGACCCTGCATCGCAGCTGAGGGTGCGGTGATCCTTCGGGTACGCGGTGAGACCGCACCGGCGCACTGAAGCGGCTCGGGGCCGGACTCAGCCCGAGTAGCCAAAGGCCGCGATGAACGGCTCCAGCAGCGGGGTGATTTCGCCGAGCTGATTCTCGTAGTGCTTCCAGCGGGCGATGGCGCCGCTGTAGAGAGGTTGGGCAACCGCGGCATAGCTGGGCGTCGAGATGAAACGCCCCTTGGCGCGTTCGTGGAACCGGCCGACCTCGGGGCGCCACTCCAGCCCCAGAAACGCAAATACCCCGCGATAAGCCGTTTCAAAATCGCCCACCGTATCCTCGTAGCGGAGTTCCAGCCATGACGACGGCGGCATGGTTTCGCGGATTGCGAGCCAGTACCCCATCACCGCCGCATACTGCCTCGCGATACCCTGCCAGGAGAGCAAGTTGACGGTGGCCGGCGCCGGCGCGAACGCCTGGCCGAAACAGCTCAGGCACACATCGCGCGGATCCCGCAGCGCGAACAGGATCTTGGCTTCGGGAAACACCACGGAGATCAGCCCGAGTTGCAGGGTGTTGAGGGCGTTCTTGTCGACCAGCTGCTTGCACAAGGCATCATCGCCATATTCTTCCCGCATCCGCCGCCAAAAGAACTGCCGGAGTTGGCGCAGCGGTTCCACCTCCAAGGTCCGCACCGCTTGCGCCTGGTTGCCGGTAACCCCGCTGATGCGCCCCAGTTCCAGGGTCAGTTCGTGCACGATGCCGCTTTCGTCGGTGACCAGCACATCCGGATGCGCACCGAGCACCTGCTCGGTGAGCGTGGTACCGGAGCGAAGGAATCCCATGAGGAATGCCGGGACCGGCAGCCCGTCGTTGACGACGCCGTCCACCGGCCAGCGCCCGAGCAAAGGGTCGATCGCCTCGTGGCTTTGCCGGATGCTGTCGAACAATAGCTCGCGGTCCAGTGCGGCGAGCTTGGCCGAGTGCCGCCGCGCCTCGGCCGAGCGGGAAAATGCCGCGAAGGCCTCGCCGTAACGCCCCATCTGGTCGAGCACCACCCCGGTTTCCAGCCAGGCGCGGGCCGTTTGGTCCGGATCGTGGTCGAGCGCGATGACATGCTGCAGGCGTGCCAGGCAGGTGTCCCGCCGTCCCAGCCTGGCCTCCAGGGTCGCCAGCAGGATGTTGCAGCCCGGATCGTCCGGCAGCAGTTCGCAAGCCTGCCGCGAAACCGGCAGCGCCTCGTCTTCCCGATGAATGCGCGACAGGCACAGGGCCAGATTGTTCAGCGCAGCGGGCGATCTCGGCGCGAGCCTGACCGCCAGCCGCGCCAGCCGCTCGGCCGGCAGCGGCTCGCCCCAGTGCATCATCTGGCCGGAGAGTTCGAGGATTAAACGGGGATCGCCGGACTTCGAGACTTGCCGTTCCAGTATCTTGGCGGATTTCAGCAAGTAGCCGATTCCCTCCCGGCGCCGGCCCTGCCAGCACAAGGATTGGCCCAGACCTGCCAATACCTGGGGATCGTTCGGCTTGGCCGAATGCAGACGCCGGAACCAATGTTCCGCCTCGGAAAAATCCCCGCCGGCTACGGCACGCCGGGCCTGTTGCCGCCAAACCTCCCGTTCCGGCTTGAGCCCTTGGGAAAACTTCGCTTCGGTTCGGGCGCAACAGGCCTTGTACTTCTTGCCGCTGCCGCAGGTGCAAGGATCGTTGCGGCCGAGTTTGTGATTTTCGCCGGGTTTCATGAGTCGCTATGCCGCGTGAGTCGCTGAATGTCTTGCCGAGGATTTGCCGGAGGGCTGTCGCGCCAGAGACGGATCCGCCGATGTCCCGACTGCCGGTGATGCGCGATCCGCCGTCGTACGGAGAGGGTGCGTCGAATACCTCGCTCCTGCGTGAATTCCCGCAGTGCGCGTGCTTCTATGGGCCATATGAATATTCAAGTTCAATGGGTTAGTGAGTGGTTTGAATTTTGCACTCTGTTCTGCCGGGGAATCACGGTGGAAACGGAGTTCGGAATGAACCGTTCCCTGATCGGGCAGGATTGCGGAACCACCACGATTCCCGACTTGCCCTCCGGTTCCTGACGGAGCCGGCCGCGACACCGAATCATGGCGCGAGTCCAAGCCACAACTCCCGTGAGGGAGTGCCGGAAAGCCTAGGGTCTTTGCAAAGACAGCCGGGCCGCCTCTCCATGGACCTGCAACCTCTGAGCCGGCCACCGTTCGTTCATAGCCGGCCGCACTTTGTTTGGAGCACAACGTAATGAATCGAAGATTGAGAAAAGCGGTGACCGGGATTTTGGCCAGCTCCGCCCTGGCCCTGGTTTCGACCCACGCCAGCGCTGCGCTGGTCAGCTTTGACGCCGGCACCGCCGGAACCTCCGCAACGGTTACTGACGACGTATCCCTGAATTCGTGGACGTTCGGTTTCGGCGTCAACCTGGGCTGGAACCACACCATCAATGTCCATGACCTGCATGTTACGGGGGGCGCCGGCGACATCGTTCTGACCGCCAAGCAGACCGTCGCCACGGATGCCTTGCCCGGATTCACCATCTGGCACCGCACCGGCGGTTCCGGCTTTATCGGCGGCAGCCACCAGTTCGACCAGGTGACCGGTCCGACCGGAACCAACGCGTTCATGGCGGCGAGCATCGACTCCATCGTCGGCTACGGCAACGCCGGGGCGGCGTTCACCAATGCCAACGGCAACGCGGTCGGGCATGGCGGCGTCTTCGTTCCCGGTTCGTGGACCTCCGGGACCGACGGTTCCGGCTTGGGTTACGTGACCCTGAACCTGACCGGACTGGCTGCCGGCGACTACTACATCCTCAACGGCGGCTCCGACTTCAACAACACCAGCGGCAAGACCACCGGCGGATTCCAGCTTACCGCCACGGTCGTTCCGGTACCGGCCGCAGTCTGGCTGTTCGGCAGCGCCCTGACCGGTCTGGTCGGCTGGTCCCGCCGCAAGACCGCGGCCTAGGGCGTTCGCGCACCCCGTCATCCAGCGGGGTAATGGACGATCGGTGCACAGGGAAGTGCTCTATCCGCTTCTTTCCGCATCGCAGCCGCTGTTCTTCTCTTTCATAGGAACTGGCCGGAAATAACTTCCCTGAACCTGGACAAGACAGTTTGTAGGGGCGAATTTATTCGCCTACGCGGCGGGATTTGGCGAATAAATTCGCCCCTACAACAACCGCCCGTATCGGGATCTTATTTGTGGCCAATTCCTTAGCCGCTCGATCAAGCAATCAGTTGTCCGGCAACAAGTCGGCAAATGCCGCAAGAGGCGTCGGGTTTCCATCCCGCCCCACGGCCGGGATTTCCAGCAAATCGTCCGTGGCCTGGGCGGGAACCCCAGCCGATGGCGTCGTGGAGAACTGGTCGCCCGGATGGCCATTGGGGACCAGCAGCTGGGGATGATCGAAGGGGGCCCGCTCGTAGCGGACCCGGTCGTCGGTCAGCGCCTTCAGGAATTCCGCCAAGGCAGCCCTTTGCGCGCTGGTAAATCGCAGTTGGACGACGGCGCCGGCCTTGTCCGGATTGCGCGACGAAAAATCCGGGTTGAACAGGCCGAAATTGCCGCCCCTGGAGTAGTTGTCGATCGCTTGCTCCAGCGTCGCCATGCCGCCGTTGTGCATGTAAGGGCCGGTCAGTTCCACGTTGTAGAGCTGAGGGGTCTTGAAGAGGTGTCCGCCATGGATGAACCGGTCGTCGTTCGAACCGGCCAAGGCCGCCGAGACCACATCCGGCGCCGGTACCCGTGCGATGGCAGGATACACGCAGCTGGCATCGCCCAGGGGATCGGCGACCAATTCCCCGGCCGCGAAATCGGCGCTGAACGGCCGCTGGAAGTTGCAGGCCGGCGTGAACGGCAGGGGTTCGAAAACCTGGTCGGCATGGCCTGCCAGTCCCTGCAGATATTGTTCGGCGTACGCCAGAGCTTGGCCGAAGTCGTCGGTTCCACCCAGCCCGGCGTCGAAAGAACTGGGGACTGCGGCATTGTTGAAGTAACCCACGTCCTGCAAGGACACATAGGCATCGAAGAACTTCTTTTGGCGGTCGATCATGCCGCGGTAGCCGAGCAGGCCGGTTTGGCGGTCGACGGCGTTGCGGCTGGTGGCGCTGCTGAACAAGGGACCGGTGTGGCACTCGTTGCACAGTCCCTTGACGAATAGCTGCAGGCCATCGAGCTGTGCCCGCGTCATCGAACCATTCAGGTCGGAAATCACCGAGCTCACTTTGACCTTTTCGCCGGGTGCAAGCGGCGGACTCACCACCAGATCGGCCCGGTCGAACGGGGTATCGTCGGAAACCAGGGTCGCGGCATAAAGCTGGACCGCCAACCCGAAAAACATCGAAAAGTTCGCCTCCGCCTGGCTGAACCAGGTGGGGCTGTAGGCCGGCTTGCCGAATGCCGGGCGGGGTCCCTGAGCCCAGTACCGGAACGCAAACGCTTGCTGGATCAGCCCCAGGTAGGTGGTGTTCAGGCCCTTGCCGGTGGAATGGCGGTAGCCCCCCAGCACACTGTCCTGTACATGCACCGCTTGTTTCTCCAGCGGTCGCCGGTTCAGCAGTTTGCGGGCGACGTCCTTGAAAGTCCGTCCCCGGCACGACATTTCGAATTCGTTGGTGACGGGAGCGACCGCCTGCGAGGCCAGGGATGCGTTTTCCAGCGCCAGGCGCGACTGCGTGTAGGCGGTGCCGTCGTAAACCCAGACGAAGGCGTTCGGGTCGCGGGCGCCGCCGGCGGACACTCCGTTGAAAATGTGGCTGGCCCGGCCATCCCAGAAATTGCGGTCGAACAGGACGGCATTGATGATGGTCGGGGTATTGCGGGGTTCCACCCGTCTCGTGTGGATGCCGCCGACGTTGAAGGTCTGGTCCAGGTTCGCGCCGGTGAGGGGCGCGCAGACGTCCTGGCCGTTTGCCTTGAAGCGAAGGAACTGGCCCGAGAACGTGCCCGCCGAAGAGACCGTGTTGTGAGTCTTCGGGTTCTGCAAGCTGACGAAATCGACCCTCACCGGTGCGTCTTTGGAGGGATCGCCGAAGCGATACAGGGGGAAGTCGGCCTTGGTCAGCGGGTAGTTCGCCAGGTTCGGGCCGCGCTCGTCGATGGGGTCGTAGGCGCTGGGATCGGTTGGCGACGCCGGCAAGTGGGCCTTGCCCGGCGAAAACTGGTTCTTGGTGCGGCTGTCGGCGCCGGCATGAAAATGGCAGGTTGCGCAGGCGACTCCGTCGCTGCCCACGTTCATGTCCCAAAACAAGGCCTTGCCCAGGGCGATGGCCTTTTCCTTGTCCACGACGATGGGTTGCGGACCGTCCAGCAGGCCCGGCGGATCAGGGATCGCCACGGTCTTCAGGGAAGGCGCAAGGCCGGGGATCGTCTGCGCAAGTCCCGCAACCGGGATCGCTCCGAGCGCGGCCAGCAGCATCGCGGATGACCTCCAAGGCCAGCTGCGGCATGCGCCAAACGGGGCTTGGCGGGACCAGGAAGCGAACGGTGTGGACATAAGCGACTCGCTGCGGAAATGTATGGTGAGCGTCGGAACGGGGCTGGCTGACGAATGGAGTCGCTCCTTGCTCACGAGCGGCAGCCTGGGGATCGAAATGCAATCGGTGCGCCAGTGTTCGGAAGGGGCGGCCGTTCGCCGGTCGCGGCTGGCGGGAACCGGTGGGAAAAGCGCCGCCGAGGGCCTGATGGCCAGCCGCATTTGGCGATCAAAGACCGGACAGTGCCTGGGGATGTCGGCTCGGAACACCTGCTCTGGCGGATGCCGAAGCTCGCGCGTTCGTCCTCGTCGATGCGTGAATTCCCTTAGTTTATGAGGTATTTGACACACTGATTTCCGCCAGCGCTGCTGCCGTCGCTGTTTGGGGTATCGCCCTCGGCGCTCTTCCACCAGTTCTCGTCGCAGACCGGGTGCAGGTTGTGGGGTCCTCCCAGGACGCCGGAGTCGGTCGGCAGGTCGGTGCGGAACCGGCCGCCGTCCAGATCCGCCAGGTTCTTGAAGGCGTCGGCGCCGTGGCACACGGTGCAGTCGTCGATGTTGCCGGCATGGCCTTGCAGTTCCAGCGCAGTGACGTTGTCGTTGGCCTTGGGGTCGCGGTTGGGCCACACCGCGTGGGCGCCGCCGTGGCAGGCGGCACAGGGGACGTCGCCGTGCGGCTCCTTGCCGTTGCGGTACAGCGGCGTGCGGATGGTTTCGATGGCGCCGCCGCCGCCCAGCCACAGCGAGTCGGTCTTCGATCCGCCGGCGGCGTAGCCGGCGGCGAACTCCAGATCGGTGTAGGGCACCACCGCAAAGCGGGCTGCGTCGGGATTGCTCAGGTCCACCGGACTGGGGGTTGCCGATCAATCCGATGCGGCGAACGCCAGCTTCTTCACCCCGGCGCTGAAGTAGTCCGGGTCGCGCTTGCCGACATTGCCGTTGCCCACATGGTGATCAGGTTGACCATGCCGCCGGGATTCATGCGGCCGTACAGGCTGGCGCCGGACCCCTTGAGCACCTCGATGCGTTCCAGGTTGGAGGTTTCGCGCTGGCCGCGGTAGAGGCTCCCCGCCTTGATGGGGACGCCGTCGCGGTAGATCAGGTCGCCGTTGTAAAAGCCCCGCAGCCGGAACATGTCGAAATCGCCGTCGTCGCCGGACGGCTGGGCGATCACCCCGCTGACGTTCTCCAGGACCTGGCCGACGCGGGTGACCTGCCGGTCCTTCAGCAGCTGCTGGGGGGGGCTGGATCGCCGCCGGGGTTTCCAGCAGGGGCGTCGGGGTCTTGGTGGCGGTGGCCGCCTCCGGCGGGTGGTAGGACTCGCCGTCGCCGATCCGCTCGGCGACCGCCGACACCGGATCCAGCGTGGCCGTTTCGCTAGGGGCCTTGAGCAGGCTTGATCTGTACAGATGAGTCAAGTTTTCAGGCGGCCAGTTTGGCTTCCTCAAGGAGTCGATCGATGGCTTGGCTGGCTTGAACCAGGACACGAGGTGCGGTACCGG
>Ga0233425_10009624_pt1 | contig 12135 bp, 11 predicted proteins | sample Watercolumn_Towu_2_FD_181712 | JGI IMG/M metagenome (GOLD analysis project Ga0233425, IMG submission 181712) | Freshwater microbial communities from Lake Towuti, South Sulawesi, Indonesia - Watercolumn_Towuti2014_140_MG | ecosystem: Environmental > Aquatic > Freshwater > Lake | place...
GTAAGCGGCTAGGTGCAAATAGGTGAAAAGCACCAGATCGGAGCGCAGAAAACGAAATTCCTGTTCCTGCGGTTCTTTCACCTTCACCACCAGGTGGGCCCCCCAGGCGGTTTCGCAATCCACCAATTGGGCTCCCGCCTGGATAAAAGCTTCATCGCTGATGCCAGCCCCAGCGCCAGCACCATGCTCTACCCTTACCTCTAGGCCAACCGTTACCAGTTCCCTAACCCCATCTGGAGTTAGGGCGACCCGTTGTTCATCTCGTTTGATTTCCCTCGGGATACCTACGCTGCTTATGGGAGCCATGATGTGGATTTGCTTCTCTCAGCCTGGCTACTTCTGCGCTTTATTGCTAGTGCTGATTTCAACCCCCTGAAGCAATCGGCATGCGCCAACCGCTGCCAAAGGACCGACCACTCACTTTCAATACCGGTGCAGCCTGACGGCGTTTGAATTCGGCCCGACGCAAAAGGTGCCACACCCGATTCACTAGATCTTGATCAAGCCCGCTTTCGATTAGTTTTTCAGGGCTTGCATGGTTTTCAACTAGTGCTTGCAGCAATGGATCTAATAGTTCGTAGTCGGGTAAGGAATCACTATCTTTTTGATCTGGTCGCAATTCGGCGCTGGGTGGTTTTTCCCGAATTGCTGCACCGATTAGGGGGCCTTCATGGGGAAGCCCACAGATTTTTCGTTGTTCTGAACTGGCGGGGCTATCAAGCCATGCCGCCAGAGCAAATACATCGCTTTTAAATAGATCACCAATCACAGCAAGCCCCCCATTCATATCGCCATAAAGAGTGCAATAGCCCACAGCAAGTTCAGATTTATTACCAGTTGCCAGCAATAGTTGCCCCTCTTGATTAGCGATCGCCATCAACAGCGTGCCTCGAATACGCGATTGCAAATTTTCAGCACTTATGCCACTGGGATCTCCACCGAGGGCAGGGTTAAGCCCCTGGTGGAACACTTCCATGAAGGGGGCAATTTCAATCAGGTTTTGGCGTAAGCAGAGATGATCGGCAAGGGCTTCGGCATCACTAACTGAACCTGGGGAGCTGTAAGGGGATGGCATTAATAGGCAACGCACCTGGTTGGAACCAAGGGCCGCTACGGCAAGACATGCCACCAGGGCAGAATCAATCCCACCACTAAGCCCGAGCAGGGCAGAGCGAAAACCACATTTTCTGGCGTAGTCGCGTAAGCCAAGCACTAGCACCTGCCAAAGCTCTTCCCATTCGTTGGCTGATTGCTTAGTTAAAACGGGATTTTCTTGTTCCCTATCCCAACATTGCAGGGCAGTTGCACCGCAAGGGAGTTCCAAAAGCAAATCACCTGAAGCTGCCATTACAAAACTATTGCCATCAAAAATTAATTCGTCATTACCACCAACTTGATTGACGTAAATCACCGCACATTGCAGCTCTTGGGCTGCGGCTGCAGCAAGTGCTTTCCGTTTTTCTTGTTTGCCGCGACCATAGGGAGATGCGGAAAGATTAATTAGTAATTCCGGTTTAAATGGAGCGAGGGCCCTAATTGGATTTGGGGCATTATCAGCCTGTTTATCCCCCACCCAGAGATCCTCACAGAGGGTGAGACCCAAACGCAAAGGGGGCCCATTTGGGCTGATTTCTAAATCAAGCCAACAGGGCTGATTACCCGGAAGGAAATAACGATGTTCATCAAAAACGTCGTAGCTGGGTAGTAATTGTTTACGGGCCACCAGCTGCCATTTATTTTTTTGAATTAAGGCCATTCCGTTAAAAAGATGGCTGCCATTTGGTTCCACAACGCCGGCCAAAAGGCTGAAATCAGCTGGCATGGCAGCGGCTAAAACATTTAGTTGCAGCTGTTGTTCTTCAACTAAGGCCTGCCTTAGCAATAGATCTTGCGGGGGATAACCCCAAAGCACCAGTTCAGGGGCAAGGGCAAGCTGGGCACCAGAAGCGACAGCTTCAAGGCAATATTCAGCCAATGCAGCCCGGTTACCGGCCAGATCCCCGATTAAGGGATTGCATTGGATCAGGGCGATCCGCACGGAGATGGGAGGTCGGCTGTTGTGAATCCATAGAGATTCTGCTCTACCAATTGGGGTAATAGTGATGCTGGCACCAGTTCTGGATTGGGATGGCGGCGCACACTTGAACTAGCTGATTCAGGGATTTGCAAAGCCAAGTGGCTCAGCTTTGCTCCTAATTTTTCCAAAATTGCTATTTCTTTTTGCTTCAATGGCCAGCCCGTTCTTGGTACCACAGCTAAATGGCATCGTGGTAACCACTGCTCCACGGCATACCAATTGGGAATTTGAGCCAGTAGATCTGTGCCCACCACCATCACGATCTGGTGGTTTGGAAAATTTTTTTCAGCTTGAACCAGACTATAAAGAGCTTTGCTATTACTGAAATCCTGGCGCAATTGCAATCTACCAGGTTGATGGCGGCTGGATAGTTCCTTCACCACTGCCCCCAGTAAGGCAGCTCTCACATTTAATGGCGCACCATGTTGTTTAAACGGATTTTCACTTGCCCAGGTGCAAACAAAGGGATAGAGCTTTGTTAAACCGTCCAAAACGGCTCGATGGCCAACGGTGGGGGGATCGGCACTGGTGCCAAATAGGGCCAAGTTTGCTGTTTTCATGGCAGGGCAGTTGGTGACCAAGGTGGATAGGAGCCGAGCCAACGGTTTGCTAGTGGTTCTTGTTGTCTTAAACGATGTAATAGGGCGGCTGGTCTGCTTGGGCCGCGATAGGCAGCTAGCAGCAATTGCCTAGTGGTTTCACGGCCAGTTCTTCGGGTGCCATGGACGGCAAGGGCCACTTGGGCAATGGCTACAGGTGCTGCAGGGGCAAGGCTTAACCCTGCACTTGCAGGTGCAGCTAGGAGTAAAAATTGCTTCAGTAGTCCCAGCAATCCTTGTAATCCCCATTGCACCCCACCCACCAGGGCACTGTTCTGGCCGATGTGTTGCAACACCTTTTTTGTTTGTGGGCTCTGCAGGCGTAAGCCATAAAGTTCGCAAAGTTTCAGCACAAGTGCGCCATCAGCGGCGGCACTGCCGGCTAGATCAAGCATCGCCAAGGGGTTTATCGCCAATGCTGCAGCTTTATAGGTGGCGAAACGTCCGATCAATCCTTGGGCCGTCCTTTGCCTTTGCCTGAGACGTTCTTCTAATAAATGACGACTAAATGTTTCAGCTCGCTGCAAACTATTAACGGTGAGCAGCAATTGGCCTTGATGCTGCAAAAGCTCTAGTAATTGAATCCTGAGGGCTTCCACCTCTGCTTCCGCTGTTCTGCTGCGCACCCGACCATCCGGCAGCAATTCCGCTTTTCGAGGGGCGGCAGCCACCCAAACCAGCTCGAATTCCCCTGCTGCGCGACGCTGGATTGAATCACTCAATTCCGCCCGTTGTTTGCTATTCCAACGGTCGGCCCCATTTGCCACCAAAAATAGGGGTTTACCACTGCGGCGCAGCACTTCGAGGGCTTCCAGCTCGGGGCTACTGAGATCGGTATTGAGCACCAGCAGAATTAGGTCTGCGCCGGTGGCGATTTTTGTGGCAAGGCGTTGGCGAGCGCTCGCTGCAATTTCATCAATGCCTGGTGTATCAATTAAGAGCACTGGTGCTAGGCCAGGAATTTGATGGCTCCAGGGTGCTGTTTCCTGTTTACGGGTACAGCCGTGGGCCACATCAGTGCGGAATTTTTCTTCACGTAAAAGCGCATTTAGCAGGCTGCTTTTGCCTACCCCCACACGACCAAACACCGCTAGGCGCAAGGTTCCTTGTTTAAAACGCAGCAATTGTTGATCTAAACCCCGCAGTTCTGGCCCAAGCAAGGCCTGCTCCCGGGCAGTTAGTTGCAACTGCTTACGCCAGCGGCCTAAGGATGCGGCAATGGGAGCAGTGGTTTTAAAACTCATCTAGTGCTCACCTCATTGCGGGGTCGCCACCAACCAGCCAATACGGCCAACACCGCATCGGCGCCAATTAGGCCAACAAATGCGCCAAATTCATCTACCACCACCCTTACGGAATCGCTGCTGCGGCGAAAACTGGTAAGGAGGCGATCGGCCCGGATCATTTCCGGTACGAATTCCACTGGTTCAGAAAGGCTGGCAGCAGTGGCATGGCCGCGACCCTGCAACAGGGCAGTGAGGAGATCATCCCGGCTTGCTACCCCCAACACTTCATCAACTTCTTCACCTAACACCACCCACCAAGGAGCTTCTTGCCTGAGCAAGATATCTCTTAATTCTTCGATGCGGCAATGGCCATTAAGGCTTGGTGCAGAAACCCTAGGCAGCATCAGATCTCTTGCAGTGAGATCATTTAGCTGGAACACCTTGGCAATCATCGCCGCTTCATCCGCTTCGATTAGGCCTTTCTGCGAACCAAGCCGTGCAAGTAAACGAATCTCCTCTTCATCGGTGGTTAATTCACTTTTGGCAGTAAGTGCTGGCATCAAGGTTTCCAACAGCAAAATTAAGGGGGTGCTAATCCGCACCAAAAGGGCAAGGGCTGGGGCTGTTATTAGAGAGATCGAAACTGCCATCCTGGTGCCCAGTGCTTTTGGCAAAATTTCCCCTAACAGGATCACTATCAAGGTGAGCGCAAAGGAAAAAATTGTTAATACGGCACCTCTCATGTTGTGGTTTTTGAAAACCACTGCGGCATATCCACCCAACATGAGGCTGCCGAAAATATTGAACAAATTATTTGCGATCACCACGGTGGCGAGCACTCTCGGTAATCGTCCTTTTAAACCTTGCAATAGCAAGGCCCCGGGCACCCCCTTTGCCACCATGTCGTGCACCCTCAAAGGGTTCACCGTTAGTAGAGCTGCTTCCACAGCAGAGGAAAGGGCAGAACCTCCCACCACCAAAAGCACCAATCCAGCTAGAACTAGGAAATCGCTCACAGAAACCCAGAGGGCGAGCCAACCTGACACACTTATTTAACCGCCTGCCTTAAGGGCTGACAGATTCACTGTGCCGATTAACTACGCCGAGCGGCGCAACAAGTTCCTTTTGGTGTTGGGAGATGTTGCTGCAATTATCCCGGCGGCCCAAGCCCAATGCCACCATGCCGATGTGGAATTTCCTTTTCGGCAAGACAGTGATTTTTGGTATCTAACAGGATTTGATGAACCTGGATCGGTGGCATTGTTTTTGCCCCACCGCCTTGAAAATCCTTTTGTGATGTTTGTTCCTGCCAAAGATCCATTGGCAGAGGTTTGGGATGGTTTTCGTTGGGGGGTGGAAGGGGCCGTGGCGCAATTTGGCGCAGACCTGGCCCATCCCCTAGAGCAAATGGATGAATTACTACCTAGATATCTTGAGGGGGCCGGTGGTTTGTGCTTTCGGGTGGGAAAAAATAGTCCGTTAGAAAATCTTGTGCTGCGCAGTTGGGCCCAGCAATTGGATCGGGCGCCAAGAAGGGGCCATGGTGCCGACCGCCTTATTGCCCCCTGCCCAATTCTGCACAAGATGCGTTTACGCAAGGAGCAAGAAGAGTTGCAAAGACTCAGGGAAGCAGCTCGTATCAGCGCTGAAGCCCATGAATTAGTAAGAAAAAATGTGCAGCCTGGGATGAATGAAATGGTGGTAAAAGCCATGCTTGAGCAGCATTTTGTTGCCAATGGGGCCCGCGGCTGCGCCTATCCCTCGATCGTTGCAGGTGGAGATAATGCCTGCGTTTTGCACTACACCGCAAATAACGATCAGTTACGTGATGGAGATCTTTTATTGATTGATGCCGGTTGCAGCCTTCAAGACCATTACAACGGCGATATCACTCGCACCTTTCCGATTAATGGCCGCTTTAATCCAGAACAAAGAGCCCTCTATGAAATTGTTTTGGCTGCCCAGCTGGCGGCCATAGACCAGGTGCGACCTGGAAATAGCGCTGAAGATGTACACAACACTGCTGTGCGGGTCTTGGTGGAAGGGTTGTGTGATTTGGGTTTGTTGAAGGGGGACTTGGATGGTTTGATCGAACAAGGTGCCTATCGCCATCTATATATGCACCGCACTGGCCATTGGCTTGGTTTGGATGTGCATGATGTGGGCGCTTACCGATTGGGAGAGCATCCGGTAAAGCTGGAAGAAGGAATGGTTCTAACGGTGGAACCAGGTATTTACGTAAGTGATCGCTTGCCAGTGCCAGAGGGGCAACCTCAAATTGAGGCCCGTTGGAAGGGTATTGGCATCCGCATTGAAGACGACGTTGCCGTTTGCGCAAATGGCTGCGAAGTGCTTACCGCTTCTGCCCTGAAGGCCCTGGCCGATATGGAGAAGTAAGGCCAAGATTGCGCATCAGATCTAAACAACCATCGGTGTTATCGAGGATGTGATCAGCACCGGCTAAGCGGAGCTGGTCTTCATAGCAATGGCGGGCAGGTTGATTTTGCCTTGTGTGTAAGTGCGGTGGTGCCACTGCCAAACTGAGCCAACGTTGGTCTGTCCGTTGTTGACGGGCGTTGATCACGGTAAGCACATCTGCAACGGTGTCGCCCAGGTAGGCAATTGCTGGTGCCTCGCGGCCCAGGGGACAGTCGCACTTTGATGCCATTAGTTCAGTTGCTAGTTGAATTAAGCCCTGGGGGTTTGGTTTGTCAGGGGCATCTCCCATCGCCAATAAAGGGGGATTCTTCAAGCCGAGCCGTTGCTCGAGCACATAACGGGCTGAGGCCGGTTCCGCCCCACTCACAAATCCCCAAGCGATTCCAGCAGCAGTTAACCGATTAAAAAAATTGCCATTAACAAGCAGGGGTTCAGTGCAGATATAACCCTGCCATTGGTCGGTGGCACCTTGAGGATCACCGCCAAAGTAAAAATCACTAAAAACGTTTCTTAAGTGCTCACGTTTTGGCAGTGGAGCCTTCTGGCGTTTGAGTAATTCCAAACTGGCATCCCAATCGTTATTCCAAACCCCCTCGCTTTTTAGGGCGTCTATGCAGTGGGGATCTGGGCGCCAGCCGCTGTAGTGATGCACCGTTTCGGCGAGAGCTTTGCGGTAGCTGCCGCCCACATCGCGGATTACACCGTCTATGTCGAATAACAGCAGGGCTGAGGAGGAGATGGGAGCTTGATCAGTGGCTGGTAAAATAGTTGATTACCTGCAGCGTCAGGTCTTATTGCCCCTCTACTTTTGAGCTTAGAAACCAACACCGTGACAGATCCCCTCACCACCGCAGACACCTTGGCAACCACTCTTGATCCAGCGGAAGTGGGCGCTGAGATTACGGCAGAGGTAATCATTGAAAAACCAAGTGGCATGAAAAGTGCCAATGCCGTGCTGGCAAAGGCAACTATTGATGCGGATGGGGTTCCCTCGGGTTACACACCAAAGGCGGATGAGGGGCGATTTTTATTAAAAATCCTTTGGTTGCCAGATAATGTTGCTTTAGCGGTTGATCAAATCGTTGGCGGTGGCCCAAGCCCGCTCACTGCCTATTTCTTTTGGCCCAGAGAGGATGCTTGGGAAACTCTAAAAGGAGTGATTGAAGGAAAGAGTTGGATCACTGAAAATGAAAGGGTTGAAATCCTTAATAAAGCCACAGAGGTAATTAATTATTGGCAGGAAGAGGGAAAAGAGAAAGGTCTTGATGAAGCGAAATTAAAATTTCCCGAAGTTACCTTCTGCGGTACAGCCTGATAGTTTTAAACATTATAATTAAAAATCATCATTAAAAACATTATCACTAAAAACCCCCTCGCAGTTTGTTGCTGAGGGGTTGATATTGTGGTGGATTTTGATGTTTTGTATTTAGTTTTTACAGTTTCGTTGCTTGCAATCTCGTCTTTGCTTTTAGATATGCCTGTTGAGCTTTAATTTTTTCTGGGCTATTTGGCTTGCCTTCAAAACTATTTGCAATCTGTTGGGCAGCTTCTAGTTCTTGTTGGGCACTACCTGCATTGATGCAACTAGCTGGTTCAGCTGCATTCACCAATACGTTTACCTCATCTGCTTCCACTTCTGCAAAACCACCCATCAAAGCAATGGAGGTCCATTTGCTACCTTCCCGTAATCGCAACACCCCAATATCAAGGGCGGTGAGTAGGGAGATATGGCCGGGTAAAACCCCAAGTTGGCCAGTGGTGCTGGGAAGGATCACCTCATCCGCTGATCCATCAAAAATGCTTTGATCAGGGCAAAGCACACGCAGAGTTAGGGGCATTGAAAATAGGCCTTAGGTAAAGGGGCGTGGATCAAGCCTTGGCTTGGGCGCGCAGTTTTTCTGCTTTAGCCCGCACCTGATCGATGCTGCCAACTAGGTAGAAGGCCTGTTCAGGGAGGTCGTCTAATTCACCGGCCAAGATCATTTGGAAACCCTTGATCGTGTCGGCAAGTTTTACGTATTCACCGGATTGTCCAGTGAAAACTTCGGCAACGAAGAAAGGTTGGGAGAGGAATTTTTCAATTTTGCGCGCCCGATCCACCGTGCGGCGATCTTCTTCAGACAATTCATCTAAACCAAGAATGGCAATGATGTCTTGCAGTTCTTTGTAGCGCTGCAGGGTGGACTGCACCGCCCTTGCCGTGCGGTAGTGCTCATCACCAACCACAGCTGGTTGAAGCATGGTGCTGGTGGAATCAAGGGGATCCACGGCGGGATAAATGCCTTTGGATGCGAGGCCGCGGCTCAACACCGTGGTGGCATCTAGGTGAGCAAAGGTGGTGGCAGGGGCGGGATCGGTGAGGTCGTCTGCTGGTACGTAAACCGCCTGAATCGAGGTGATTGAACCCTCGAGGGTGGAGGTGATGCGCTCCTGAAGCTCGCCCACGTCGGTGCCGAGGGTGGGCTGGTAACCCACGGCGGATGGCATGCGGCCCAGTAGAGCACTCACTTCTGAACCGGCCTGCACAAAACGGAAAATGTTATCGATGAACAACAGCACGTCTTGCTTGTTCACATCACGGAAATGCTCAGCCATGGTTAGAGCTGAGAGGCCCACCCGCATGCGAGCGCCAGGGGGTTCGTTCATTTGGCCGTAGCAAAGAGCTACTTTCGATTTGCTCAGGTCTTCTTCGTTAATAACGCCTGATTCTTTGAATTCTTGGTAAAGATCGTTGCCTTCGCGGGTGCGTTCACCAACTCCACCAAATACGGAAACTCCACCGTGCTCTTTAGCAATGTTATTAATCAGCTCTTGGATTAAGACGGTTTTACCTACCCCTGCGCCACCGAATAAACCCACCTTGCCGCCTTGGCGATAGGGGGCAAGCAAATCGATAACTTTGATGCCTGTTTCAAAAACCTTGGGTTTGGTTTCAAGGTCGGTGAGTTTTGGTGCCTCTCGGTGAATTGGCGCTCTCATCTCGGTTGCTACGGGCCCCTGCTCATCAACGGGTTCACCCAGCACATTGAAAATTCTGCCCAGGGTTGCTTCACCAACGGGCACGGAAATCGGTGCGCCGGTGTCTTGGGCTTCCATGCCTCGCACCAGGCCATCGGTAGTGCTCATCGCGACCGCCCGCACCCGGTGATCGCCGAGTAGTTGTTGCACCTCAGCAGTAAGGGCAATGGCTTGGCCGGCACTGTTGGTGCTCTTTATTTCAAGAGCGTTAAAGATGCGCGGCAACTTGCCGGCGGGGAATTCAACGTCGAGCACAGGTCCAATTACCTGGCGGACGATTCCTCTAGCGCCGATGGTGGCGGTTGCTGCAGCGGCCATAATTTGAAGCGTTCGGGCGGAAAGGCAAGCTTCCCGGGCGGGGGAACATTACCACCGGGGTGGCTCGTTGCCGCAATGGTTCGGAGAACCGTCCTGTTGTCCCAATTGCCACCCACTGGTTGCCAAAGCTAGTTTGGCAAATGAGTGGCGTGAGTGCTAATTGCGCTCGCTCCCTCTAAATCCAACGCCCTGAGAACAAAAAACAGACGTCATGGCTGCCGTATCCCTCAGCGTGTCCACCGTTAAACCCCTCGGTGACCGCGTCTTTATCAAAGTTTCCGCTTCCGATGAAAAAACAGCAGGTGGAATCCTGCTGCCAGATACCGCCCAGGAAAAGCCCCAAGTGGGTGAAGTAGTGCAGGTGGGTCCTGGCAAATACAACGATGACGGCTCCCGCCAAACCCTTGAAGTGAGCATCGGCGACAAGGTGCTTTATTCCAAGTACGCTGGCACAGATATCAAGCTTGGTGGAGACGAATTCGTTCTTCTCAGCGAGAAAGATATCCTAGCTGTTGTTGCTTGATCTGAGCATTTAGCTTCCAACTCCTAATTAACAATTTCTACACGCAAAAACCATGGCTAAACGCATCATTTACAACGAGCAAGCCCGTCGCGCCCTCGAACGCGGTATTGACATCCTCGCTGAGGCTGTTGCCGTAACCCTCGGTCCTAAGGGCCGCAATGTGGTGCTTGAGAAGAAATTCGGGGCCCCTCAAATCATCAATGACGGCGTAACGATCGCCAAAGAGATTGAACTGGAGGATCACATCGAAAACACAGGCGTTGCCTTAATTCGTCAAGCAGCATCTAAAACCAATGATGCCGCAGGCGATGGCACCACCACCGCAACGGTGTTGGCCCACGCCATGGTTAAAGCTGGTTTGCGCAACGTGGCTGCTGGCTCAAATGCCATCACCCTCAAGCGAGGAATCGATAAGGCGACTGATTTTCTTGTTAAGAAGATCGAGGAGCAAGCCAAGCCGATCACCGATAGCAAAGCAATCGCCCAAGTTGGTTCCATCTCCGCCGGTAACGACGATGAAGTGGGTCAGATGATTGCAGACGCCATGGACAAAGTTGGCAAGGAGGGTGTGATCTCCCTCGAGGAAGGCAAGTCGATGACCACCGAATTGGAGGTCACCGAAGGGATGCGTTTTGACAAGGGCTACATCTCCCCTTATTTCGCCACCGACACCGAGCGCATGGAAGCGGTGCTTGATGAGCCCTACATCCTGCTAACCGATAAAAAGATCGGTCTGGTGCAAGATCTGGTGCCCGTGCTCGAGCAGATCGCCCGCACCGGCAAGCCTTTGTTGATCATCGCTGAAGACATCGAGAAGGAAGCCCTTGCCACCCTCGTTGTTAACCGTTTGCGCGGTGTGTTGAACGTGGCTGCTGTGAAGGCACCTGGTTTTGGCGACCGTCGTAAAGCCATGCTTGAAGACATGGCAGTGCTCACCAATGGTCAACTGATCACTGAAGACGCCGGCCTCAAGCTTGAAAACGCCAAAATCGAGATGCTCGGCACCGCCCGTCGCGTCACGATCAACAAAGACACCACCACCATTGTTGCTGAAGGCAATGAAGTGGCAGTGAAGGCTCGTTGCGAGCAGATCCGTAAGCAGATGGATGAAACCGATTCCACCTACGACAAGGAAAAACTGCAGGAGCGTTTGGCCAAGTTGGCCGGTGGTGTGGCTGTGGTGAAGGTTGGCGCCGCCACAGAAACCGAGATGAAGGATAAAAAGCTTCGTCTAGAGGATGCCATCAACGCCACCAAAGCGGCGGTTGAAGAAGGCATCGTTCCTGGTGGTGGCACCACATTGGCCCACCTGGTCCCTGTGCTTGAGGAATGGGCTCAACAGAATCTCTCCGGGGAGGAATTGCTCGGTGCCCATATCCTCGCTTCTGCTTTAAATGCACCGCTCAAGCGTATTGCTGAAAATGCAGGCGCCAATGGTTCTGTGGTTGCTGAAAACATCCGCCACAAGCCCTTCAATGAGGGTTATAACGCCGCCACTGGCGAATATGTAGACATGCTGGCTGCTGGTATCATCGATCCCGCTAAGGTGACTCGTTCTGGCTTACAAAATGCCTCATCTATCGCTGGCATGGTGTTAACCACCGAGTGCATCGTGGTGGATCTACCCGAGAAAAAAGACGCAGCACCCGCCGGTGGCCCTGGCGGCGGCATGGGCGGCATGGGCGGCGATTTCGACTATTGATCTCGTTGCTGGGCTCCAACCCATTTGAAACTAACCAAGTTGAAAAAAGGCAGAGGGCTTTCCCTCTGCCTTTTTTATGTTTTAAAAGCTACATTTTCGGCGCTATTGTTGTGGTTGATCCGGGTGATGGAGCTGAAAAAGTTCAGGGTGAACCACGACCGCCCCAATCCCTTTGTATGTTAATGAAGATGATGTCCTAGACCAATTTAAAGATTATAGATAAAAGCCAACTG
>Ga0233425_10009625_pt1 | contig 12133 bp, 15 predicted proteins | sample Watercolumn_Towu_2_FD_181712 | JGI IMG/M metagenome (GOLD analysis project Ga0233425, IMG submission 181712) | Freshwater microbial communities from Lake Towuti, South Sulawesi, Indonesia - Watercolumn_Towuti2014_140_MG | ecosystem: Environmental > Aquatic > Freshwater > Lake | place...
TCGATTTCGGTGGGGAAGGTAAAGGTTCCCTTAAGTTCATCCAGAAGAGACAGAGGAATGGGGATAGTGGTTTGAAGTTGACTCAGAAGGCTATTAACCGTTGCTTCGTCCACCTCTGGCAAAAGTTCAAAGGCGTTCAGTCGCATTTCTCCGTGTCCCTCTACCGGTGATAATTGGGTTTGGTTGTCGTTGACGTAGGCGTACGCACAGCGACAATTGAGTGTTGGGATCAGTGCGAGGACATCCAGTTCGACCATATACTTTACAGGGAAGTGCGTATGCTTGGAACTATCTTGAATTCTTTTGACAAGACGCAATTGAATGGCATCCACCCTCACTAACTCGCAGCAATGCTTTTCTTTGTTCCACCTGATGGCCTCAGGTCGGGTGTAGGTGTTCAAGAAGCGAAGCAGTCTTGAGAGATTTTCGTGATCAACACTTCGATACTTGTAAACCATGATCATCTCCTGCGTGGTTTCTTGTCGGTTTATGGTCCGACAAGAAAGGTTATCACATTTAAGTATGCTTGTCAATGGTTGTTCGAGTAATCCTAGTCAAGTGGTGCAGAGTGAATAGATTTTTGCAGGTAATCTAGAGGATAATTAAACATTTTTGGTTGGCAAAATCTAAGTGAAAATTCGCGAGTTTAGTAAGTGCAGTAAAGTCAGTTTTTGAAGTATTTTAACTGTACTCGCCGTCTTTGCTGTATATTTAATCTCGCTTAACAAAAAAGACTCGTCGTGGCGAGTCTATTGGATTCTATGGGAAGAACGGCGGAGGCTCGGTCGTGATCCTCCAGATTATGAAGCCGCTGATAAGCGAGGCGGCCACTCCCAGCAAGACCAGAACATATCCCAGGTTGGGACTTTGAATCAATGAGTACCAGAGGAGGCCATTGAATCCCGACCAAAAGACCAAGCCAATAAGGAATCTTTTGGTGTTGAACTTTGGTGTCATCAGGTCGGTCATAAAACGTACTTTTTCATCAAAGCTCATATTGACCGTTGTGGCTTTGATTCTATCTTGCTCATTCTTCGCCTCGCGCAGGACATGAATAAAGACGCGATAAAAACAGAAGGCCAGTCCTCCCATCACCGCCAGAGTGGAAAGAGTATTCACCGGGAATTGCCAGTCCGGTCCGAGATAATCACGCAAAAGAATCAAGAAAGTGATCAACGCTACCGCAGCTGATCCATAGAGGATTTTTATGACTCGAGTTTTCATTGCCAGTCTCCCATGGTTTATCCATAGCGAATGGACATGATCATGTTGAGAAAGAATTTAGCCACTTGGCGAAGATTGGGGTCGGTCAGGGTGAAGGCGTGCAGATTGGGTGACTGAGAAACTTTTCCATTGTCAGTGAGCCGAATATCCTCGACCCATACCATGTTGTCATCGAGTAGCGAGAGTAGCTTTGGTAGATCACCGGTGCTCAGGAGCGCAGTTTGCTGGTTAACCTTGAAAAAATAGGCGTGCATGAATCTTTGATTGGTCGAGGCATCGATGTGGAATAGATAGTAATATTGAAGTACTTCTTTTGGAGAAACTTGAAGCATCGGTCGAAAGATGTACACCTGATGATAGGCAGACTCAGAAATGTAGACAACGGTTTGTTCTTCACTCAGTCTCTGGGGATTGAACTGTCCGCCATCGCCCAGCGGAATGCGGGTGATCCAGGGGGCGAAGTCGATCAGATGACCGATGGCTTTGCGATAATGAGCCGGTCCGCCTATTTCACCGAGAGTGACTGTCTTGAAGAAGCTGAGACTCAGGGGATTGTGTTTCATCTCTAGCCTCCAGTGATGTTAATGAACTGATAGTAATTTTAGCGAATGGGGTGGTAATGTCAAATATTGACAGGAGATAATTTTTGTTATAAGATAATTGATCTCGCGGGAGGCCGCGGGATGGTCCTTACAATGCGTTGGCGAGAGCCGACGCCCCATACTCTCGGAGACGAGAGTCTAGGAGGTGCGCGATGCGTGAGCAGTACCGGCAGGCAATCAATTCCTGGCAGTCGATATTTTTGAAGGAATTCGAGGGTCTCTTGGGTCGTCATTTGGATTTGTTCTTGGTAACCACAGCCGGCGAGGATGTTCCATTCGAGAGTTTGAAGGGTCGTGATCCGCATGAGCTATTTCTCGCTTGCTTTTCCGGCGACGAAGTCGATGCTCAAGGATTGGCTCTTTGGATCAAGTGGTACATCATTTTCGGCATGGAGAATGTCTTTATTCGCCTGGCGCAGATCAACTCTCATGTACTTGTCAATGAAAATGTTGTCGATCCTCGTTCAGCTATGATCGTGGCCAATGGTATTTTTTCCGCTTTGGAATTCATTGATGTTCATTTTGGAGAATTTGAAGCCGTCGGACTACTTTCCGCTCATGATAGCACATATGCTCGGCTCCAACTGTTTAATCAATTGTTGGCTGAGAATTTGGAGGATTTGGCATGTCGTTCGGAGTTGGTAAAGACCGGCAACTTTGCGGCTTTTCTGAATATCAATCCCCTATTCGGAACCATCAAACGAATTCTGAAGGTAAAACATCTTCCTACAGCCAAGGGCGGTGACACGGTGCGACGGCAGCGTTTGGAAATCGTAAAAGGGCAATTCTTGCGTGGTGTTCTTTATTGGTTCGATCGTGGCGCCGGTGACGGAGTGGCTCTACCGTACTTTACCGATGAACTGGTAAAAAATGTGTGCTTTGTCTGTCTGACCGAAACCTCAGGTCTCGAGCTGTCGCAGTTTATTCTCTATGGCGCGAAATCGACTCAAGATCAAGTGAAGGCATAGGAGGAAATCATGACAGCAGAGTTGACCTTGATGGGAGAATCTTTGCGATTGGAGCTCCGACAAAAGGCGGCTGAGGCTGGATCGCGTTATCGGGAGTTGAAGGCCAAGGCGTTTGATCAGGGCTTGGTGGTGTATGAGGCCGAACAGAGGCTCGAAGAAGCTATTTCTGCTCGTGATGATTTCGAATCCAAGAAATCTGCTGTTCTTAAGGAATACTTGATGCTTCTGCTGCAGTCTGGTTTGAAGATGTATGAAGTGGTGGAGGTCTGTCACGCGGCTGATACTACCGCGCATTTGTTCTTCATTGGTTATCCGCGGTATGAGGTGCGAGAGTTCAGTTGGGACCAACAGAATCAATTGGTGGTGCTCACGGTCAAGGCTTCGTATGATCTTGGCATGAAGCATCCTGATGGTGAGAAGTTTCCGGGGGCGGTGTTGTATAATTTGTTCCATGTCATGCATCCTGATCCTCTCGGGATTCAGAAGTTCCTGATTACTAATGGCTTCGTGGACGGCCAGGAATTTGTGTACGGTGATCGTGTCTACAACACAGCGGAATTTCTCGAGTAGAGGAGGTGATCATGAGTGATCATGTGACGATAGAAGAAGAACGAGCCCGGGAGTTACGTTACTTCACGGATGAAGTTGAGCTGTACACGAGACATCTTACTCGGTCGAACCAACGAGTTGATGAGTGTCAACGAGCATTGGCTGATGCACGACTTGATCAAGAGGACACAGTCAGACATCTGGCCCATGCTCAGGCCGAGCTCTTGAAGGTCCTCATGCATCGAGGAATTAAGGTTTACGATGTTGAAGTCATCGTGCCCTCTGACGGATCGATGAAGCAGTTGCTCATGGGTGATTGGTTCTCAATAAAAGTTTGCGCTTTTTATTGCCAAGAAGGGAAAGACTTGGTGGATGTGGAAATCGTCAAGGTCATTGAGCTTCGTCCGCCGTTCGAAGAGGGAGAGACGGCCATTGGTCGGGAGCTGGGGGTGCTGCTCGTTCAGTGTCCGGATATGATTCCGGAAGTACTGGTTAGGGCCGGGTTAGTCGATGGTGAAGAGTTTGTTTACGATCACAAGATCTACAAGGTGGCTGATCTCCAGCGACCGTAAATAGAGAAAATCAAAGCTGATAAATGTCAGCTTTTTTTGTTTGTTAATTTGCGATTCCTTCTCGTATCATTTCAAATATAAATCGAAAGGTTTGAGCCAGCAATTGATTGGTGATAACTGTGCCAAAAACTGGGTCGGCGAGAGTGATTAGCGCGATATTGTCACTCCAAATCATAATGTCGGTGGGGAAGTCACTATACTTTTCAGGTAACAATTTGAAGTCGTACATGCCCCTGAGAATATTTTTTGTTTCATTGATTCCGACTTTCTCTGATGGCTGGGTAATCAGGTCTTGAAGAAAAATATTATTTACTTTCAATGCTTGCTCGAATTTTCGAAAAAAAACAGGATCTCTGTCCATTAGATGTTTTGTGGATCCCAAGGCCAGAAGCTTGTCAGTGTTTGTCGCTTGCCAATATATTTCCTTGACCTGTTCGAACCCATCATAAAACCTAATTTTTGGTTTGTTCTTTTGAATAGTGTATAGGGCACGTAAATCTGGTAAAAGTCTCTCAATGGCTTCTTGCTTCTTTTGAATACTCCGAAGGAGTGCCTGAGGATCGTCGGCAATGTAGGCTTTTCTTTTACTTTTTTCTTGTTCTTTTATGAGCCCTTCATTTTGAAGCTTAGCTAGAATGTTGTAGCAATTCGTCCTAGCAATGGCTGTGCCGTGGGCGACTTGTGGCGGTGAAGATAGCCCGTTTTCTAAAAGGTAGAGGTATACCTTTATCTCTGAGCGAGTGAGGTTTAGTTCTTTGAGTTGGTCATTTATGTTCATATCATATAGTTATTTGTCAATTATATTTATATCATTTATTTGTGGAGAAATCAATAGATTACTGAAACATACCAAAATGCAGTATTTTGAACATTGACAAGTGCAAGCAATTTTGTTATAATACTATGTTCAAGATCAGAGTGGTTCTGATGGCGAACAAGTTCATTACAAAGGAGTATACAAGGGATACGCGTAAAATTCTTACTCGAGCCGTTCATTAGATTCAGTGGTCAAGTCGTGAGAAAAATATCAAAAGAAATAGTGGAAGCTATATCCCCGGTTGTTTTCGCTGTGAGTATGATGATCATATTCCCACTAAATACAAGTATAATCAGTATGTTTTGGTGTTGATAGCCGTGGGTGTATCTTTCGGGGAATATCGAACATTTAATTTTAAGGAAAGGGATGGTGAGGTGTTTATGGTTTCAAAGTTTGAGTTTTGCGGTCTTGAAGGCGGCGCTCCAGATCCTGACTTTTATACGTTTATCAACGAGGTAGTTGTTTTACTGGATAAATAGTTCGAGCACGTCGCGAAAAATGATTGATCGTCACTCGGCGTAAGTTCACACATTTGCGCCCTCACCAAAGCATTTAAGACTTGAATGTTTTGATGAGGTGAAGGGTTCACTTCTAAATTTGATGGTTCTTTCAAAAGGAGTTTGACATGCCGAACGACGAGAAGATCGATGCAAAGCGCGCGAAGGTTGCTCTGATGATGATTGAATGGATGCATAGAAAATTTTGCTTGTGGTGTCACGCAGGTGTTGATCAGTGGGAGGAATATGAAGAGTTGCTTAGGAATCTTGGAGTGGAAGATAGTGTGGTGAAGGCATTTATTGAAAGAGGGCGTGAATGTTGGTATACTCAAGATTTGCTTGATAGCATTGTTCCACTCATTCCTGACAAATAATCTGATCATTTACGAACAAGGCGCAAGAAATCTTGCGCCATTTATCAAAGCATTTAAGTGATTGAGTGCTTTGATGAAGTATTGTTATAAATTTCGGATGAACGGTGATTAAACAAACAAAAAGTTCGACCGTGAGGTCGAGCTTTTGTTATAGTAGTTGCTATTCTGAACTCATTTCCCGTTCGAGGGTCTGAGGACCTCTCAGGGTCTCGAAGACAGAATCTGCAATGAGTGAATTACATCATGCCACCCATGCCGGCCATGGGATTACCTCCACCATGGTTGCAGGACTTTTCTTCCGGTTCATCGGTGACCACGCATTCAGTGGTGAGAAGCATGGCGGCGATCGAGGCGGCGTTTTGGAGAGCGGAGCGGGTAACTTTGGTTGGATCGACAATACCGGCAGCCAACATATCTTCATATTTGTCGGTGGCGGCATTGTAGCCCGTATTGCCGGTCAATTTTCGGACTTCCTCGACAATGACTGATCCGTCTTTACCGGCGTTAATCGCGATTTGTTTCAATGGTTCAGATAATGAACTTCGTAAAATATTGACACCGACGCGTTCTTCTTCATTGGAGACTTCGAGTTTATCCAGTTCTGAAGACGCGCGCACGAGTGCCACGCCACCGCCGGCCACGATACCTTCTTCTATGGCAGCCTTGGTCGCGTTTACCGCGTCTTCGACTCGCAATTTCTTTTCTTTCATTTCGACCTCGGTGGCGGCGCCGATCTTGATCACTGCCACGCCGCCAATCAACTTGGCCAGGCGTTCTTGAAGTTTTTCTTTGTCAAAGTCAGAAGTGGATTTTTCCATTTCTTGTCGGATCTGGGCCACGCGGTTGTCGAGCAATTCTTTGTTGCCACGGCCTTCGACAATGGTGGTGTGCTCCTTGGTGGCGATCACTTTGCCGGCCGCGCCGAGCATGTCGACGGTGACGTTTTCCAGTTTTAAACCGACTTCTTCGGAAATCACCTTGCCACCGGTTAAAATAGCAATATCATTCAACATTTCCTTACGGCGGTCACCGAAGGCCGGAGCCTTGATGGCGAGAGTGTGGAAAATGCCGCGCAGTTTGTTCACCACCAATGTGGCGAGAGCCTCGCCGTCCACGTCATCAGCAATGATTACTAGTTCTTTCTTACCGGTTTCTGCCACTTTTTCCAGGATCGGCACAATATCGTTGATACTTGAGATTTTTTTATCGGTGATGAGAATATGGCAATCGCGATATTCTGATTCCATTCGTTCGGGATTGGTTACCATGTATGGTGAAAGGTAGCCTTTATCAAATTGCATGCCTTTGACCACGTCTTTTTCAATGCCGAATGATTGTGATTCTTCAACTGTGACTACGCCTTCATTGCCGACTTCCTCGAGGGCTTCGGCGATGATGCGACCGATTTCCGGATCATTGGCAGAGATGGCCGCGACCTGAGCGATTTCTTCTTTATTGGCAATGGGCTTGGAAATATTGTTTTTCAAGGCGCTGACAATCACGTTAACGGCTTTTTCCATGCCGCGTTTGATGAACATGGGATTGGCGCCAGCCGCTACATTCTTCAAGCCTTCAGTAATCATAGCTTGGGCCAGAAGGGTGGCAGTCGTGGTGCCATCACCGGCGACATCATTGGTCTTAGTCGCGACTTCCTTTACTAACTGCGCTCCGACATTTTCAAATTTATCTTTCAAAACCACTTCTTTGGCAATAGTCACGCCATCATTGGTAATAGTGGGTGAACCAAAACCGCGATCCAACACTACGTTGCGTCCCTTGGGACCGAGGGTGATTTTTACGGCATTGGCCAGTTTGTCTACACCAGCCTTGAGCGCTTTGCGAGCTGCTTCGTCGAATATAATTTGTTTACTCATATTAATTTTACGAAGTACGAATTGATACGAATTTACAAATAGTACATTTGTATATTAGTGGTTTATTCGTGGATTCGTCGGTCTAATTATTCAATAATAGCCAAGATGTCTGATTCCGACAGGACCAAGTATTTCACGTTATCAATCTTCACTTCATTGGGAGAGTATTTGGTGAAGACTACTTTGTCTCCGACTTTGACGGACATACTCGAGCGTTCACCTTTGTCGTTCAATTTACCAGGGCCGACGGCAATAACTTCTCCTTGTTCTGGTTTTTCTTTGTTTACCGTGTCAGGGATAATGATACCGCCTTCGGATTTCTTTTCTTCTGACAGGGGTTTCACGATGACATGATCATTTAGTGGTTTGAGCATATTGGGTTACGAATTTACGAATAGTTACAAATATTACGAATAATATTGATAATTTCCATAAATTCAGCTTAGCAATGATTGATTAAGAGTGCTAATTGTATAGATAATTGTAGTTCATTTTTATCACATGTCAAGATCGTTTGTCAACGCAATTATTGACAAAAAGTGGTTCAAATGATATGCTGATTTCTCAGTTGTTTGACAATAGAGATTTTATACTACGAAACAACAAAACGCTACTAAACTACGAAAAAGGAGTTGGCGATTAGCTGTGAGGAATAAATTAGCTATTAGCGATGAGCGATTTCCGCCAGAGGCGGATCCGCCTCTGGCGGAAGGTATGAGGTGTTGCTAACAGCTCACACCTGACAGCTGACACCTATGCTTCATGTTCCACGAACGAAAGGAGTCAATCATGTCCGATGCTCAGAAGTACAAGTGCGTTGAGTGCGGGAAAGAGTTCTTTTTGAAGTCGGAGGCTGTCAGCTGTTGGCAGTGGCACCAAGAAGCCAAAGAAATCGAAGATGTCTTCCTGGCGGTGATTGAAAGATCAAAATATTACCTACTGCGTCAAGCGAGAAAACCGGTGATTCTCAGGGTGTCGAGTTTTCTGGTGAAGAAACTTGACGCGGGGTTTGTCTTTTTGGATGTGGTGGCTTATCCGGTCGCGGTGAAGCTTCCCAATGGGGCGATTCAGTTTGACGAAAAGAATAAAGAATGTTTTCGTCTATTGGCGCAGTCGGTTGACGATTTGAAGAAGATGATTGAGACTCTCCGTGGCGGTGTTTTGGTGGCTCAGCGAATGAGGGGCACAGAGTATGCCGGCAATCTCCGTCGATATTCATTGCTACCAGACATTGATCGAGGTATTTTGCTGGCAAAATATGAGAGGTTGTTGGAGCTGGTGAAGAAAATGCAAGCCAGGATGGCCGCGATCCCGAACCAGAAGGGCCTCGTCCCCGATGACCTGGTTTAGTCCTTATTGAGTTGGTTCTTTCCGTTCTCTTGCTACATGAACAAAAGGAGACTATCATGCCAAAGACCAAGACCAAGTATCATTGCGAAGTGTGTGATGCCGAGTTCGATCTCGAGGCCGGAGCAGTATCCTGTGAACTGGGACACGCGGACTATCGCCTGGCGCAAAATTTGATCGAAAATTTCAGCAGGGACATTCAGGAAGGTAATGTGTTCCTCAAGTGGCATAAGTACACCTCTACGGGTGGCTATTTGCCGGAGGTGTTGAAGATCACTGGTGTCAGTCTCGGGGCCTATAGAAAAAATGAATTCACCGTCACGGCGGTGAGATTCCCTGAATCGTTTAGTCAGAAGAATTTATCAGAAAGGGTGTGGCTGACTGAAACTTTCCGCTTCCACGCCGACAACAGGTCAAATCTGGTTGAGAAGCTGGACGCTCTGATGGAATCTGACCATGGCGGTACAGTCTATCTCGAGCCGGCCCATAAATTAACGGATGATCGTTTTTCTCTTCTTTGTGATGTGGATCGGGAGATGATGATCAGGAGTCTTCAGGTCGTGGCCGATGACGCGAATCAGATGATTGCCGCGCTTCGTGGGAAGAGCGAATCAGTTTAATTGGAAAGATCAATGCAGCTTCAAGGAGGCTGCTTTTTTGTATTACGAAATACGAATTGTACGAATTTACGAATAATTATTTGTATAGTAGCAATTGTGTTTTATTTATTATGCTTACCAACTTACGAACTGACAAGCTGACAAACTAAATAAAACTCCCGGCACTTTTTACCGGGGTATGTTATACTGCAAGGAGATATTCGAGAGACTTGAGCAGCGGCCACGGAACGCCACTGGCTTCGAGGAATTTTTGGTCAGCGCGCATTTTTTCATGCATGGTTTGGAGAATTTCATTGTCACGCTTTCGGCGTTTTTCAAGTTCGGCGTCCTGGCCGAAGTTCTCTATGTGGAGGGCGTAGGAGATCGCCAGTCCTTCCTGATATTCATTGATCCGGCCGAGGAAGAGAATGTAGCCGCGAACATCTTGTCTGACTTGAGGCGGGAGAAACATGAAAATGCGAGGGCTGAGGAATTTGTTGGTGAGGACAGCTTTTACATTCCGTCGAAATAGGGATAGGGAGTCGGACAGCGGTCTCATGGCTATCTCCTGTGATTGTTGAAAACCAATGGATTGACCATTGCCAGTTTATAACGTAAAATAGATTTTGTCATCTGGACTAAAAGGAGGAAACGATGATAGCATCAGTTTCGGCGTGGAAGTGTCCGGTGTGCGGAGCGCTCAGTGAGGACAAGGCCGACATTGAACGATGTGTCATTAACCATGAGCAAGAAAAGGTCGTGCGGCGACGGGTAGGAGAAAAACTGTTGTCCTTGAAAGGTCGGCGCGCCAGCTTGCGTTATGAAGGGCATCATCCGATATCGATAGCCCTGTCACAGATCAATGAAGCGATGATTGAAAAAATAACGTTTATTGGTCTGGAGTGTCGGGTGGCGATATTGATAAGGTTAGGCACAGAGCATGGAATTTTTGAACTGGAAGACAAATGTGACACCGTGGTGGCTGATTTGAACCGATTGCTGGTCGGGCAGACTCTGACCGGTATGCACGCTGAAACCTTGCGGTTGACGTAATTTTGACTCGGGCAAAGACCCGGGTTTTAAATTACGAATTACAAATATGTACGAATTTACGAATAATCAAGAGAATACAGTGCCATTCGACAATCTCAGAATGACAAGTAACAAGCGGTCTAGTGTGGCAAGAATAGTTACAGTTTTACGGATAATATATATTTGTTTGAAAATTGGGAATTGGTCATTGGTTATTGTGGCGTGATGTTTTGCTTATCTTCGAACCCTTGAAAAAACAATGCACAGGTCACCGCCGTTAGAATTAAACCGAAATATTGCGTGTAAAAATAATGATCGAATAGGCTAATGATTAAAATTGAAACCATGACGACACTCAAACCAGCGGTCGTAGGTGATTCGAATAATCGCGATTTGATTTTTTTGAAAATGAAGATAGTCAAGATCCAGAAGCCAAGATTCCAGATTCCGAATTCCAAGAAAGGGAGAACAATGGCGTTGTGCAGTGGTTGATAATAATAATTTGGATGGTGTTCTGATTGCCTAAATAGTGCCAAGGCATAATTCCCCGGCCCGGTGCCGGTAAGCCAATAGCTTTTTAAAACCGGTAAGGCATCGTGATAACCGGCCAGTCGTTCGGAGGTGGAAGTTTGATTTAGACGATCAGCAGTATTCAGGCGACCGGACAAATAGCCCGGCCATGATAAATTCAAGATGGCGAACAGAATTAGAATTAAAATGGTGGCATTTCGTACCGCTGATTCAGTTGGTAGCTTATGTCTGGTTTTGAGTTTGTAAAGCAATAGAAGAATCAAGCTGATCAATAAGGTGACGAGCGCGCTGCGGGAGGCGGTGAAATAAAGAGCGACGGTGTTCACTGTTAACGCGGCGTAAAGGAAAGCTGCTTCACGACGGGACTTTCCTGTGGCCAATAGAATAACAGTGATAATAATGGCAATGGTTAGAAAGCCGGCCAGGATGTTTGGTTGTGGCAGTGAACCAAAGACGCGGAGCAGACGTTCGCCGTTATTTATGACCACTGGAACGCCTGGAATTTCCGGGGTTTGACCGGCCATGCCCAGCCATTTACTGGCGAAGACGGTTTGACTGATGAATTGATAAATCGCCAGCAGTGATTGAATAAATCCTGATAACACCATGGCGAACATGGCTTTTCGTTGATCGGGTTTAATCATCAAAATCGTGAAGACCAAAGCAATAGCCATGATTATCTGTGAGAGCTTGTAGATGGCAAAGTCTTTGTTTATCGAAAAAAGAACGGGAATCAACAAACATAAAAAGACGCCGGCCGCGACACTGAGCCTGACACCGCGGCCGGCATTATTTTTCGACCAAAGTTTTCTATTTCCAATTAGATATATAATACATAAAATAAAAATTATCCCAAGCAATAATTCTGTGCCATACAGAGCCTGATTGCCGCCTTCCCATGGTTGCCCATTCAATTCACCATATTGATAAATAAGCCGCGTCTGCCAGGGTAAAAGTAATATAAATGTATAAATCAGCCACGTAATAATTGTTTTAAGTAGTTGCATAATTCGATTGATTGTGTTAATCTTCAACTTCTGTTATTGTAGCAGATCTTTCACAATTTCGCTTATACTTCCGCAAACTCTGTAAAGGAAAACAGGAGGTGATACATGGATCGGCAGTTACTGTGGCTCGTGGTGATTTT
>Ga0233425_10009626_pt1 | contig 12133 bp, 10 predicted proteins | sample Watercolumn_Towu_2_FD_181712 | JGI IMG/M metagenome (GOLD analysis project Ga0233425, IMG submission 181712) | Freshwater microbial communities from Lake Towuti, South Sulawesi, Indonesia - Watercolumn_Towuti2014_140_MG | ecosystem: Environmental > Aquatic > Freshwater > Lake | place...
GTTCCACCCGGAGAGCTTTCTGACCACCGACGGCCCGCGGTTGCTCGCGAACTTTCTTGCCATGTCCGCGGCGTGATGCGCCGGCGTGATCGGTCAACGCACTTCGATCATTCGCCGGGAATGTGCGTGATGACGCCTTCCCATGGACTCGATGCAGTGGCGTAGCGCCGGCGTGCAATGCGTCCGGCACGCAGTCCAATGAACCCGCTCTCGCACGCAAGCCGCATCGCCTGCGCCATCGCGACCGGATCGCGTGCATGCGCAATCCCCGTGTTCAGCAGTACGCCGTCCGCGCCGAGTTCCATCGCGAGCGTCACATCGCTTGGCGTTCCCACGCCAGCATCGACGATTACCGGATAGTTGGGATCGCCGCCCGCTGCGGGGTCCTTCAGCATTTCCAAGATGATCGAGATCGCCGATGGATTCGCGATGCCGCGTCCGGAGCCGATGGGGCTGCCCGCCGGCATCACACTCGCCGCACCCGCCTCGCGCAGCCGCACGGCCATGATCGGATCATCGCTCGAGTAGCACAGCACCTCGAATCCATCGCGCACCAACTCACGGCACGCCTCGAGCGTTCCCACCGGATCGGGCAGCAGCGTGCGACGATCGCCAAGCACTTCCAGTTTCACCCAGCGCGCGCCGGCGTTGCCGCACTGCTCCAGAATGTCGCGCCCAAGCCTTGAAACGCGCACGGCATCCTCGGCGCTGAAGCAGCCGGCGGTGTTCGGCAGGATCGTGACTCGCGCGAGATCGAGCGCATCGAGCAGCGAGCGCCCCTGCGCATCGATCAGTCGCTCGCGGCGCACCGCAACGGTGACGACATCTGCCCCCGATGCCTCGATCGCTCGATTCATCGTCTCAAAGTCGGGGTACTTGCCGGTGCCGACGACGAGGCGGCTGCGCAGCGTGAAAGAGCCAACACGAAGACTCTCCACTTCGTCAGCCCCCACCCACGAGCGTGACGATCTCGATGCGGTCGCCGGGTTGCAGCAGAACGCCCTCGCGGTCCCGGTGCCGCACGAGTGCTCCGTTCACTTCGACCGCGCAGGGCTGCCCCGCCGGGCGCAGCACCGCGAGCGCCTGCGCCACGGAACAGCGTTCGGGCAACTGCTGCTGCGAACCATTGATCGTGACATGCATTTCCGCCATGACTGAAGCGTAAGATTAGCGCGATGCCACTCTCCGATCTCATGCGTCCTGTTCGTGCAGCGCTCGCGGTAGTGTTGCTGCCGCTGACGGCGATGGGCTGCAGCAAACCGGCGTACGACACGAGCACGCCCGAGGCTGCGCTCGAGGCGGTGCAGAAGATGCTCGAGGATGGTCGCCCGGATCTGCTGCCGACCATGATCGAGATCAAAGCGCGGGATGTCACCTTCGACGATGGGGTGACAGAAGCGAGCGCGATTGCCGAAGTCAAGGGGAAGGCGGCGGACATGATCGCTCAGCTCTGGCGCGTCTCGAAGAAGGTGAAGGAGCGGTTCCCGAAGGAACTGCTCGAGGAAACGAAAGCAGCCGGTGACTCCGCTGCTGGCAGCGGCTTCGACTTTCGCGCGCTGGCGCAGCGCGTGCTCGGCGATCCATTCGGCTTTATCACGGAACAGCGCGAGCGGATGCAGGTGGAGGATCTCGGTGATGGAACGGCTGCACTCAGCATTGACGATGAGCCGGTGTTCGGCGGCGCGCTGACGCTGGTGGAAACGGATGAGGGGTGGAAGTTCAATGTGCCCGTCGATGCCCTTCGATCGAGCGAATACTGGCCCGACACCCGCCATGAGTGGGCGGTCATCGCGTCGATGATGCTCGGCATTGAAAACTCACTGAACGACTTCGAGCGGGAGTTCGATGCGGGCAAGATTCGATCGGTTCGCGAAGCGGGGGAGCGTGTTGGACGCCTCGTGGGCGAATCCGTCGTCGTGCAGAGCGTCATCTACGGCATGATGAAGCGCGACTCGTGACGCAGCCTGCGTGGTCAGCGCAGGAACACGACGGTGGTCGCAATGAACACGGGGAGCAGAATTGCCGCAGCCCATGCCATGTAGCCGAAGAATGTGGGCATCCGAATGCCGCGCTCTTCAGCGATCGCCTTCACCATGAAGTTGGGACCATTGCCGATATAGGTGTTTGCGCCCATCAGAACAGCGCCAAGCGATACGGCGGCAAGCAGCGGCTCTGCCACGATCGATCCATCGACTAACTGGATGGATGCAACACCCGACGGCACGGGTTGGGTGACCGCCGTGGTCAGAAAGACGAGATAGGTGGGTGCGTTGTCGAGAAAGCTCGACAAGGTGCCGGTGGTCCAGAAGTAGCCGGTGGGCGATGACAGTCCGAGTTCACTGCCTTGCTGCTGCAAGACGCCAAGCGGCACCAGCATGGCGACAAAGATGCCGATGAAGAGCACCGCCACTTCCACAATCGGCCCCCAACTGAATCGATTGATCTCGCGGAACTCGCGGCGAGTTGTCAGGAGGCTCAGGATCGCACACGCCACCATGACCGCCTCGCGCGCAAAGGTGGGCACGGTCCACGATGTGCCCACCAGTGTGCGACCGGGGATCAGCATGATGACAGCGGCGAGGATGCCGCCGAGCCACAGCAGGTTGATCGAACCGGCAAGGTGAATGCGCCGCCGGGTGACAGATTCCGCGCTGCGTGCAGCTGAGGTTTCGTGGCGGAACATCCAAGAGTCCACGCACCAGTAGATCGCCAGCACACTGCCTGCGACGAACAAGAAGGGTTTCCACATCTGCAGCGTCCAGAAGAATGGAACGCCGCGCAGATAACCAAGAAACAGCGGTGGATCGCCGGTGGGGAGGAGGAGTCCGCCGATGTTTGACACGAGAAAGATGAAGAACACGACGGTGTGAGCGACACGCGTGCGCTTTTGGTTGGTAGTGAGCAGCAGCCGAATCAGCAGCACACTTGCGCCGGTCGTTCCCATGATGCTTGCCAGCAGCGTGCCGACCAGCAGAATGCTGGTGTTCGTCGCTGGTGTAGCGGCGAGGTCGCCTCGGATGAGGATGCCGCCTGCAACGACATACAGAGATGCGAGCAGGATGATGAATGGCAGGTAGTCACCGAGGAGGACATGCACAAGTGCCTGCCACGCGGCACTCGCCGAGTCGGTGGTCGCCATGAACAGGAGCGTGGCGAGTCCGCATGCGAGCGCCACGATCAACTTGCTCGAGTTGGCGTGCCACCAGTGCGCTGCGCGCGGAACGAGCGGCAACACGGCGATCGCCAGCAGCAGCGCAACAAATGGGAGGCTGCCGAGTGGCCAAAGAGGGTGCACGCTGTGCATGGGCGCGGAGCGTAGTCAGCCGATGCGATCTGTGGCGACGCAGGCGCCGATGTGTCGAACCTACAATCGCTCGTTCAATATGTTGATCGTCCTCAGCATCCTCACGGCGAACCTGGCGCAAGTTGTTCCATCGAGTGCAACGCTCGCTGGAACGCCCGCCTGGGAGGCGGTTGCGATCGAGTCTCCCGTGGCGTGCGCGATCGATCCAGCGGGGCAGGTTGTCGTAGCCGATTCGTCGGGCGAAGTGATCGCACTCAGCGCGCGCGATGGCTCGGTGCGCTGGCGAGTCGCGGCGGCCGGCGATGAGCCGTTCATCGAGCCATCTGGCATCGCAGTAGAGCCGGGTGGAACGCTGCTCGTGAGTGACGCTCGCGCGCGACGAATCTTCCGACTGGCGAAGGACGGAGGTCGTGTCGGCACGCTTGATGCGCAGTCGCCGATTGCTGTGCCCGGATCGCTCGCAGTCGATCCGTCAGCGAGCGGTGGCGGTCGCATCGCGATTGTGGATCGCGCTGACGGTGGCGTTCACATCGTGCTGCCGAGCGGTCAATCGTGCGGACGCCTTCCGCAGGCGTTGTTTGTCGTCGATGGCGCATCGTGTGTGCCAACCTCCGTTGCGTTTCGACCGAACGGTGAACTGATCGTCGCTGCGGCAGAACAAGATCGAGTCTTCGTCATCGGTTTTGCAACGGACACCTCGAGCGCGCGCCGCATTGCCGCGTGGGGAGGGCGCGGCCCGTTTCCCGGACTCTTCCGCGGTCCGAGCGGCGTGGCTGCTGCGGGCGAGTGGATTTATGTGGCCGACACATTCAACCACCGCATCTGCCGACAGGATGCGAACGGCCAAGGGCGATTGGCGTACGGTCAGCATGCAATCCGACCGCGCGACGGCAATGGCGCTGTCCACTATCCGTCTGCGATCAGCGTCAGCGCGTCGGTGCAGCGCGGCGATTCGGCGGGACCTCTCGCCGTGGCCTGCGAACCCTTCGAGCGGCGCGTGCAGGCGTTTGTGCCTGGGCTCGCAGCAGAGCCAGCCGACATGCGCCTCGAACTTCCCAACCTCGATGGAGTTCAGAGCCACTTTGGCGGCGCGGCTGCGTTCGGCGGCGATCGGCTTGCCATGCATGATCCGGAATCCGGCACGGTGGTCATTCTCGACATGCTTGGGGGGCAACCACGGCATGTCAGCAACATGTCCGCAAGCGGTGCGAAGCCCCATGAGACAGGACGCATCGATGCGCTGTGGATGGACGCACGCGGGCGTCGTGTGCTGCTTGCCGATGGCGGGCTGCGCCGACTGGCGCTGTGGGAACTGACCGAGCGCCCGGCGCAAATCATCTTTGAACCGTTCATGGCGAAGTTGGTGAAGACGCGCCCATACGACCGACTCGACAGCGGAGCGAACTGCATGGTCGTGGCTCTTGCGCGTGGTACGCAAGGCGATGTGCTTGCATTGGCGCAGCCGGGACCGCGCATCGTGCGTCTGGATCCATCGCTGCGCACCGTCGAGAGTGTGCCGCTTTCGCTCCCCGATACAACGGCGCAACCGGCTGGGCTCGCGGTGGCGAGCGACGGTCGAGTCGCAGTGCTGCTTGATCGCCCTGCCATGCTGTGTTTCTTTGAACGCACGGCAACGGCTTATGAGGCGCGCGGTGTCCTGCCGCTGCGTGAGATCCGCGATGCGCGGTCGGTCGCCGCGCTCGACGGTGGCGAGTGGCTCATCGCAGATAGTGCGGGCGATCAAGTGGCATGGGTTGGTGCGGAAGGCATTCTGCGACGAGTTGGGACGCGCGGCGTTGCCGATGGCCAGTTGTGGCTACCGAGCGCGGTGGTGGGCGATGCGGAGGGGCGCGCGATTGTGGTTGATTCGGGCAATCACCGTGCGCAGCGTTTCGGTGCAGCGGGCGCGTGGGAAATGACATTCAGCCTCGGCAGGACATACACGCGCGCTCGCACGGCGGACGAAGTCCTCAAAGTGAAACGACCCACACCCGCGCCGATGGGTGCGCCGAATGTGCCGCAGAGCAAGGGAGGCAATCAATGAGCGCACGCGCACGACGGTTGCTGCCCACTGCTGCGCTCGCCGCTGCGATTCTGTCTGCGGCCGGAGCGCCGCAGTCGAAGGTCGAGGAGTGGGGGAGCGTTGTGAGCAATGATGGATCGTGGCGCGTGCAGTGGCGAGTCATGATGGGCACGAAACAGTTGCAGCTGCCCGAAGTGCGGAAGCGATTCACTCTCGAACTTCGCATCGAATCGCTGCTTGAACCGCGGCGTCCTGTGCGCGGCGTGCTCGTCGATGCGCAGATGCCCGATCATGTACATGGGATGAATGTGGCGCCGACCGTTCTGATGCTTGAGGGCGGTGGCGTGGCGAGTGAAGGCATGCTGTTCCACATGTCGGGTCGCTGGGAAGTGGATGTGGACATCGATGATGGCGAGACCATTGAGAGGGCGCAGTGGGATATCGGCATGTATTGATCGTGGTGGCGCCGATGGCGTTCTGCCTGCTGCCGCTCGCGTGCCAGGGCGGCGAGCGTGGCGCCGCCGAGCCGCGGCCGCGGACGCAATCGGATCGCGGTACTTCGGGTGTTGAACTTGGCGCCGCACAGATCGAGCGCGTGAACGAGATGGGACACCCGGGTCCGCCGCCCGCAGACGACACCAATCTGGTGGCGGATGATCTCCGCGCCGCGCAGCTTGGGCATCTGCTGTTCTTCGATGCGGGTCTGTCGGCGAATGGCAAGATTTCCTGCGCGTCCTGCCACGATCCAGACCGTGGGTTCACGGATGGATTGGCGCTGAATCAGGGACTCGAACGCGGTCGGCGCAACACGCTGACTGTGCTCGACGCCGCGCACATGCGCTGGTTCAACTGGGATGGGCGCTTCGACTCGTTGTGGGGGCAGAGCCACGGGCCGATCTCGCACCCGCGCGAGATGGGCAGCTCGTTTGCGGAGGCGGTGGAACATGTGCGTGAAACCCCCGATCTGCGCGCGCGGTACGAGCAGATTTTCGGCGCGCTGCCGCCTGCGCCCGCCAGTGGGATGGCAGGCGAGGCGACTATCGCGAACATTGGCAAGGCGATCGCTGCATACGAGCGGCGGCTCATGACAGGGCCGAGCTCCTTCGACCGTTGGGTGACCCGCTGGCGTGATTGCGGTACGCCGCGCGATGCGGACTCTGTGCCACCGATGGACTTCAGCGCATCGGCACTGCGTGGGCTTGATCTCTTCACGAGCCGCGGCTTGTGTTGGCAGTGCCATGTCGGGCCGCTGCTGAGCGATGGCGAGTTTCATGCACTCGGCGCTGCGCCGCGAAACGATCTCATCGCTGATGGTGGGCGCTTTGAGTCGGTGCCGCAACTCAAGGCGAGCCCGTTCCGGTCGAGTGGCGTTCACTCGGCAAGCCCGCAGGGCGAGCAAGGAAAGTTGGTGGAATCGCTCGTTGCGCAGCCAGATCAGTGGGGGGCATTTCGAACGCCGAACCTGCGAAATGTTGCACTGACCGCACCGTATTTTCATCAGGGTCAGTTCGCAACCCTTGAGGAGGTGGTGACCTTCTACAGCACGCTTGAGGGCTCTGTCACGCTCGACCATCACCGCGAATCCGTGCTTCGCCGCCGCGATTTTTCGCCGACAGAGATTTCTGACATCGTGTCCTTTTTGCGGACGCTCACGGGCGAGTCGCCTCCCGCCGATTGGGTGCGCGATCCGTGGCGATTCGGACCAGGGGAATCGATTCCATCCGCGGAGGTGGTGCGCTCGAATTCCGCCGTAGCCGCAGAAAATCCTCGCTGATTGTTGAAACGGGGGTGGATGTTCGGTGCGGCGGGGCTATATTTTATGTGATGAAGAACTACGCCAGAACTCTTTCCGGAGTCGCCGTTGTTGTTTTGGGAGCGACACTGTCGTTCGCACACGAGGATGATCCGAAGGCGCAGGATATGGAACCCGCCTTTGTTGGTCCCGTGTGGCGGGATTCCGATCCGCCGAGTGGCGTTGCCGACACATTCGCGTCGTCCAACATCAACCTACGCGCCTGGTTCCCATGCAATACTTTCAACAGTGCGTCCGCGAGCGGCAACGATTGTTGGGGCTATGTCAGTCAGAGTGGCCGCGAGTACGCGCTCATGGGACTCGATAACGGCACGGGCTTTGTCGAAGTCACCAATCCGTCGCAGGCAACGCTCGTGAAGTTCATGCCCAAGCCCGCATCCGCGTCGGCGAGCCTGTGGCGCAATGTGAAAACCTATCGGCAGTATGCCTACTCAGTGAGTGAGGGCGGCGGCGGTATCCAGATCTTCGACATTTCCGGCATCGACCAGGGCAATGTGCTCGATCTCGGCACGGTGACAACGGGGGGCTCGACCGCAACCCACACCATGATCATCAATGAGCAAACGGGTTTCCTCTACCGAATGGGTGGAGGCTCGAATGGTGTGCGTTGCTACAGTCTGGCGAATCCTGCGCAGCCCGCGTTCGTGTCATCGTGGAATCCCAAGTACACACACGACGGCGCGGTCTTCAACTGGCCAAGCGGACCCTACGCGGGCAAGGAAATCTTCCTCGCGTGCGGTGGACTCAACGGCGGACAGACTGACACGGGAATGGACATTCTCGACATCACCAACAAGAACAACATCACCGTCATTGGCCGGGCCACCTATGCCAACGCGGCGTTCTGCCATCAGGTGTGGATCTCACCTGATTACAAGTATGCGTACATCAACGATGAGATCGATGAGGCCAACTTCGGCATCAACTGTCTGACCCGCATCATCAACATTGAGAATCTGGCAAACCCAGTTTCGGTGGGCGGCTTCACAAACGGTTTGGTGTCGGTCGATCACAACCTGTACATCAAGGGCAACCAACTTTTTGCGAGCAACTACAAAACGGGTCTTCGCGTCTACGACATTACGAACCGCACGAATCTGTCCGAGACGGCGTGGTTCGATACCTATCCAGAATCGGATGGCACTGGCTACGCCGGACTCTGGAGCAACTACCCGTTCCTGCCAAGCGGCACGGTTCTTCTGAGCGACATTCAGCGCGGTCTGTTTGTTGTCTCGCTTGGCGTGGCACCGCTGACCATCGGCTATCCCAACGGTGCTCCCTCGGCGATCACGCCTGTGGGCGGCAACTTCCAAGTCACGCTTGCGTTGGCGCCTGGGCAGTCGATTGCGCCGGGTGGCGCGAAGTTGGTGTACAACACGGGCGGACCAACGGATCGTTCGGAACTTCTTCAACCTCTCACAGGCAATCTCTATCGCGCTGCGTTCCCGGCGCTCGCGTGCCCATCGACGGTGTCCTACGCCATTGAGGTCACGCTCGCGAGCGGCACGGTCGTGCGGGATCCGCTTTCGGGCTGGCGTACGGCCAATGTGTCGTATGGCGACGAGGTCACCCTCACGGACACGATGGAGAGTGGATCGACGGGATGGACCGTTGGTCTGGCGACCGATGACGCAACGACCGGAGTGTGGGTTCGCGCGGATCCCATTGGAACAACTGCGCAGCCGGAGGATGATCACACGGTCGATGGCACCCAGTGCTGGGTGACCGGTCAGGGAAGCGTTGGCGGTGCGGCAGGCGCAGCGGATGTCGATGGCGGAACCACCACGCTGACAAGCCCGATCTTCAGCGCAGCCACTGTTGCCGATCCGCGGATCGCTTACTGGGTGTGGTACTCCAACAATCTCGGTGGTGCGCCCAACGAGGACTCGATGCCGGTGTTGTTGTCGAACGATGGTGGCACCAGTTGGACGCAGGTGGAACTCATCTCGACAAGTGCGACGGCGTGGGTGGAGCGGACGATTCGCATTTCCACTTTCATGACGCCGACAAGTCAGATGCGCATCCGCTTCCAGGCGCGCGACCTCAATGCGGGCAGCCTTGTGGAGGCTGGCATCGATGATCTGCGCGTCTTTGGTTACGACTGCACGACGCCGCGACCGAGCGACATCGATGGCAGCGGCACTGTCGATGGCCTCGACCTTGCGTTGCTGCTGACGGGTTGGGGCGGTGGCGGCCAAAGCGATGTCAACGGCGATGGTGTGACCGATGGCGCGGATCTTCTGCATGTGCTGGGCGATTGGGGTTGAACCCCCCCAGCGCTTGCCTGAGGTAGTGTGGCTGGAATGTGGGTCCGCGCAGTTTCGTTGACCGCGTTTGCGCTGATCGCTGGTGTTGCGTGGCGCAGCACGCCGCGGAGCGATGCGGCACCACACGGTGATGACCCACCTGCATCAGAAACACTGGCGCCGCGCGTAGCGTTCACGCAGGCCATCGCAGGGACAACACTCTCCATCGATTTCGTTCCCGTCACGCTGGCCGATGGTCGCCCGTTGTGGATGAGCCGCACGGAGATCCCGTGGGAAGTGTTGGATGTCTGCGTGTACGGGTTCGATCAGGTGGATGGCAAGAGCGAGTCGGTGAAGGCGGATGCGGTGACGCGCCCGACCAAGCCATATATCGCGACTGACCGAGGTTTTGGTCACGCAGGCTGGCCCGCGAACTCGGTGAGTTTCAAGAATGCAGTGACCTTCTGCGAATGGTTGAGTGCCAAGAGTGGGTGTGCGTACCGATTGCCGCGCGAGGCAGAGTGGATCGAGGCGTGCGCGCGCAGTGGAGTGACGGTGCAAAGCGCTCCTGATTTCGCATGGTTTGAAGGCAACAGCGGCGGCACAACGCACCGCGTGGGCAGCAAGCGTGCCGATGCGCAAGGCATTCATGACCTGTGGGGCAATCTTGCAGAGTGGTGCGTGCTGCCGGATGGGAGGGGTGCGGTGTTTGGCGGTTCCTATCGCGATTCGGCCGCTGAGATCGGATGCGCTTCGCGGCATGCGGATACGCCGCGCTGGAATCAGAGCGATCCGCAGATGCCCAAGAGCATCTGGTGGCTTGCGGATGCTGGTTGGATTGGCTTTCGCGTGGTGTGCGATGCTCCACCGAACAAGTCCGCGGTGACACCATCCAAGCCAGCAGCGCCGAAGTAATCTCGCGGCACGGAGTTCGACGCTTGAGGGCGGGGGATGATCGGTGACCCACGAAGGAGAGACTTCGATGCAATCAGATCACACTCGTCGCGCGTTTCTCAAAACTGCGGCCGCAGCTGGAGTTGGTGCAGCGGTCGTTCCGTGGAGCGCCTTTGCACGCGCGCCTGAGTCGCGGATTCGAGTTGGCGTGGTTGGTTGCGGCGGGCGCGGAACAGGCGCCGCAGCGCAGGCACTCGCGGCTGACCCAGGAGTGGTGATCTGGTCGATGTCCGATGCATTCGCAGATCGCATGGAGCAGAGCCTTCAGCAGTTGCTCGGTTCCGAGCACAAGAACCGCGTGGAAGTGCCGCCCGAGCGCCGCCATGTCGGCATCGGTTCGATCGATGCGCTTCTTGCCGAAGTGGATGTGGTGCTGCTGTGCAGTCCGCCGGGATTCCGTCCGGAGCAACTCGCCAAGAGTGTTGCGGCCGGCAAGCACATCTTCTGCGAGAAGCCTGTGTGTGTGGACGGACCTGGGTATCGATCGGTGCTGGAGAGTGTTGCCGCTGCACGCGCGAAGGGGCTTTCGCTCGTGAGCGGCTTCTGTTGGCGCAGTTCGTCGCCGGAGCGCGCGATGTTCGCGCAGATTCAAGATGGAACGCTTGGTGAAGTGGTGGGGGTTCACGCGACATACCTCACATCGCCGCTGGGAGTGCGCGCGCGGCAACCCGGCTGGAGCGATCTCGATTTCCAACTGCGGAATTGGCAGCACTTCACCTGGCTTGCCGGCGATCACATTGTGGAGCAGGCGGTGCACTCGGTCGACAAGATTCACTGGGCCATGGGCGGGCGGCTTCCAACTCGTTGCGTCGGCATGGGCAGTCGCTTTGTGCATGAGTCGCTGCCGGAGCGCGGCGATGTGTATGACAACTTCACGGTGACATACGAGTACGAGAATGGCCCGCGCTGCGTGCTGATGTGCCGCCAACAGCCTGACTGCTACAACATCAATGACGACTGGATCAACGGCACCAAGGGCTTCGGTTGGGTGAACGGCTGGGGACCGACGCACTGGATCAAGGATTATCAGGGCGCGCTGTTGTGGGCGTATCCGAAGGATGGCCCGGCACCCAACATGTATCAGGTCGAGCATGACACGCTCTTCGCGGCGATTCGCAGCGGGCATCCCGTGAACGAAGGCGAGTGGATGGCGAACTCGTGCATGATGGCGATCATGGGTCGCATGTCCGCATACACCGGGCAGGCGATTAGTTGGGAGCAGGCCACGCAGTCGACCGAGGTGTTGCGTCCGTTGAACATCAATGGAGCGCTGCCGGTGCTGCCCCCTCCGCGGCCCGGTCGTCGCGCCGTGTCTCCCGCAGCGAGTGCGTAAGGAGCGATTCTGTAGCGGACCGTGTTCGGTGCGCATGCGAAAGGAGCCCTCTCATGGATCGACGCGCATTCATTCGGCACACGGCTGCACTTGGTGCTGCCGCTGCACTCCCGTCGCTTGTACCGCAGGGTGCCGTCGTCACGGGCGCTCCGGATGCCGCGCGCGCGCGTGCTGCTCGCGTTGGCAGCGAGCTGCGGATTGGCGTGATCGGATGCGGAGGTCGCGGAACGGGAGCCGCAGCGAATGCGCTCGAGGCATCGCCGGACGCTCGCATCACAGCGGTCGGGGATCTCTTCGATGAGAGGATTGCATCGTGCCTCGGTCACCTGACGAACTTTGGCGGACGCGCGGAGGTCGCGCAGTCGAATCGGTTTGTCGGCTTTCAAGCGTTTGAGGGTGTGCTGCGTGCGCCGTGCGATGTCGTCATCCTCGCCACGCCGCCTGGGTTTCGCCCGCAGCA
>Ga0233425_10009627_pt1 | contig 12133 bp, 13 predicted proteins | sample Watercolumn_Towu_2_FD_181712 | JGI IMG/M metagenome (GOLD analysis project Ga0233425, IMG submission 181712) | Freshwater microbial communities from Lake Towuti, South Sulawesi, Indonesia - Watercolumn_Towuti2014_140_MG | ecosystem: Environmental > Aquatic > Freshwater > Lake | place...
CTCGGACAGGACATGGCCGGACGGGACACGAGGAAGAACCCCGGGTCCGCCGGCCTATCCACCGCCCCTTTCCTAAGTCCTTGAAGCGACTTGGGTCGAGGCGGAAGCTCAAATCTGAAAACGGGGCCGCAGGTCGATTGGCCAGCCCCGGAGGGCCTTATTTAAGGGGGCTAAAGCGGTTTGCCAAGGGGAAAAACAGGGTTTTTCGCCCAATTCAGCGGCATTAACGCCGAGCGGGCGTGAACTCCATGCGCATGCGGCCGCCGCGGCCATAGGAAACTTGAGCGCCGCCGAAGCGGGACTGCGGGCGATAGGCGCCGCTGCCCGGGCCGCCATGGCCGCCTTCGCTGGCGATTCCGGGATAGCTCGCGCCGTGCTGCCCGCGCGTCGGCCCGAAGGAGGCGAGGCAGCGGTTGTAAGCGTCGGCGTCCTGAATCTTCTCGCAGTCGGCGATCGATCGAGGGGCCGCGAGGGCGGGAAGGGCCAGGACGCTGAGTAGTAGCGCCATGACGAGGCCGTCATGGCGAGGAGCGCAGCGACGAAGCAATCCAAAGGCTGGCTCATGATTCTGGATTGCTTCGCTTCGCTCGCAATGGTGGCTCGTTGTGCGATGACGGTTGGTCATCCTCTCAGCGTCGCGCCGCATTTCTTTTCCGCCTCCGATACGATTTTCTGCGCCACCGCGTCGATCTCCGCGTCGGTCAGCGTCTTCTCGCGCGGCTGCAGCGTGACGGCGAGGCCAATCGATTTTTTGCCCTCGGGCACGCCTTTTCCTTCATAGACGTCGAAGACGGCGACATCGGCGATCAGGGTTCGATCGGCGCTCTGCGCGGCTTTCACCAGATCGCCCGCTGGGGCGGCGCGGTCGACAATGAAGGCGAAATCACGGGACACTGGCTGAAGATCTGAAATGTCGAGTTTCGGCTTGATCTTCGTCGGCTTCGCCTTAGGCGCAGGCAGCGCGTCGAGAATGATTTCGAAAGCCGCGACCGGCCCCTCGACGTCCAAGGTTTTTAGCGCGCGCGGATGCAACTCGCCGAAATGGCCGACGATCGTCTTCGGCCCGAATTGCAGCGTCGCCGAGCGGCCTGGATGAAACCAGGGCGGGCCGCCGGGAACGATCTGCAAGCCGCCGGTCGCGACGCCGAGCGAGTTGAGCAGCGCCAAGGCGTCGGTCTTGGCGTCAATGGCGCCCGCCTCGTGCGCTGCCTCGGACCAGTGACGCCCGGCGCCGGCGAGTCCGCGCCTGACGCCTGACGCCGCGAGGCGCTGTCCGGTCTCGGTGGCGTCGAAAAAAATCTGGCCGACCTCGAACAGGTTCTGGTCCCCGAGGCCGCGCGCGGCGTTGCGGCCGGCGGCCGCCACGAGGCCAGGCAGCAGGCTCGGCCGCATGTCGGAAAGATCGGCGGCGATCGGATTGGCGAGCGCCAGCGCCGGCTTGCCGCCGCCAAACGCCTCAGCCTGCTCCTTGGAGACAAAGGACCATGTCACCGCTTCGACAAGCCCCTGGCCGGCGAGGGCGCGGCGGGCGTTGCGGGCGCGTTTCTGCATCACGGTCAGCACCGGCGGCGCGACGCCATCGGCGCGAGGTAGCGGCGTCGAGGGCACATTGTCTACGCCGATCATGCGAACGACTTCCTCGACGATATCGGCCTTGCCCTCAATGTCCGGGCGCCATGTGGGAACGGCGACGCGCGCGTCGGCGTCGCCGAGTTTCTCGACGGTAAAGCCGAGGCGTTCGAGAATCACGGTCGCTTGCGCAGGCTCGACGTCGATTCCGGCGAGCCGTTTGATTTCGTTCCAAGGGAAATCGATGACGCGCGGCGCGCGCGGGACTGCGCCTGCGAGCGTGAGTTCGGACGGCTCGCCGCCGCAGAATTCGAGCACGAGCTGCGTTGCGAGTTCAATGCCAGGAAGGGCAAAGGCGGGATCGACGCCACGCTCGAAGCGGTAGCGCGCGTCGGTGACGATGCCGAGCGTGCGGCCTGTGTGCGCGATATTCATCGGGTCCCACAGCGCCGTTTCGATCAGCACGTCGGTCGTTAATTCATCGCAGCCGGACGTCTCGCCGCCCATGACCCCCGCAAGCGATTCAGGACCATTATCGTCGCAGATGACGACCATGCTCTCGTCGAGCTCATAGGTCCGGCCGTCGAGCGCAAGCAGCGTCTCGCCCTTGCGCGCGCGGCGCACGACGAGGTCGCCCTTCACCTTTTTCGCGTCGAAGACGTGAAGCGGCCGCGCGCGATCGAAGGTCAAAAAATTGGTGATGTCGACGAGCGCGTTGATCGGGCGAAGGCCGATCTCGCGTAAGCGCGCCTGCAGCCAATGGGGGCTCGACCCGTTCTTGACGCCGCGCACGAGGCGCAGGCCGAAGAAGGGCGCGAGATGCTTGTCCTCTTGCGCGAAGTCGAGCGTCACGCCGACGGGGCAGGCGAATTTGCCTTCGACTGGCAGAATGTCCTTGTTCTTGAGGACGCCGAGCTCCGCAGCGGCGAGGTCGCGCGCAATGCCGTAGACGCCGGCGGCGTCGGGGCGATTTGGCGTCAGATTGATCTCGATGATCGGATCGTCGAGGCCAGCCCATTGCGCATAGACGGCGCCGACCGGCGCGTCCTCGGGTAGATCGATGATGCCTTCATGATCGTTGGAAAGTTCGAGTTCGGCGGCAGAGCACAGCATTCCAAGCGACTCGACGCCGCGGATGACGCCTTTGCCGAGCGTGATCTTCTTTCCGGGGATGTATGTTCCCGGCGCCGAAAAGACGCTCTTCATGCCGGTGCGGGCGTTGGGCGCGCCGCAGACCACCTGCACCGGCGCGCCGCTTCCCGTATCGACCATGCAGACGCGCAAACGGTCGGCGTTGGGATGCGGCTTCGCCTCGATCACGCGCGCGATGGTGAAGTCTTTGAGCTGCGCGGCAGGGTCGTGCACATGTTCGACTTCGAGGCCGATGCGCGTCAGCGTTTCGACGATCTCGCTAAGCGAAGCCGACGTGTCGAGATGTTCCTTGAGCCAGGAGAGCGTGAATTTCATTTGCCGCGAACTTTGAAGTTATCGAGAGCCGGCGCCAAGAGCTCGTCATGCCCGCGCTTGTCGCGGGCATCCACGCCGCGGGGCTGCGCATATGTCAAAGGCGTTGGCGACATGGTTGGTGTGTTCTCTTTGTTTCGCAATGTCTCGGCGTGGATGGCCGGGACAAGCCCGGCCATGACACGGGGAGACTGTCGTTAGCGTCTTAACCGGGCGTTGGAAAGTTGAGCAGCTGAATTCATGATGCTTAGTTTGCGAGCCTGTCTCTGCTGTCGCACTAATGGACACGATCAAGCGGCTTTCCCCGGCGGCGACGCGCCGGGCGCCTTCTGCCCGCGCAGCATGCTTGCGACGCTGATATCTTCGTCGATCCGCGGCCAATGCATCCCCATAGGAGACAGCTCGACCACGCGCCGCTCTTCGGGCAAAGCCTGAGCAAGACGCGGATACCACCACAGCGGAGCGCGCAATATGCGTCCGTCGGCGAGCGTCACGGTCAGGAAGCTGTCGTCACATGACGCTTCGGTAGGACGAGCGTCTTCGACCTCAATCTGCAAAGTAGTCATTCCACGACCTCAGAAAGGACTCGCGCTCCTCGCGCGTCTTCTTGACAATCTCGTTCAATTCTTGAGCCGCAAAGCCCATATTGACCGCTAGGCCTACGTTCTCAAGCCAGATTTTCGTTTCCTTGCCGTCTTTCGTCACATGGATGTGAGCCGGCTCCCAACCATCCGCCGAGTAGAAGAAAAAGCGATAGCCCTTCCATCTCAGCACCGTCGGCATTCTAACTGCTCAACCCGCCGGCGAGCGTCGGGAAGTCGAGCGGTCTGAATCCATAATGCTCCAGCCAACGCGTATCGGCGTCGAAAAAGGCGCGCAGATCCGACATGCCATATTTCAGCATGGCGAGCCGGTCGACGCCGACGCCGAAGGCGAAGCCCTGATAGCGGTCGGGATCGATCCCGCAGTTTCTCATTACATTCGGGTGCACCATGCCGCAGCCCAAAATCTCCATCCAGTCCTCGCCCTCGCCGAAGCGGATCTCTCCGCCCTGGCGCCGGCACTGAACGTCGACCTCCATCGACGGTTCGGTGAAGGGGAAGAAGGACGGACGAAAGCGCAGCTTGACGCCCTTCACTTCGAAGAAGCTCCTCAAGAACTCTTCGAGAGTCCATTTGAGATGCCCAAGATGCGTCGTCTCGTCGATGACGAGTCCTTCGATCTGGTGAAACATCGGCGTATGCGTCTGGTCGAAGTCGCAGCGATAGACTCTGCCAGGACAGATGACGCGGATCGGCGGCTTCTGTGACAACATGGTGCGCACCTGCACTGGACTGGTATGGGTGCGCAGCAGCCGCTTCTCGCCGGATTCGGCTGTCAGAAAGAACGTGTCCTGCATCTCCCGCGCGGGATGGCCCTCGGGGAAATTGAGCTTGGTGAAATTATAATCGTCGCTTTCGATGTCCGGCCCTTCGGCGACGGCGAAGCCCATGTCGGCGAAGATGATCGCGAGTTCGTCCGTCACTTGCGAAATCGGATGAATGCGCCCGCGCTCCACCGGGCTCGCCGCGGCGGGCAAGGTCACGTCGAGCGTTTCGGCCGCAAGCCGGGCTTCGAGCGCCGTTTCGGCAAGCGACTCGCGTCGCGCGGCGATCGCTTCAACCGCTTTGTCCTTTAGCGCGTTGATTTTTGCGCCCTCGGTCTTGCGATCCTCGGGCGACATTTTGCCAAGCGTCGCGAGCAGCGCCGAAATCGCGCCCTTCTTACCCAGCGCCGAGAGGCGCACGGCTTCGAGCGCCGCCTCGTCGGCGGCCTCGTCAATCTGGCGCAGCGTATCTTCTTCGAGTTTGGCGATGTCGGTCATATTGGTTTCTAATGTGGGACGTTTCCTCGTCCTTCGAGACGCCCGCTCCGCGGGCTCCTCAGGATGAGGAAACGTAAAGCGCGCCGCTTCCGCCCTCATGCTGAGGAGGCTCCGCAGGAGCCGTCTCGAAGCATGCGGGCGAAGGTCCGGCCGCCCTTTCGGAAAATCTTGTCGGGCGGCGGCGGTTCTGCCACGCGAGGGGCGTTCTGTCGAGAACGCTACGGCGCGGCGCGCGGCCGGTGGGTGAAAATCTGCGCCAGCGCCGAAGAGACGACGCGCGAATCGACGTCGTCGGCGCGGCTCGTCAGCACGATCGGCACGCGCGCGCCGAGGACCAGCCCCGCCGTATCGGCGCCGCCGAGGAAAACAAGCTGCTTCGCCAGAATATTGCCGGCCTCGAGATCGGGCGCGACAAGGATGTCGGCGTCGCCGGCGACCTCGGAGTCTATCTGCTTCGCGTTGGCGGCGTCGCGCGAAATGGCGTTGTCGAAGGCCAGCGGACCGTCGAGCTCTGCGCCGGCGATCTGCCCGCGGTCAGCCATCTTGCAAAGGGCGGCCGCCTCGATGGTCGAAGGGATTTTCCCCTCGACCGTCTCCACCGCTGAAAGCAGCGCCACCTTGGGACGCTCGATGCCGATCGCATGCGCGAGGTCGACCGCGTTACGCACGATGTCGCGCTTTATGTCGAGAGTCGGCGCAATGTTGATCGCCGCGTCGGTGACGAGCAGCAGCTTGTGGTAAGTCGGCGCGTCGATGACGAAGACGTGGCTGATCCGCCGGTCGGTGCGCAGCCCGGCGCCGTCGCGCACGACGGCGGTCATCAACTCGTCCGTATGCAGCGCGCCTTTCATCAGCGCGTGGAGCCGGCCTCGGCGCACGAGCTCCACCGCCTGATCGGCGGCGGCGTGGCTGTGCGGCGCGTCGACGATCTCGACGCCTTCGAGCGAGACGCCGCTCTCTCGGGCCGCCGCCTCGATTTTCGCCCGCGGTCCGATGAACGTGGGGACGACAAGCCCTCTGTCGCGCGCGGCGATGGCGCCTTCGATCGAGCGTGCGTCGCAAGGATGGATGACGCCCATGCGAATGGGCGGCAGCGCCTGCGCCCGGCGAACGAGCGCATCGAGCAGGGCGCCCCGCGCGCGGGCTTGCGCCACCATGGACCAGGGCGGGCGCATCGTCGCCGTCGGTTCACAGCCAGCGGTCTGACTCATACGCCCCTCCTTTGCTCAAACCGACGGATCGCGATCGATGCGATCGACGAAAAACTTCGTCGCGCGCCACTATGAGTGGTCCTTATCGCCGGGAAAATCGAACCTTTGATGATAGATCTCCGCGGGTCGAGACGCTGCCGAGAATGAGCGCGCTGACCTTATTATAGCGGCAGGAGCAGGGCGAGTCCGAGCGGGCTGCGGCGCCGGATCATCGCGCCTTGGCGCCATATTTGTGCAGATGCGCCCCGTGCGCCGAGAGCCAGGCTTCGGCGTGATTCGTTTCGGGACAAAGCCGTCGCGTCAATTTCCAAAATCGTGGCGAGTGGTCGAGATGCACGAGATGCGCAACCTCATGCGCGGCGAGATAGTCGAGGACGAAGGGTGGCGCCATGATCAGCCGCCACGAAAAATTGAGCGAGCCCGAAGCGGAGCACGATCCCCATCGGCTGATCGGATCGCGAAGCCCGACGCCGCGCGGCGGAAGGCTTAGGGCGGCGGTGTGGCGGGCGACGGCCTCTTCAAGGTCGCTGCGGGCCTCTCGCTTGAGATGATCCTGAACGCGCCGATGCACATGCGCCGCTTGGCCGGCGACGCAAAGCGCGAAGGGAATCTCGAGGTCGTCGCGCGATTCGATCCAGGTGACGCCGCGGCGGTCCGGATGATGGGCGATCAGATGGTCGACGCCGCGTAGTGGCGCGACCGAACCATGCGCGAAAGGTATGGTTTCGGGAAGTCTGTTGAGACGCGCAACGATCCAAGCGGCGTGGCGCTGAGCGAAATCTCGGGCGTCGCGCAAAGACGCCCGCTGCGGCATAGTCAACACTGCGTCGCGCTTGGCGAAGCGCACGCGCAGTGTAAATCGCTGCGCATTCTGCGACCGGCGCAAGGCGACGAGAATTGTTTCGCTGGCGTGAACCAATGTGAGAATCGACGCTCCGCCAGTCGGCGCCGGTCCTTCGCGCAGGAGTCGAAGCATGGCGCGCATGCTAGCGCAAAGGCCATATGAGTCGCGAGTTGGAAAATTGCGGCTTGATGAAAATATTTCTCTTGCGTTGCGTCTTTCGAGCGCTCTCCAATACCGCGACAGCGCTACAGATAGCGCTCAAGCTCACGCGCAGCTTCTGCTGGGCGCCGCGCCACATTGAACGGGGCTACAAAGCGGCCGTTCTTGTCCATCAGATAAACGACCGTGGTGTGGTCGACGGAATAATCGTCATCCTTGCCGGGCGCGCGCTTCGAGAAGATGCGATATTCGCGCAACACGGGATCGACCGCAGCACGAGACCCAGTGACGCCAATGATGCGCGGATCGAAATTGGAGAGATAATCTTTGAGCGTTTCGGGCGTGTCTCGCTCCGGATCAACGGTGATGAACAGCGCGCCAACTTTCGCGTCCGGTCCCATCGTCCGCAGGATTTCCGACATCTCAAAGAGCGTGGTGTGACAAATGTCGGGACAGTGCGTGTAGCCGAAGAAGACCAGGAAGGGGCGCCCGAGGAAGTCCTGTTCGGTCACCTGCTGCCCGGTATGAGCGGTGAGCTGAAACGGTCCGCCGATCGTTTCCATCGAAGTCGTGGGCTTGCCGCTGGTGAAATAGACGAAGGCGGCGAACACGGCTGCGAAGACGGCGCCGACGCCAATCAGCAGCGGCTTCGAGACATTTGGTCCATTCGCAGATTGGGCACCCTTCGCGCCGCGCTTGACTCCCTTTGCGCCACCCTTCGATCCATTGGCCATCGTGCGTTTCCTGCGATTATATTGTGATGGGCGGCGCGTCGCCGCAGAAGGTCCGCCGAGCGGGCCGCGAATAGATTAGTCCGCGAAAACTATATGGGCGTCATTGCATAAGTCCACGTCGCCTGAATCTTTCGCGTCGTCGAACGTCCAGCGCGCCTCAAAAAGACAACCCTTGGCGCCGGTGATCGGAAATCGCGCGCGGCCTCCTGCAGCCAGGGGCCTGTCGATCTTGCCGACGATAGTTTCTGCGGTCTTGTCTTTTGCCGTCATGACGATCTCGAAGCTTTTCAGCGAGACGAGACGCTGGTTCTCCAGATTGACGGTTTGCGCCAGCTTCGCCGGCGCCGATCGCGGTTTGGTCGCGCCGACCGCCTGCGCGACGCTGGCGGCGGCGATGACGCCGATCATCGCCAAGCGTAGCTTTATCGGACCTTCTCCCGGGCGGGGAACTTATCCCGCCCATTTGCATTCGCCAAGCGCTGCCAGAACGTGAGCTGCGCCGAACGGGTCGGACATGCGCGACCAGCGCCGATGGTGTAGCCTTTGCGACATTCCGATTCCTGGTTGCGAAAGCGCTTTACACCATGGGCGACACTCCTGGCTCAGTTCCCGGCAAAATCCTCGTCGGCGCAAGCGGGAAGGACGGGAAACCGCGCAACTACCGCTACCTTACGCTCGCGCTCGGCAATCGCCATGGCTTGATCGCGGGCGCAACCGGCGGAGGCAAGACCGTCTCGCTGCAGCGTCTCGCGGAAGGATTCTCCAATGCAGGAACCTCGGTCTTTCTCGCCGACGTCAAAGGCGATCTCGCCGGACTGTCGCAGCCGGGCGACGGCAAGCCGGCCTTCCTCGCGCGCGCCAAGGAGATTGGCGTTCCCTATGAGCCTGACCGCTTCCCTGTGGTCTTCTGGGATGTTTTCGGCGAAGAGGGACACCCTGTTCGGGCCTCCATCTCCGAAATGGGCCCGTTGCTGCTGTCGCGCCTGCTCGATCTCAATGACACGCAAGAAGGCGTTCTCAACGTCGTTTTCAAGGCGGCGGACGAGCAGGGCTTGCTGTTGCTCGATCTGAAGGATCTACGGGCGATGCTCGCGCATGTCGCGGAAAACGCCGCGACGTACAAGGCGAAATATGGAAATGTCGCATCGGCGAGCGTTGGCGCCATTCAGCGGCAACTGCTGGTGCTGGAGAGCCAGGGTGGGGATAAATTCTTCGGCGAGCCGGCGCTCGATATAATGGATTTCCTGCGCGTCGATCGCGACGGACGCGGGGTTATCAATATAGTTGCCGCTGACAAGCTAATGCGGGCCCCGAGGCTCTATGCGACCTTCCTTCTTTGGATGCTTTCTGAACTGTTCGAGACCTTGCCGGAAGTCGGCGACCTCGATAAGCCGAAGCTCGTCTTCTTTTTCGATGAGGCGCATCTTCTCTTTAACGATGCGCCGAAGGCGCTGCTTTCGGCCATCGAACAGGTCGTGCGTCTCATCCGCTCAAAGGGCGTCGGCGTCTATTTCGTGACGCAAAGTCCCCTTGACGTGCCGGACACGGTTCTGGGCCAACTGGGAAATCGCATTCAACATGTGCTGCGCGCATTTACGCCGCGCGATCAGAAAGCGGTGCGCGCCGCCGCCGAGACCTTCCGCGACAATCGCGGCCTCGAGGAGGCCGAGGCGATCATGCAGCTTGGCGTGGGCGAAGCGCTCGTGTCCATGCTCGACGCTAAGGGAACGCCGGAGGTGGTCGAACGAACGCTGATCGCGCCGCCGTCCGCGCGCGTCGGGCCAATATCCCCAGAGGAACGTCAGGGGATCATGGCCGCAAGCCCGTTCGCAGGAAAATACGATTCCATGATCGACCGCGAATCCGCCTTCGAAATGCTACAGGCGCGCGCCGAGAAGGGCGAACCGGCGAGCGCCGGCGCTGGCGGCGGTCTGCTTGGGACGCTCGGCGGCATATTGGGCGGCATTTTCGGCAAGGGCGACAGAAAGCGCATGTCGCCTGCGGAACTCGCGGCGCGCGCCGCGATCCAGTCGGCGGCGCGTTCAGCCGGCACGCAGATCGCGCGGCAGATTCTGCGCGGGGTCCTGGGCGGAATGTCGAAATGAGTTGGCAAAATTATAATGGCGGCCGGACCTATTCGCTGACATAGACGTCGCGATGAAGTCGACGCGCTATTTTTCCGAACAGGTCCTGCGCAAGCGACCCTATATTAACGAGTCGATGTGCGAAGCCGTTATCGCGTCGCCGCTCAAGCGATTGGTCCAGCAAGATGGTCGGCTACGTCATTGGGGATTGGTGATCGACGCGCGCGATGGAAATGAGCGTATATTGAGGGTCGTCACCCTCGAGGATGGCGAAACCCTGCACAACGCCTTTTTTTTGACCGAGACTTCAGGAAAGAAGGCCCATGAAACTGCACTACTACCCCGATACCGACAGTCTCTACATAGAATTGAAGTCCGGCCCCGGAACCGAGACGCGCGAAATTGTGTCGGGCCTCAATGTGGATATCGACGCGTCTGGCGACGTGGTCGGACTCGATATTGACCATGCCTCGAAAAAGCTCGACCTGACCACGCTTGAGACGATTTCATTGCCTTTGCGAATCGCCAAAGTGGCGTAAACGCTCCGCCGAAGCGCGTCGTCACATTGCTGAAACTTAATCCGCGCTTAAGCCTCCCTTCACGCAATCGTCATTTTCCAGCCTAGAGGCGGCGCCCTATAATGTCTCCCTGTCGCGGTCGGCGTTTCGTGACCGCGCTTTGCGGACCCGCCACATCACGGGGGTTCGTCAGGAGGGACTTATGGCGAATGCCTTGCCCATCGTTTCAGAAGACGGCCTTTCGCGCTATCTATCTGAAATCAGGCGGTTTCCTATGTTGGAGCCGCAGCAGGAATATATGCTCGCCAAGCGCTGGCGCGAGCACGAGGACCCAAAGGCCGCGCAAGAGCTGATCACTTCGCATCTGCGGCTCGTGGCCAAGATCGCCATGGGTTATCGCGGCTACGGCCTGCCGATCGGCGAAGTCATCTCGGAAGGCAATGTGGGCTTGATGCAGGCGGTCAAGCGCTTCGAGCCAGACCGCGGTTTTCGCCTCGCGACCTACGCGATGTGGTGGATTCGCGCCTCCATCCAGGAGTACATTCTGCGCTCATGGTCGCTCGTCAAAATGGGCACCACGGCGAGCCAGAAGAAGCTCTTCTTCAATCTTCGCAAGGCGAAGAGCCGCATCTCCGCCTTCGAGGAGGGCGACCTCAAGCCTGAGAACGTCGAGAAGATCGCGCATCGGCTGGGCGTGTCCAAACAGGACGTCATCGAGATGAATCGCCGCATGGGCGGCGACGCTTCGCTCAACACGCCGCTGCGCGAAGAGGGCGAAGGCGAATGGCAGGATTGGCTCGTCGACGATAGCGCCGATCAGGAGCATCTGCTCGTCGCGCAGGAAGAGAGCGACAATCGCCTCAAGGCGCTGCGCGGCGCGCTTGACGTGCTCAATCCGCGCGAGCGGCGCATCTTCGAGGCGCGGCGCCTTTCCGACGATCCCGTCACGCTCGAAACGCTCTCCGAGGAATTCGGAGTCTCGCGCGAGCGCGTGCGGCAGATCGAGGTGCGCGCCTTCGAAAAGGTGCAGGCGGCCGTACGCGACGGCGTCGCGCGCATCGAATCGGCGCATGCGCCGGCTGTTTAGCGGCTCCGAAGTCAGATCATTGATGAGCAATTAAGCGATGCGGCGCCGTTATGGGCGCCGCGTCAATGATCGACCGCTGCGCGTCACTGCCGCGCCTGCCATAGGCGCAGGTCGCTCTATAATATGCCGGCGAGGATTTAAGAGCGCGCGAACAGCGACATGTCTCATTGGCTCATCGCCGGCGCAAGTCGTGGCATCGGACTGGAGGCTGCGCGCCAGCTTTCCGCGCGCGGCGAGCGCGTGACCGCGAGCGTGCGCAGCGCGGCGGGATTGGCGGCGCTCAAAGCCGCCGCGCCGCAGGCGGCAACCTTGCAATTCGACGTTCGCGATGAGGCGGCCATACGCGCCGCCGCGGCGCAAGTCCCCGCTCCGATCGACGTGCTGATCGCCAACGCCGGCGCCTACGGGCCACGGCGGCAGTCCTCTCTCGATATGGATTTCGATGGCGCGCTGGATCTTCTCTCAATCAATACGCTCGGTCCGTTGCGCGTCGTTCAGGCCTTCTTGCCGCTGGTGAAACGTAGCGACCGTCCTCGCATCGTAATGATGACGAGCAGACTGGGCTCGATGTCGCTCGACGGGACATCAAACGTCGGCTA